>Ga0208414_1000920_pt1 | contig 24804 bp, 14 predicted proteins | sample AntAceMetag02UKE_FD_184770 | JGI IMG/M metagenome (GOLD analysis project Ga0208414, IMG submission 184770) | Saline lake microbial communities from Ace Lake, Antarctica - Antarctic Ace Lake Metagenome 02UKE (SPAdes) (version 2) | ecosystem: Environmental > Aquatic > Non-marine Saline and... | reverse complement strand
GGGGGGGGGGGACGGGGTCAGGTCGGAATAAGTTAACTTCGCTGCGCTGCGTTGAACTTATTGACGACCTGACCCCGGAGGGACCGAGGGGCAGGGGCGGGCGTTGGCGAGCCACGCCCCTACAGTCGGAGCCGAGGGGCAGGGGCGGGCGTGGGCGAGCCACGCCCCTACAGTCGGAGTGGGGGGGGGGCGTTCGTACCTCGGATGGCAGGCATACGGACGGGGGCGCTGCTTGTTAATTGCTCAGGAAGGTGACGTCGGTGGAGGAGAGGCGGAGGTTTTCCGGGAAGACTTTGGGGCTGGTGCGGAAGACGAGGGTGTTGGCTCCGGCTTGGGCGGTGAGGGTGAAGGTTTCGTCGATGGGGACGAGGGTGCCGTTGAGCCACGCTTGGGTGAGACCGGCTACTTGGGTGAAGGTAACAGGGCCGGCGGTGGGGGTTGAAAATTGGACGGCGAGGAAGAGGTGGTCGGCGTTGTTGCTGCGCGGGAAGGCGGCTTCGAAATCGACGGGGGGGACGATGCCGTCGACGCGTGAATAGGTGGTGAACCAGTCGGGGAGGGTGAAGTCGCCTTGGGCCACGCGTTCGACGCCGAGGTGGCGGTTACTGCTCCAGGTGAGGTAGACTTGCCATTGGCGGGCGACGTTGCTGCGGGTCGCGTCGTAGGGGCCGGGTTTGCCGAGGGAGCTGAGGAATTTGATGAGGTCGAGTCGCTCTTGGGGCAGGAGAGTATCGATGAGGCCGGCGGGCATGAGAGAGCCGATGTTGGTGCGGCTGGCGATGTTGGCGACGGCGACGGAGATTTCTTGGTTGGCAGGATTGAGGAGGACGAGTTCTTGGGCGTTTTCTTTGATGACTACGCCGGTCATGGCTTGGTCGTCGTGAGTCGTGACGAGGGTGGCGTGGTAGCCTTCTTTGACTTTATCGGCGGGGTAGAGGAGTGCCTCGATAATGTAGTCGGTCGGGGCGCTGGCGCCGATGCTGGTGAGGTCGGGGCCGACTTTGCCGCCGGCTCCGCCAATGGCGTGGCAGGCGATACAGGCGAGAGCGGATTGACGGTAGATCATTTCGCCACGGGCGGCGTGACCGTTGGCTTCGGCGGTGGCGGCGAGAGCGATCATCTCGGGACCGGTGAGTTTCTCGGTGGAGAGGGAGAGGCCGGCTTGATCGAGGAGCACGCGCACGAGGGCTTCGTTTTGGTTGCCTTCGCGAGCGGGGCGGAGGCCGGCGCGGGCGACGGTGGAGGAGACGGGGCTCGCGAGGAGTTTCTCGGCGAGGACGGCACCGGCGTTTTTGATGCCGAGGAGGCTACGCCAGAGTTGAGTCGCGGCGGCATCGGTGGGGCTGGCTTGGAGGCGGGCGATGACGTCGGGAGCGTGGGTGGGTAGATCCTGAGCGGCAAGGACGATGGCGGCGCGGTTGCGGGCAAAGACGTTAGCCGCGTGGTCGCGAGTGATGCCGACGAGGGTGGTGGTGGTGGCGGGACCGCCGATGTCGCGGATGGCGTCGAGGGCGTTGCGGAGGGTGGACTCGGGGGTCGCGGGGGCTTTGGCGAGGGCGATGAGTTGGGGCACGATGGCGCTCAATTTCCACGCGCCAGCGAGGCGGATGGCGGCGTTTTGCACGGTGAGGTTGGGCGCGGAGAGCAGGGGGATCAAGGCATCGAGTGAGCCGGTGGGGCGGGTTTTGCGCAGGCGAGTCGCCTCGTGCAGAGCGTTGAGGGCGGCGGTGGTGGCGGCGGGGGAAAACTCCCCGGAGATCACGCCGTCAAAGAGAGCGCGGAGCTCGGCGGGGCCGCCGGAGTCTTGGATGAGCCGGGTCCAGGGCCCGAATCCGTCCGCGGGGAGGGGATACAGGGCAACGAGGTGGCCGAGGAGGGGGGCGGCTTGTTCGGGGAGGAGGGCGGTGAGGGCGAAGGCGAGGGCGGCGGAATTTTGGATTTTGGAATCCGAATTTTGGATTGGCTGAGAGGCAGGGGATGTCGGGCGTAAAGCCCGACCCACGTCGGAGTTTGGCCAGGTGTTGGTGAGGATGGATTCGGAGAGGGGGGCGGCGAGTTCGTTGATGGTGAGCCAGAGGGCGTAGTCCAGGTAGGGATCCATCGGTGTCTCTAGCACGGCGAGGGAGGCGGTGGCGCTCGCAGCGGTGGGGAAGCGACCGAGGGCGCGGACGGCTTCTAGGCGCACGCGGGGGTGGGCGTCGGCGGTGAGGTTGGCGACGGTTGCGTAGTCGTCTTCCGCGGCGAGGGAGAGGGCGCGAATGGTGGCGGCGCGGGTGGGGCCGGAGGACGACGCGAGGAGATTGGTGGCGACGGGCGCGAGCGGGAGGTTAAGGGATTGGCGCAGCCAGAGGGCTTGCAGTTGGGCGGGGTCGGCGGAGTGGTTGGCGGTCCAGGTGTCGAGATCGGTGAGGAGGGCGGCAGCGGAATTTTGGAATTCGGAATTTGGATTTTGGATGGGCGGAGAGGCAGGGGGTGTCGGGCGTAAAGCCCGACCCACATCGGAGGATGAGCCGCGTTCGGTGAGGACGCGGCGGGCTTGGATCTTGGTGGCGCCGTTGGGGGAGAGGAGAAGGTCGAGGAGTTTGGAGTTGGAGAGTTGGGTGAGGTCGGTGGGGGCGGAAGATTGGTGGCCGATGGGGGCGACGCGCCAGATGCGGCCGTGGACTTTATCGCGGCGGGTGTCGCGGAAATCGACTTCACCGTGCTGGATGATGGGGTTGCTCCAGTCGGCGATGTAGAGGGCGCCGTCGGGGCCGAGTTTGACGTCGATGGGGCGGAAGGAATCGGCGACGGTGCGAATGATTTCGGGTTGTTCGCGACCGATGAAGCCGGCGCCGTCGTCGTCGAGTTTGAAGCGCACGATGCGGTTGGCGCGGAAGTCGCAAGTGATGAGGTCGCCTTGCCAGTCGGCGGGGAAGAGGTCGCTGTGCAGCACTTCGATGCCGGCGTATTTGGGGAAGGATCCGGGGGTGATGGTTTGGAGGGTGCGACGGGCGGGGGCGAGGGTGGTGTAGATCGCGCCGGTGATGCCCCAACTGGGGCCGGAGAAGCCGGCCCCGTCGGACATGAAGGAGTTGCCGTGAGCGTCGAAGGCGTGGCCCCAACCGTTGATCAGGCCGCGGTAGTGAATGGACATTTTTTGATCGCGCGGATCGAAGCGGAAGATGCCGCCGGCTTTGAGGTCGACGACGCCGTGGGGGGTCTCGGTGCGGGTGCGCGTATAGACGGATTGGTTGACGTAGAGACGGCCATCGGGTCCCCACTGCGGCGTATGCAAATTGTGGTGACTATCTTCGGTGCCGAAGCCGCTGAGGACGATGCGGCGTTGATCGGAAACGCCGTCGCCATCGGTGTCACGGAAGTGGAGGAGTTCGGTGCTTTGCGCGACGTAGACGCCATCGTCGCCGGGGAGGACGCCGGTGGGGATGAGGAGACCGTCGGCAAAGGTGGTGACTTGGTCGGCCGTGCCGTCGGCGTTGGTATCGGCGAGCACGAGGATGCGGTCGGCGGGGGCTTGGCCGGGCTCGATCTGGGGATAGACGGTAGAGGCGGCGATCCAGAGGCGACCTTGGGCGTCCCAGTTCATATGAATGGGTTTGTTGATGAGCGGGTTCTCGGCCCAGAGGGTGATCTCGAAGCCGTCGGCGACTTCAAAGTTGGGGTGCGCTTGCGGCGTGAATTCGAGAACGCGATTGGTGAGGCGTTGCTCGGGGATGGTGATGTCGGTGGGCTGGAGGTGGCGCAGGAGGGCGATGTTTTGGTCCTCGGCGGCGACGAGTTGATCGAACTCCAGCACCTCGGTGGCGTTGTTACCTTGTTCGCGTTTTCGGAAGCCGAAGATGTAGGCCATGTTGGCCGGACGAGAGCGGTTGAAGTAGGCGACGTTTTTGCGGATGACGGCTTGGCGGAGGGCTTCGGTGTGGGGGCTGTCGCGCCAGGCGCCGGGTGATTTGAAGAGTTGGTCTTCGACGGATTCGACGAATTGGCGGTAGCCGGCAGCGTTGAGGTGGATGCCGTTGGAGGTGAGGGGGGCGCTGCTGGCGGCTGATTTTGGATTTTGGGTTTTGGATTTCGGATTGTTCTCGGTGAGGGAACTCAGATCGATGAAGGGGGATTCGTGGGTAGCGGCTAACTCGGCAATGGCGGTGGCGTAGCGGGCGAGGTTGGCGTTGTGCGCGGTGGGGGCGGGCCAAGGGGCACCGAGGGTTTCGTGAGCGAGGGGGCCGAGGAAAATGAAGCGAACGTTGGGCGCGATTTCGCGAAGCTCGGTGAGGAGTTGAGTGTAGTTGCTTTTGAAATCGGCGAGACCGGCTTTGCCGTCGAACGAGTTGGTCATGCCGTAGCCGAGGACGACGACGGTGGGGGCGGCGTCTGCGAGTTGGGAGGTGAGTTGGCGCCAGCCTTCGTCGGCGGGTTCTTTACCGGCTTGGAGGAGGCTCCGGCCGAGGCGGGATTTGCCGTCGGGGGTGTCGCCCGCCCAGCCGAGATTGCGGAAGGTGATATTATGGTCGGGGAAGCGCGACGCGAACATGACGTCGAGCCAGCCGTGGTATTGTTCGCGCTCGATCAGGGTGTCGCCGAGGTAGACGACGCGGTCGCCGTCTTGGAGTTCGAAAGAGGGCGCGTCAGGGCTGGACTGGAGGGCGCAGCCAGTGAAGGCGACGAGGAGGAGGGCGAGGGCGGCGAAGCAGGTGAGGCGGAGCATGGAGGGGAAGGACGAGCGGAGAGGCAGGGAATTTTAACCATCCCGCAGGGCGGGAGACACGACTACACGCACGGTGGGCTGACGTGGTGGCTGAGGGGCAGAGAAGTCGGGCGTAAAGACCCGACCCACGGGGGGAGAAACAGAATGAGAAGGAATGGGGAGGGGCGCGATGACCCTACTTTTGTTTGAAGACGAAGACGCCGGCTTTGTTGGAGGTGATGATGTCGAGGCGATTGTCGTGGTTGAGATCTTGGACGATGAATTGGGTGCCGACGCCGGAGGCGTCGTCGACGAGGTGGGGCTCGAAGTGGGCGCCTGATTTGTCGCGGACGAGTTTGAACCAGTAGATGACGGCAGGGGCGTCGGAGTCGACGTCGCCGCCGGGGCCGTGGGCCCAGTAGCGTTTGCCGGAGACGATGTCTTGGAGGCCGTCGTTGTCGATGTCGGCGAGGATGAGGGCGTGGGGTTGGGAAAACTGCACGCCGCGGATGGGAGTGTTGGGTTCACGGGCGATGATGGGGTGATCAATCCAAGTGGTTTTGCCGTTGGAGCCGCGGACTTGTTCGAACCAACTGATACCATATTCGTGGGCGTGGATGCTGGTGATGACGTCGTTGAGGCCGTCGGCGTTGACGTCATAGGCATACATTTGGGCGCCGCCTTTGCTGCCGAATTCGGCGGGGTGAAAGAGCCAGAGCGGATCGCCGGTGAGATCTGCGGGTTGCTCGAACCAGCCGGTGGCGGTGAGTAGGTCGTTGCGGCCGTCGCCGTTGACGTCACCAGCGCCGATGCCGTGGGTGTAGCGCTGCCAATGCTCTTCAGGCGTGACGGGGTGGAACTGCCAGGGGGCTTCGGGCGCGGCGCCGGGAGTCGGGGCGGACCAGCCGAGTTTTTTGTCGGCGGCCATGATGAGTTCGGGGGCTTCGTCGCCGATGAGATTGAGGAGTTCAGGGGACTCGGTGCCGACGGTGGGATGGATGACGAAGGGCGTCCAATCTTGGCGAACTTTGCCGGGGTTTTTGAGCCAGTAGCCGGCGCGTCCGGGCCAGCCGATGCGCAGGACGTCGGTGAGGCCATCGGCATCGAAGTCGTGCGAGCCCATGACGAAGGCGTTGGAGTAGCTCCTCGGGTCGAACGCGTGGGGGGCGGCGAGCATGTTTTTCTTGGTGTATTCGGGGCCTCGATACCAATAGGGGCCGGCGATGACGTCGAGGGTGCCGTCGTTGTCAATATCGGCGACGGCGACGCCTTCGGAGTAGAAGCGGTCGGCGAGTTGTTGTTTATCGAACTCGACCGGGGTGGCTGCTGCGGTGGTGGCGAGGACGAGGGTGAAGAGGAGGGGGAGTTTGGTCATGGGATGGGGGGGGAGACTGAGAGGCAGGATTATTTAACCACGAATGGACACGAAAGGCTTCGTCTACCGACTACGCACTGGGGGCTGACGCACTGATTTTTTACAGGAAGGAATAGAGAGAACGGATACGGAGAGGTGGGGCAGGGGGCTGACGCGACGGTTGTTTTTACAGAAGCGGAAGGAGAGGCAGGATTCTTTTAACCACGAATGGACACGAAAGGCTTCGTCTACCGACTACGCACTGGGGGCTGACGCACTGATTTTTTACAGGAAGGAATAGAGCGAACGGATACGGGTAGGTGGGGCAGGGGGCTGACGCGACGGTTGTTTTTTATAGAAGGGAACGAAGGAAAACAAAGGGCTGATGCTCGGAGGGTTTTAACCGGAGAGAAGGGAGAGGGGGCCGAGGGGCAGGTTTTTTTAACGCAAAGGCGCGAAGACGGGGAGGGCTGACGCAATGGAGTTGTTTTCTTGTTCCGGAGAGGTAGGGAGTTTTTTTAACGGGAGGTAACAGAGGGCTGACGCGCTGCGGACGGCCCAGCGGTCCGTCCCTACCTCTTTGCGGCAACGGGACGCCGGCTAAAGCACGGCGCCACGGGAGGTAGGGATGTCGGGCGTAAAGCCCGACCCACATTTTGGGATGGTGATGGCTGGGGGCTAGGAGGTGGGTTCTTCGATTACGGGGTTGGTGAGGGAGCCGATGTTTTCGATTTCGATGGTGACTTCGTCGCCGGGACGGAGCCAGCGGGGTTCGGGTTTGGTGGCCATACCGACGCCGTGGGGGGTGCCGGTGAGGATGACCGTGCCGGGGACGAGGGTCGTGCTGCCGCTGAGGTATTCGATGATCGCGGGGATATCGAAGATCATGTCGTTGGTGTTCCAATCCTGGACGCGGTCGCCGTTGAGAATGGTGGCGATTTTGAGGGCGTTGGGGTTGGGGATTTCGTCGGTGGTAGTAATACAGGGACCGAGGGGGGCGAAGGTATCGAAGAATTTGCCGCGATTCCATTGGCCGCCGCCGAGTCGGATCTGGTGATCGCGGGCGGATACGTCGTTGGCGCAGGTGTAGCCCAGCACATAGTCGAGGGCGTTCTCGCGGGAAACATTTTTGGCGGCTTTGCCGATGACGACGACCAGTTCGCATTCGTAGTCGACCTCGTCGCTGCGCAGGACGCGGGGGAGTTCGATGGGGTCGCCGGGGTTTTGCACGGTGTTGATTCCCTTGAGGAAGAGGACCGGGCGCTCGGGGAATTTCATCCCGCTTTCTTCCGCGTGTTTGCGGTAGTTGAGGCCGATGCAGAGGATCTGCGCGGGCGCGATGGGGGCGAGGAGCTTGGCCACGTCGGCGTCGTCACCGGTGGCAGTGAGCTCACCGAGGAGCTCGCCAGTGAGGCGTTCGGCGGTGCCGTCGGGACGGAGGGAACCGTGATGAATTGCGCCAGAGGCATCTTGATAGCGGATGATTTTCATAGGAAAGAGGGGGGGGGCGGTGAGGCAGGGTTTTGTTTAACCACCCGGAGCGCGAGAGCGCGGAGATGGTGCGCCGAAACGGCGCGCCCCGCAGGGGTGATGAAATGGGTGCCCAGAATGGGCGATTGAAGAACAAATGGACACGAAAGGCTTCGTCTACCGACTACGCACTTTGGGCTGACGCACTGAAGCTATTTACAGAAGCAAACAAAGATAAGGAAGAGCTGATGCGCCGATTTTTTACAGGAGGGAATGGAGGGCTGACGTGGTGGGGCAGGATTGTTTTTTACACGTAGCGCGGGAGCGCGTAGATGGTGCGCCCGCAGGGCGTGCCCCAAAGGGGAGATGACGTAGCGCGACAGCGCGGAGATGGTGAGTCATGAAGTGACTGGCCCCGGAGTGAGCGGAGCGGGTGACCGACGCGGGTGCCCACCGGGCGCGGAAGGAACAAATGGGTGCCCTGGAGGGCAATTGAAGAACAAAAGCTAACAGAGGAAACGAAGCCGAGGGGCAACGAAGGGCGTCGTCGAGCAACGCCCCTACAACTGACCGGGCTGGTGGGCTGACGCGCGGCGGACGGCCCAGCGGTCCGTCTCGATTTCTTTGGGGCAATAGGGTGGAGGCTGGGAGCTGACTCTCTCATAGGTCATTTTCCGGCGGTCCAGCCGCTGTCTAGCATCATGGTGCTGCCGGTGACCATGGCGGAGATGTCGGCGGCGAGGTAGAGGGCGGCGGCGGCGATTTCGGTCGGCTGAGCCATGCGGCCGTTGAGTTGGGTGGAAGACATTTCCCGGTAGGCGGCTGCGGGGTCGGGGTATTCGGCGATGCGGGCTTTCACAAAGGGCGTTTCGACGCGGCCGGGGCAGATGGCGTTGAAGCGCACGCCGGTGGCGGAATGATCGAGAGCAAGGGCTTTCGTGAGGCCGACGACGGCAAATTTGGTTGTGGTGTAGGCGAGACGGTCGCGAACCGCGACCACTCCGCCGACGGAGGCGAGGTTGATCACGCTACCGGTGCCGCGCTCGAGCATTCTAGGGACGAAGGCTTTGCAGAGATTGAAGGGGCCGCGAACGTTGACGCTGTGCATGCGGTCGAGGTCGGCGGCGGTGGTTTCGAGGAGGCTGCCGACGTGGCCGATGCCGGCGTTGTTGACGAGGATGTCGAGGGAAGGGAGCGACGGGGCGAGCGCCGCGGTGGCGACGGGATCGCTCACATCGAGCGAGGCGAAGTGAGCTTGGCCACCGGTGGCTTTGATCGCTGCGACGGTGGCTTGGCCTGCTGGGATGTCGCGGTCGACGACCCACACGGTGGCGCCTTGGGAGGCGAAGAGTTCGGCGATGGCTTGGCCAATGCCGGAGCCAGCGCCGGTGATGAGGGCGGTTTTGTTATCTAGACGAAACATGGGGGCGGAATTTTTGAATTTGGAGTTGGGATTTCAGATGGGGGCTGACGGGGGGGGCGGTGAGGTAGGTCTTTTTAGGCACACGGAGCGCGGGAGCGCGGAGATGGTGCGCTGGAACGGCGTGCCCCGCAGGGGTGATGAAATGGGTGCCCAGAATGGGCGATTGAAGAACAAATGGAGACAAAATGCTTCGTCTACCGACTACGCACAGGGGGCTGACGCACTGGAGTCTTAGAGGCAGAGGGTGTCGGGCGTAAAGCCCGACCCACGCTTTTGGCTCTGACGTGATGATCATGATGGGGTGGACTCTTAGCCAAGAGTCTAGCCGGGGTGCGGGCGAGCGAGAATTACTCGGTCGGGGCAGTTGAGTAGATCCGACTGAGCTGACGAAATAGGACTTCGAGCTGCGCGTAGTAGTCGTCGGCTTCGAGGGTCGCTTTCTGGGCGCGAAGGGCTTCGACGGCGGCTTCGAGTTCGTCACGGGCGGAGCGTTGAGCGCCGGTCAAATTTTGCTCGGCCAGGGAAGGGATGAGGCTGAGGAGACGGGCGCGTTTGCCGTCGGGTGATTGGGTGGGTTGCTCGGCCTTTTTGACGAGACGGGTGCCGTTGAACCAATCAAAGGGAGTGCCGCGACCATCGCCGTTGTCATCGAGCAGGGCGTGCTCGGTGGAGAGGCGTTCGTTTTCGTCGTAGTAGATCTCGGTTTTGTTGGCGGCGGATACGAAGGCCTCGAGGATGGATGTTTGACCGTCGCGATCGATGTCGGCTTCGGGATTGGAGACCGCGGTGGCAAAGCGTTCGCCGAAGCGGGCGTAGTTGATCTCGTTGGCGTTTTCGGTGGCGGTGATGACAATGCGATTGGGGCCGGACAGCGCGTTGAGGAAGGGCGCACTGGCGGAGCCGCCGTGCACAATGACCATGGGGCGCTGGAAAGGGGCGAGCCAGTCGCGGAGTTCGGCGGCGGAGACATCGGGGCCGCGGAGATTGAGTTTGGCGATGCGGCCGTCGAACGTGCCGTGGCCGACGTAGACGACCCAGAGGGGTTGCTCACCCTCGGTGGGTTGGGTGGCGAGCCAGTCGCGCAGCTCGTCGCTCAGGGTGGGGGTGTTTTCGTCGTCGTCGGATGCGGCGGTGATGGCGGCGCCGATGGTGTGCGCGTTGAGCCCGGCGATATCGCTGGCATCGATCCAGGCGGCAGTGGTGCGTTGGAAGGGCGCGAGGTAATCTTCCTCGCCGGGAGCGCCCATGATGAGGAGTAGGTCACCACTGGCGGGCAGGGTGAGGGCGAGGCCGCAGGAGAGGGCAAGGTGAGAGAGAAAACGGCGGATCATCAGGCGAGTCCTTTCCAACGGCGCCAGACCCATTCGGCGACAAAACAAAGCAGAACGAGTCCGAAGATGGCGCTGTTGTGCCAGAGCGAGCTGGCGTGGGTTTCGGTGATGGGGGCGGGGGCGCGGACGAGTTCGTCGGCGAGGCCATCGAGGTCGGCGAAAGTGAGGACCCGGCCGCCGGTCTGGCGGGCGATTTCGGCGAGGAGGTCGACGTTGGGATCGAGGGAGGCAAATTCCTCGGCGATGGGGTCGTTGACCCAACCCGCCTCGGCGGTGCCGATGAGGCGGCCATCGGAATCACTGACCTCGACTTGGGCGAGGTAACCGCCGGGTTCGCGACCGGCGAATTCGGCGACGTAGCGACCGGGGGCGTCGACGGACGGTTCGGCGGCGAAGGAAACGGAGGTGAATTGATCGGTGGTGTCCGCGTCGGTGTTCCAGTCGGCGCGGGTGATGGTGATCTGCACCTTGGCGAGATCGAGGGGGCGGTAGTCTTCGTCGCGGGCGGTGATGGTGAGCTGCCGGGCGGCGCCTTGATCGGCTTGAGCCACGCGGAGACTCACGGGGGTGGGGACCTCGGTGACGAGCCATCGGGAGATTTGGCGCCAGAAACGGGCGAGGTCGAGTTGTTCAGTTTGGCCAGCGAGGCCCCAGCGCCAGAGGTCACCGACGGTGAGGACGGCGACGCGGCCGGAGCCGAAGCGTTGAGCGACGAGACCGGGGAAAGTTTGCCCAGCATCATCGGTAAGGGAGGAAAGCACGGTGGCGCCGGGTTTGGTGGCGGAAACGCCGTTGGCAATGAGGAAGCGCGGCATGGCCGTGAGGCGGTCGCGTTCTTCTGATTCGACGGCGCGGACGCGGGTCCACGGTTCCAGCCAGCCTTCGCGGGTGAGATCCCAGGTGAGTTGTCCGGTGGGTTGGCGTTCGGCGCGGCGGTCTAAGTAGATCGGCAGCACGGCAGCGAGCGGAGTGGATTGGTAGTCACCACTGGCCAAGGAATCGACGCCGCCGAGGAGGAGCAGGCCGCCGCCGCGTTCACCGGTGAAACGGCGGAGGAGCATTTGTTGATCGGGCGAAAAGAACTCGGCTTCGACGTCGTCGAGAATGACGGCATCGTAGGCGAAGAGTTCTTCGGTGGTGCGGGGGAAGCCGGTGCGGAGCTCTTCGGCGTCGCGGGTATTGATGCGGGTCAACACGGGTTCGTCGTAGCGGGCGGTGTCGTCAGTGGCGTCAGTGAAACCTCGATACAGGGGATTGCTGGATTCGCCGGCGCGGCCGCGGAATTCGAATTTGGGCTCACGGCGGGCGAGACGGAGCAGGCCGACTAGGTCGATTTGGGGGTCTTCGAGGAGGGCGCGATTGAGGTATTTGAATTCCCAGTTGGGGCGACCGCCGACGTAGAGAATGCGGTAGGTGGGGCGGCCGCGATCGACCATGACGTAGCGACGATTGTTGGCCGTGGTGGCTTCGGCGGGAGCGGAAGTGGACGTGGGGAGGACGGTGGCTTCGTAGAACTGAATGCCGGAGCCGGAGGGGCGCCAATCGAAGTCGACGTCTTCGGCTTGGTTGTCGCGGAAGAGCTGGGCTGATTGCACGAGGGCGGCCTCGGCACCGGAGGCGTTGAGGGGGCGCACGGTGACGCTGAGTGGCTCGTCCGTAACGCTGCGACCGGCAAGGCCCACGCGCAGGGAGACGGGAGCGTCGTCGAAGGCGGTTTGGCGGAGCGTGGTTTGGGTGATGCGCAGATCGCGGAGGTCGGCCGTTTCGCCGACGACGACCGGGTAGATGGGCGGCAGGCCGGAGGCATCGGTGAGCGTGGACGTGAGATCAGTGGCATTGCCATCGGTGAACAGTAGGACGCCCGCGAGGGGTTGGGCGGCGAAACGCTCCCGGATGCGATCGAGGGCGTGCCCGAGATCAGAGCGAGGGCCGGAAAAATCGAGGGCGGCAAAGTCACCGACCCGGCGTAGTTCATCGTCGAATACGTAGGGGCGGACTTGGAATTGCGCGTGGAGGTCTTCGAGCCACGGCGTGCTCGGGGCGAGCAAATCGGTGCGGAGGCGCTCGCCGCGAGTGGGGGAACCCGGGCGATCGACGATGGCCATGCCTTGGCTGTTGTCGGTGAGCACGGCGAGGATGTTGGCCCCGGGTTTGGCGCGAGGCGCGAGCCACTGGGGATCGAGCAGGCAGAGTAGCAGGAGTCCGATGCCGACGAGGCGAAGACTGAGGCCGACGGCGAGGGAGCCGCGATTCTGTTCGGCGGGTCTTAGCGCATACCAAGCGAGGGGGATCAGACCGGCGGCGGCGAGCACGGCGACCCACCACCAAGAGGACCCGGCGAAGTTGAGAACAGCGAATGGCATACGACAGAGCACGGGTAAATTAGCGGTCGGCAGACGGCGTTTGTTCCGACTCGGCGGCACTCAAAGCTTCGTAGTATTTGCGCACGGATTCGGCGTATTTCTCGGGCACGGGATCGCGGTCGATGGGCTGAAGAATTTCGGGATCCTCGAGACGAGAGAGTTCGGTGCGGAGCCAAGCGCGGGCGTCTTCGAGGGGTTTGATGATGCCGGTGTCGACGAGGTCCCACTGCGGCTCGGCGGCCTCGCGTTGCCAATCGCGGCGCATCTCTTCGGCGCGGCCGCGAGCTTGGGCAAGGCGTTGGCGGAGCTCGGGATCATCCATGAGGGACTCGATGGTGCGGAGGCGGTCCGCCCATTCGGCGAAGCTTTCGCCGGTGAGTGGTCCGTTGGGGCGATTACCACCGCCGCCATCGCCGCCGCCGGGGGAGGTGCCGAGGGCTTGGGCGAGCTGTTCAAGGAGATTGCCGGGAGAAGGTTGTTCACCGCCGGGTGATTCGCCGGGAGTGTTGCCGGGCGCTGGGCCGGGTTCGTTGCCGGTGGGTTGACCAGAGCCCTGACCGGGAGTTTGGCCCGGATTTTCACCGGGTTGTCCGGAAGTGGAGGAGACGCGGAGAGAGCCTTCGCCTTCGCCGGGAGTTTGGCCGGGTTGGTCGCTAGGTTGTTCGCCGGGATTGGAACCGGGTTGGCCTGGGCCGGGAGTCTGACCGGGAGTGGGGGAGTTGGCGGCGAGTTGTTCGCCGGGCTCGTTGGGTTCACCGTTGGCGTCAGGGCCACGGGCTTCGCCGTCACCGGGTTCGGTGCCGGGCGCTCGACCTTCGCCGGGTTCGCCGCTGGCGACGAGGGATTCTTCTTCGCCCGCTTGATCGCCGGGGGCGCGGCCGAGTTGGTCGCCTTCGCCTTCACCATCGCGGGCGGCTTGATCGCCGGGTTGGTCACCATTGGCGGACATTTCATCGCGGAGTTCGCGGACGAGTTCGTTGAGTTCGCTCTGGGCGAAGCGGGATTCAGCGCTCTCGTCGCCGAGGACGGAATTGGCGGCCCGTTCGACGCTATCGCGGAGTTCATCGAGCGAGCGGTTCACGCCGGATTGTTCGCGACGGGCTTCGTCGACAAAGCCGCGTTGGAGAAGTTCGGTGGCGGTGCGGAGTTGTTGTTCGGTGCCGCTGGTGCCCTGTTGGCGGAGCACATCGTAGAGCCGACGGTGAAGGACAGGTTCGGCATCTTCGCTGTCGGAAGAGGCTTGTTTGAGACGGTCGATCAAGTCCTCGTAGCGTTGGCGTTGGGAATCGACAGCTTGGGCGAGTTGTTCGCTCTCGGAGGAGCCATCGAGTGAGGGGGGACCGTTGCCCTGCTGGTCCCACTGCGCTTCGATTTTGGCTTGTTGTTCGGCCATTTCGCGGGCTTGGCGGCGGAGTTCGCGCATCTCGTCACTGAAGAGGCTGGAAGAATCTTCGCGGAGATCTTCGCTGGTTTGCTCGAGGGATTCTTGGGCGCGGGTGCCGGAGGCGAGGGCCTGAGAGACATTGCCTTGGGCCAACTCTTCGCCGACCTGCTGCATGTCTTCGCGCGTTTGTTCGAGTTGTTCGGTGGCTTCGGCGCGTTGTTCACCGGACTGCATCTGATCGACGCGGGAGCGCGTATCGTCGAGTTCGGCGAGCATGCGGCGTTGCTCTTCTTCGAGGCGTTTGAGTTCGCGGCGGATCTCCTCGCGTTCGGCTTCATCGGCCGCGGCGGCGAGGGCGGTTTGCAGCTCTTGCAGGCGGGCGTTGAGATCGTCTTGGCGACGAGCGAGTTCTTTAAGGCGGGCGAGAACGTTGAGTTGTTCGCGCTCCTCGGGAGTGGCGGGGGCTTCGGCTTCGCTCTGGCTCGCGTAGTTGTCCTGATCTTGGCGGAAACGGAGCTGGTTGAGCTGCGATTGACTGCGGCCACCGCTACCGCCGCTGTTGGGACCGCCTTGGGTGACATTGACTTCGCTGGGCTGGAGTTTGAGGAGGGCGCGGAAGGCGAGCTGAGCACTGGACCAGGCGGACTTCAGGGGATCGAGGTCGATCTCGTCGCGGGCTTCGGTGAGGTGTTCGATGGTGTCGTCCATCGCGCGAGCGGCGTCATCGGCGGCACGTTGTTGGCGGGCTTCATCGAGGCGCTCTTTGACCTGGTTGATTTGTTCGCGGGCTTGAGTCTGGCTGATCTCCAGCGTGGAAACATCGGGTTCGAAAGTGGCGGAAGGTTCGCCGGATTTTTGGAGGTTCCAGATGGCAACGGAAATTTGGCGTTGGATCTCGAGGAGATCACCGGCGGGACCGTTTTCACCGCCGCCGCCGGGTGGGCCACCGCCGCCTTGACCTTCGCGGAAAATTTCATCGAGGGAACGGACTTCGGCGAAGAACAAGTCGCTGGTGGAGCGGCGGCTCTCCCCGGTGGGACCAAAGTCATCGGCCCAGCCAAACCAGGTGATGAGTTCATCGACCTCGACGGCGTGGGTTTCGAGCGCGAGTAGGTAGGTGAAATTTGATTCGAGGTCGGAGGACGACTCGCCGGCGGTGGAAACGTAGACGGGGTCATTGCCGCCAATGGCGTAGGCGACGCCATAGTCGAGGAGGCCGAAATCGTCAGTGACCTTGACTTGAATATTGAGTTCTTCGAGGGGGGAAACGCGTTGGTCGGAACGAGGGAATTGCATCGCGAGGTCGGGGCGCTCGTTGGCTTGGACGGCGATGCGGATATCGGCGGGATCGGGGTCGGTGCGACCGTCACGATCGGTGAGCTCGAGTTTGAAGCGTTGGGACTCGATAAGGGTGTAGGCGATGCCGAAGGCGGTGGAATCGTCGTTGCGCGGTTCGAGTTCGACGACCTCGCCATCGGGGGTGACGAGGCGGGCGGAAGCGAGGGAGCGGTTGACGAGGAACTCGTAGTCGAGGGCGGCTCCGGCCACGGCACTGACGCGGCGGGTATCGATGAATTCGCGATCTTTCAGGCCGGTGTAGTCGGGGTAGTCGAGTTTGGCATCGGCGCGGACGAGATCGGGAAGTTCGAACACGGTGAGGGTGAAGTCGGCGGTGCGATCGCCGTCATACTCGACCTGGTACACGGTGTCGGCGGCAACCTCGGGCAAAGTGAACGCGTAGACGGGGTCGGAAAGACTGCGCGCCATGTTGGAGCGACCGGAGGCGCCGTTGGCTTGGCGCCAGACGAGGCTGGCAGTGGAGGGGAACGTGTCGTTGAAACGAGCGGCGATGACAACGGTGGTGCCCTTTTCGATTTCGATGGAGCCGGGGGAAATTTCCATGCCGGAGGCGGTGGCGCCGGTGGAGCTGCTAGTGAACTCGGACCAATTCCAACTAAACGGGGCGGAGACGCGAATACCGAGAACCAGGAACGCGAAGGCCGCGACGATGGAGACGATGTGAGACGCGGCGAGCCAACGGGATTGGCGGCGAGGTGATTGGTGCCAGAGGCTGGCGTTGGCGTGAGCGAGGGCCTCGTCGAGGAGGCGCTGCTGCATGAAATTGAGTTTACCTTGGGCATCGGCCTTTTGCTCGGCGGCGGTGCGGAGGATGGCGTCGAGCTCGGGATTTTCTTTTTCGATGCGCCGGGCGGCGGCGTAGATATCGGCTTTGTCGCGGAGGATACCGCGGAACTGAATTGCCGCGCCAGTGATGAGGTTGAGCGCGAGGAGGGGACCGAGCCAGGCGGCGAACGGCTCGTGCAAGAAACGGATCGCGAGGAAGCCAGCGGCCACGACGGCGACGGTGCCCCAGATCATGATGCCGCGTTGATGGATCCGAATGGATTGGTGGCTGCGCGCGATCGTCTGGAGCTCGGCCTCGAGGCGAGTTTGCGGACTGAAGAAGAGATTAAGGGGGCGGCGCATCGGTATTACGGGTTAGCGGGGGCCGGGACAGCGGCGGAAGCGCGGCGGTTGATGACGAGTGCCACGATTCCCTCGACGAGGAGCAGGGCGATGGCGAGTAGGACAAACCAGCGCCAGGCGCGTTGACGGCTTTCGCTGACGAGGGCGGATTCCGGGAGGTCGCCGGTAGGGACATCGACGGATTCAGAGACCGCAAGGGTGTTGCTCAAGGGGACGCCGAGCGCTTCGAAGATGTCCCAAGCGAGTGGTTCGGGATTGGTCTCCGAGGCGGGGACGTTGAGCGCGATGAGGCGGGGACGGGTCTCGGGGACGGTGACTTGGTAGATGCCGGGTTGAGTGAGTTGATCGATGGCGGTGTCGGGATCACGAAGGGCGGTGATCGTGGACTCGGCGGGGAGATTGAGACGGGAGAGGTCGCCGAGTTCGGTGACGGCGACAGGAATGGTGCCGCCGGCAGCGCGTTCGGCGACGGCTTGGAGCCAAGGGACGAATTTGGTGGAGAGCACCCACGGAGTTTCGCGAGGTCCCCAGCCGGTGGCCCAGACAATGAGGCGGCCGCGCTCGACGGCGGTTTCGAGGACGGCGGGTTCACCGTTGTCGAAGCGGGCGATGACTTGGGTGCGGGTGTCGGCGGGAAGGGTGAGGGACGTGGGACGAGTGAAGCGAATGCGAGTGAAGTCGCTAAAGCGGGGGTCGGCGAATGAGGCGAAGAGGGGGTGGCCGAAATCGATCTCGCCGAAGAGAAGTGGGTTGCTACGCGATGTGGTGGAAGCGCGCCAGTTGGTTTCGCCGGCGAGCGTGGCGGCTTGGGCGGCGAGCTCGGGCGAGTTGGCGAGGAGGATCACGAAGGCACCGGCTTCGAGGCGGGATTTGACGGTGGAAATTTCAGTGGGGTTGAGCGGACTCGTGATGACGTGAAGAGTGGGCGTGTCGGGCTGACTGGGGTCGTCGGCGATGGTCGCGGGGTCGATCCAACCGGTGATGGCGTTTTCGAGATAGAAGCGCGGGGAGGACAAGTCGGAGGAGGGCGAGTCGCTCCAAATTTTGAACTGAATCTCGCGATCGACGTGCCGGACTAGATTGAGCGATTGGCCGAGGGAGTTGGGAGTGTCGGGGAGAGTGATACGGAGGGCGGCGGGGGAGTCGGGGCTGACCGGAACGGACGCCAATTGAGTGCCGCTGCTGGGCATGACGGTTTCGATCGGAGGCGCCCAAGGGGCATCGTTGCTGGCATCGACGAGTTGGAGAGAAACGGAGCGCGGGGTGGCACCGGGAGTGCCGATGAGGCGGACGCGAGCGGGGGCGCCGGCGCCGAGATCCGTGCCCCAGCCGAGCCATTGGAGCGCGATTTGATCGGGATCGGAGGCGGCGGTGACCGAGTCGAATTTGACCTGGGTATGGGCCGGCCAATCGAGACCGGCGAGTCCGGCGACGCGAGTGCCGGCGGTGAGATCGGAAACGATCAGCAGTTCACTGGAGGCGGAACCGCCGATGGATTCATTGAGTTCGCGGACGGACTCGAGGGCGGTGGCGATGGCGTTGTCGAGGTGGGTGGCGCTCCACGAGGGGGATTGGTCGCTGAGGAGGGAGGAGACAATGCCGGGGCGCTCGGAGGGGAGGGCACTTTGCCATTGCTCGCCGGTGAGTAAAATTTCGGTGCGCGCGTCGAAGGTGATGAGGGAAAAGATGTCGGAAGGTTCGAGGGCTTCGACGATGGCATTGACGCGAGTGGTGGCATCGGCCCAGCGCGCGGGGGGCTGCATGCTGGCGCTGCGATCGAGGAGCGCGATGACGATGCGAGGTTGGGTTTCGGAGGCGGTGGGCGGCGTGGTTTGCGTCCAGTAGGGGCGGGCAAACGCGAGCGCGAGGGCGACGACGATGAGGCAGCGCAGGAGGAGGAGCAACGGGTGTTGGACGCGGCTGCGGCGATCGAGACGGGGCTTCGAAGGATTGAGAAAACGGATCGCGCTGAATTCGATGCGGTCCTTGGTCGCGCGACGGATAAGGTGGGCGATGATCGGGCCGGCGAGGAGGGCGAGTCCCGCGAGGAAAAATGGAGTAAGTAGGCTCACGCGACGGAATCCTTTCGGGAAGGACGGGTGCCACGGGAGGCACCGCGACGGGTCTGCAGAAAGGTCACCAGGGCATCGGTGAGCGGTTGCGCGGTGGTGGTGAGGTGATGGAGGACACCGTAGTTGTCGAACGCGCCTTTGACCTCAGCGAGGTGGGCATTGATTTGAGTGGTGTAGTCGGCGCGGGCTTGGGTGGGATCGACGTAGCGAGCTTCGCCGCTTTCGAGATCTTCCCACATGGCGGCGCGACCGAACTCGAGGTTGAGCTCGGCGGGATCGAGGACCTGCAAGGCGCGCACATCGTGGCGGGCGGCGGTGAGTTCACCGAGGGCCGGGGACCACGTGTCGACGGGAGCGAGGAAGTCGGAAACGATGAGCACGAGGGTGCGTTTACGACAAAGGCGGGCGACCTCGCTCAAGGCCGAACCGATTGCGGTTTCGCGGCCGGCGGGCTCGCGGGAGAGCGTGGCGTAGATGTGGTTGAGGTGACCCGGCCGCCAACGCGGAGGGACGACGTCTTGCACCTTTTCATCGAAGAGGGCGGTGCCGACAACGTCGCGTTGTTCGTGGAGGAAACGAGCGAGCGTGGCGGCGAGGGTGCGGGCGTATTCGATTTTCGGATGCGGCCCGGAGCCAAAGCGCATGGAGCGGCTGACATCGAGAAGGATGAGCGCGCGCAAGTTGGTCTCGTCCTCGTATTTCTTGATGTAGTAACGATCGCTACGAGCGTAAGCGCGCCAATCGAGGTAGCGCAGATCGTCACCGGGGCTGTATTGTCGGTATTCGGTGAACTCGGAGGAGAAACCGCTGAAGGGACTGCGGTGCAGACCGGACTGGACGCCTTCCATCACGACCTTGGCGCGCAACGACAGATCCTTGACCGCCAGTAAGGCGAGAGGATCGGCGGAGGGAGCGGGGGCGGTCGACATGGGAATAGCGGGGAAGGAGAGCGGTTAGGCGAGACGCACGGTTTCGATCAGACGCTTGATGATCGTTTCGACTTCGACGCGATCGGCCTCGGCGCGGTAGTTGAGCAGGAGACGATGACGGAGGACGGGAATGGCGAGCGCGTGGATGTCTTTCTCAGTGACATGGCTGCGGCCTTGCCAGAGAGCGCGGGCTTTGCCGCCGATGATGAGGGCTTGGGCGGCACGGGTGCCAGCGCCCCAGTTGAGCCAGTCGTTGATGAAATCGGGGGTGTTGGGTTGGCCGGGCCGAGAGGCGGCGATGAGTTGCACGGCATAGCGCACCAGGTCGTCGGCGACAGGCACTTGGCGCGTGAGTTTTTGGAAGGCGAGGGCTTCGGCGGCGCTGAAGACGGGTTCGATGGCCTCGGCGATGCGGGAAGTGGTGCGGGAGACAACTTCGATTTCGTCGGCCTCGGAAAGGTAGTCGACGCGCACGTTGAAGAGAAACCGATCGAGCTGGGCTTCGGGAAGCGGGTAGGTGCCTTCCATCTCGACGGGGTTCTGGGTGGCGAGCACGAAGAAGGGTTCGCTGAGGGCGTGGCGGACTCCGCCGGCCGTGACCTGATGCTCCTGCATGGCTTCGAGCAGGGCGGCCTGGGTCTTGGGGGGCGTGCGATTGATTTCGTCGGCGAGTAGTAGATTGGTGAATACGGGGCCGGGAACAAAAGTGAGGTGGCGACCGGAGTCGTCTTCGGTGAGGACTTCGGTGCCGGTGATATCGGCGGGCATCAGGTCGGGGGTGAACTGGATGCGTTGAAACTTAAGGTCGAACGTTTGGGCGACGGATTTGACGAGCAAGGTCTTGGCGAGGCCGGGGGCGCCGGTGAGTAAGCAATGTCCGCCGGCGAGGAGCGCGATGAGAAGTTGCTCGATGACGTCTTTTTGTCCGACGACGGCTTTGGCGAGTTCGGCGGTGATGCGATCACGGCCGGCTTGGAGCGCGGCGAAGGCGGCTTCGTCGGTGAGAGGGAGATCGGGCGGGGAGGGGGAGTCGGGGACGGGAGAGGGGTCGGTATCGGGAGTCATGGGAAATTGGGTTGGGAGCGGGGGGGGGGAAGGGGGGGGGCAGGGTTGTTTTAACGCAGAGGTGCAAAGGTGCTAAGGGGCTGACGCGGTGTTGATTTTTATAGGCTGTGGGGCAGGTGTGGTGGGTCACAGAGGACACTGAGATAACACAGAGTTTTGGGAGGACGAAATTGTGATCGTGGGGTTCTGGAGACTGGCGGGCGCGGTTGGCGAGGAGGGCGACGGGCAGATGATCTAGTTTTACAGAATGGAACGAAGTTGAAGAGGGGGCTGACGCACTGAAGTTGGTTTTATTGTTTCGGAGAGGCAGGATTGGGGAATGGTCCGGGGGGGGATGTTCGCTTCGCACTCCTTTCTTAGTGAGTCATGGCGTAGTAGATTATGTTGATGGCTAGGGGGTAGGCGTAGCGTTCGGAGAAGCGTTCGAAGTAGGTGGGGTCTTCGCCTTCTCGTTCCCAGCCATCGCCGAGGTCGGTGTTGTGGCCGATGAAGGCCATCATGCGGCCTTTGGAATCGAAGATGGCCCAATAGTGGACGGGGCCGGAGTTTCGCTCGGACGTGCCGCCGTCATACATGAACGAGTTGATGCTCGGAATCTGTGGTTTGATATCGAGGTCGAAGACACTGTGGAAGATGGGGTGATCAATTTCCAACTCGACGAGGGGCATGTCGGGGAAGACGCGTTCGATTTCATAGCGAAAGTTTTGCCATTCACCGTCGCCCCAAAAATCGTCGACCATGAGGAAGCCGCCGTTGAGGAGATGGTTGCGGAGAGCGACGACTTCGTCTTCGCGGAGGCTGAGGCGGCCGGGCTCGACCATGTAGACGAACGGATAGTGGCGAAGTTGCTCGGCCTCGATGTCGATGTAGGTGGGCTCGGGATTGACCTTGAGACTGGTCATTTGTTGGAGCCGGAACATGAGGTTGAGATCGGCTTCAGGAGCGTCCGTGGCCCAACCGCCGCGACGGCCACCCCAGCCGCCGCCACTGTTCCAACTCTCGTAGCGGAGGCGGGCGAAGGAAAAGACGTCGTGTTGGAAATTGGCGTCCACTTCCCATTGCGGGACGGAGCGGGGGCTTTCTTGGCGTTGACCGCGCCGAGCACGTTGGGCGTAGGAGAACGCGGCGCCGGTGACGGCGAAAATGAGGGCCCAGATCAGCCAAGGGGAGCGGAGGCGTTGGGGGATGGGGCGAGGAGGGGAAACGGGCATCAGCGAGAATCGTTGACAGCGCCGGGAGGAATTCGGTCCAGCAATTCGTAGGCAGCGCGGAAACGAGGAGCGTCTTCGAGGGCTTGGAGCACGTGGCGGCGGGCGGCGGTCGGGTCGGAGGACTCGAGGAGCTCGGCGATTTGGTGGTGAATTGAGACGCGGTCGGGAGGATCGAGGCGGAGGAGAGTTTCGCCGGCGACGATCGCGATGGTGGTTTGTTCGAGCGCGGCGTGTGCTTGCAAACGAGCGCGCCACGGCGTGGAGGCGAGGGGATCGATGGCGAGCCACTCGTCGCTCCAGCGGGCGATATCGGTCCATGCGCGTTCGTCTTCGGCAATTGTGAGCAGGCGAGTGACGGCGGGGAGGTAGCCAGCCTCACTGGCCACGATCTTGAGGAGGGCTTCTTTTTCGCCCGCTTTGTCGTCGAGTTCGCGGCAGATCGAGGCGTGCAGGATATGGATGTTTTCGGGGCCGGGAAAGTAGACGCCGGAAGCGAGCAGCGGTTCGAGTGTCTCGCGGGCGCGGATCCACTCGCCGGCACTCATGTGGCGTTCGACGGCGGCGCGAGTTTCGTCGAAGTTAATCGAGGAGGCGGAGAAGTTGGGGAGAGTGAGCAGTTGAGCGAAGATGCCGTCTTCGGTCTGCGTGGGGGTGAGGTCGATGTCGGGGGCGAAGGCTTTGGCGTAATCGAGGGCGAAGGTTTGGTAGGCGCCATCGAGGTCTGCCAGCGGGGCGAAATGGGCGGCGAGGGCGACATTGATATCGGTGCCATCGCCGAGATCGCGGAGGAGTTCCTTGAGGGGATCGAAGCCGTATTGGGAAATAAGATACTTTACCACCAGATAGGATTGATAGTAAGCGAAGATGGTGCCGGCTTGGTCTTCGGCCTCCATAAAGGCGGCGCTCATGCGGCTGACGGGATGGGTTTTCTCGGCTACGATACGGCGGTAGTAATCGGCCGACATGCGTTGGCCCCAGGCGGGGTTGCGCTGGACCTCTTCGTAGACGGAGATGCCTTCGCTGAGCCATCGCGGCATGCGATTGTCACTCATGGTGAGGGTGATGACGTGAGCGAATTCGTGCCAGAGGACGGACTCCCAATTGGCTTGGGAGGAGGCGGGGCTGTTGACGGTGAAGACCGAACCGAAGCAGACCCCGAGGTAGCCACCGACGCCGGGCATGCCGAAGGTGCGCACGGCGAAGTCTTGGGAATTGGGGTAGATCTCGACGGTGGTGCGTTTGGGGAGCGTGATGCCGTAACGCTCGGTGAGATCGATGCGGGCCTCTTCGAGGAGGGCGAGGGCACGGTCGCCGTAGATGGCGGCCTCCTCGGGGCTCATGCGGAGGCGGAAGTGATCGCTCTCCAACAGGGTGAAGTCTTCGATACGATCCCGGAGGGTGGTGAGGTTGAAGGCGTCGATGTTGTAGCCGTCGCGTTCGTGAGCGAGGTCGGCGAAGAACCAGCCTTCCTCCTCTTCGCCGAGACGGAGGAGGTCGCGGGCGAGTTGGACTTGGGCGGGAACGTAAAGGGGGGAGACGGCGAGGGCGGCGCGTTGGGCGGCGGCGCCTTCGCGGAAGCGGTAGCGTTGAGAAAGTTGTTGGCCGATGACGTGGTCGACCTCGGGATTGGTTTCCCAGTGGGTGAGGGCGGTGGCGCGGTGGCGAGCGGCGTCTTCGTCGCGGTTTTGGAGCAGCGCGATGGCCGAGAGCAGGGCGTTGGCCTTGGGGTGGTGGGGATTGAGGAGGGTGACTTGCGAGATTTCTAGCTGAGCCGCGCCAAAGTCTTCGGCGCTCATTTGGTGCTCGGCCATGAGCAAGCGGGCTTGGATCTGGCGGGAGTTTTCAGCGAGGGAGGCTTGAATCAGGGCGACCATTTGCTGGCGGTCGCTGTCGCGGAAGGAGGCGGCGTAGCCGGCCAGGAGATCGGGATCCGACGGGAATTGTTCCAGACCTGCGCGGTAGTTGCGAGAGGCGAGGGCGGGGTCTTGTTTGTCGAGGGCGAGTTGGCCGGCGATGAGGAAGGCGTCGCGGGACGGAGAGTCGCCTTGTTGGGCGGGCTTGAGGAAGTTCTCCAAGACGAGTTTGGGCTCCACGTCGGCGCGCAGGGCGGCGAGACTGATGGCGGCGAGAAACTCTGGCTCTTGGGTGGCTTCGCGGCCGCGGGTGTAGGCGGCATAGTTGATGGCTTCGACGATCTCGCGCTGGGTGTAGATCGATTCGCCGCGGACTAAGGGAATGAATCGCGCCGCTTCCTTCTTCAGCATCATGACCCAAAGGCTTTCGGGCAGCTCAGCTTCGGCGAGGGTGAGGCGGGTGTAAGCGTCCTCGTAGCGGCCGGTGAGGAGGAGTATCTCGGCTTCTAGACGCCACCATTCTTCGGTGCCAGATTGGGCGTCTAAGCGCTCCCGGGTCAGGGTGAGGGCTTCGTCGTAGTCACCGCGAAGGTAGAGCGAGTGGGCGACATCAAATTCACTGGGTTCGGCGGCCACAACCAATTCGTAAGGGACCAGTTCTTGAGCGTAGGTAGATGGAATGCACGTCCCGAGGGCGGTGATCAGGATTCCGGAAAATAACGACCGCCGAGACTTCTTTGAACCTATGAGATCAGCGGACGCATCGTGCACGTTTTACTAGTGGCGCGATTGGTCTGATTCGCCAATCAAAACTAGAGAAACGGCGGGATTTTTTAAGGAGAATGGGTGACTGAGTGGCAGGATTTTTTTAACCACGAATGGACACGAAAGGGCTTCACCTACCGGTTACGCGCTGTTGGCTGACGCACTGCTTTTTACAGGAAAGAATAGAGGGCTGACGCATTGGGCGGTTGTTCTTGCCGAGGGGCAGGGGGCGGGCGTCGGCAAGCGCCGCCCCTACATTTCGGCGCCGATGAGGGGTGGGGCAGTCGGGCGTGAAGGGCCGACCGACGGGAGGGAAACAGGACGGCGGTGGTGGGTTGGCGCTGATGGCGGAGAGGCAGGGGCGGGCGTCGGCAAGCGACGCCCCTACATTTCGGCGCCGATGAGGGGTGGGG
>Ga0208414_1000917_pt1 | contig 24833 bp, 14 predicted proteins | sample AntAceMetag02UKE_FD_184770 | JGI IMG/M metagenome (GOLD analysis project Ga0208414, IMG submission 184770) | Saline lake microbial communities from Ace Lake, Antarctica - Antarctic Ace Lake Metagenome 02UKE (SPAdes) (version 2) | ecosystem: Environmental > Aquatic > Non-marine Saline and... | reverse complement strand
TTCCGTGAGAGCAACGACATCGGCCTGCGCCGCAGTGAGGTTGGAAGCCAATTGATCAGCCCGATCACGAGCCTCACGTAAGGCGAGTTCATCGCGGTTCACCTGCCCCTCCAGGACAGCAACTTGTTTGGCCAATTCCCCGATCTGAGATTGGGCCTGCCGCTCGGTCTCTACGAGATTGGACTGAGAATCGGCCAGCTGGCGCCGCAACCCCGTCAGGTCGCGCAGCTGGTCTTCGCTCGTCGCGACCAGTGACTCTAATTCAATCACGCGATTTCCCGTGGAGCGTTCCGCTGCCGCCAACGCCGTGATGCGTTGCTCGCGCTGGGCCAGCGCGGCCCGCAGTTCGGCCATGGCTGACTCGTTTTCCTGCAAGGCCAGCAGTTGCACGGCGGTAACCATTTGGAAATTCCCGAGCTCAGCGGCGTGCGCAGCGGTCATGCGGCCGAGTTCGGATCGGGCCGTTTTAGCTTCCGTATCCGCCGTGGCCGCGAGTTGCCGCCAGTTGCCTATCTCGCGTTCTAGTTCGCCGATCTGCGCGCGGGCGAGGTTGAGTTCGATATCGAGTTCACTAGCGGCAGCTCCATCCGCATCACGAGCTGAGGCGAGCTGATCCTGCATCTGCGCAACCTCCGCATGGGCTCCATCGCGCGCGGCTTGCGCCGCCATCAACTCAGCTTGCACGGAATCCAATTGCAGCGCGGCCGTGGCGGCATCGCGCAATGTGGTCTCGAGCGTAGCCACTCGCGCGGTCTCCGCTTTTTGAGCTGAGGTCGCGGCCGCCAGAGCAGTTTCGAGTTCCGCAATCGTAGCGATAAACTGCGCCGCCTCGGTCTGAGCGGCGGCGACTGCGCTTTGGTCGTTATCGAGCGTAGCCTCCAGCTGAGCGAGTTGGGCCGCATGGGATTCAGCCGCCGTTGCGAGTTGAGATTCGAGCTCCGCAACGACTGCGCGCAACTGGTCAGAATCCGCGCGCGCGATCGTGAGTTCGGACTCGATCGCGCTCCGTTGCATGGCCACCTGGGGGGACTCCTCGAGTTGTGCTTGGAGGGCAGCCACCGATTGATTTCTCAGGCTCAGGTTGGCTTGCAGCGTGGCGACCTCGGCGGTCAAGCGGGTCACATTGGCCAAGGACCGGTCGCGTTGAGTAATGAGTTTGCCGATTTCACCCGACTGATCGGCCTCGCTTAATTCGCGCTCCAGCTGGGCAACCCGAGTCTCAAGTTCAATCACGGCGGTTTCGCGATCGGCCAGGGTGGCTTCGCGGGACTGCAGTTGACTTTGCACGGAATCGAGCGCCTCCGCGACGGCGGCCAACTCAGCCACGTCTTGGGCCAACGCTGTCGCGCGATCCTGCGCCGCGGTAGTCGCTAACTGAAGTCGGCGGCTTTCGGTTTCCGCCGCATCGCGCGCGGCAATCGTCATGGCTAACGCTTCGGCCTGCCCCGCGGTTGATTCATCGAGAGCGGCGGTGAGGTTTGAAATTTGATCGCTGAGAGTGGCCGCCTCGTTACGCGCCGTTTGCACCGCCGCATCGCGGTCCGCGAGTTGATCCCCCAACGCGGCGCGCTCGTTCTGCGCGGTTTGAAGTTCACGATTCAGCTGATCAAGCACGTCGGATTGATCGCTCGCTTCGAGCTGATTGCGCAGACCGGCCATATCGGCGGTCAGCTGCACCACCGAAGCTTCGGCTGCGCTCGCTTGCTGACGCGTCGCGGCCAAGGTGCTCTCCAACTGCGTGGTACGACCAATCGCCTCGTCGCGAGCGGCAATGGCGGCGGTGAGCTCGGTCGTTTGTTCCGTGGCGACTTCGTCAAGGGTGGCGGTCAGTTCGGAGACCAAAGCGCCGAGGGCAGCCGTCTCCGTCTGGGCGTCCGCCAAAGCGGACTGGGCGTTGTCGATTTCCGTGCGGCGGGCGGCGAATTGTTCGCGGGCGGCGGTGAGCTCTTGGTTGAGTCGCTCGACCACGGCGGATTGATCGCTAGCGGCGAGTTGAGTCCGGAGCCGGTCGATTTCAGCCGAAAGGTCGGTTACATTAAATTCCGTGGCCACGAGCGTTCGTTCGAGGTTCTTCGCCCGATTCTGAGCGGTATCGCGGTCCGCGATGGCAGCGGCGAGTTCGGTGGCATGTGCCGTGTCCTTGGTGTCAAGGCTACCGGTCAGTTCGGAAATCGTTGCTTCGAGGAAAGCGGCTTCACCTTGGGCGGCGGCCAAGCTGTTGGCGGTCGCGATGAGCTCGGCTTGTTGGGCGGCCAGTCGATCTTGCTTCGTGGCGAGTTCGCGGTTCAGTCCGGCCACGATTTCTGACTGGTCGCTCTGTTCGAGCTGAGTCCTCAGGCGATTGATTTCGATGGTCAGCTCACCGACCGAGGACTCGGTCGTGGCGGTTTGCTGGCGCGATGTTGCTAGGGCGAGTTCGAGTTCCGCCGTTTTAGCGGCGGCGCTATCGCGGGCCGCGATGGTGGCGGTGAGCTCGGTCGTTTTTCCCGTGGTAACTTCATCGATGGTGGCAGTCAGCTCGGAGACCAAGACGCCGAGAGACGCTGCTTCTGTTTCGGCGGTCGCTAGCGCGGACTGGGTGTTGTCGAGTTCCGTGCGGCGGGCGGCGAATTGTTCGCGGGCGGCGGTGAGCTCTTGGTTGAGTCGCTCGACCACGGCGGATTGATCGCTAGCGGTGAGTTGAATCTGCAGGCGATCAATTTCGGCGGTAAGCTCGACAACACTAAATTCAGTAGCGGCCAGCGTTTGTTCGATATTCCGAGCTTGGCCTAGGGCGGCATCGCGCGCGGTGACAGTGGCGGCCAATTCGGCGGCGTAAGCCGCTTCCCGAGTATCGAGGCTAGCGGCGAGTTCGGCGACCCGTTGGTCTAGGTCGGTCGCTTCGTCGAGGGCCGTAGCCAAGGCGGTGGCGGTGTCCGCGAGTTCGGCTTGGACGGAGTCGCGTTCTGCTTCGAGTTGGGCGAGAGCCGGGGATTGATCGGCATCAGCCAAAGCCGACTGCAAACGATCAATCTCGGCGGAAAGGGTAGAGACGGCCGTTTGGTTCTCTTGCGAATCAGCCCGGGCGGATTCGAGCGCTTCGGCCAACCGCACGTTCTCGGCCATCGCTTCGTCGCGGCGGGCCCGGAGGGTGTCGATGTCCCCGCTTTGGTCTGCTCCCACCAATTCACTTTCGAGCGTCGCGATGCGCGCGTTCAGCGATGCGGTTTGAGCGGTGCTTTGGGTCAGCGCGCTCTCGCGTTGATTCAGCTCCTCGGCGAGTTGATCCGACCGGGCGCGGGCAGTATCCAAGGCGGTCGCAAGTTGCGCGACTTCGGCCGATTGGTCTGCGTCGATGAGCGCGGTTTCGAGTTGGCCGATGCGGGCACCGAGTCCGTTGATGGTGCTCTGGTTGCGGGCAAGATCGGTTTGGGCCGTGGCGAGGGATTGAGCGAGGCGGGCAGATTCGGCGATGGCTTCATCGCGGGCCGCTCCTAATTGCGTGACTAAAGTGGATTGGTTTGCGGCAACCAGTGCATCGCTCGTGTTCGCCAACTCGGTGCGCGCAGCCGCGAGTTCGGCGGAGAGCGCATCGATGGAGGCGGTGTTTTCTTTGATCGCGGTGGCGGCCGTGCGATATTGCGCCGCCATTGCCTCGGCCTCGGATAACGCTTGGTCGCGCGCGGCTTCGAGCGACGCAATCAGTTCACTTTGATCAGCGACGGGCCCAGCTTGAGCGGCGGTAACCAGCTGGGTCTGGAGCTTGTCGATCTGACCAGCGAGTTCACTGATCGTGGCGTTGCTTTGCGCGAGTTGCGTCTCGGCCTGCGAGAGGGCGGCATCACGTTGAGCGAGGTCGGCCAAGGTCGCATCTCTGGTCTGGGTAAGGTTGCGCAGCGCTTCATCGCTATCGCCCGAGGCGGCAGCAAGGTCGGCCGAGAGCCGGTCGATTTCACTGGAGAGGGTGCTGACGAGGGACGTGTTTTCGTTCAGTTGGCTCTGGGTGTCATCCAGCGCAGCGGCGAGTTCGGCGACCTGAGTGCGGGCCACATCGCGGGCGGCCTCGGCCGCGACTAAGCGCTCCCCCTCCGCAACGTTGGAGCCGACCTCTGCCCGCGTCATGGCGAGATTGGCGCGCAAGGTATCGTTGTCGGTGGCGAGCTCCGTGAGCACGGTCGAGGTGGAGGAGAGCTCCGTCTCCAAGGTCCGTAACTGTCCGGATAATGCGGTGGCTCGCGCGACGGCGCGGTCGCGCGCGGACGTCAACGCGAACAGGCGATCCGCTTGCTCGGAGACCACGCGTTGGTAGTCGGCGATAATCTCCGATTCAGCGCCCGGCTCGGCGAGACGAGCGCGCAGTTGATCGTTCTCGGCGGCGAGGCTGGAGAGGAATTCATCGCTTTCCGCCATCTGCGTTTCCGCCGACTGCAAGCGCGCGCGGACTTGGGTCAACTGGGATTCTGCGGCGACTCGGGCGGCTTCGAGTTGAGCGAGGCGCGCATCATCGGTGGGCGCGGATTGGGTTTGAGCGGCCGCCAACGAGGCCCGCAGTTCTTCGAGTGCGGCATCACGTTCGGCCACGCCGGCCTGGAGCTCGGCGGCGTTGGTGGTGACGGCGGTGAGTTCATCCCGCAGTTGCGCCATCTCGTTCTGAGCAGCCTGAAATTGTTGTTCTAGCGACGCGCGTAACGCGGTCTCGTTATCGAGCGCGGCCGCCAATTCGGCGAGCGCGGCATCATCCGGTGCCGCGGGCCGGACTTCGGGTTGGCGGGCAAGTTCGGCGCGCAGGGATTGCACGGCAGCGTCGCGTTCGGCGACCGTCGATTCGAGTTGAGCGACCTGTACGGAGGCGGTTACGGCAGCAGTCTCCGAGCGTTCGACTCGTGTCTCCCATTCCCGTAACTGAGCGGTCGCAGCAGCCAAGGCCTGTTCGTCGGTTTCACGTTGCCCGCGGATCGCGTTGAGTTCGGCGGTGAGGGCCGAAACCTGATCGACGGTGGCGGCCAGGGACGCGGATTCGGAGGATTGTTGAGCGAGGTTTTGGCGGAGATTATCGATCTGGTCGTCGCGCTCGGTCACGCGCCCTTCGAGGGACTCGACCTGTTGTTGGAGCGCGGCGACTTCGTCGCTGGACGGAGCCGACTCGATGCGATCCCGAGCGGCTAACAGCGCGTTCGTCATATCGGCCACTCGGTTCTGCAGCGCCTCCATCTCTAAAGTCGTGGTGCGGAGCTGAGCGATCTGATCATCGCGTTGTTGCAACTCGGCCGGATCGATCTCTGGCGCCGCCGGAGTCGTGTCGACGGCGGCAAGTTGGTTGGCCAGGGCTTCGTTTTCAGCGGTCAGCTGCTGAATCTGATTTCGGAGGTTGCCCACCGCAGCGAGGCCGGTCTCCAGTCCCTGGATACGAATCTGAGTATCGGCTAGCTGGCCTTCGAGCTGGGCCTCGCGTTCCCGCGCAGCCACCACGGCGGCGGGATCAGCTCCCGGCGCACCGGTTGAGCGGGATAGGGCGGTCAACTCTGACTCGGTTTGGCGCAAGCGTCGGCTCAGGGAACTCAGTTCCAGCGTCGCGCTTTTCACGTCGGCATTGAGTCGCAGGTTATCGCGCGAGATGCGCTCCAGCAGACTCACGGCTTGAGCCAACAAACGACGACGTTCCGGATCGACGTCGACCATGTTGTTCAGCTCTTCCGCAATCGTGTTGATGTGGGCAAGTTCGGCGCGATCAGCTCCGGAGATCGGGGCAGTCTGCACGGCGCGAACCTCGAGCTCGGATTTTTGTTTAGCCAAGGCTTGGTTGGCCGAAATCAGGCCCGTGTTTTCCCGGCGCAGTTGGTTAAGGGTATTTTCGAGCTCGGCGATTCGCCCCGACAATTGGCCGTCCCGAGCGGCGGCGGGACCGGTGGGCGGCACGCCCACCCGGGGCCCCGGGGAGGTGGCGGCCGCCGCCACGGGGGTGGCGATACCCAACCGATTACGCAGGACGGCCAATTTAATATCTGCATCCGCTTTCTGAATACGATCAAGACGCGCGGCCACGACATCGCGACCACGGGGGCTGGCACCGTTTTCGGCGGCGAGGACGAACCACGGATAAGCGTCGCTGAGGTTTTGGGTGAGTCCACCCCGCCCCTCCGCGTACATCACCGCCAAGTTATTCTGGGCGGGGCCAAAGTTTTGCTCGGCGGCGATTTGGTAGAGGCGAGCCGCCTCGGCGTCGTCGCGAGCAACGCCGGCACCTTCTTCATACATCAGCGCCATGTTGTAGGCCGCCCGGGGGAAATCCTGGGCCATCGCTTGGCTATACCAGTGAATGGCTTGCTCAGCATCGGCGGTCACGCCTTGGCCGGTCTCGTAGGCTACGCCGAGATTAAATTGGGCATCGGCGATGCCGGAGTCCGCCGCGCGACGGAACCAAATAGTGGCTTGAAACGGGTCGATCTGCGTGCCGATCCCGCGCGAATACATGTTGCCCACATTGAACTGAGCCGCCGGCAAACCGAGTTCGGCGGCGCGGAGGTAGTAGCCCAAGGCTTTGGCCAGATCGAGTTCCACCCCACGACCGAGCTCATGCAGGAGGCCGAGGTTGAAGGCGGCGGGTCCGGATCCCGCCATGACAGCGCTTTCGTAATACCCGATCGCGCGGACGATGTCCCGCTCGACTCCCTGCCCGTTTACGTAGGCGTTGCCGAGGGCATTTTGGGCTTCGACATCACCACTAGCCGCGCGGGCCTCAAGGGCCAAAATATTGATCTGCGCCTGAGTGACAGGCAGGGCCATCAACCCGAACGCCAGGAAGAGCACGGTCCATCGACGAATGGATCCGCTGACGCGGTGGAGAGTTGAAGTGGGCTGAGCCGACAATTGCACAGCCTTTGTTGTGAGGAAATCCCCTCAGGGGCAAGGCACGGTTATGCCCTATTCTACGATCCGACACGGGAGGAGCGCGGCATCCTGCATCCCGTGGATAATTTTCTTGTCCGGGGGGCAGAATGTCGCAAGCGCACCGGCGAGTTCCGTCTGGTCGCCGCGCACAAAATAGTAGGGACACAGCCGGAGTCGGCCTTGCCGTTCCACGGATTCGGCGGGCGCATCGGCCGGGTGTGCGGGATAGAGCGGGTGCCCGATCCGGCGGGGTTTATGGTAATCCTGCAGCACGTGCAGATTCCGCGGAGCATCGGCCAAGGCGACATCGATGCCCGCTTGCCATTGTTTCCGAGAACAGTCCGCACCGTAGACCACGCTGCGGGCGCCCCACGCGGATTCATGAAATCCCGAGATCTTGATAATCAGATCCCGTTCTTTTTTCGAAGCTTCGGCGAGTTGCTCCCAGTTGGCCAGCGGTCGGCCACCCGCCGACGGCCCGTCGAGGACGGCGCCGGGAGGCAAGGGGGCGGGATCAATCACCCACGAATGGGGAAACAATTTGCGTAGCCGTTTGAATGACCCGGCCGGCAGCGCCTCCCGCCAATAATCTGCCAAGAGGTGATGATGGAAGAGCGCCGCGCCCATTTTCTCTTCTTGGAAGGGGCGCATCGGCGGGGTGACGGCGAGCTCGCCGGCCGACCACGCTTCGAAAATGAAGTCGGCGGTGGAGAGATTGGAGAGATCGTGCAGCTCGAAAAACCGGTAGAGCACGTCGATCTTTTCGGGGTTGCCTTCGATGTCGAAGCAGAGGGTCGAGCCGAGCGGGAACACCTCCTCGATGTCCAAACAGAACACCCGAAGGCCGCGCATTTGCAGCTGATCGGCGAGCCATTTCATTTCCGGCCGGTAAGTCGCGGACTCCTCGCTCACGACGATGGCGATCACCGGATTCGTGGTTCGCGGGGCCTGCGCGGCCAGCGATCCGTGAAAGGCCGTCAGCATCTGATCCGCGGTGCCGAGGATGTTGCCTGATTCGGCGTAGAGTCGGTTCAGGAACGCGGTCAGGCCGATGCCGCCGGGCACGGAGTCGAGCTCAGTCATCGCGAACCCGTCATCCGTGAGCAACAAGTCGGGGCGTAGGACGCGGGGAAACTGACCGCGTTGGCGTGGGTCGTGCGCGTGTTCGAGCAGTCGGCGGGGTTTGCCGCGATCAAGATATTCCGGCACCCACGGGGCTTTGAGGGCGCGGTTGCGGAGGAGATTTTTATCCGCCAAGGCACGCAGGTAGAGGTTCTCCAGCGCTTGGTGGAAGTGCAGGCAGGCTTGGCCAATCTCCTTAAGTTCGTCGACTTGGGCGACGGTCAACGGCCAAGCCTCGGGCGAGAGTTGCCACGTCTTCGCCTCAAAGAGCGAAGTCCCAGCAAAGGCGTCGGATAGGTATTCTCGGGACAGGGCCATGAATCAACAGCGAGAAACCGAAACAACTGAACTGGCGAATCGGGCGGGCACTATTTCCGGCAGCAGCTTACTCGTCGTCGATTTGGATGTCCTTGTTGCGATGACGCGGGCAACCGGCGCGCAGCCAGCCGTTCACGAAGGGGTCGAGCTCGCCATCGAGCACGCCTTGCGTATCGGTTGTCGAGACGCCGGTGCGCAAATCCTTCACCATTTGATAGGGTTGCAACACGTAGGAACGGATCTGGGCACCCCAGCCAATCTCGCCCTTTTCGCCGTAGAATTTTTCCATCTCGCTGCGTTTCTCGTCCAGCCGCCGCTCGTAGAGCCGGGCCTTCAGCACGCCCATGGCGCTAGCCTTGTTCTTGATCTGGGAACGTTCGTTTTGGCAGGTAACCACGAGGCCGGTCGGGATGTGCGTTAGGCGCACAGCCGAATCGGTGGTGTTCACGCCCTGCCCGCCCTTGCCGGACGAACGGTAAACATCGGTGCGGATCTCATCCTCGGGAATGTCCAGCTTCACCTCGGCACTGATCTCGGCGATCACATCGACCGCGCAGAAGGAGGTGTGCCGGCGTTGGTTGGAATCGAAGGGACTGATGCGCACGAGGCGATGGACGCCGCGTTCGGCTTTGGCGTAACCGTAGGCGTTTTCGCCTTTGATCAGCACGGTGGCCTTGGAGATGCCGGCTTGGTCGCCGGCTTGCACATCCTGGACTTCGAGCGTGAACCCGCGGCGCTCAGCCCAGCGGGAATACATGCGAAACAGCATATCGGCCCAGTCGTTGGATTCGGTGCCACCCGCGCCCGCTTGGATGGAGAAAATGGCGTTGTTGGCGTCGAATCGCTCGGTCAGAAACGCCGCGATTTCGATCTCATCGATCACATCCGAGAGGTCATTCACCGTGGTGGTGAGCTCGGCCTCATACTCCGCTGCCTCGTCCGCGGAACCGGCTTCGATCAGCTCGATCATGACGTCGACATCGGCGAGCTTCTTGCGGAACGCGACGACGGGGAGGACGGCCTTCTTCAGGACGTTGGCCTGGGCGATGTGTTTTTGCGCGCGGTCTTGGTGATCCCAAAAACCGGGAGCGCCCATTTGGGCGTCGAGCGCTTCGATCTCTCTCAGCTTTTGTTCGCCGTCAAAGAAACCTCCATAACTGTCCGGCTCGTTTCTTGATGAGCGCAATGTGGTCGTGGACTTCAGGTTCGATCATAGTGGAACGATCATCCGCTCAAACTGCTGGCCTCGGCGCAAGGCGAAACGCCTCACACCCGCTGATTGACGCCGCCGCCGCCGCGAGCCAAAACCCCAGCCGTGCGCGCGCCCACCATGATGAAGCCCATTCTCGAGCCCGAGGATCTGAATCCATTTCAGTTCGGCGTCTTGGTGCTTTCGGTGGCGCTACTGGCCGGGCTCGCGGCGGAGCTGATCTTTAACGTGCCGGCGGAAGTCGTGAAGTTGATTTTCTTCATCGATACCACCATCTGCCTGCTGCTGTTCATCGAATGGATCTTTCGGTTTACGGAGGCGAAATCGAAGCGGCAGTTTATGCGTTGGGGCTGGTTGGACCTGTTGGCCTGTATCCCCGCGGTGGATGCGTTTCGTTGGCTACGTATTTTCCGGATCGTGAGGCTTCTTTTGGCCGTGCGCACGTTCACGCGCTTTAAACGCGTGCTGTCTTCGAGCAAGACCAGCGCTGGATTAAGCGGGGTCGGGGTGATTGCCATCCTGATGATTTCCTTTGGTTCCACGAGCGTGCTCATGATCGAATACGACGAGCCCGGCGCCAATATCACGACCGCGGAAGACGCCTTGTGGTGGGCCATCGTGACCACCACCACGGTAGGCTACGGGGACCACTATCCCGTCTCGACCGAAGGTCGGGTCATCGCCTCGTTGCTCATGGTCACCGGTATCGGCCTGTTCGGCACGCTGAGTGGGGTCGCCGCGGGTTTCTTCCTTGGCGGAGAACAGGACAAACCCGCCTCTTTAAGGGCTCAGCAAAAGATGCTAGATCGACTGGAGGAGTTACAAACTGAGCTCCACGCAATGCGCGAGAAGCAGGACGCCGACGCCAAGCGGAAAGACGACGCCAGTAAACCAACCTAGCGGCGCCCGTCCCAGACGGGTCTGGCAAAGGGCCCGACGCTAAAACGTGGTCTCCCCCCCTCGAAGCCCGCTCCCGCTCACCGCGGGGGCGACTCGCTTAACCACTCTGTCATGGAACCCACCAAAACCACCTTCAACCCTCAGCGAGACGTGATGACCTCGTTCATCCAAGTAGCCGCGGTCGCTCTCATTCTCTAATGGTGCTTCCTCATAATCTCCCCGTTTCTCAATGTCGTGATCTGGGGCATGCTGATCATCGTCGCTCTCTACCCCGCGCACCCAAAGCTGTCGGCCAAGCTGGGCAACAAACCAAAACGGGTTGCGGTCATGCTCGCCCTAGTCGGCATCTTGGGCATCGCCGCGCCGGCTTGGATGATCGCGAGCTCCCGTATCGCGGAGGCGAAAACGCTCACCGAGAGTTTCAAAGCGGGCACCTTGGAAGTGCCCTCCCCGAACGATTTGGCCCTCGCTGGTGATGTAAGGGCTAGTGGTCGCGTGGGCGGGTCTCGTGATGGGGCGGCGGTTGTTCGACGGTCGGGCCCTCAGCGCGACGGGACCCATGCGGTCCTATGGCTACTTAACGATGATCGTGATCTTGGCGCCCGCCGTCATGGACTCCGCCTCCGGCAGCGAAGCGGGAGCCGCGTTCTGGAGTCGCCTACTGATGTTCGCCGGAGCCATGGTCTACAGCGTAATCGCCGTGGCCGTCTTCGATGCGTTTTTTGCGAAACCGAAGATCGAGGAGACCCCCGCTGCTCAAGCCTCCTAGTTCAGCCACTGAGGACGGCAGCATCGGTGAATTCGGGCAATCTCAAGGCGAATCCATATCCTCGATCACGGTGCGCACCGCCGCGGCACAAATCCGAAAATTCGCCTGCTCTCGTTCATTCAGCCGAGGGCTCATCGTGAAGCACACCCCACCCCGACCGATGACTGCGGGGATGGACAAACACACGTCTTGCACCTGTAAAAACCCGTTGATTCGGACCGAGACCGGCAAGGTGTGGCGCAGATCCTTCACGACGGATTCGACGATCATGACTGCCGCACTCGCGACCGCATAGTTGGTGTAGCCCTTGGCTTGAAAAACCCGAAACGGGCTTTGCTTGGCTTCTTCCAAAAGTTGCTCTCTCGCCGGGGTCGCATCAATCGCTTCACCCCCGGCGGTCGCGATGGATAAGGCGGCGAACTGCGTGGCGCCATGCTCACCCAAAATGTAGGCCTTCAGGTCGACCGGGTGAATGCCGGTTTGCTCGGACAACAAATCTCGAAAACGGGCCGAATCGACCAGCGTTCCCGTGCCAATAACCCGCTGCCAAGGAAACCCGGTGAGCTGGATCAGTTGCCAGGTAATGGCATCCATCGGGTTGGTGACATTAACAATCACCGCGGCCGGGCTGGCGGCCGCAAAGGCCGGAATCAATTCCCGAATCAATTGCGCGTTCCCCTTCGTGAGTATCGTTCGCGCACTCATGTCAGGCGGCGTGGGCACACTCGCGCAGACCACTAGGATGTCAGATCCGGCCGTATCTTCTACCCTCTCTGCGGCTCGGACTCGGACGCGAAAAGGAGTAAAAGCACAGGCTTGCTGGATATCCGTGGCCTCGGCCTCCGCGACCGCGTGGGTCCGATTCCACAGCACCAGATCAGAGGTCAGCCCCTCGCGAGCTAACATAAATCCGACGGTAGAACCTACCTTACCGATACCGATAACCGTAATTTTCATGACCATCGCACTAGATCAGTTTTCGTGAAGGCGACCAGCCCCGAAGCAGAAATTCGAGCCCGCTGATGCATTAAAATATTCCTCGGCCGAATCGATTATCTTCGGTCTCACCACGAGATCCACTCGACCCCCGGGACGTGATCAAAGAAACGACCCGGGGCGCTGCCCCGGGCTAACGGGTGGATGCGCCGTTGGCGCGGAAGATCTGTCGCACCAACGGTGCCGGACCCCATAGCCCAGGGCAACGCCCTGGGTCTTGCCCACCGCATCATCGCAGCCCTGAAAGGGCGTCACTCCTTGTCGAATCGCCCTCATGCCGTTTCCAAAATTTCCGTGACGTTCCCCGCAGTCCGTTCCTCCAACTCCCGCGCTTCGGCGTTGAGCACTTCGAGCTCCTCGTTGAGGGCTTCGAGCCGTTCCTTGAAATCCTCGTCGCTGAGTTCCTCGCCCTTGGCGACGCCGACGTAGCGGCCGGGATTGAGCGACCAGCCCTGCGCTTCGATTTCCGCGCGGGTAGCCGCTTTGCACAGGCCCGGGACATCCTTGTAAGTGATCAGTGCCGAGTGATCAGTGATCAGTGGGGGATTTGCGGCTTCGCCGAAGGTTTCGAGAAACTTTTCCTGCGAGCCGTGGTGGAACTCGCAGGGCTGGCCGCGGTAGGTGCGGACGACGTTTGCGAGGAACTCATTCTGCGCGCCGGTGAAATCGCGGTGGGCGCGATCAAGCTGGCGGAATACGTGGCGGGCATCGAGGAAGAGGACGGTGTCCTCGCGGGGGGTGGATTTCTTGCCTTTATCGAAGAACCACAGCGTGCAGGGCAGCGTGACGGTGAAGAAGAAGTTCGAGCCGATGCTGACCATGACGTCGACATGGCCACTACGGATAAGCTTTTCCCGGATGTCCTGCTCGGAAGAGCGGGCGTCGGCGGCGGAGTTTGCCATGACGAAGCCGGCGCGGCCATTGGGTCCGAGCGCGGAGTAGAAATGCTGGATCCAGAGGTAATTGCCATTGTCGGTGCGTGGCAGGCCGAATGGATACCGCCCGTGCGGCCCGCACTCGTCGGCAATGCGCTCCTTGTCGATTTTGCTGACGTTGAAGGGCGGATTCGCCAGCACGAAGTCGAAGCGGCCAACGGAGTCGTGGAGATCCTCGTAGTAGGTATTTCCCTGGCGGATATCGCCGCTGAGGCCGTGAACGGCGAGGTTCAGCCGCGCGAGGCGGCTGGTATCGGTGACGCGCTCCTGGCCGTGGACGGAAATCTCAGAGGTGGGGTTCTTGTGATGGTTTTCCACAAACCGGGCGGACTGGACGAACATGCCGCCGGAGCCGCAGGCGGGATCGTAGATGCGCCCGTGGTAGGGCTCGAGTATTTCGACGATGAGGCGGACGAGGGATGTGGGCGTGTAGAACTCGCCGCCCTTCTGCCCTTCGGACATGGCAAACTTGCCGAGGAAGTATTCGTAGATGAGCCCGAAGGTGTCGCCCTCCTTGTCCATGGGGATGGAGACCATGACCTTGAGCAGCTCGGCGAGGGTGCGATTTTCGAGAACTTGGAAGGTCTTCGGCAGGACGTCGGCAAGGTCAGGGTTTTCCTTTTCCACCGCCCGCATGGCGTCATTGACCGCCTTCCCCAGCTCGGAGCCTTCGGGGAGCTGGAGCAGGTGCGGGAAGCGGGCCTCCTGCGGCAAGTAGAGCACACCCTTGGCATGGTAGTCGGTCGGGCCGATCGTCCGGCGGGAGCCTGCTTGCGGCTGAATCTCCTCGGCGACCGCGGCAAAGCGGGTCTCGGCGTAGCGAAGGAAAATGAGCCCGAGAACGATGGGTGAGAACTCCGAAGGCTTGAGGTCGGCGTTCGCCCAGAGCTGGTTGGCAGCGTCCCAGAGCGTCTTTTTAAGCGCGGCGTGGGAGTCGTCGGCGGTAGCGGGTTCGGTCCAGTGCATGATGAAGGGAGTTACTGCGGTTACGCCGCTTAGGGCGCCAAAATTAATTCTACCCGAACAGATCTCAGGCGAACCGTCCAACTCGTTGCTTCGAGCATCGCATCGGTTTGCTTGCGAGCCTGATCTTCGGGCTGCTGGTAAGGAGGCATGAAGCTGGGTTGGGTGTAATCTCCCTGTGGGGGCCCGCGACGGGAGATCACGATCAAACCATTCTACCCGCTAAATCGTGTAAAAACTAAAGCGCGATCAATATGCGTTTTATGTCCGTTCGTGGTCACCTCTCGCTCTGTGCTGAGAAGGGCCACCCTACCCTTTGTTCAGACTCAGTCTAGCTTTCTGGTGGGCCAAGCTTTCGCGCAGGCGGTTAGGACTTGGTGGAGGGGGATGTCAGCCTGCTGGATTTTGCCCACTAAAGGCACGAAACCGTCAGCACGCTATTTTGAATTATCCGTCAGCATGTTTTTTTGTCACGGAGGGCACTGAGCTCGAATCGAACTACATTAATTCTTTCTAGAACGCTTTCAGCCTATGTGCTTTCCATGACCCGAAACCTAGGTTACCGGGCTTCGCTCCTCAGGTGCGTCTACGGACCATCCGAGCGGGTTAGGCTACTCGTTTTCAGTCGGAGCAATAATAATGCGGGTGCATGGAAAACACCAAATCGGTCCCCTCCCTTTTAAAAGTCCCTCACCGTCCTGAGCGGCCGACTAACGCGACCCTAGATTTAACGGTCGACCCCGTTTTCAGGCATGAACAGCGCAGCACGGGGTCCACCGTCACTCACTGCCTCCCTCGAGCTTCGCGCACAAGAAATTCTCGACAAACTCCGGTAGCACCGAACTCTAACACTCCTGCAACCGGAGAGGTGGCAGAGTGGTCTATCGCGGAAGTCTTGAAAACTTCTGAGCCGCAAGGTTCCGGGGGTTCGAATCCCTCCCTCTCCGCCATGTTGCCTAGGCAACATGGCACCAAAGCGTGCCGCGATTTAATTGGCGCAGCCAATGAGTGAGGGATACGGGCAAAGCCATCGGCTTTGGAACGGAGTTCCGCAGGTAACGAGTCAATCCCACCCTCTCCGCCATGCGGGAGGGTGGAGATGAGAACCTCGGTTCGACGGAGTGCCGCAGGGACAGAGAAGGGACACGACGCAGTTGTGGGTGCTACTTCGTTCTATTCGCTTTGGGTTAAATGCTCGAAAGCTCGCTTCGGCTTGGCGGTAGCCGGGGTCGCTGACCCCGAAGCATTGGAGTGATCTTCGGATGCAGTGAGGCAGGATTCCGGGTCAGCGACCTCGGCTACAGTTTACATCTTGATTAACGGGACTGGGAGATTGGGGTTTTAGTTAATTTGCCAGGTTCTTGGCGGAGGCTTGGTCGAAGCCTTGCTATCCTCCGCTAGCTTTCGTTTTCGACGAAGAAACAGGCTCTCGCTTTTGAAGCGCAGGTGAAATTGGGATCCGAACACGCCTTCGCTAACAGACGGCTTTGGCCCTGATGGTGGATTTATTGGACTGTCGTGTTTTAGCATTTCAGAACGCAGATCCAGTTCATAGGATCCGCAGTTCATGCCTTACGTCGGTGAAACCAATCTCCTAACCATTCTGCACAAAGCGACACCGGGAATCTATCTCGATGGCGAAGACATGGGACAAATTCTCCTGCCCAATCGCTATTGCACGGCGCAGATGGTGCCGGGGGGCGTGATCGATGCGTTCGTGTATCGAGATTCTGATGACCGGCTGATCGCTACCACCGATCGACCGCTAGCCCAGATCGGAGACTTCGCGGCGCTCGAAGTGGTGAGCATCAATCCTCAAATGGGCGCATTTCTGGACTGGGGACTGGCTAAAGATCTACTCCTGCCCAACCGCGAATGGGCCGGCGAAGTGGAGGTCGGCAAAACCGTCGTGGTGCTGGTGCGGATCGATGAACGCAGCGATCGCATCGTCGCCACCGCGCGCATCGACCGCCACTTGGATGGCACCGAACCTGAGTTCGAAACCGGCCAAGGCGTGGACTTGATCGTGTTCGGGGAGACGCCGCTCGGCTACAAGGCTATCGTGGATCAAACCCACACGGGATTGCTCTACCGATCTGACTTGTCGGCCCCACTCAAGATCGGAGCGAGACTACGCGGTTTCATCGGCAAAGAGCGATTGGACGGCAAAATCGATCTCACCCTGCATGAGTCTGGTTACCAACGTATCGAGCCGTTGCGGGATAAGATTTACCAGATGCTGAAGACCAGCGCCGAAGGACGCTTACCCTACCACGACAAGAGTCCTCCCGCCGAGATCCAAGCGGTGTTCGGCGTAAGTAAAAAAGCGTTCAAGCAAGCCGTCGGCGCGCTATTTCGGGAACGACTGATCGTGATCGAACCCGACGGCATCAAGCTCGCTGACCGGTAATGGGATCAGCGATCCAAGAGGCCTTTGACGCTGTTGATAACCTCGGACGCTTTCGCATCGATACCGTAGGAGGCGAGCACGCCATTGATAAGTTCCACCTGTTGGTTGGTGAGGTCACCGGTGCCAATCAGGGTCGAAGCGTGAGCAGCAAGTCGGCCCAAGTCGGCGGCCTGCAAAGCCCCCAACATCGGGTTGATCGTGGCGGGATCAAAGCCCTGTTTGAGTGCCCATCCGGTGACCATTTGCTGGGTCGACGCGATCGCCGCATCCGTTCCCGGAATTTGGCGAGCCGCGTCGGTTAGCGTCTTCAACTGGGACAACGCGGCCAACGCGTTTTCCTTGGTCAGTGAGGCTTTGAGGGCGTCGAGCTGGCTATCCAGCGAAACGTCGGAAGACGACGCCATGGCCCCGAGTTGGGACAACGCCTCTGCGCTGACTTGGGCCAATTTATCGGGCGAGATTTCGATCAAGTTCGGCACTTGGACTGCCGACATCTTTTTCACCGCTTGTTGCATTGCTGCGGCCGCCGCCGGTAATTCGGCGGCCAGTGCCGCCGGGGCTGGTGCGGCTGGGGTGGCGGCGGGGACAGCTGGGGTCGCCGCCGTCGTCGCGGGCTCGGACTTGGAGCAGCCCGCTAAAATTGCCACGGTGAGAAGAACTACACTAAAGGCTGATCGGAATGTCATAGATCATCGGTAGGGACCACTCGACGGGTTATCAACCCTATCTCCCCAACCATCGGCACGCTAAGCCGCAACCGAAGGGACCCACCGTTGGGGATAAACTCCCCTGCAGCGGTTGGTCCAACTCAGCCGATCAGGCAATCGAATATTAAGCAGTGGAGCTGCGATTCCGGAAGTAGCCGATGAGTCCGACCAGCGCCAAAAGCACCAGTCCCGTCATGCCGAATGTGCCCCACGGCTCGGGTTTAGCACTCAGCGCCCAAATGCTGGCCAGCGTTGCCAGTCCGGTCGCAATTAACAGGAGGACGTTCCAGACCACTCGGGCCATGCCTTCCGGACGATTCTTACCCAGCGCTCCTTTGCTGTTAATCAGCAGGAGAAACGTAATGTAGGCGATCGGCCCCAGCGTGATCGCCGTGACCGATGCCGGAATGGCCAGCGCCGCGCGCGATGCTCCGGTCCAAATCACCGGTGCAAAAATACCGGCGATCAAGGGCATCATGGCCCCAATGAGAAATACCTTTGGGCTATCGAATTTCTTGAGCAGCGCGCCCAAGGCGGCGGCGTTAATCAGGCCAAGCATGATGATGGTCGAAACGGCCATAGCGAATACCCCGATCCCAAAAATCAGGTTGGCTCCCGCCTGACCGAGCACGGGTTGCAAGGTGCGCGCCAACTGACCGGCATCGCGTGAGGCGAGCATGGCCGCCAGCCGTCGGTCCGGCTCGGCCAGCGTCGCTACGGTAAGCACGGCAGCACCTTCACCCACGGTCGCATCGCGTTTGGACACAAACGCATTGGCCGACGCTTGGTAAGATCCCGCCATGTTCGCGATCACGGTGCCATCCTTGGCCAACACGTCATCGGTGCGGTTGTAAAACTGGCTGCCGGCGGCGATGACCAAACAGCTGGTCGCGATCACAAAGGGGACGAGAAGACCGAGCGACAGATCGAAGATCGCCAAGCTACGATGGCGACGGCCCCAACGCCGTTTCAGCAGCGTGTAGGGCAGCAAGAAAGTCATGTTGATGCCGACGGCCGCACCGGCTGCGGCCAGCATCCGGTTGCGTTGTTGATCCGCGATAATTACCCGCCAGATTCCTTCGTTTTCGCCCGTGGCCGCCGCCGCCGCCGCCAAGGCTGGAGTCGGTTCCGTAAATTGGGAGAAGCTCGGCACAAACCCCGCGAACACGGCACCGATATTGATTTGGCCGCTGGTCAACAGCAGCACCACCACCGCCATGAATGAGACCACGACGATTCCGACCAAAACCTTGAGCATCATCTCAAACAGGTGGATGCCCTGGCCGCCTAATCCGTAGCTGCGCACGACCACAAAACCCACGACCGCGAGGATCACTCCGATCACCCAGGGCGCAGCGGTATTGTGGTGGAGCGACGGCATCAAATTCTGCGTCACTGTGGCCGTGGCCAAGGCAAACTGCGGCACACAAAAGACGACATTTGCGACCATGGTTCCGAAGATCCACGCATAGGCCAAAACCGGGCTCAGGTTCTGGCTGATGGTTTCAACCGGCTGCCGTTCCGTGGAAAGCGTCACGTAGGTAATCGCGGCGAGGAGCGTGATACCACAGGCGATCGCCAACGGTTGCAGCCAGAGCAGTTGGGGGCCCGCCAACACGCCGAGAAACAACGCGCCCGCTAGACTGCCGCCCCCCAACGTCACCGCGCCTTGCAGCCAACCGGGACCCGACAATTTCGAATAAATAGCAAAACGACGACCGAAGCCGCTCGTGGCAGCTTCGGCTAACAGCGCATCTTCCGTGTGCGCTTCAGGGGCTTGGGGCATAGACTGGAGGGGTTGGAGATAGGGGCCAAGAAAACATCCGGACACTTGGGAAGCTGGATCGCGGCGCAAGCCTCTTGCACGGGATAAACCGGCAATCAGCCTAAACTCACGGGATCCCCGTCCCGCAACGCAGCCACGCCTTCTGATCGAGGGATAATCATCGCTCTCGCCAACCGGGGAATGAGTCGTTTCCTACCTGCTCAATGAATCCATCGTCTCCCTCTTCGCCACCGTCCAGCGCGCCCATCGTGAAAGTGTCTCGGCGGGTATTGCTCTGGCTCAGTGTGGCGTGGCTGCTGCCCTGGATCACCCTGTGGTGGTGGCTCGGCCGGAGCGACGTATCGCCGCTCCCCATGGCCCCGCCGCTCGAAACCCTGAAAGCAGATATTCCCGCTACGTTTGCGCCAGAGCATTTTTCGGTGGCCACCGGTCCCTGGGGCCAACTGGAGACCTTCCCCGTGGTGATCCGTGCCCCGCAGGAATTGCTCCGCATCGAAACGACGCCGACGACCCATATCATCTGGTGTTTCGTCGACTTTTTGAGCGAGGACCTGACCGGCCTCTTGGCCCCGTTATCCCTCCCAAAGCCTGTCCGCAGTTTTTTGATTGATCGCAGCAATTGGGAGTTTTCCAACCAGGGTATCGCGATCCGGGTCCCCAAAGAAATCGTGCTCGCCCTCCCTAACGAAGCCCGCCGTCAAATCTACAACGTGCTGGGACAATGGTCCATCAATCCATATCACTACGCGCCCTTCAGTTTCCGGGCCGAGTCGCCAGACGAGTGGTTCGAGAATGCGGCCCTGAGCCAAACGACTCGCGACTTGATCACTCCCCTCCTTTTTCGGCGCGGCAACTCGCTGTTGTTTTCCGATCTGCCGCTGATCAGTCACGATATCGTACCACCCCGGGACCGCATGGAACTGGTGCAGGCGCTCTCTCGATCGACCACTCCCCTCGCCCGCATCCGGATCACCGCCGACAGTGATATCGACGAGATACTGAACTACTGGTCACTGGGCCAACGCCGCCGTGATTTGGAACCGCTGCTGCGCTCGCTTCCCGTCGATGGTGCAGGCTCGACCCTCGACTTGATTCACCTCCTTCCCCACCTACCGCGCCGCTTATTGTATACGTTCCCCGGCCCGCTCCAACCTGGAGGACAACCGTTTCGGGACTGTCATTGGACCGCGCTCAACTTTAATAACGCGGAAATCGATGACCGCTTCGCCGACATCAACGAAGTTCGGATCGAATACGAAACCGCTTACCGGGAAGTTGCCGACGAACCGCAGTTGGGCGACCTCTTACTGTTTATTACCGAAGACGGCAACGTGCTCCATGCCAGCGTCCACGTGGCCGCAGATCTCGTGTTCACTAAAAACGGGGTCGGCCTTTCCGCCCCGTGGATTCTCATGCACCTGGCGGACCTCCTCGACCGCTATCCCAGCGACATCCCGTTTCGCATTCAGGTCCGACGGGCCCACGGAAATAGCTGAGCCGGCCTAATCCCCTCCCAGTTACCCTCAGCTCAGACTCACCGGATCCACATCCAGCACTTGGATGATGTCGTCCGGCCACGCGAATTCCCGCCGCATCTTGTTCAAATCCCCGATCACTCGCGTGACGCCGTTGGTAAAATACCAGACCTGATACCGATAGTTGTCCTTCACCTTCTCGATCGGCGACGGCGACGGTCCCCGCACTTCAATCCTGTCCCCAAACTCCGCCTCAACCTTGCGCGCCCATTGTTCGGCGAAGAACGCCAATTTCTCCGGATTGGGACCGCGGAACTGGTGGTGAATCAAATGCCGGTAAGGCGGATAACGAAAGTCTTTGCGCGATTTGAGCTCGGCCGCAGCGAAGCCATCGAAATCCGCCTGCCGCGAAAACTGGATCGCCTCCGCCTGCGGCGTAAAGGTCTGCACCACCACGACCCCGGCGCGATCACCCCGCCCCGCCCGGCCTGCGACCTGCACGAGTAGCTGAAACGTGCGTTCGTGCGCCCGAAAATCTGGCATGTGCATCGAGAGATCCGCATCGACCAAACCGACCAAGGTCACGTTGGGGAAATCGAGCCCTTTACCGATCATCTGCGTGCCCACGAGCACATCGATCTTGCCGGCGCGAAACTCACCGAGCACCTGCCGAAATCGATTTTTCTTCGACATCGTATCGGCATCCATGCGCTCGATCCGAGCCCGCGGCATGACCCGCTTAACCGCTTCTTCGACTCGCTGCGTACCGGTGCCTTTCCAGCGAATATCCGGGGCCTCGCATTCCGGGCAGCGGACCGGCGCCCCGCGCTCGTGCCCGCACAGATGACAGCGCAACGACTCATCGGTCCGATGATACGTCATGGTGATACTGCAATGCGGACACTCCTCCACGTGCCCACAACTGCGGCACATCATCGAGGACGAGTAACCCCGTCGGTTTAAAAACAAAATCGTCTGTTCGCGCTTCTCAAAACGGTCTCGCATTTCGCTCACCAACTTCTGCGACAGCGTCGTCAACCCGCGCGACCGCATGATCTCGATCTTCATATCCACCACATCGATGAACGGGAGTTGGCGGTCATCGATGCGTTGCCGCATATACACGTGTTGGTAGCGCCCCGCCTGCGCGTTGGCGTAGGTTTCCAGCGAAGGGGTCGCCGACCCCAGCAGGCAATGGGCGTGGTTAAGCTTGGACCGCATGACGGCCACATCCCGGCCATGATAGCGCGGAGTCTCGTCCTGTTTGTAGGCGGGCTCGTGTTCCTCATCGACGACGATCAGGCGCAGGTTTTGCACCGGCGCGAAGACCGCCGACCGCGCGCCCACCACAATGCGCGCCGCGCCGGTGGCGAGTTCGTGCCAACCATCGACCCGTTCGCCTTCGCTCAAGTGGCTGTGCCAAACCACCGCCGCATGATCCGGCGCGATCGCCTCCAATCGACTGCGCAGTCGCGCCACCGTCTGGGGAGTTAGAGCCACCTCGGGCACCAGAAAAATCACGCCCCCGCCGTCATCGAGAGCCTCTTGGATCGCCCGCAAATATACCTCCGTCTTGCCCGAACCGGTGACACCTTGGAGTAAGGTCACGCCAAATTCTCGGCGGTGCACGCAGGTCTTAACGGCCTCGAACGCCGCCGCCTGCTCGTCGTTTAACTTGTGCGGCAGCGCTGCTACCAATTCACCGGCGGCAAAATCATCGTCATAGGCGATGCGCTTCACGCGTTGGCTGAGTTCCCGCACCACTCCGCGTTTGACCAACCCGCTCGCCGAGGCTGACCCGACGCCGAGTCGCTTGAGCACCAGTCCTTTGGGCGCGGGCTTAAACTGCCCTACCAGAAACTCGTAGAGCTTGGCCTGCTGGGGCGCCCGCCGCTGGAGGGCCGCCAGCTCCTCTTCGCTCAGTCGAATAGCGACCTCGAGTAATTTCTCCTGCTTGAGCCCCGCCGCTCGACGCACGGCACCCGGCAGCATGGTTTCGATAATTCCATCAAGCGGAGCCGCGTAATACACCGCCATCCATTTGGCCAGCGCCAGCAGGTCGGGCGGCAGGGCCGGGAAGTCGTAGACCACCTCGGCCAGCTGTTTCAGTCGTTCGATCGGGAAATCATCCGGGGCCCCCTCCACGCCTACGATGCCCAGAATATAACGCCGACCGATCGGAATCCGCACCAACGACCCCACGTGCACCTTGTCCGTCACCAACAACGGCACTTTATAATGCAGCAGTTTATCAAAACCAGCCAAGGGATGGACGCCAACGATCTTCAATCCGCCCTTTCTGCAAGCCCCCGCGCCCGGGGGCAAGTGCGCCGACGAACGATTGACAGTTACCGACTGGAGCGGCGAGATTTGCCAGCGTGAGTAACGACGCCGCGCGCGAAAAATTCAAATCCTACCTCGGCACCAAGGGCCTACGCGTCACCAACCAACGCTTGGCGATCTTCGAAGCCGCGTTTGCCCAAGCCGAGCATTTCACTGCCGAGGACCTGTTGGATCTCGCCCGTAAGATCGATGATTCGGTGTCCCGGGCGACGGTTTATCGCACCTTGCCGATCATGGTGGAGAGCGTGCTCCTGCGTGAAATCGATATCGGCAAGAATCTCAAATACTACCTGCCCAACGTCGAAGGTGGCACCGAAGTCGCCCAAGTGATCTGCCTCGACTGCGATCACATTTTCGAAATTGATGCCCCCTTCATGGAGTGGTATGGTAACTCCGTGGCCTCCAAGGTCGGGCTGCGCCCCGTGTCCCAACGCCTGCAAGTTTCGGCGCGCTGCAATCGCCTGCGCGATGAAGGGCTCTGCAAACACCGCTCGGCGTAAGGAGAATCGGATCGTGGCACGCAAGACAGACCCCGAATGGGAAATCGGATTTTTCGAATCCATCTACCGGCGGGACGCCAGCTATGAAGACGTCGTCGCCATTCTCGGCGGACTCTACACCAAGACCGGCCGCATCGCCGACGGTTTGAAAATGGATCGTCGCATGGTCCGGCTCTGCCCCGAGGACTCGACCGCCCACTACAATTTGGCCTGCTCCCTGGCCTTGAGCGAACGCCACCGCGACTCCCTCAAAACCCTCCGACGGGCGATTGAACTGGGCTATGCCGACTACGATTGGATGGAAAATGATCCTGATCTGAACTGCCTCGGCGGGTATCCAGAATTCCGCGACCTCGTGGAGACCATGAAAAACGGTTAGCCGCTCCCACCGCATCGCAACCGACCTCACCCCCCCTCGCACCAACTTTTATCCGACGCCCTCATGCCCTCCGTTCTCGACTACGAACCCTTCATGGTTTCGCCCCGCTCGGCCCCACCAGCGCTGACCGCGATCCAAGCAGAAATCATCGCCCTCAAACAGGAGCGAAATGCGGTAATTCTCGCGCACAACTACCAGATCGAATCGATCCAACGGGTGGCCGACTACGTGGGCGACTCCTTGGGCCTTTCCTATCAAGCGCAGGCGGCCGAGGCCGATGTGATTCTATTCTGCGGGGTGCACTTCATGGCGGAGACGGCCAAGATCGTGAACCCGGGGCGGACCGTGCTGCTGCCCGACATGGACGCCGGTTGCTCGCTCTCTGACTCTTGTCCCGCCGAGCGACTCGCCACTTACAAGGCGCAGAATCCCAACGTGTATGTCGTCGCCTACATCAACTGCTCGGCGGGGGTGAAAGCGTTGAGTGATGTCATCTGCACCAGCGGCAACGCGAAGAAGATCGTTTCGATGGTGCCGGCGGATCGCGAGATCCTGTTCGTGCCCGATCAGAACCTTGGCCAATGGGTCAGCCAGCAGACCGGTCGGGAGATGAAACTGTGGCCCGGCAGCTGTTACGCGCACGTGCAGTTCACGACCGAGGCGATCGAAAAAATCCGACTCGAGTTTCCCGATGCTCCCGTAATGGCTCACCCAGAATGTGTGCAAGCCGTGCGGGATATCGCCGACGAAGTATGTTCGACCGAATTGATGGTGAAATTTGCGAGGGAATCGCCGGCGGATCGCATCATCGTGGTGACCGAAAGCGGCATGCTGCATCGACTCCAAAAAGACGTGCCGGAAAAGACCTTCATTGCGGGGCCGACCAACACCTGTGCCTGCAACGATTGCCGCTTCATGAAAATGAACACCATCGAGAAAGTGCGCGATGCGTTGAAGAATCTGAGCCCGGCGATCGAGATGGATGAGGCGATGCGGATCGCCGCCCACGCCCCGATCCAACGCATGCTCGACTGGAGCAAAGCATAGGCCGGGAGGGAGCATCGCCCCGCGCTTTCTCGTTCTAGCTATCGGGCGGGGCGGAGTACCGCTAACTTCGCCGTATCGGACGCCCATCGAGGTAGCCGTGAGACGG
>Ga0208414_1000915_pt1 | contig 24844 bp, 20 predicted proteins | sample AntAceMetag02UKE_FD_184770 | JGI IMG/M metagenome (GOLD analysis project Ga0208414, IMG submission 184770) | Saline lake microbial communities from Ace Lake, Antarctica - Antarctic Ace Lake Metagenome 02UKE (SPAdes) (version 2) | ecosystem: Environmental > Aquatic > Non-marine Saline and... | reverse complement strand
GTCGTGGGAGTGAGAGTCGTGGTCGCCGTTGGGGTCGTGTTGATGAGGGCGGGGACTTGGAGCTTTTGGCCGTTGACGGCCAGGACAAATTCGCCGATCGAGCCGTAGGTGGTGAACCCGGTGGCTGGCGTCAGCCACGCGCGACTCGTGACACGCACGGTGTACGTCCCCTGAGCAACATTGGCGTTGAGCGTCGTCGACCATTCACGAGGTCGTGGTGGAGTCGCTGCCGCGAGCAGGGTTCGGCCGTCGAGGAGTTCGACGCTGGGAAAGAGATTGGGGTTGGCAGTCGTGGGATTGACAGTAAGAGAGAGCGGGCCAGCACCGACTGTCACGCTGAATTCCGTTGTGCTGCCGCCAGCGGCGATCGATCCGATGACAATGTCGTTATTGTCGAGGGCCGGTACAGGCCTGCCACTTGCAGAGCGGGCGCCGAGCCGGTCGAAGAGAATCGACAGATCGTCTTGGGTTTGTGTTGCGCCCGGGTACTCGCCTTTGGACCATTGGGTTTGTGACGCGTTGTAGCCAGCGCCCATGATCGGTGCCCAGCTTGTTCCGGTTTCGTCTGAGTGGCCCAGGTAGTAGTCGAGCGATTCGAATCCATCGTGATAGAGACCGAGCGTGTGGCCAGCTTCGTGCGATGCTGATTCGGCGACGTACTTCCAGTAGCCGCCGGCGAGGTTGTCGCTGAAGACGAAGGCAGGGGTGCGCTTTTCGGTCGGGTTGTCGATCCAGAGCATCGAGTTGATGTAGGCGACGCCACCCGAATTGCCGTACCAATTGTCGGTGGGAGAGATCACGATGCGGATGCCGTAACGGCCGTCGGTGGCGCTGTCGCGTTGGAGGTCGTCGAGGCTCGGTTCTTTGGTCGTGACGTTCACGTTGAAGGGAGCGAAGTCTTCGGCAACCATCTCCCAGATGTTGACGATGTAGCGCTCGGTGTTGGCCGGGTTGCTCGGCCGATACGGGGCTGACGTGAAGGTGGCGGGCCGTGGCGACTGATTCCATGGGGTGCCCGTGGTGGTGTGGCCGGTGAAGTCGAGGTAGATCGTCAGGTCGGCGGATGGGTTGGAGTCCAGTTGGTAGGCCTGCGAGGCCGGTGGCGATTCCTGGCTGGAGCCATCAATGCTTCGACCGAGGCTCTCACTCTGGGCTGGTTCGTACAGAGCGTCGAGAACATCGTGCCCGAGGTGCGGGCCGTATGTGCTGGGTTCGGTGACGAGAAGGCCGGCGTTTGTCACCTCGACCGTGTCGTCGAGTGCGACTTCGATCGGGATGTCGACCACGTTGCCGTCAGGAGTAACGAGTTCGACAAGTTCGCCGCTGCCCTTGTTGAATGCGGTTCCGTCGTCGAGGCCGATGTCCGCAGGTGGGCTAGTCGAATTGGTGTCGAGACCATTGGCGAGGACTGGGAGAGGAGCGAGTGACAAAGCGGCACCGACCGCGCACATCACCATGTGTTTTCGGAAGAATATGTTGCTCATCAGTCACCACCATCGACCGACAAGTCATGGTGGGTGAGGCTCGACTCTTCATCTTGATGCAGTGTTCCATTCGTCCGTATGTGGTCTTTTTTTTAACTTGATCCAGCCTGCACAGTGGGGAGATAACCGGTCATTGATAGCGAAGGTTGTGCACCATGGTCAACCCGCTACGACGGCGACGGATAGCGTCGTTCACGAAATGACTTTTCAACCTCCCTTTCAACCTCGCTTTCGATTCGCACCCTCGCCGACCGGCTTCTTCCATGTCGGAGGCGCCCGGACGGCGTTGATGAACTGGGCGCTCGCCCGGCGCCTCGAGGGCACGTTTGTGCTTCGCATCGAAGACACCGACGAGGCGCGTAACCAGCCTGAGTGGGTTCAGGGCATCATCGATGCACTGGCTTGGATCGGCATCGACGAGAGCGATCCGCATTTCGAGGGTCCGCATTTCCAGAGCGCAAACGCTGACGCGCACGTCGCGGCAGCCCGCCGCCTCGTTGAGACGGGTGCGGCGTACTACTGCGATCTGACCGGCCAAGAGGTTCAGGATCGAGCGAAAGAGCTGGGGATCACCGGTTACGACGGCTACTCGCGTGACCGCGGGCTTGATGCCGGTCCGGGCCGCGTGTTGCGTTTCCGGGTACCTGAAGGCCGCACAATCGTTCACGACCTCGTGCGTGGCGACGTCGACTTCGACAACGGGACAATCGAGGACTTCGTACTGCTTCGCGGCAATGGCGCCCCGATGTTCCTGCTCGCCAACGTCGTCGACGACATCGAGATGGCGATCAGCCATGTCGTGCGCGCCGAGGAGCACCTGCCGAACACTCCGAAGCAGCAGATGTTGTGGGACGCGCTCGGTCACGCCCCACCTGTGTGGGCTCATGTGCCGGTGCTCGTCAACGAGCAGCGCAAGAAGCTGTCGAAACGTCGCGACAAGGTGGCGATCGAGCAGTATCGCGACGACGGCATCCTCGCCGATGCAATGGTCAATTACCTGATGACGCTCGGCTGGACGCCGCCTGGTGCCGAGGAGGCCGGCAGCGAGATCGTCACATGGAGTCAGATCGAGGCCGACTTCGCGCTCGAGGACGTCAACTTGTCTCCTGCCTTCTTCGACGTGAAGAAGTTGACGGCGTTCAACAAGCAGTACATCAAGAACATGGACCCTGCCGAGTACCTTGCGGCCGCGTCGGCGCAGTTGCCGCCTGAGTGGGACCGTGCACGCTTCGCCGCCATTGCGCCGCACATCCAAGAGCGCCTCGAGCGGCTGACCGATGTGCCGGGAACCGTCGACTTCCTCTTTTGGTCGCAGGGTGACAATGCTGCCGAGATCGATTATGACGAGGTGTCGTGGGCCAAGGCAACCGCTCCCGAATGGTCTGGGCCGCTCTTGAGTGATGTCATCGACGTCTACGACGCCCTGGCATCGTGGGATCATGAGTCGCTGAAGGCTGCGATCGAAGACGTGATGGTGCGCTTCGAAGTGAAGCTCGGCAAGGCGCAGGCACTGCCGCGCGTCGCGGTCACCGGTCGGGCTGTCGGCCCGCCGCTGTTCGAGTCGTTCGAAGCGCTCGGTCGAGACGAAACGCTGCGGCGACTGCGCGCAGCGTTTCGTCGGCTCGGGAGCTGAGGAGCCCAAGATGCCAGGTGCGCTGACGGAGCAGCGTGACGCCACGCCCGTGAGCCCGCTCGTCAGGCGTGCTCCGCGTCGGCGTCGTCAAATACTGTGTGCAGCGAGCCTGGGTTGTGCCGTTCTGCTCGGCTACTACCTGGTCTCGTTTTTTCAGGTGTACGCGACCGGTCGGGATGATCAGGCTCGCTCAGTCGACGCCATCGTGGTGATGGGAGCGGCCCAATACGACGGCCGCCCATCACCTCAACTGGCGGCCCGTCTCGACCACGTTGCCGAACTCTGGCCGCAAGGGTTGGCACCCATCGTGGTCGTCACCGGTGGCAACCAGGCGGGTGATCGATTCACCGAAGCCGAGGCCTCGGCCACGTATTTGGTCGAACGAGGCATCCCGGAGGCGTCGATTGTGCTCGAAGACCGTGGGGTCACCTCGTTTGAGTCGCTGCAGCGGGTGGCGCACCTCCTGGCCGAGAGCGCGGGGAGCAACCACAGCAGCGTGCTAGTGGTCACCGACCCGTATCACTCGCTGCGCTCACGTCTGATCGCCGAGGAAGTCGGTATGACGGCGTATGTGTCGCCGACGAACACGTCGGTGGTGACCGGTGTCCGCTCGTTGGAGCGTCACTTCTGGGAAGCTGGTGGTGTCGCCATCGGGCGGGTGATGGGCTTTGGCCGCCTGAGCGAACTCACCGACTGATCGGTGTCGGAAGAGGGTCTTCGAAATCGACGGTGGTCGGTGGAGCTGACCGCCGATATGCTCCCGTCTGCATCGTCCGGTGAGTGTGAAGAATGCTCGTCGGACAAGCGCTCTGGGGTGTGGTGTAATTGGCAACACGGCAGTTTCTGGTTCTGTTATTAGGGGTTCGATTCCCTTCACCCCAACGTTTCGCTCGGACCTTCGGGCCGAGGGAATCACTGTGCGACGGCGATATCGTCGACGGTCGCAACAGGTCCCGTTCGTCTAGTGGCCCAGGACTCCACCCTCTCAAGGTGGCGGCACGGGTTCGAATCCCGTACGGGATACCAAAAAACACCGGTCAGAGCCGCTCTTCCGAATTGAGGGAGAGTGGCTCTGCTGCTTTTCTGGACTCGTTGCCAATCCGATGCTGTGTGCTGTTCCGGTTCATGCTTGACATGTTGGCTTCGGTTGGTGTGTTCCAGTTTCGGGTCTGGCTTCGGGAGCTGGGCGACAGTGGCTTCGGTAGCTGTGTTCCGCGTGCTTGTTCTCGACAACCGGTGTTGAGCCCTCTTCGATGGTGATGTTCGTTCTCATCAGTCGTGGAGAGGGTCGTCATTGTGTTGGTGGAGTTGAGGCTTGTGGAGCAGCGTTATGCAGCTGTGTTGGAGGTGATCAACGACGCTGCGTCGGTCAGTGACGTGGCGTTTCGGTTCGGCGTGACGCGCCAGACGGTGCATCGATGGTTGCGTCGGTATGCGGTCGAGGGTCTGGCTGGTTTGGCTGATGGGTCGGCGAAGCCGTTGTCGTGTCCGCATCAGATGCCCGTCGAGGTGGAAGCGCGGATCGTGGAGTTGCGTCGGTTGCAGCCGGGTTGGGGTCAGCGGACGATCAGGTTCAGGTTGGAAGCCGACCGGGTTGATCCGTTGCCGTCGCTGTCGGCGATCTATCGGTGTCTGGTCCGTCATCAGCTGATTGTCCCCGAAGCGCGGCGTCGCAAGAAGGGCGACTATCGGCGGTGGGAGCGGTCGCGGTCGATGGAGTTGTGGCAGATGGACGTCGTTGGTGGCGTGCGGTTGGTGAACGGTTGGAAGGCGTCAATTGTGTCGGGGATCGATGATCACTCGAGGTTCATCATCTCCGCGCACGTAGTCGAGCGGGCGACAGCTCGCCCGGTGTGTGAAGCCCTCACCAACGCGATGCGGACTCATGGTTTGCCTCGAGGTTTTGACGGACAACGGCAAAGTGTTCACCGGTCGGCGAAGCCCAGGCCCAGCTCGATGGTTGGGTGCATGAAGACAACCACGATCGCCGCCATCAAGGCATTGGTGATGTTGTGCCGTGGGAACGATTCCGACTCGCCACCGCCGAGCCGGCGGTGCCGGTCGAACCGACGGTGGAGCCGTCGACGACGCGCAGGGTTGGGCGGACCGGCAAGATCAGTTTCGCTGCGGTGTTGTATCCGGTCGGGGTGTGGCTCGACGGTGAAACCGTCGACGTCTCTGTTGCTGACGGCCTGGTGTCGATCCACCATCAAGGCGTCCTCGTCGCGACGCACGCGCAACGTCATCGGCCAGCCAAGGAGAAGCCGGCGTTGAAGCGCAAAGCGAGGGCGTCGCGGCCTCGCCCGAAGCAAGCAACAGTCGGTCAGAGTGTGACGCGCAAGGTCGACTCATCGGGCAACGTCAGCTTTGCTGGGCATGGTTATCGGATCAGCAAGAAACACTGCCGACGCCAAGTCCAAGTCGCGATCGTTGGTGACACCGTCGAGATCTCCGCTGGTGGGGAACTGTTGAAGGTGCACCCGATCCGTCACGACCGGTCCCGAGAGAACGGAGCCTTCGTCAATGCAGGCGGTCGACCATCACGAATCAACGCAGCCTGAAACCCCCTCCGGCACTGGAACACAGCTACCGGAACCAAACCGGAACACGGGTACCGGAACTTGACAGCCAATCCGATGTGTTGGCCAATCCGATGTTGTGCGGGGCCGTGTGCGGGGCCGTCCTGCGACGCTGTGCTGGGCCGCCGAGGCGCCTTGTTCGACTCTCTGGGAGCAGACTCAGCGGACAACCAGGACTGGGCACGGCGCGTGGTCGACCACGTACTTGCCCACCGAGGGTTCGAAAAGCCTGGCCCAGATCGAACGGTCGTGTGAGCCAATGACGATGACCGACGCCCCCGAGTCCTCAGCGATCCGACAAACTGCTGCGCCGGCCGGGCCGACGTCGACCTCAATAGTTGCGTCAACCTCAAGGTGCTCAGCCGCTTCCTCCGCAGTCGCTGCAGCGCTCGCCGTCACGCTGTCTGCCAACTCCCCTAAAGCCACGTAAATTGGCCTTCCACCCCCTTGAGCCATCGGATAGACCGTCGCTGGCATTCTCCCGATACTGGTGATGAGGTAGTCCGGTGATGCACCGAACAGGTCGTACGCGACGCTCACGGCGTCCATTGATTCGTCGGTGTCGTCGACCGCAATCAGAATCTTGGTTTTGTTCTCGCTCATTTGTGGTCATCCTCCAATGTTGTCTGCTGTGGCTTGCTGGGTCTGATCAATTGCCGGTTTCTGGTTGCCAGCGGAGAAGGGCCGCTGCGCCGTTGTTGAGGATGTCGACGTTCGGGACGACGTGGATGTCGGAATCGGTGAGGAGCGCTTGTTTGATGCAGCGATCAATGAGCCGCGGCTCCGGGCCGAAGGTGGTGTCGGCTGCGTCGTGAACGAGCAGGGTGTCGACCTGTCCGAGGTCGAGTGCCTCGAGGAGTTGCTCGGTCGAAGTCGGCGCCTGTCCGGTCCCTTGGGCCTCGCGAGCCTTTGCGATGAGCGCTTTGCTGTCGCGAGCGGCGACGTCGGCGGTGTAACGCAGGACCTCGGCGGCGATGCCGTCGAGGTCACCGGCATCGACACATACCACCCGTGTTGTGATGGTGTCGGCAATCGATCGGGCAACCATGGACTGAGCTCTGGTCGGGCCAGCCACCAGGATGAGGCGGGCCTCGACTTGATCAGCCAAGACACGGACAGCTTCGGCCACGTTGTCCGCGTTTGTCTCCCAGGTGTTTTCTGCTCGCTGTTCGGACCGTCCTCCGGGGTGGCTGCGGTGGACGTGGACGGTGGCGCCATCGACTGCGTCCGTTGCCACGACCTCGCCGCGGTCGATGGCAGTGATATTTGCTCCGGTGAGATCAGCTTCGACCACGACGTGGGCAATGAGGCGTTGCCGTGCCTCGATCAATGGTGCCAGTCGCGGCAGTGGGCCTTCGTCGAGTCGAGCATTCTCGATTCCGTTCTCGATGAACTCGACGATTGTTGGCCCGCCCATTGCGTGGATCGCAACGGCTGTCGCACCGGCGTCGTGGGGGAGCCCAGCGAGCATCTGACCCAGCGTCTCGATCTCATCCGGTGGCCAGATGTCGGATATTTCTTTGAATACGTTGGTTCGTTCCACCTCGAACCGGTGGGCGGCGTCGGTCGTCGCGCTGGGAGCCGGCACCAGAAAGGTGAGAAACGGGCCGTCGTGTTCGACGAGCGATCGGAAACCTGCGGTGTGTGCAAACATTGGAATCTTTCAGTGTTCGAATTGGTGGTGGCTGCTGGCGAGTTCCAGACTTGGACGCGTGCGACGGCCTGGCAATCACTCGGTGGGCTCGACGGGCTCGGCCTGGGTGTCGCCGCGGTTATCGCGGCGCCAGAGCCGGCGCAAGAGTGCGGTTGCCGTTGCTCCAAGGGCGGCGAAGCCCATCCACTTCTTCGGTGTGCTCATCAGGAGAGTCCTTCCGTTGTGTTCCACCATCATACTTGATATATAGTTAGAGATCAAGTTAACTTGAGGTGAGAGGGAGAACTGATGAGAGGGAGAGCTGATGACAGATCGCGTGCACAACATCATCGAAGAGTGGAGTGGCCGTCGACCTGATCTCGACACTTCGGCATTCGCGGTGGTGTCGAGAGTGCTGCGTGCAGCGCATCATCTCCAGGCAGCACTCGACCGCATTGCGGCCGCGTACGGTTTGAGTCACCAGGGCGATCTCGACGCGCTGATGGAGCTCTACCGGGCTGACCCGGAGCGTGGGCTCACGCCGACCGAATTGGCGAACGCGTCGTTACTGACCGCGGGAGGGATGACGGTTCGCCTTCAGCGCATCCAAAAGGCCGGGCTGATCAACCGGCACCCCAACCCGAACGATGGCCGCGGTGTCCTCGTCTGCCTGACCCAGACCGGTGTCGACCTGGTCGAACACGCACTCCCGACCATGCTCAACGCCCAAGCCACCAGCGTTGTTGGTCTCTCTCCGGTGGAGCGCACGCAACTGGCCGACCTGCTGCGCACCCTGCTCGCGCACCTCGGAGACGTTCCCCCATTCCGGCCACCGATCTCAGTGGTAAAGGACCGTACGTGAAGCCCTCGCGTCCGCGATCGATCGACGCGTCAACTCGAACCCGGCACAGCGGTACTGTTCAAAAGATGACCCCCGACGATCCAATGGAGACGCTGAGCCAAGCAACCACTCGTCTGACCCGCGCCGGCTACGACGAGAGCTACACGGCCCGAAACGGACGCCTCGTCTGCGGGCACGGTGGCGCCAGCCACGACCCCGCGAAAATGGCCATCGACGAGATCGTGCGCTTCGAAGGTGAAAGCGATCCAGGCGACGAAGCAATCGTGTACGCGCTCGACGCCGGTCAGGGCCATCGAGGCCTCTATGTCGCGGCCTACGGGGCAACGGCTACCGCTGACGACATCGCCGTTGCCACTGCACTGCTCGATTCCACTGGTTAATCACACCCGGCCGTCGCAAAGGTGATCGAGACGCGCCGCGTGGGCCGCCCGCCAATCGGCAGTCGTCTCGACGCTCATCGCGCTCAGATGTCGTCGACGAAGAGCAGAGCAGGAGTTTCGAGCGAACGTTTGATGTGCTGAACAAAGGTCGCTGCAACCCACCCATCGACCATCCGGTGGTCGAAGCTCGACGACAGATTGAGCTTCTGACGAGGCTGGAATGTGCCGTCGCGCCACACGGGACGCGTCTCCATTTTGTTGACTCCGACGATGGCGACTTCGGGTGGATTGAGGATCGGTGTGGTCGCGATCCCGCCGATCGCTCCGAGCGATGTGATCGTGATCGTGGAGCCGCTGAGATCGGCACGTGTTGCGGATCCGTCGCGGGCGAGGCCTGTTACTCGGCCGATCTCGGCGGCGAGGTCAGCGACACTGCGTTGCTCGGCGTGGCGCACGACGGCGACGCGCAATCCGTCGTCAGTTTGCGTGGCGATTCCGATGTGCACCGCCCCGAACGTTGTCAACGTCTCGGCTGGGTGGTCGTAGTGGGCGTTGAGTTCCGGGAGTTCGGCCACGGCAAGCACGACGGCCCGTGCGATAAATGGCAGGAGCGTGAGCCGTTCGGTGCGCTCACCGGATCGCATGTTGAGTGTGACCCGAAGCTGCTCGAGTTCGGTGACGTCGATGTCGTCGACGTAGGTGATGTGCGGAATCTCGCGCCAGGCATCGGACAGTCGTTCGGCGATTCGGCGACGGACACCGCGGACCGCAACGATGCGGCGACCGTCGAAGTCGGCCGCCGGGCGCGAAGACGTCTGGCGGCCCAGAGGACCGGATCCCCGGTCGACGAGCACACGGTCGAGGTCGGCGTGGAGGATCCGACCGCCGCTGCCCGTCCCCTCGATTGAGCCGAGGTTGAGATTGAGGTCGGACGCCCGAGAGCGTACGGCGGGCGCCGCCGACGGACGATCCGCAGAGGAGGCTCGACCGTTCGGTGGTGGAAGTGCGGCGGCGTCGCTGATTGTCGAGTCGCTCGCATCCTTGGGTACGGACGTGGCCTCGTCGGTTTCGGACGGTGCGTCGATGCTGTCTTCGGGCCGCGACGCGACCGCGTCGGAGTCGGTCTCGATACCGATAAGTGTGCCGCCCACGGCGAGCACGTCACCCGGCTCGCCGTGGAGGGCGGCCACTTCACCGGTGACGGGTGATGACACCTCGACGGTCGCTTTGTCGGTGAGCACCTCCGCGACGACGGTGTCGGGGGTGACCCTGTCGCCGACCGCCACCAACCACTCGACGAGCTCGGCCTCGGCAACACCTTCGCCGACGTCGGGGAGCTTCATCTCGAAGAGGCTCATGTCGCCATCAACTTCTGCATCGCACGACCCACACGATCGGGTCCTGGAAAGTACGACCACTCGTGGGCGTGCGGATATGGAGTGTCCCATCCGCATACCCGGAGCGTCGGCGCTTCGAGATGGAAGAGGCATCGTTCCTGCACGATGGCGCTCAGCTCGGCGCCGTACCCGGAGGTGAGGGTCGCCTCGTGCACGACGAGGCATCTCCCCGTCTTCTCGACTGACGCCACGATCGCATCGACGTCGAGGGGGACGAGCGTGCGGAGGTCGATGATTTCAGCGTCGATTCCCTGCTCCTCTGCCGCGGCGTGAGCGACGTGGACGAGCGTGCCATATGCGAGCACGGTGAGGTCGCTGCCTTCGCGATGAATGCGGGCTCGACCGATCTCGATCGAGTAGTGACCCTCGGGAACATCGCCGAGAGGGTGCTTGGACCACGGGACGATCGGCCGCTCGTGGTGGCCGTCAAACGGGCCGTTGTAGACCCGCTTGGGCTCCAGGAAGATCACCGGATCGTCGTCTTCGATCGCGGCGATGAGGAGCCCCTTCGCGTCGTACGGATTGGAGACGACGACGGTCTTCAGCCCGGCAACGTGCGTGAACAGCGCCTCGGGGCTCTGCGAATGGGTTTGGCCACCGAAGATGCCGCCGCCGGTCGGCATCCGGACGACGAGCGGTGCCGTGAAGTCGCCGGCGGATCGATGGCGCAGCCGCGCTGCCTCGGACACAATCTGGTCGTAGGCCGGGTACATGTAGTCGGCGAACTGGATTTCAACGCACGGCCGCAGCCCGTAGGCCGCCATCCCGACGGCGGCGCCAACGATTCCGGCTTCGCTGATCGGCGAGTCAAAACAGCGGTGATCACCGAATCGCTCCTGCAGACCCTGCGTACATCGGAACACACCGCCGAAGTACCCGACATCTTGTCCGAACACGACGACATTGTCATCGCGCTCCATTGCAATCACGTGCGCGTCGCGGATCGCCTCGATCATCGTCATCGCGGTCATCGCGGCTCGCCCATCGCGTCGCGTTGTTCGCGAAGGTGCCGAGGTACTTCTGCGAAGACGTCGTCGAACATCGTTCGGGCACTCCCGACGTCTCCGGTTTTCACGGACCCGTGGGAATCGGCCTCAGCGAAGGCTTCGTCGACTTGCGCGTCGACCTCGCTTTGGAGCGCGACATGGCGGTCGGCATCCCATTCGCCGATGAACTCGAGGTGTTGTCGGAGCCGCTGAATCGGGTCGCCGAGCGGGAACTCTTCTGCCTCGCCCGGAGGTCGATAGACCGACGGATCGTCCGACGTCGAGTGCGCTCCGACCCGCAACGTGATCCACTCGATCAAGGTTGGCCCGAGATTCGCCCGGGCCCGCTCGGCGGCCCATTGCGACGCGGCGTACACCGCGAGGTAGTCGTTCCCGTCGACCCGCAGCGCCGGGATGCTGAACCCATAGCCGCGGTCGGCGAATGTGGCCGACGCACCGCGTGCGAAGTCCTCCGGGGTGGAGATTGCCCAGTGGTTGTTGACGATGTTCAGGATTACCGGGGCCTGGTACGTCGACGCGAAGACGAGTGCAGCGTGGAAATCTGACTCGGCGGTGGCGCCCTCGCCAATCCACGCCGACGCAATCTCGGTTCCGCAGCGCAAGGCCGACGCCATGGCCCAACCAACAGCCTGGATGTACTGCGTTGCGAGATTGCCTGAGATCGAGAAGAAGCCGTGCGACTTCGAGGAGTACATCACCGGCAACTGGCGACCGTGGAGCGGATCGAACTCGTTTGACATCACCTGGTTCATCATGTCGACAAGCGGATACTCAGCCGAGATCAACAAGCCCTGTTGACGGTACGTGGGGAAGTGCATGTCGCCGGGTCGCAGTGCGCGTTGCTGGCCGCATGCGATCGCCTCTTCTCCGAGCGACTGCATGTAAAAAGAGATCTTGCCCTGACGGTGCGCCCGCAAGAGCCGAGCGTCGAACGCACGCGTCAGCATCATGTTGCGCAGACCGCGCCGCTTCTCTTCGACGGAGATGTCGGGCACCCACTCGCCGACCGCCTGCCCGTCGTCGTCGAGGACCCGTACGAGCTGCTTGCGCATCAGCGCGACGCGCTCGACCTTCTCGTCGAGAGCGGGCTTCGCCATCTCGCCGGCCTTGCTGATGTATCGGACGCGGTCTGGGGGATGCTGGCCTCGTGCGGGCTCGGGAATCCGGAGCCGCAACTTCGCCACTGTCTCGTCGCCCTGTGTTGTCATCTGGTCCTTCTCGTTGCAACGAACACTAGAACGGCTCGAAGCTGTTGGCGAGCAAAATCGTCAAACCGATCGATCTCCGGGAGGGCTCGACGTCCAATCAATGAAGCCGGCCCCGGTGCCGCCTCTTTCCATTCCCCCGCTGGCGAATCTTTCTTCTGCCCAACGTCTGTTGTCATCCTGCGCTCAGCGTCGGAACTAGGGTTTCCGCATGCTCGTGGAACTCTTGGGACCACCGGCAATCACCGACCAACAAGGTGCGCAAATCAAAGTTCGGGGGAAGAAGACCTGGGGTCTGATTGCCCGAATTTTGCTCACTGCAACTCCTGTGTCCCGCCGGCGTTTGGCTGAGGAACTCTTCGCAACCGCCAATGATCCCATGGGGGCCTTACGGTGGGCGCTCGCACAAATTCGGCGCTCGATAGGCGATCCCAATTCGTTCCGCAACGACCCGGTCGAAGCGAACCTGGGCGCATCTCTGCGGGTGGATGTCTTGCACTTGGATCAACTCGAGGTGGATCTCTCAGATATCCCAGGCCAACTGCTCGAAGGCATCGACGTCGCGTGGAGCGCCGAGTTCGACGTTTGGTTGTCTGTAGAACGTTGGCGAGCGGCCAGCCAGGTTGAAGCAGCCCTGCACACTGCAACCATGCAGGCACTCACGGCAGGCAACGGAACGCTCGCCGCCTCGTACGCCCGAGAGTTGGTGGCGCGTGCCCCACTCGAAGAAAGCGGCCACGTCTTGCTGGTCAAGTCGCTGGCCGTATCTGGCGATGGCAATGGCGCACGAGACCGCGTCGCGGCATGCGAGCAGCTTTTTGCGGCGGAACTCGGAATCAAACCAAGCTCGGCAGTCTCCAGGGCGCTCCGAACAGAAACCGTCGAACGCCCACCTGGCGTGTCCCATCGGTCCTCTGCCCTCACGCTGCTCGAAGCCGGCACGACAGCAGTCGATGCCGGTGCCATTGACGCTGGCATCGAATGTCTCCGCCAGGCGGTGGCCGAGGCTGAGGCGAGTAAGGACAGGCAACTGTATGGAAAGTGCCAAGGTGTTCTGGGCTCAGCGTTGATCCATGGCATTCGCGGGTTCGACGACGAAGGGTCACTCGCGCTGCACAGTGCGGTGGAATCAGCCGTCGAAGCATCAGACCCAGGTACTGCGGCCATGGCACTGATGGAACTGGGATATGTCGAGCTTCTCGCCGGGCGCCGCAATGCATCGGCTGCCTTCCTTGGACGGGCTGGCGATGCGGCAGTAGATCTGCCCGAGTTGCAGAGCAGTATTTCATCGTTCAAAGGCACCAACCTCGCCGATTGGGGTCGCTTCGAAGAAGCTCTCGTCCTTGATGATGAGTCAATCGAACTCGCCGAGCGCTCTGATTCGCAGCGCGACCGAGCCTGGGCCATGACGTTCAAGGCCCGCACCTTGATGGGTCTGCATCGCTATGACGACGCTCGCGCGTTGCTCGTTCGCTCGCTCCCGATCGCCATTGACGAAAAATGGTTGGCGTTTCGGCCGTTCGTCGAGATCTTGTTGCTCGAACTCGACCGACTCCAGGGACGCGACTCTGTACAGATTCGCGCAGACCTTGAACTGGTCTTCGCCGGTTGTTGCCAGCTTGCCGATCCGTGTTGGGAAGGGCTCGCAGCACGTGGCATCGGGTTGACCTATGAGCGCGAGGCCGACGCAGCGACTGCCTATCGATGGCTGAACGATGCTGTAGATCGCTGTACTCGCGTGACCGACACGTGGATGTGGGTTGAGGCTTGGGTGTTGGAACGCGAGGTCGAGTTGGCGACCAGCCATGGCCACATGGAACATGCACGGTTGAAGGGTCAGCAGTTGCTGCACCATTCCGCCATCAAGCAACTCGACTATCACGCTGATCTCGCTCGCGATCTCTTGTCTGGCTTGTCGCCCCGAGGTTAAAGAGCGCCCAGCAAGAATATTTTTGAGCAACACACGCGGCGTCACACGCGGGCCCGTGAGTGTCGGGTCTATGCCCAACCAGCTCGCAGCAACTCCGGCCCAGACCGACCAAGAAATCCTTGCGGGACGAATCCGGATCGAAGACATCGTCGCCCGGAAGCCCGACGTCGGCACCGACCCCGACGTCTCGGTGACCACGCTCACCGAGGGCGTGAGGTGCGAGACAGTCGAAGGCGATTGGACAACGGAGTCCGACCTGCCAGGAGTGCTCGGTGGTGCTGGGACTGCGTGCAGCCCCGGTGTGCTCATGCGAGCCTCCCTCGGAACCTGCTTGGCAATGGGTTACAAGATCCGGGCGTGCCGGCTCGGTGTGGCCGTTGACTCGGTGACGGTGACGGTCACGTGCCAGGCCGCTCTGATTGGGCATTTGGATCTCGACTCGGAGCAACGCCCCGGTTACGACGAGATCCACTATCACGTTGAACTGCGGAGTGATGCCTCGGAGGCTGACCTTGCTCGTGTTACAGCCGAGGCAGACGATCTCAGCCCGGTGCTCGACGCGATTTCCAACGTCAACAGCATGCGTAAGACCGTCGAGATACACCGGTCTGCATCTGGATCTGGATTTGGGTCTGCGGACGATGCCGACGCCACGAACAGTGGGCGTTAGCCGGACATGGATGCCCAACTCCAGCTCCTGGTCCAACGCCGCGGCTGGGATATCGCGGCGTCGGACTACGAGGAATCCTGGTTCCGTCAGTTGCAGCCAGCGACGGACAAACTGTTGGCCTGCGCCGATGTGCAATCCGGTGAGTCGGTCATCGAAGCGGCCAGCGGCACTGGTTTGATCACGCTCGTCGTTGCCGAACTGGCCGGTAGCGGCCGAGTGTTGGCGACCGACATCAGCAAGAAAATGTTGGCCCAACTGAACGTCGCGGCTGACGCAGCCGGCCTCACGAACATCGAAACCGTTGCTTGCAATGCCGAGGCGTTGGCCACCGAGGAACACTTTGATGTGGCCGTGTGCGCCCTCGGGTTGATGTACATGCCCGACCCGGCTCAAGCCATCGCCCAGCTCTCTCGGGCGCTGCGCCCCGGCGGCAGAGTTGCCATCAGCGTGTGGGGTGAACGGCGCAACTGCGGGTGGGCCAGCTTGTTTGGAATCGTCGACGCGCGGGTGGCATCCGATGTCTGCCCAATGTTCTTCGGAATGGGCGCCCCGGGCGCTCTGGCCGGGTCCATGGCTCAGCAAGGATTTGTCGACGTCATCGAAGAACGCATTCGCGTCACCCTCGACTTTCCCACCGACGAGGCGGCCCTCAGCGCGGCATTCCTGGGCGGGCCTGTGGCATTGGCCTACGCCCGCTTCGATGACGAAACAAAAGCCTCAGCCCACGCCGAGTACCTCGACACGATTGCTCAGTACCGAGGCAGCAACGGCTACCTCGTGCCCGGCGAATTCGTGATTGCCACGGGCCGAAAACCGTGAGCGATGAAGTCAAGTTCAAACACCACAACAGAAATGGGAAACGAAAATGACGATGACCAATAGCCCGGTGAACAACGGAGTGAACACCGAAGCGCTTCTCGGAGCCCGAGATGCGTTGAGCCAAGCTCCAGAAGCCGCCGACTTCGTATGGAAAGCGGAATGCAAGTGGATCGACGGCACATACAGCGAGACGACCCTCGACGGATTCTCTGGCCTCGGTCAGGACCATAACCATCCGACTCCGCATACCTTCGGGATGGATCATCCCGAGTGCTTCGCTTCTCAGGATCGTGGCGCCACGCCACCCGAGGCGCTGCTGGCTGCCCTCGCCGGTTGCCTCACCGCCGGCGTCGCGTCCGTTGCTCAGCACCGTGGGATCCAACTCCGATCGGTGACGGCAAACGTCGAGGGGAAGATGAACGTGCTCGGAATTCTCGGCGCCGATCCGGACATTCGCAATGGGTTCACCGATGTCGCGGTCACATTTGACATTGATGCCGATGCGACACCGGAAGAACTGCAGGCCCTGGTGGCTCAATCGCAGAAGCGCTCTGCTGTGTACGACATGGTCACGAATCCGACCAATGTCACCGTCGGGGTCGCCTAATACTGTGAAGGCTCGCGTGTCCGTCTTGCCTGAATCCGCCAGACGGATCTCGGTCGCCATCATCGGGGCCGGGCATGCGGGCCTCGCCGTCAGCCGCCGCCTCACCGAACGTTCGATTGAGCACGTCGTGCTCGAACGCGGTGAGGTGGCGAACTCGTGGCGCACCGAACGTTGGGACTCCCTGCGTCTCCTGACTCCGAATTGGCAAAGCCAACTCCCCGGGATGGGCTACGACGGCGACGAGCCCGACGGCTTCATGACGATGCCCGAGGTCGTCGACTTCATCAGCACCTATGCCGAAACGATCTCGGCGCCGGTGCATTCCTCGACGACGGTGACTCGCCTGAGTGCCGGGGTGGGTGCCGGGGTGGGTGCCGGGGCGGGCGGCTACGCCGTGGAGACCAACAGAGGGTGCTGGACATGCGAAGCGGTGGTGATTGCCTCGGGAGGATCGAACATCGCGAACGTTCCGAGCCTTGCCTCCGAGGTGCCAGAGTCCATCGAGACGGTCACACCCATGACCTATCGGTCACCGGAACGTCTCAACGACCGCGGCGTTCTCGTGGTCGGGGCCTCCGCGACCGGTGTTCAACTGGCAGACGAGATTCTTCGCTCGGGCCGCGACGTCACGATCTCGGTCGGCGAACACGTCCGAATGCCGAGGGTCTATCGAGGACGCGATGTTTTCTGGTGGATGGATGCGGCCGGCATCTCGGACGAACGCCACACCGACATCGACGATCTTGTCCGAGCGCGGAACCTGCCGTCGCCTCAGCTCATTGGAACGCCGGATCGTCGCTCGATCGACCTCAACGCCCTCACCGATCGTGGCGTCAAGATGGTCGGCCGGCTCGGGCGAATCAGCGACGGTCGTGCCCAGTTCGCCGGGTCGCTCGCCAATGTCTGTGTGATGGGCGACCTCAAGATGAATCGGCTGCTGCAGAGCTTCGACGACTGGGCAACTGCGACTGACCTCGACATCAGCGATCCGCCACACCGATTCGATCCGACCAGGCTTCCGTCGACGCCGTGTCTTGAACTCGATCTGGTTGCAAGTGGGATCGGCACCATTGTGTGGGCCACCGGTTATCGCCCCGACTACTCGTGGCTCGACGTGCCCGTGCTCGACCGCAAAGGCCGCATCAGTCACGACGGAGGCATCGTCCGAGATGCACCGGGCCTCTACGTGACCGGCCTCAATGTGCTGAGACGTCGGCGCTCCAGCTTCATCAACGGAGCAGCACACGACTCCGAAGAGATCAGCAACCACCTCGCACGCCACCTCGCAACAACCCACGCCTGATTGGGCATCGGTTGCAGACGCCGAGAGCAGCGCGCCCGCCAAGCGGACGCCGCTGCCTCGGGTGGCGCGCTTGCTTCAGCCCCAGCGGACTCGGAAGTTACCGCGCCACAGGTCCATGAGGTCGGTGTTGCCGCTCATCGTGATGCTCGTTCCGGGGGCTCGATTCCAAAGCAGGACGTACAGGTCGGCTGCCGTGCCGGTGAGCGTCAGGTCGGCATGGTCGCCCTGGCGAGATGTGTCGGTCTGCTCGGCTCCGATGGAGACGTACCAGTGCTCGTTGGTGTCTTGGGCGTGCACGTGGATCACCTCGGGGCTTTGGATGTCGACGGCGCGTGGGCGCGGCGTGAATCCAGACATGAGTTCGTCGAGCATGTCGGTGGCGAAATGCGGGTCGAAGTGCGACGGGGTCTCCCGTGCGAGTTCGGCGTCGAACCGGTGAATTGCAATTTCGCTTGCCTGTCGTCGCGCCCACATGGTGAGTGGGGACGACGCTGGGAGGAAGGCGAAGCACTCGAGGTCAGCAGGCGCCGACTGCAGCACGTCGATCAGGTTCGCAAGGGTGTCGCGATACCAGCCGACCGGATCGGCATCCGCGGGGTAACCCGAGGCGAGCTCGGGGTAGTACTGGACAAGGTCGGGCAGGTCTTGGACGTCCAGCCAGTCCGACGCTGGAAACGCCACATTTGCTGCCGCCCACAAGTGAATCATTCCAAGGTGGCGCACGAGCTCGCGCATGTCCCAGCCGGGACAGGGGGTGATTTCTACGCTCAACTCGCCCTGCTCGGCGGCGGAGGCGAACAGTTCGCCCTCCGAGGCCACATATTGGATGTAGTTCGCGACGTCCATTTGGTAGTCCTTCTTTCATCAAGGGAGAGTCAGCCACAGTCAGATACTGCAATCTGCAGTGTGCACGTTACTGCATAGTACAGTAAAGTCAAGGTATGGCTTCACGTCTCACCACGTCGTCTTTTGCAGTTCTCGGGCTCCTGGCGATTCGGCCATGGGCTGGCTACGAACTCACGCAGCAAGCAACGCGTAGCCTCCGCTTTGCCTGGCCGAAGTCAGAGCGGCTGTTGTACGCAGAGCCAAAAAAGCTCGTCGAGCACGGTCTGGCCACCTCGCTCCAGGAGTCGGTCGGCGAGCGCAATCGCACCGTCTACACGATCACCGCCGACGGCAAGGCTGCGCTCACAGCGTGGTTGGCGACAGCACCGGCGCCCCCGGTACTCGAAGCTGAGGCGCTCTTGCGGCTGTTGTTTGCCGAGAACGGCAGCGTCGATGACCTCACCGCGGCCCTCGACCAGATGGCCACCGAAGCTGCCCAGATGTACGAGCAGGTCGTCACGATCAACGGCGATTATCTCGACGGCAATCATCCGTTCCCCGAGCGAACACACCTCTCTGTGCTCTTTGCCACGTTTCAGCTCGAGCTCTTCGACTTGATCGTCAAGTGGGTCGACTTCGCCAAGGCCGAGATCGCAACATGGCCCAGGACAGAGGGCCTCGGGATGACCGAGGGCACCGAGGCGATCCTCAACAGCATCAAGCAGCGACGATCTGTCCTCGGAACACCGTCCATCACGCAGTCCGCTGATCGATGATGATCGGCCGCACCGCGCTGTTGACCCGGAGGCGTTCCTGAGATCGTGTTGGCCACGAAACGTTGCGCTGATCGACGCCTTGCCGGTCAGCGCAACGAATCAGCGGTCGGTCAGGCGGTCGCTCAGTTGCCGATCGGCTTTTTGTCTTGCTGTTTCGACTTCTTGGCTTCCCGCTTCTCTTTGAGGCTCTTGCCAGCCTTTTTGCCGTCACGTCGCTGTGGTGATTTGACCATTGATAGCTCCTTTGTTGTCGATCGACTGGTGACCTGACTGGTGACCTGACTGGTGATCGAACGTATCACTCCGTCGGATTCAGGGGCGGCGCGTCGCGGTCAACTGTGCTGCGACGTTGTTGCCGGAGCGCGACCCGATCAGCGACCGCGAAGTGTGCCTGCTGGCGTACCCATCGGTAACTTCCAGCACCCGTCTGAGTGTGGGACGATATGACGGCTACGTTCAACGATGTGGTCGATCTTTCTACACCTGTCTCGGTGAGCGCGCAGCCCGAAATCATCGCTGGCTGGCGCGGCCCCGTGGCTCCCGCACTCTCGGTGAACGACCTCACGGCGGTCATCCACCAGATCCGAGAACGCGCCTACATCGTTGTCGATCCGATCACTGGCCAGCACGGTGTTGCTACCGGAGGTGGGCTCGTCGACGAGAAGTCAGCAGGAGCCTGGCCGGTCATTGCGATCTTGCCGGCGATGTACCCGGAGTGGCTGGGTGATCGCAGCTTCAACGAAGTGCACGGGACCCGATTCCCGTACGTCACCGGAGCGATGGCCAACGGGATTGCAACGACGCAACTCGTGATCGAAATGGCACGCACCGGATGCCTCGGCTTCTTCGGCGCGGCTGGCCTCCAACGCCACGTGGTGGCTGCAGCAATCGACGAACTGCACGATGCGCTCGGCCACACCGGCTTGCCCTGGGGTTGCAACCTCATCCACTCACCCCAAGAGCCAGCGCTCGAAGAGTCCGTCGCCGACCTGTACATCGAGCGCGGCGTCCGCAAGGTGTCAGCTGCCGCCTACATGTCACTGACACCGGCGATCGTGAGGTACGCGTACAGCGGCATTCACACCGACGAAGACGGCAACGTGCAGCGCCCGAACATGGTGTTCGCCAAAATTTCACGCCCCGAGGTCGCTCGGTACTTCGTGCATCCGGCGCCCGCGGCGATGGTCGCAGCACTCGTGAGTAGCGGTCAACTCACCGCAAACGAAGCAGCACTCGCCGCGTCGTTGCCGGTCGCCGAAGACATCACGATCGAAAGCGACAGCGGCGGCCACACCGACAACCGTCCGCTCGCCCCGCTGTTCGCCACGATCCAAGCCGTCCGTGACGAGGCTGTTGCGCAACATCGCTACCTCCGGCCCATCCGGTTGGGCGCCGCCGGCGGCATCGGCACCCCGCAGGCCGCAGCAGCAGCGTTTGCACTCGGTGCCTCGTACGTGCTGACCGGCACGATCAACCAGGCCTGCGTCGAGTCGGGCCTGTCAGCCGAAGGTAAACAGATGCTTGCCGCCGCCGACATTGCCGACATCACCATGGCGCCCGCTGCCGACATGTTCGAGATGGGCGTCGAACTGCAGGTACTCAAACGCGGCACGATGTTTGCCCCGCGGGCCAAGAAGCTGTACTCGCTGTACACCACGTACCCCAGCCTCGATGCGATTCCCGACGCCGAGCGAACCGAAGTCGAGCAGAAGATTCTCGGTGCCACATTCGACGAGTGCTGGGAAACGACCAAGGCATTCTGGAACGACCGCGAGCCGGCGCAGGTCGTTGCAGCCGAGCAGAACCCGCGCCACAAGATGGCGCTCACCTTCCGCAGCTACCTTGGGTTGTCGAGCCGGTGGTCGATCGAAGGTGCAACGCAACGTCGACTCGACTATCAGATCTGGTGCGGCCCGGCGATGGGCGCGTTCAACGCCTGGACCGCTGGCACGTTCTTGGCCGAACCGGCCAATCGTCAGGCAGCACAGGTTGCTCGCAACCTGCTCGAGGGCGCCGCCGTCGTCACGCGAGCCCAACAACTCCGTTCCTATGGCGTACCGGTTCCGCCCGCCGCTTTCGACTACCGTCCCCGCCCGCTGCACATCGGCAACGAACTCTGAATGTCCCGAACAGCGAACCCATCCAGAACCATGCAGGACGCACTCATGTCTGAACATTCACGATCGAATCGACCACCCGTTGCCATTGTTGGCGTCTCGGCGCTTTTTCCGGGCTCTGTCGACTCGACCGGCTTCTGGAACGACATTCTTGCCGGCACCGACCGGATGACCGATGTACCGCCGAGCCATTGGCTGATCGACGATCACTTCGACGCTGATCCATCGGTCCCGGACCGCACCTACGGCCGCCGCGGCGGCTTTCTCGACCCCGTCGATTTTGACGCACTGGCCTTTGGTGTTCCGCCGAGCGTGGTGCCGTCCACTGACACGGCACAGCTCCTCGCGCTGATCGTGGCCCAGCGCGTCCTCGACGACGCGATGCGCGGCCAGTTCAGCGAACTCGACCGGACACGTGCGTCGGTGATCCTCGGCGTCACGTCTGGCCAGGAACTCTTTGGTGCAATGGCGAGTCGCATGAACCGCCCGATGTGGTTGCAGGGCATGCGCCGCGCCGGCATTGCCGAAGACGTCGCGTTGGAAGCTTGCGATCGGATTCTCGCACTGCACCCAGAGTGGACCGAAAGCACGTTCCCGGGGCTGCTCGGCAACGTCGTTGCTGGTCGAATCGCCAACCGCCTCGACCTGGGTGGCACGAACTGTGTCACCGACGCTGCGTGCGCTTCGTCGTTTTCGGCTCTTTCGATGGGCGTCAACGAGCTCTATCTCGGTGACAGCGACCTCGTCATCGCTGGCGGCGTCGACACCATGAACGACATCTTCATGTACATGTGCTTTTCGAAGACGCCTGCGCTGTCGAAGTCCGAAGACATCCGACCGTTTTCCGATCAGGCCGACGGCACCATGCTCGGCGAAGGCATCGGTATGGTCGCCCTCAAGCGGCTCGAAGACGCCGAGCGCGACGGCAACGACATCTACTGCATTGTCAACGGTATTGGTGCGAGCTCTGACGGACGGTCGAAGAGCGTGTACGCGCCCGTGTCATCAGGCCAGGCGAGAGCCCTCGATAACGCCTACAGCAAGGCCGGCTACGGGCCCGACACGGTCGAACTGATCGAGGCCCACGGCACCGGAACAGTGGCGGGCGACGCCGCCGAATTCGGTGGCCTCAAGCTCGCCTTCGACGCGTCGGACCGCACGGATCGCCAGTGGTGTGCACTCGGAACGGTCAAGAGCCAGATCGGACACACCAAGGCCGCAGCCGGCGCTGCCGGTTTGTTCAAGGTGGTGATGGCGCTCCACCACAAGGTGCTGCCGCAGACCGCCAAGATCGACAAGCCGAACCCGAAGCTCGATCTCGAGAACTCGCCGTTCCATCTCAACACGACAACACGACCGTGGGTGCGCGGCTCCGACCACGAACGTCGTGGCTCGGTCAGCTCGTTCGGATTCGGTGGATCGAACTTCCACATCGCACTGTCTGAGTACACCGGGTCTGGCACGCATGCGCCAAGGCTGCGCAGCAGCGACGTCGAAATGGTGGTGCTCTGTGGCTCAGACGCGGCCGACGTCGCCGCTCGGGCAACACAGATGTCGAACGACCTCATCGACGGGCAACTGGCCTTCCTCGCACAGACGACGCAGCGCGAGTACGACGCGTCGAAGCCCGCCCGGCTCGCCGTGATCGCCACCGACGAAGACGATCTGCGAAGCAAGCTCGCCCAGGCCGTCGACACAGTCACCAAGGCGCCCGGCACTGCGTTCTCCACGCCGACGGGTGTGCACTTCGGCGTGGGTGCTCAGCGCGGCGACGTTGCATTTCTCTTCCCCGGTCAGGGAAGTCAGTACGTCGGCATGGGTGCCGAACTGGCCATGAACTTTGCTGAGGCGATGACCGCATGGGACCTCGCTGCCGACCAGGACTGGGATGAGAAGACGCTCCAGGACGTTGTCTTCCCGATCACCTCGTTTGAAGATGGCGCAGCGAGCGTCAACCAGGCCCTCCTCACCGCAACACACTGGGCACAGCCAGCCATCGGCACGATGAGCCTCAGCTTGCTGCGGGTACTCGACCTGATTGGGCTCGAGGCGCAACACGTCGGAGGGCACAGCTTCGGCGAGATCACCGCACTCCACGCGGGTGGCGTCCTGACCGACGTCGACATGGTGCGCGTTGCTCAGCGGCGCGGTCTGCTCATGGCCGAAGCGGCACAGACGCCGGGGTCGATGACTGCGGTCACCGGCTCGATCGAGTTGGTTCGGGCGATCCTCAAACAGTCCGATGCCGACGTTGTGATCGCGAATCACAACAGCCACCGCCAGGTCGTCCTGTCCGGACCGACCGAGGCGATCGAACGTATCGAAGCAGATCTGACGGCTCAAGGCGTTGCCGCCAAGCGCCTGCCGGTTGCAACGGCCTTCCACTCGTCGGTGGTCAGCGGAGCCAGCTCGGCGTTCGGTGACTTCCTCGCGGCCGTAGCCTTCGCCGCACCGACCATTCCGGTCCACGCGAACGAGACGGCCGAGCCATACGACGGCAACGACGAGGCAGCGATGCGGGCACAGCTCGCACGACAACTCTCCAACTCTGTGCGCTTCGTCGAGATGGTCGAGTCGATGTACGACAGCGGAGCGCGCACCTTCGTCGAAGTCGGCCCGTCGTCAGTCTTGACCGGCCTCGTCGGCAACATCTTGGACGGTCGAGACCACCGGGTGATCCCGCTCGACAAGAAGAACAAGGGTGGCCTGTCGGCGTTCCATAACGGCATCGGCCAGCTCGTCGCTGCTGGTGTCGAAATGCACCTCGACGGGCTGTGGCGCGAATACGGCGACATCGCGAACCCTGCCGATGCACCGATTCCCAAGCTCGCTATTCCAATCAACGGCGCCAACTACGACAAGCCGTATCCCCCGCACGACCTGAACGAACTCGCCGAGGCAAATCCTGTGACCACGTCCGCTCCCTCAACAACTTCAGCCGCCGCTCCGCAGCAGGCGCCAGCCGTTCCCGCAGCGGTTCGCGCCGCCGTGCAGAGCCCGGCATCTCCGAGCGTTGCAACTCCTGCTCCGGCAGTGCAGATGGCGCCGAGTGTCGCTCCCGACTCAGCAGTGCTTGCGGCGTACCAGAGTGCCCAGCACCAGACGGCTGTGGCCCACACCGCCTACCTGAACTCGATGGCCCAAGCACACAGCGCCTTCCTGACTGCGGCCCAGCACGGGATTGCCGTGCTCGGCCAACTCGCCGGGGGAGCCGCACCGACAGCCGCCCAGACAGCCGCGCCGGTGATTGCTGTCGTACCGGCTTCGGCTGTTGCATCGCCGGCTCCTGTTGCCACCCTCGCCCCTGTCGTCGCGGCCCCTGCCCCGGTGCCCGCGCCGGTTGCCGCCGCGGCTGTGCCGGTTTCTGTAGAGGAGATGACGCCGAAGTTGTTGGGTGTGGTGTCGGATCGGACGGGTTATCCGTCGGAGATGTTGACGATGGATATGGAGTTGGAGTCGGATCTGGGGATTGATTCGATTAAGCGTGTCGAGATTTTGAGTGCGATGCAGGATGTGGTGCCGGAGTTGCCCGAGGTAGATCTTGCGGTGATGGCGAGCCTCGCGACGCTCGGTGAAATCGTGACGTACCTCACCGCGCAGGCCGGTGGCACAACGTC
>Ga0208414_1000908_pt1 | contig 24938 bp, 20 predicted proteins | sample AntAceMetag02UKE_FD_184770 | JGI IMG/M metagenome (GOLD analysis project Ga0208414, IMG submission 184770) | Saline lake microbial communities from Ace Lake, Antarctica - Antarctic Ace Lake Metagenome 02UKE (SPAdes) (version 2) | ecosystem: Environmental > Aquatic > Non-marine Saline and... | reverse complement strand
TTAGCCAGACGCACGAATTACTGAACGGACAGGAGCAGGATGTGTTTGCCGATGCGGGTTATCAAGGGGTGCAGAAACGCCCAGAGATCAGCTCACGAAAAGCCCAACCTCAGTGGCATATCGCGGCCAAACGCGGAAAGATCCGAGCGATGCCGCAAGGCAAGTTGAAGGAGGCCATCCAGAAGTTTGAAAAGATTAAGGCTCAGGTTCGATCCCGGGTGGAGCATCCGTTTCACATCCTCAAAAATATCTTCAAGTATCGAAAGGTGCGTTACCGAGGATTAGCCAAGAATACGGCGCAGCTTCACACCCTCTTCGCCTTAGCCAACCTGATCTTGGCACGGCGAAGCTTTGCGCAAAGCGTGTATTGATCAGCGCAAGACGCTCATGAGAGCGTCGCGACCTGCCTGACGAGGTCGAATCAAACTCTCCGATGGGCCAGATCACGACATGCTCGAACCGTGAACACTCAATTTTGATCGAATCTCGGCGTGATAATCTCTTAATCATCTCAACGCCCTTTGTTCAGCGCTTCCCTAGGCAAGGCGGAAGAATTTATCTGCTAAGGTCGGGAAAGGGGTTAATACGACATTCGTGCGGTCGCGATTAACCTGATCCAAGCGGCCACACGCCTCAGCAGCCTTCGCTTCGCTCTAACGGCCACGCCGTTGCCGTCACCGACCGTTGCGGCATGTTCAGCGTTCCTTCAGCTTCCGCTCAAGGAGATTAAATGGCGGATAATTGTCGGTTGCTCGCACTCCAGATGCCGGGCGGCCGATGGCCTCAATACATTGGCGAACCAACAATAACGTGCAGTTTTCGACTCAATTCCGACCGATTACAAAATTATTTTCGCCAGCGGGGTTCGTGATAAAAAACCAAGCTCTCCGCCATTTTGCACCGCAAAATGGAGCGTGGTGCATAGCGCCACGATAGACGCGAAGCGGATATGAGAGTGGGATAAGGGCAAAGCCGTTGGCTTTGGGGCGAGCCCTGAGCAGAGCGAATCAATCCCTCCCTCTCCGCCACTGCTTCGCCCGCTCTCCGTGCTTCCGCCTTCGCGCGGGCTGTGGCGGACAAGGCGCAAGGCCCGGACATTTTTTGGTCCTGGGTGGCCAAGCTCTCAAGTGGCGGCATAGATCAAAAATATACCCATGGGCAAGGAGATACAGCCAGCGAGGCGAAACCATGGGCCGATACGTTGAATCATAATGATACCAAGGTGACGGTGAAATGACGGGCGAATGCATGCCAACCCAACCCCCACGGCGATCAGCAGATAACCGGCATACAAGATGAGTGTCGGGTAGGTGGTATCGGCGGCGTAGGTGATGAATGTAATACCGAAACCGATTCGAATCAGGATCTCAAGTGGATGCATGTAGGGTAGGCGACAATATCGGATCGAAAGATCCAGCCATAACTTAGGACTTACTATCATCATGAGACTCAGTCCGATCATGATGACTCCGAATAACACGATTCCATACATGGTGTTTGGTAGTTTTAACGACTGATCAATAAAAACCCTTCACCCGGGTTGGAGGTCCTCACAGATTTTCTCCTTCGCCATCTTTCGCCAAACCTACGGTTTCCAGTTCAGATCGATGCTGGTGTAGCCTTCGGTGTAGTGCTTCAGGTGTGCCGGGAGACGATCGATCATCTTTTGGGCTCCTTCAGTGAGTTTCCAGGGGACATCGATTTGGATGGATTTGGGGCGGAAGGCCATGCCACAGGAATAGCGTCGCTCTTTGGTCTCCATATTTACGTGGAGGGTGAGGGCGGAAAAGAGGATGAGATCGCCGGGATCGGCGATGACGGGAACCATGCCCGGTGCATCGAGTTTTGAATAGGGTGTGTCGTCTCCATCGCGGTAGAGCATGCGACGCTCGTCGTCCATGTGGAAACCTTCTGGGGGCTGCCACTCTTCAGTGTGGGAATATTCCATGACGGCAATGCCGCTGCGATCAGGATGACTCCCATTTAGGTAGAACCAACCGCCGCTGGGCATGGAGTAACGATTAAGGAAATCGTTGGCGTTATTTTTTGGGCCTTTGCGTTGGCCGCAGTGGTCGGAATGCCATGCTCCCGCGGGATCTCCGGGAGTGCGAAGGATCGCGGCCGAGCGATGCAGGCAGACCTCTGTATCGCCGATTAAAGACGTGCGAAGCTTCATGTATTCTGGATCGTCAACGAGCTCCCATAAGACTTCTGACTCTTCTGCGAAGGTAAGGTGGTATTTGCCACTAGCAGGAGGCACAGTGCGATCAGGGTCCACGAAGCGATCGATCTCATCTTTGAGGCGCTGCACCTGATCGGGAGTGATTACTTGGCGGACGACACAGTAGCCGTAGGTGGCGAGTGCTTGGCGGATGCCACTGAGGTCGTTCCGATCGAAGTAGATATTGTAGTCCATGGATGGGGTTGAGAATGAGAGAGAATGCGACAAGCGACAGTCTGACTTAAATGAACTGCGGCGTAAAGCCGCTCCTACACATCAAGCCAAAGAAGATCGAGACAGTTGCCTACAAGTCGTAGTGACAGGCGATTTGCTGACCGGTTTCTCCCACATCGCGCAGCAGCGGCACTTCGGCTTTGCAGCGATCTGTGGCGTGAGGGCAACGCGGATGGAAGGGGCAACCGCTCGGGGGATTGATGGGCGAGGGCACGTCGCCTTGAAGAACAATGCGTTGTTTCTTCTTGGTCGGGTCGGGCTCGGGGATCGCAGAAATCAGCGCGCGCGTATAAGGATGCTTGGGCGCACGATAAATTGTTTCAGCATCCGCAGTTTCGACGAGACGGCCGAGATACATGATGGCGATGCGATCAGAGACGTGCTTCACCACGGCAAGATTATGTGCGATGAACAAGTAGCTGAGATTCATGTCGCGCTGCAGCTCGAGCATGAGGTTGAGCACCTGACTTTGAATCGACACATCGAGCGCACTGACTGGCTCGTCACAGACGATTAGCTTGGGCTCGAGCGCAATAGCGCGGGCGATGCCGATGCGTTGGCGTTGGCCGCCGGAAAACTCAAAAGGGAAGCGCTCGGCGGCATTGGCGGGGAGACCGACTTTGTCGAGCAGCTCGCGAACACGTTTTTTGCGCCAAGCATCGTCGCCCATTTTATGGATGACGAAAGGCTCGGCGATGATGTCGCCGACGGTATGGCGCGAGTTGAGCGATTCGACTGGATCCTGAAAGATCATCTGCAGCTCGCGGCGATGCGCCTTGAGGCTGGAGCCGTGTTCATGGGCGAGATCGTCGCCTTGGAATATGATTTGTCCGCCGGTTGGCTTGTAAAGGCGCACGATGGTTTTACCGAGCGTGGATTTGCCGCAGCCGGATTCGCCGACGAGTCCAAGGGTTTCACCGGGCGCGACCGTGAGGTTAACCCCATCTACGGCCCGGCAGCTTTTCTTGGCGCGCAGGAGAATGCCTTCACGCACGGGGAAGTGCATCTGTAGATCTTTAACTTCGAGCAGAGGAGCAGGGGATTGGTCGGAAGGCGTGCTCATGATTGTGCGGGGTCCTCCTTCGTGGAGGCTTCGGGGGACGAGTTTCCGGAATATTTGTTCACGTAACTCGGTATTTCGCGCCAGCGGTGGCAGGCTACAGTATGACCGGGTCCCACTTGATCGACAGGCGGATGTTTCGCGCAGACCTCAGTGCGGAAGGGGCAGCGATTTTGAAACCGGCAGCCCACGGGCATATCGGACAGACTCGGCACCATCCCTTCGATGGTCTCGAGGAGGGCTTTCCGCTCGTCTTCGAGCCGGGGAATCGAAGCGAGAAGTCCTTGCGTGTAAGGATGACTGGGAGAGGCAAAAATCTTTTCGACTGGTCCGGCTTCGGCGACGCGACCGGCATACATGACCACAACATCGTCGCACATTTCGGCAATCACACCGAGATCGTGAGTGATCAGCATGATGGCCATGCCCATCTCTTTCTGAAGGCTCTGCATGAGCTCAAGGATCTGGGCCTGAATGGTAACATCGAGCGCGGTGGTCGGTTCATCGGCGATCACGACTGAGGGTTTGCAGGCGAGGGCCATGGCGATAACCACGCGTTGGCGCATGCCGCCGGAAAGTTGGTGAGGGTATTCACCCACGCGAACTTCGGGGGAAGGGATGCCGACTTTGTCGAGGATATCGACTGACATGCGAAGGGCCTCGCGCTTATCCTTCGTGCGATGTAGAAGGTAAACTTCGCTCAACTGGCGTCCGATGGTGTGGACGGGATTAAGCGCAGTCATTGGTTCCTGGAAAATCATCCCCATGCGATCTCCGCGCACTTTGAGCATTTCCTCGGGTGGTAGCTTGGTGAGATCAACGCCATCGAGCAGCACTTCGCCACCGGCGATGTGACCCATGGGTTGGGGCAGCAGGCGCATGATCGAGAAGGCGGTCACGCTTTTGCCGCATCCCGACTCGCCAACGATGCCGAGCGTGCGGCCTTTATGCAGTTGGAAGCTCACGCCATCGACCGCGGTCAGGGTGCCGTTGTCCGTATCGAAAGTGGTGACGAGGTCACGCACCTCCAAAATGGGAGCACGCTTGGCGGAAGAATCTGGGGAAGGATCGGACACGAACGTTTAGTCGAGTTTGTATTGATCGAAGACTCGGACCGCAGGCTCGAATGAGTCGCCGGTCTTGCGGGCTTCCTTGGTGGCTTTCTTGAGATCCTGATCGACCCAGAACATGCGATATTCCTCAAAGGAGGTCGCAATCTTTACATTACCATCGGCGGGAACCTTCAACCAGTTCCAAGCTCCGTGGCGCATGAAGGGGATGACGAAACCGGGGGCGAAGGAGGCATCTTCGTAAAGTAATTCCTCCATCTTGTAGGCCATCTTCTTCATCTCCTCGAGATCATCGCTGCGATCATAGGCATCGATGATTTGATCGAATTCATGATCAGCAAAAATCTGCAGGTTGTTGGTCTGCACTTTAACTTTGCGATCGGGATTAACTGAGCCGTCTTCGAGGAAGGCTTTGTCGTAAGCGTTAGCAGAGTGGTTGGTTTCCCAGTAGCGAGGGAAAAGCTCCGGTCCGACGTTAAAAGCGACAAACGCTATGTCGTGCTTTTTCTCCTGCACCTTTTTCCATGACGCGGTGCGGTCGAGGATTTCGATGCGAATATCGAGACCAGCCTTGATGGCCTCTTCCTGTAGAATGGTCAGCACATCTTTGTAGTGCTCGTAACCAGTCGTGAGTTGGACGGAGAGACGTTCGCCCTTGTCGTTGACGAGGATGCCATCGGGCCCGCGCTTATTGAAGCCGGCGCGAGCGAAGCGATCGAGCGCCTTGTCGATGGAGAATGTGCGGGCCTTGAGAGTGGGGTGAGTGAAATCTCCGTAGCCATCGGCGCTGGTGTTCATCCGACCCCAATCACCGCGGGAGAATTTTGTGATCACGAGATCCCAGTTGAGCGCATATTGGATACCAGCGCGGATGTCGCGATTGTCGACCAAAGGGCGGCTCTCATTCATCCACAGACCGTAGGTGGGGCGTGGGATGTCGTTGTAGAATTTGATTTTCTGGATATAGCCCTTGGCGATTTCATCCGCGTCGTCGGGGAGCTTGTCATACCAGTCTTCGGCCAAGCGCATATCGAAGAAATCGATGTCGCCTTTGCGAAAGGCTTCGAAGGCCTTGGCATTGTCACGGATGACGACGAGACGGATGCGATCTGGATTGTAAAGATTGCGCCAGAATTTGTTGTCCTTGGCCCACCAGTCTTGGTTGCGACGAAGGGTGATCGAGCGGCCTTTATCGATGTCTTTCTCGCTCACCGTGTATGGTCCGGTGGTGGGGGCGAAACGCCATTGATAACGTTCGGGAAAATCGTCGCCAAATTCGGAGTAGAAATGGGCAGGCACCGGCACGGTGCCGAGGGATAGGGAATAGATATCGGGGCGTAATTCGGGGAAGTGCAGGGCGAAGGTGTGATCGTCGAAGCGAGTCACGCCCAAATATTTGGTGCTGTAGAAATTGTTATACCATGGCGCTTTGATGTAGCTAGAGCGGTAGAAGAAGAAATTAAAGAACACATCGTCGGTGGTGATGGGTTCACCATCGGACCAGCGGGCTTTGGGATTGAGGCGGATATAAACGGTCTTGTTGGGACGATCGAGAGCCCACTCAGTAGCGAGCCCGGGATAGTAATGGAATCCATCCTCGGTTAAGCCGGTTACGTTGGGATGCCTCGAGGCATAGGACATGACATTGTTATCAAGAATCCAGGGGCGGAAGCTACCGTTGGAGTCGGGGCCGACGATACGGAGAGTGCGGGGGAAATCCTGAACCCAATAGTTTACCGTGCCGCCTTTCGTCGCATCTGGGGAACCGAGATCAGGCAAATCGTTGCCATTGTCCCACTTTAAATCAGCCGGGATATCGGCCATGGTTTTGGTGTGGAAAAACTCCGGATGCGCGTCGTAAAAGGCTTGGGCCTCATCGGCGGTTTGCGTGGATGAGACGGTTTCGACCGCTTCCTTTTTGCCGCAGCCACTCAGAAAAATGAGGGCGGCGCCGCAGAGCAAACCGAGGACGGGGCGGGAGTTTTTCATAGATAGCATGTGATTTATTGGTAAGTCGTGAATTTCTTGGGATCGAAGGCCTCGCGCACGGCTTCACCAATGAAGGTGACGAGGATCAAAATGAAAACGAGAGCGGCGAACGCGCTACTGACAATCCAAGGCGCGGTCGTGAGGGTCTGCGTGCCCTGCTTGAGTAACTCACCCATACTCGGCGTGGGTGGCGGCAAACCGAACCCGAGGAAATCGAGCGCGGTAATCGCGGTGATGGCCGACACGATCGTGAAGGGCATGAAGGTGACGACCGTGGAGATCGTGTTGGGCAGAATGTGGTTGAAGATGATCCGGATCGGCCCTGCTCCGAGCACGACGGCCGCTGCTGTGTAATCACGCGCTTTTTCGCGATAAGTAGCGGTGCGCATGTAGTAAGTCATCGAGGTCCACGAGAAGAGCACCATGACGATGAGCAGCATGCCGATGCGGGCTGGGATGCTGAAGGTCGAGGGGATCACCGAAAACAAGATGATCACGATGTAGAGAAAGGGGATGTTGGACCACACTTCGATCAGTCGTTGCACGACCAGATCGAAAATTCCGCCGTAGTAGCCCATCAGGCAACCGACGGTGATGCCGATCAGGTAGGTGAGAGCCATGAACGCGAGGGAGAAGAAGATCGCGATCCGGAAACCATAGAACAAGCGCGCGAAGATATCGCGGCCGGTCGTATCCGTGCCCAGCCAGTGGCCCGACGGTCCTCCCATCCATGATGGTGGCGCGGGTTTGAAAACACCTTCGTAGGGATTGTTTTCATTGGGATCAAATGGCACCGGTGGCATCAGCATCCAATTGCCGTTGTCTTCGTTCTGAAATTTTTCACGCAGCTCGCGGTAGTCGGCCTCGTAGGTGTAATCGAGATCGAAGGTTTCGCCGGTCAGATTGGCACCGTAGGTGGGGAAGTGCCACTTGCCTTCATAGCTAACCATGAGGGGCCGGTTGTTCACGAACATCTCGCCGAACAAAGAAACGACGATCAGCAGCATCAAGAGCACAAACGAATAGTAGCCCCGCTTGATAGAGCGGAAGCGTTTGAGTTTGCGAATGGTGAGTGGGTTGAGAGCCATCGGTTTACTTGAAGCGGATACGCGGATCGATCATCGCGACGAGCGCATCTGAAATGATGTTGCCGAGCAGCAGAAGCAGACTGGCGAGGAAGATGATCCCCATCACGACAGGATAATCGCGGTCAAAAATAGAGGTGAGGCCAAGCAGCCCGAAGCCGTTGATGTCGAAGATCGTCTCGATGAGAAATGAACCGGAAACCAGTAGCGTGATGTTTTGCCCAAAGGTCGTCGCGATGGGGATGAGAGAGTTCCGTAGCGCGTGGCGCAGGACGGCTTGTTTGAACGAAACTCCCTTGGCGATGGCGGTGCGGACGTAATCGGCAGCGAGATTATCCATCAGATGATTTTTCATCAGAAGCGTGGTGACGGCGAAGCTACCGACAAGGTAGCAGATCAGCGGCAGCACGGAATGGTTGAGCAGATCGAGGGCCTTGCCGCCAAAGCTGAGGTCTTCGAATTCGTAGCTGGTAAAACCGCCCATCGGAAACCATTCGAGTCGCGCGGCGAAGAACAGGAGCAGCAACGCCCCGAGCACATAGCCGGGCACCGCGTAGCCCATGAAGATGAAAATCGAGGAAACGTTATCCACGACCGTTCGATGTTTGATGGCTTTGAGAATACCAAGCGGGATCGAGATTGCGTAGGTAAAGAAGAGCGTGATCAACCCGTAATAGAGCGAGACGGGGAACCGGTCGCGGATGATGTCCCACACCGGCTCGTTGTAGCGATAAGAGCTGCCGAGATCGCCTTGCACGACTTTCCAGATCCAGTGGCCGTAACTGACGAGCGCGGGCTTATCGAAGCCATAGTAAGCCTTGAGCTGAGCGAGTTGCTCTTCGGAGAGAGCCATGTTTTGCCCCCCTGCCTGCGCGCGCCCTGAGGACATCTCCGCCTGTTGGGATTCCATGATCGCTCGTTCCAAGGGACCTCCAGGAACGACGCGGGTGATCAGAAAAACGATCAGCGTGATACCGAGTAGGGTGGGAGGAATCAGGAGAAAGCGGCGGATAAAATAATCCCGCATAGGAAAACAGACTTAGTAAAAATGCTGCGCTGACGAGATCAGCTCAGTTGTTGTGGGGTGGCGTTGTTGTGTAACGAGACGAAATGTCATAATGACATGGCCAGACGTCAACAACACAAGCCCCGTGGGTTCACTTACGCGATAAGTAGTAGTGGTTAACCTGCGCTTACCCTACTATTGAGGGTGCAGAGCGGTGGATAGTGGAAAAATTACCTCTACCCGCATCGTCTAGTCTGATCAGGGGTTAGCTGTAGGTAGCTTGAGAGCATCGTCAGCTTGTTTGACGTCGGCTGCTCTTTTGAGGGCGCTGGCGATGAAGTAATTGTGAACCGAAAAACCTGATTCGCTTTCGCTTTTTGGCGGTGGCAGGTAAGCGCCGTTGGCGTGAAGCATGCGGGAGTTCTCGTTGTCCTTCCGTTCGGTCGGCAGCAGTTCCTTCATGATCCAGCGACGGGCGTCGGGATCATCGACCGGAAAGAGCACTTCGATTCGACGGACGAAATTGCGTGTCATCCAATCCGCGCTGCCTGCGTAGATCAGTGGCTTCGCGCGTGTGCTGCTTTGAAAGTAAAATATACGAGCATGTTCAAGGAAACGACCGACGACACTGCGCACGCGAATGTTTTCGCTGAGGCCTTTAACGCCGGGCACCAAACAACAGATACCTCGAATGATCAGGTAGATTTTTACGCCGGCTTGGGATGCGGCGTAGAGGCTGTCGATCGTAGTTTTATCCACTAGCGAGTTCATCTTGGCGATGATGCGGGCGGGTTTACCGGCGGCGGCGTTGCGCGCTTCTTGTGCGATCAATTCATTGATGCGACGGTGGAGATTGAAGGGTGCGACCAGTAGGTGACGGAAGGTCGGTGAGCGGCCAAATCCAGTCAGGGTATTAAACACATGTGCGATCTCGTTGGTGAGCTTCGCCTTGGAGGTGAAGCAGCTCAGATCGGTGTAAAGTTTCGCAGTCTTGGGATTATAATTTCCGGTGCCCATGTGGGCGTAATGCTTCATGCGTTTGCCTTCGCGCCGAACAACAAGGCAGAGCTTACAATGAGTTTTATGCCCGACGAGGCCGTAAACGACGTGCACTCCGGCTTCTTCGAGTTGGCGGGCCCATTCGATGTTGTTGGCTTCATCGAACCGTGCCTTCAATTCGACCAGCGCAGTGACTTGCTTGCCGTTGCGGGACGCTTCGATCAGGGCGCGAACAATCGGGGAATCTCCACTGGTGCGGTAGAGGGTTTGCTTGATGGCAAAAACCTTCGGGTCGCGCGCGGCGTGTTCGACGAAATCCACGACCGGAGTGAACGAATCGTAGGGATGGTGAAGCATTACATCCTGACGACGAATCGTGCTGAACATCTTGGACGTATCACGCAGCAACGAGGTGTTGACGGGAACGAAGGGCGGATACTTCAAATCAGGCCGATCGATATCGAGGAGGCTCATCAGACGCAGTGGATTGAGGGGCCCACGCAGTCGATACACGTAATCCTGAGAGAGTTCGAGTTGCTCACAGAGTTTTTGGAAAATGCTGTCACAGACATCCGCTTCGATTTCGAGACGGACTGCTGCGCCCCGTCGGAGGTTGTGGAGTTCTTCTTCGATTTTCTTGAGAAGGTTTTCGGTTTCTTCCTCATCGATATAGAGATCGCTATTGCGGGTGATTCTAAACGCGTAGGCTCCGTTTACCTTGTAACCGGGGAAGAGTTCGCCGGCGCAGAGTTTGATGATGTCGCTGAGAAATACGTAACGCCGGGCACCGCTCTTGGCCGGAGCGAGAGCCACGAGGCGAGGTAGAATACGCGGCACAGGCAAAATCGCGATAAGCTGCTCATCCTCTGGTGTATCGGGATTATCAAGCGAGACGGCGATGTTGAGGGTCTTGTTGCCGAGCTGTGGGAAGGGGTGAGATTGATCAAGCGCCAGAGGGGTGAGCACCGGATAGACCTGTTCTTCGAAATAGGTGCGAACCCACGAGAGTTCGGAGCGCGTCAGATCCTTGGTGGAACGAATGAGGATGTTTTCCTTCGCCAGAGCGGGCACGACTTGCTGTTGCCAGCAGTCGCATTGATCGGAGACCAATGAAGTGGCGATGGCGTGGATGCGACGCAGTTGCTCCTGAGGGGAGAGGCCATCGATGCTGGTTTCCGAGATGCCAGAGTCGACTTGTTGCATGAGACCGGCGACTCGGATCTCGAAAAACTCATCGAGATTGGAGCTGACGATCGAGAGAAACATCACGCGCTCCAGCAGGGGATGGCGGTCGCTTTGCGCCTGTTCCAGCACGCGGCGATTAAAGGCGAGCCACGACAGCTCACGATTAAAATAGGCCGTGCGAACGGGCTGATCTGTAGGGGTAGATTTAGTGGAAGCGGATTTTCGGGAACTTTTTGCCATAGGGCGTAGCAATTACCCTATGACGCTACTTCGCCTTCGCCAGACTATATATTTAGCGACGCCCAATCGTAACAAACGCTAATGGTGCGCTTTAGATATACCTAAACACCTGCTTCGGCGTTAAGTTTGTTGGCCCATTCGCCGATCTGAAAATGGGCGGTGCCGTAATCATGGCCGGTGCGTCGCGGGAGCTTCCAGGTGACGGATTCGCACCGCACGATGCCATGGCGTCGTCCAGAGACGACGAGACCCGTATCTTGAAAGACTCGATCCGCCAATTGTTGGGCATCATCAGCGCGGTAGGAAAACACCACGCCGCGACGGGGTTGGCCGGACATATTGGCCGGTGAGCCATGGAGTGTGAGGCAGTGGTGAATGCTGATCGATCCCGCCTTGGGTGTGATCGGCACGACATTTTCAGGATTGGTTTCCCAATGCTCTGGCTCGCGGCAACTGCCATCGAAATGGCCTTCGGAATCGAGGTGGTTGAGTGGTCCTAGCCGTTGACTCCCGCGAACCATCGACATGCAACCATTCGCAGGCGTGGCATCGTCGAGATATACGAAGACGGAGAGCAGCGAGGTATTACTGTGTGGGTAGAACGTGATGTCCTGATGCCAACCGAACTCTCCGGTGCCCTTGGCGACGGACTTGGTCGCGAGCTTGGAATGCTGCAGTTGCACATCCGGTCCGAGCAGAGAACAGATCGCGCCGACGATTCGAGGATCACGGGCGAGTGCAAGAAAAGCGGGGTGGCGTCGGGTGAGCTCGAGCAGATGCACCGTCTTATGCTTGATGCCTTTTTCTTCCAGGGCCGTTTGAATCTCGGGGGAGGATTCCGCCTGTCGCAGGGTTTCAATTTCGCCGCTGGAGAAAACGTTATTAATCACGATGAAGCCATCGTCTTGGTAGGCTTTAACTTGTGAGGCAGTTAGCGGATGAGATGGAGTTGTCATTAATGGGATGGATTGGTGATGCCCAATTTGCGGACCAGTGGGCTGATGGTCAGCCCTTGGACGAGAATCGAAAACACCACCACCACGTAAGTCGTGACGACGATTAGCTCTCGGGACATTTCAGGCTGCAGAGATAGGGCGAGTGCAATCGAAATGCCACCACGGAGCCCGCCCCAAGTAAGCAGTGAGAGCGTGGTCTTGATGTTTCCGCAGCGTAATTGAGTGAACGGGATAGAAGTTCCCAAACAGAAGAGTCGAGCGGCGAGCACCACGGGGATGGCGAGAAGACCCACGACGAGATAAATGGGGGTGAAGTCCGCCGCTAGGTTGATGAGGATAAATCCCATCAAGGTGAAAAGCACTGCGTTGAGGATGTGGTCGATGGATTCCCAGAATACTTCGACATGATCACGCTCGTTGACGTTGACCGTAGTCTCGTGAAGCGCTCCGCGAAGCATGATGCCCACGACGACGATGGCCAATGGGCCGGACACATGGAGTATCCAAGCGGCTCCATAAACGGCCATGACAATGGTAAGCGTCACGAGTATATCCGTGGTATCGATGCGAGAGATTTTGAGGGCACGCTTGGCGATAAATGCTCCCGCAAAACCGAGAGCGAGCCCACCAATTACTTCGCGACTAAATAGAGTGGTGACTTCCCAGACACCAAAATTGCTACCTGAAGTGTGACCTTCTCCGCCGGCCAGTTCAAACAGGGTAAGGAAAACGACGACAGCGACACCGTCATTGAGTAGCGATTCCCCTGCGATGTCGGCCCGCAGTGAGCGCGGCACAGTTGTGGTTTTCAGAATCGCAAGCACAGCAATGGGATCGGTGGGAGAGATCAGGGCGCCGAATAGCAGGCAGTGCAGGAAAGGGATACTGATATCAAGTGCTCCCAAAACGAACCACATCGCCCCGCCGACAAAGAAGGTCGAAATGAGGATACCCACGGTGGCAAAGAGCAGGATCGGCCATCTTTCGCGGGCCATGGCGGCGGTATCGGATGAGAAGGCGCCAGCGAAAATCAGAAAGCCGAGAAGGAGATCAAGGACGATGAATGAAAAATCGAATCCGGCAATTTGTTCAGAAATCGGTTCCACGATGCTCGGAAATACTAGAGCACAAAGCAGTAGCGCCAGCGACGCGACCAACGCTGTGGCCATCAGTCCCACGCTTTCGGGCAGACGGAGGACACGCAGGTTAAAGAGCGAAGCGCCGGTCGTGACGACGAGGATCAGCGCAATGAGGACGTAAGTCTCCATTTAAGTGAGAACAATGTTCGTCATACATCCAGAAATTTAGCGGTCCGAAAAGTCACGAACATGATGATGATTTCTGAGGAGATGACGTCTTCATTTATCCTGAGAATGAATAATTCAAGCACCTTATTCAACCCAGAGCGTCTTGACGTTTACGAATGCACGGATGCCTTCGATCCCCAGCTCGCGTCCGTAACCGCTTTGCTTGATGCCGCCAAAAGGGAGGGCGGGATCAGACTTCACGGCTTCGTTAACGAAGACCATGCCCACGTCTAGCTCAGGCGCGAGCTCACGAGCGTGGCGCTTATTCTTGGTGAAGATGGCGGCGCCCAAACCGAACGGAGTATCGTTGGCGACCTTGATGGCTTCACTTTCGTTTTTGACGCCAATCACTGCTGCGACCGGACCAAACATTTCATCGTCGTAGGCAGGCATGCCTTTAGTCACGCGCGCCAGGACTGTCGGTGGATAATACCAACCGGGTTGATCGAGTGGTTCTCCGCCGAGTAGCACTTTCGCGCCTTGGCTCACACTTTTGGTGACTTGAGCGTGCAGCTCGTCCCGCAGATCGTGGCGGGCCATAGGGCCGACCTCAGTATTGGGCTCGAAGGGTTCGCCGACATTGTATGCGGCCATGCAGGCGACGAGCTTCTTTTGAAACGCGGCCTTCACCTTGTTGATGACGATGAAGCGTTTCGCACTCACGCAACTCTGTCCGGAATTGGTGAGGCGCGAGGACGCGCAGACTTCCGCCGCGAGATCGAGATCTGCGTCTTCTAAAACGATATACGGATCGCTGCCGCCGAGTTCGAAGACGCCTGGTTTTAGTGCAGCGCCTGCCATGGCCGCGACCTTGCGACCGGCTACGGTGCTGCCGGTCATTGTAACTCCATTGATACGAGGATCCTTGATGAGTGCTTCGACGTTTTCCGCAGGAATGAGCAAGGTGTGTAAAAGCCCCTCGGGCACTGCCGCATCGTGAAAAACCTGCTCAATCGCCAAGGCGCAACCACTCACATTGGAAGCGTGTTTAAGGACGACGGTGTTACCCGCCATGATGGCGGGGATGGCCGCACGGAAGACCTGCCAGAAAGGGAAGTTCCATGGCATAATAGCGAGGATCGTGCCGAGTGGTTCGTAGAGCACGCGAGCATGAGCATGCGCACCGCTGGGATGTTCCTTCGCGAGAAAAGCGACTCCGTGTCGCGCGTAGTAGTCGCATACTTTGGCGCACTTTTCGATTTCCGCACGTGATTGGGCGATGGGTTTGCCGACTTCGGTCGTGATCAGATCCGCCAGATCATCGAGTTGAGATCGAAGACTTCGCGCGAGTGATTTGAGGTGCTTGGCGCGGTGCTTCGGTGAGAGTTCACGCCATCCGAGAAAGGCTTCGTGAGCCTGCTTGAGTGATGCCTCGATATGCACCGAGGAATACGAGCCGTAGATATGAATACGCTGACTCGTTGCGGGGTTAGTCGAGATCAGGGACATAACTTACAGTATGTCCAGTTTTCGAACATCGCCAATAACTATTCAGGTGCTAGCACTCGCTATTAGAAGAATGAAGAAAGGTTGTAAGAAATGATACGCGGCGGCGACTAATAGGAATAGATGAGCCTTTCTCCCGATCACGAATCTTTGTTCAAGACCTGGCTGGAGGATCATCAAGGCATCGTCGTGAAGATAGCCCGTTCATTTACTGCCACTTCAGTGGACTGCGATGAATTACAACAGGAGTTGCTGTTACAGCTTTGGATTTCGGCCAAGTCATTCACGGGTCAAGCGAAGGAATCCACTTGGATTTACCGGGTGTGCTTGAATACGGCGATGACGTGGCGGCGAGGCACAGAGAGAAGGGAGAAGCGGATAGATCCCGGAATGGATATTGAACAAGCGGTGACTCAAACGAGTTCTCCGGCTGATAGCGCGAGTGACCGAGAAATGCTCGATAAACTCTATGCTGCCATCCATGCCCTCAAGGAGGGGGATCGCGCGCTCCTGCTTCTGTCACTTGATGGAGTGGCTTACCGCGAGATAGGGGACATTACCGGACTCACAGAAAACCATGTCGGCGTAGCATTGACCCGCGCCAGACAACGTCTTGGGAAAATAATGAAAGGAATTACCAATGAGCTGGAATGATTATGAAGATATCTGGAAGCGCCAGGAGTTGCCTCTCGGTGCTGCCGCTGATTTGGTGGACGTTAAGCAATCTTTTGAAACGAAGCGTCGAAAACTTGAGCGAACCATACAGCTGCGAAACAATATCGAAGGCGTTGGAGGTGTGCTTGCCTCAGTCATCCTCGGTTTAGTGACTTGGTGGGTTGGCATTTTGACTTGGCCGGTTGTTCTGGGAATACTCCTGATCGCATGTGTTTCCTGCGTGTTTCTGGGCGATCGGAAGCGCTTCCATGGTGGGCGACTTGGACCAGAAGCACCGATGCTGGCCAGACTCGAGGCTAACATTGCCGAGTTGCGCCACCAGCGGGCGCTGATCTCCAATTTCGGCAAATGGTATGTCACGCCATATCTCTTGGCCATCGCCCTCATTGGTTACGGTCTTGGTCTGGGTCTATCCCGCCATGCGGGACCCGAGGCTCTGCTTGGACTGTTGACCACGCTGCTCACCACTCCGGCTACATTGTGCTGGATCATCGTCCTCATCACTGTCCCGACTATTGCCTTGGTCTGGTGGTGGCTGGATATCCAAAAGACGATCAGACTTCGGATCGAACCCCGGATCGTGGAACTTGAAAAACTACGCCACGACCTGACCTCTGCCAATGAGTGAATCGCTTTGACTCAAGTGGCCTCGTGTAATTCTGGAAAGTAGAGTGGAGCGCTCAGGGCGAGGCCGTCTGCGACACTGGTGAACTCTCCGCCGTCGCGGATTCGGTCGGCTCCGAAACGGGTGTAGAATTCACCTCTCAGGTTTCTAATCAACGACGTGCCCCCGGTGAGAAAGACGGTTTCGATACTCGCGTGATCGAGCTTTGCTTCGCTCATGAATGAGTCGAGACGCCCCACGATTTGCGCGGTGAGATCTGCGGTGTTGGTATCGAATTCAGCGAGAGTCATTTGCTCGTCGATCTGAATGTCAGGATGCGTGAATCGGATGGGCGTGATGTCGGCTGAGGTCAGCGCGATCTTCGCTCCTTCGATGACTTGGAAGAGGGCGAAGCCTTGGTTTTGTTTGATGAGTGCTTCGAGCCGATCAAAGGCAGCGGGATCACTCGAGAGGCGAGCCATACGCCAGATGAGGTCGAGCTTCTTGGCGTTGCGCAGGAAGACGATTTGATCCCATTGGCAGATTTGCCGATGCAAGGTGTCGGGCACTTCGATTTGCTTGCCCCAACTTTCGTAGGTGCAGCCGCGCCCGAAGAGTGGCGTGATTTTGTGCCACATGGTGGCCGAATCGTATTTGTTGCCCGCGACGGGGATACCGCCAGTCGCGAGGATGTCGCTGAGTCGATCCGTTTGTCCCTGTCGATGCGGATCGAGTTGCACGACGGTGAAATCCGAGGTGCCTCCACCGAAGTCACCCACGAGCACGCGCTCGGGTTGAGTAATGCGTGATTCGTAAGCGAAGGCAGCCGCGATGGGCTCGTATTGAAAATGGATTTCCTCGAAACCCGCGAGTTCGGCCGCGTGACGCAGACGATCCTGCGCGAGCTGATCATCATCGGGATCAGTTGAGAAGATGGCCGGCCGACCCATGACGACGCGTTTAACATCCTGTCGGGTTACGGAGTCAGCCTTGGCTTTCAGGTAGCGCAGGAAGAACGCGATCAGGTCTTCGAGGAGGTAGGCCTCGTTGTTGACGATGGTCTGCTCGAAGGTGCGGTTGGGCAGGATGCTCTTGATGGCTTGAAAGAAGCGACCGCGCATCTCGTCCTGCACGTAACGTTGTTTGGCGGCGTCGCCGATGATCGGTGGATCCTTCGACAGCGTGTAAGGGAAATACATAAACGAAGATTCGACGTCGCTGATGCGTGGATCGCGCACGAGCGCACGCTTTTCCACATCCCAGATGGTGATGGCGGAATTACTGGTGCCGAAATCTATACCGTAAACAAACGTGCTCATGAGCTAAGGCATGCGCTGCACGCATGCGGAGGTGGGAGATCGAAGATGAGAGATAGGGCAAGCCGGCGAGCAGAAGAAGCAGACTGAATGACGCACTTGGTCTGGTTGCATCCGACTCGGTAATCGAGGGGCGAGGAGGTCAACTCACCTCGATGTGACCCGCAAGAGGAATTTCAGAAACGAGCGAGATTCGTTCAATCGAGATGATCGATCACTTCCAATCCGGGGATATTCCGGAAATGAGCGTCGCGCGTGAGGACGGTCGCTCCAGCCTGCAGGGCGCACGCGGCGATGATGTGGTCCTGTGCTGGGATTGTCTTGCCTTGGCGATCCAGTGACCACGAGAGCTGCACGGCGTGTTCCCAGACTGCGTTAGTCGTAGGAAGATAGGTCATTACGCTGAAGCGATCTCGGAAGTGCTGCAGGAGCTTTGGATCCCGAAACCCGCGGCAGACTTCCAACATGATCATACCGCAGGTGACGAATTCGCAGGTGTCGAGATTGCGGCTAAATCCTTCGAAAGGATCCGTGCGGGTGCGGACAGCATCAATGTAGATATTACTGTCCGGGAGGATCAATTTTTCCATAAGGTGCTTGGGTTTCTGCCACTTGGAGTCCGTGTGAATCAATCGCGAGGGATGCCGGATCATAGGCGTCACGAAGTTCTTCAGCACTCAGTCCTGCACTGAACAATTCCTTCATCTTATGGCGACGTGCCATTTCTTTGAGAGCGATTTCAACGGCTTTGGTCTTGGATTTAGCCCCAGTCACTTTCATGACCCGAGCCAAGACATCTTCGTCAATGTGCATGGTCATTTTCATAATACGTCAAAGTATGGCATAGTAACCATACGGCAAGATAATAGTATGGTAGCGGTGCCATACTATGTGATTTACCCAGAACAGTCGAGTGACTCAACTCAGGAAAACTCTGATGCTATAAGTCAACTATTAGATGACGTGTAGTTATAAGAGACTATTTATAAATTAGATGAGAGGAATTAGTATGGTTCTGCGGCACGAAAAAGCCGCCGCCTTGGTGGGCGACGGCTTGAGTAAAGAGAAGCGGATCGAGGGTTAGACTTGCTCGAGTAGCTTATACATCCGTTGGACCATCGGTGTGGCGTCTTCGAGGAGTCCGGCGCTGATGAGGGCGTTGTCGAGGATCTGACCGGCGATGAGACCAGCCTTTTCAGGATCAGCACCAGACAGGTCGTAAACCCGTTTCATGAGAGCGGCACGAGGGTTGATCTCGAGGTTGATCTTCAATGGAGTGTCTTCTCCGTCCTTGTTCATCGCCTTCATCATTTGTCGCATCTGCGGCGTCATGAATTGATCGGCATTGAGTGCGAGGGCGGGAGAATCGACTAGGCGTGTGCTGGACTTCACCTCTTGGACACGATCGCCCAGAGTTTCCTTGAGCCACTTGATGAGTTTCTCGACTTCCTTTTTGGAGAGCTCGCCTTCGGGTTGATCGAGATCGGAGAGCTCGACGTCGGAGGAATTGGCGGCCTTGAGGTTCTTGCTTTCGAACTCACGCACGTTGGTCATCACATACTCGTCGACCGCTTCGTAGCAGAAGAGGACTTCGAGGTTACGTGCCTTGAAAGCTTCGAGATACGGACCGCTTTCGATTGAGGCACGATTAGGGCCAACGAGATAGTAAATCTCCTTCTGCTCTTCGCCCATCCGGGAAACGTAATCGGCTAGCGAAGTGGTCTTACCTTTTTCGGTGAGCGAGGATTCGAAGCGGAGCAACTTGATGAGCTGGTCCTTGTGATTGAAGTCCATCGCAGCGCCTTCTTTGAGGAAGATACCGAATTCTTTGTAGAACTCGTTGTAACCATCGACGCGATTCTTGGCCTCGTCTTCGAGGAACTTGAGGAAGCGCTTAGTGATGACTTTGTTCAGCTTATCGATGAGAGCTTTGTCCTGCATCGTCTCGCGCGAGATGTTGAGCGGGAGATCTTCGCTATCGACGACACCCTTGGCGAAGCGCAACCATTCGGGCAGCAGATCCTTAGGTTTAGCGTCGATCATTACCTTGCGGCAGTAGAGCGAGACGCTGGGCTCGAGGCGGGAGAAACCCATTTTCTCGCTGTTGCTCTGTGGAACGAAAAGCAGAGCGTTGATCGCGAGCGGTGCATCGGCCGAGAAGTGCAAACGCAGGCGCGGATCATCGTGAGCGTGGGACTGGAATTTGTAGAATTCCGTGTATTCCTCTTCCTTGATCTCGTTTTTGCTGCGGAGCCAAAGAGCGGTGACGGTGTTGACGTGTTTGTCGTTGAGCTTGATCGGGAACGAAACAAACGCGCTGTAACGCTCGAGGATATCCTTGATCGTGGTGTCTTTGGCATAATCGACGCAGTCTTCCTTGAGGCTGACGACGATCTTGGTGCCACGCTGCAGGTCAGCGCTTTCCTCGATTTCGTAGCTACCGGAACCATCGCTCGACCACACGTGGCCAGTTTCGTCTTTCTTCCAGGAGCGGGAGTAAACTTTTACGGAATCGGCGACCATGAACGCGGAATAGAAACCAACACCGAACTGGCCGATGAGGTTGTCGTTCTTCGCGCCACCTTCTTTGAGGGCGCTCAGGAATGCCTTCGAACCAGAGTGGGCGATGGTGCCGAGATTCTCGACGAGTTCGTCGCGCGTCATGCCGATGCCGTAGTCCTGAATCGTGATGGTCTTGGCCTTTTCGTCGGTGGAGACGGTGATCTCGAGCTCGAGCTTGTCGTCGTGGATCTCCTGTTCGGTGATCTGGGTGTGACGCAGCTTTTCCAGCGCATCAGAAGCATTGGAAACGAGCTCACGCACGAAGATTTCTTTCTCGGTGTAGAGAGAGTGGATAACGATATCGAGCAGCTGTTTGATCTCAGCTTGGAACTCGAACTTCTGTGGTGTGGTCTTGGACATGTCTTGAATAAATATATCGCGGGTTTGCGAAGGTAGAATCAGCCAGTGTAACCGCTCAGCCAGAAAATCAAGCGAGGGTTTCTAAAAAATGCCCCACTCCGGATAGAGCAGCCTCAGCTTTAAGGTGATAAAGAGCGGTCAGCTTCAGGTATTCTTCGTGGTGCGCTTGGCTCCCTGCGGGTGGCCACCGGGCCCCCAGCCGTCGGTTCGAGTTGAAATGCGGGTGAGGGGATGGAACTCGAATTCGATACCGTCGGGCGTGACAGTGAAAACTTGGAAGCCGAGGGTATCATCGCCGTCGGGCCAGCGGTCGCCGAATTGCTTCATCGCGGTTGAGGCACCTTTGATGAAAGTGATGCCATCGACGGTGATAGGAGGGCGTCGACAATGGATATGACCACTGAGCACGTGGGTCACCCCGGAGGCGTGGTAGGCCTCGAGCAGATTTTTCCGAGGCTCGGGATTCACGCCGAAATACCACGCCATGTATTCCTTGATATCTGTGATGTCGTAGGTCGATTCGTTGATATCATCTACAAACAGCGGATAGTGGTTGAGCATGATGTGGTGATCCGCGGGCGGGAGTTCACCTAGCTCAACGAGAAACTTATCGAGTTCTGTCGCGGAGGGTAAGCCGCTGTCTTTGATGATTTCATAACAACCACTAAAACGGATTCCCCGATGCTTGAAGGTCCACGGGAAGGGGGCAGCTAAGTCCCGGAAGGTCTGCAGGTTTTCCTCCGAGACGTTGAGTTCGACATCATTGCGTTCAGGCATTTGTGCACCGGGTCGATCAGTGATTTTATTGCCGGTATCCATATTACCCGGGATGAGATGCCAAGGAATCCCCAGTGTATTAAGATGCTGAATGCTGTTGGCGAATTGTTCGGGCTCCGTGTCACCGTCGCGAGTAATATCACCGCCGACGAGGACCAACTCGGGGTTGATCTCCTTGATTTGTGCGCAGGCGGTTTCCCACTGTTCATTCCAGCCTGGTTGAAACCGATAAGACTTTTGGGAACCGATATGAACGTCGGTGATGTGAACGAATTTCCAGGACTCTTTGTGTTCGGACATAGCTATGGGGAGGGAGGGTTGATTAATCGGCCTTCTTGGTGGTGCCTTTGAAAGTGACTTCGCTGAGTTTTAGCTCCTGCGAATCGGTGATCTCGTAGATCACGGTAAATTTTCCGCCACTCCAAACGTAGTCTTTATGGTAGGAGTCCCAAAATGCAAACGCAGCATCGCCCTTCACGCGGATGCGTTGCCAGCCACGGACTTTTTCGGCGGAGCGCACTTTTCCGATGAAATTGGAAAGGCGTCCTTTGCTGGTGATGATGTGGAGCTGCACTTCGCCGGGAGCGTTTTGTTCGGCTTCGCTGATGAGCTGATCATAAAACCCCTCGGCGCGAGCTGGGGTGAGGAGCAGGGCAAGAACCCCGATAAGAAAGCTGAGACGAAGGGTGTTCATAGACATAAACTAAAAGACCGGATATTTTATGCAAATATCCGGTCTTTATTAAATAATCTGATTTTTAACGCTGATCGATCTTGTCTTCCTCGATGGGTTCGACGTGACCGAGCTCATGCTTCCGATTGGCCGCAGGGCCACGGAGCACCTTGATGATGCAGAATAAGAACAGGGTCGTGACGAATCCGACCGAGAGAATCATGGTTATCCATCCTCCAGTTGTCATAGTGATGCCTCCTTCTTTTGATTGAGCTTACGTCTCTCCCAGTTTTTGCCGGCGAGGTTTACTAGAATGAGAGAGAAGATCGTCATGATGATAATCCACGCGACACTGAGTCGTGAAACCATGTTCGGCGGGGTGTCTTCTGAACCGATGAGATCTCTCACGTAGCCAGTAGGGTTGAACTGCGCGTCGCTGAACGAGTAGTTCCAGCCAAAGACATTTTGCAGAAGAAACATTCCGAAAATCGTCAACAGAAACGCGGGGGTAACGTATTTGATGATGACTTTGAAAATGTTGGGGATGCGCATTTCCGCACCTTCATGAGCGATCTTCCAGCCTTTCTTAATGCCAAGCCCCCATCCGAAGATGATGACCAGAATAGTGGCTTGGATAAACAGCATCACGGTGCCGACCCAGAAATCGATCGTATCGAGCGCTTTCAGATCTTTGGAGAAATACCAAATGAAGAGGGTGCCAACACCGGTGACAAAACCGAGGAGCGCGCATGATTGTTTACGGCTGATCTCCAGCCCTTCTTCCAGAAATGCGATCCCGGGCTGCAGCATCGAGAGCGAGCTCGTGATGGCGGCGAGGAACAGCAGAAGGAAGAAGATCGATGCGAAGATTTGTCCGCCGGGCATGTAGGCGAAAACTTCCGGCAAAACATTGAAACCGAGACCAAAGGTGCCTTGCCCCACGATACCGGCGGCACCGAGAAACATGAAGGCAGCTGGAACCGTGATGAGACCACCGAGGCCAACTTCGCAGAATTCATTCGCGGCCGAAGCCGTGAGTCCACTCAGCACAACGTCGTCCTCTTTTTTAAGATAACTTGCGTAGGTGATGATTACGCCGAAACCAATCGAGAGGGAGAAGAAGATCTGGCCGGCCGCCGCGAGCCAGAGCTGCGGATTCATTAGGCTGAGCCAGAGATCGAGATTCTTCTGCGTGAAAGCATCGTTTTGATATTGGGCGGGAATCGCAGCGGCATCAGGATAGCGTGCGACCTCAACCCCAGCAGTATCCATCACCGCGACTGCACCGGGATTCCAAAGATAACCCAGACCAGTCATGATATTCTGATCGGGCTTCATAGGATCAGGAGTGCCGAGGGTCATCACGCGAACCAAGATGATCAATGCGATGAAGATCAACGCAGGCATGGCATATTTGCAGACCAACTCTATCCCCTTCGAGATGCCTCGATAGATAAAGAAGAAGTTCAAGAAGTAGACGATGATCACGAAGATACCGACTTCCTTGAAGCCGAATTTCAGGGCGACACCATCAGCAGAAGCACCGGTGAAGGTGCCGAAAAATTCCTGAAAGTTGACGCCCGGTCCAGAGAGATTTCCGCTCATCGCGTTTACCGCGTAGCCTAAGCACCAGGCCTCGATATACACGTAATACATGTAGATGCAGACCGGCACGATGAAGCCAATCACACCGAGGTATTTCGCCCAAGGTTTGCTCAGGATGAAATCGAAGATGCCCGAAGTGGAGTGAAAGTTATACTTACCTCCATGGCGACCGATCGTCCATTCGACCCAGCAAATCGGAATACCGATGAGCAGCAGTGAAATGAAGTAGGCGATCATAAATGCACCACCTCCATATTGAGCGGCTAGTCCGGGGAAACGCAGGAAATTACCTAATCCAACTGCGCTACCAGCTACCGCGAGAATGACGCCGAGACGTGAGCCCCAGGCTTCTTGTGCTTTTGCCATGAGGGGTGATGAAGACGGCGAACCGGCACGTGCGCAAATCCCAAGTTGGCCAATTTATTTCCGAGAATTCCCCGGCCCAAGACGTAAGAATTGAATTTGCCATGGTCGGGGCGAAGCGTCTGCGTAAAGCCCAACTCGCATCGCGGGTCTCGTAATTACCCCTGTTTGTAGAAGATGAACGAAGTCACAGATCGCCCCCGTCGCGCGCCCACTTTGGGCGAGTCGCTTTTACCGATTGGGTGTTTGGTGATTTTTTTAGGAGCAGCGGTGATCAACCTCGACGACTTGCCGGAGATCTGGGGCATCACGGCGCTGTTAAATGTTTTGGCGTCGATTCCGTATTTTGGTGCGGTGTTACACGCTTCGATTCCCGTGCAAATTCCGATGATGGGCGCAACCGCCGTGGCGGCCTTGCAAGGGCTGCGGCTCGGATGGCGTTGGCGCGATATCGAGGAGAGTTTCAAGGATGGGATTCGATTATCGATGGGCGCGATTCTGATCCTGATGTTGGTGGGCGTGCTGATCGGCACGTGGATCGCGAGTGGGGTGGTGCCGTTAATGATCATCACCGGGCTCAACCTGTTGTCGGCGGATTGGTTTCTTTTCGCGGCGTGTTTGATTTGCGCGATTGTCGCCTTGGCCACGGGGAGTTCGTGGACGACGGCGGGCACGGTCGGTGTGGCTTTGATTGGAATTGGTGGCGGGCTGGGGATTCCGCTGCCACTGGTCGCAGGTGCGATTGTTTCCGGCGCCTACTTCGGTGATAAGATGTCGCCGCTTTCGGATACGACGAATCTGGCTCCAGCCGTGGCAGGCTCCGAGTTGTTCGAGCATGTGCGGCATATGCTTTATACGAGTGGTCCGAGTTTTGTGATCTCGTTGATTCTCTTTTTCGTGATCGGGCGATCCTACGGCGAAGGTAGTGCGTCACTGGAAAATGTTGAAAACATGGTCAGCACGGTGACCACAAATTTCGATCTCAATGCGTGGCTGTGGTTGGCGCCTTTGATGGTGATCGGAATGGTGGTGATGAAAGTGCCGGCACTTCCGGCTCTTTTTATCGGGGCGGGATTAGGCGGACTATTTGCTTCTATTTTTCAGGGCATGCCGCTCTCGGGCGTTCTGGCGGTCACGTATGATGGCTATGTCGCCGATACGGGAATCGCAGCGGTGGACGAGCTGCTCACGCGTGGAGGGGTGGC
>Ga0208414_1000900_pt1 | contig 25167 bp, 21 predicted proteins | sample AntAceMetag02UKE_FD_184770 | JGI IMG/M metagenome (GOLD analysis project Ga0208414, IMG submission 184770) | Saline lake microbial communities from Ace Lake, Antarctica - Antarctic Ace Lake Metagenome 02UKE (SPAdes) (version 2) | ecosystem: Environmental > Aquatic > Non-marine Saline and... | reverse complement strand
CCCACTTTCGAATATCTACATCGTCATCCACGACCACAACAAATTTTGTATACATGAACTGTCGAAGAAACGACCATACACCCATCATCACTCGCTTAGCATGGCCAGGATACTGTTTCTTCATGCTAACGATAGCCATGCGGTAAGAGCAACCTTCCGGTGGCAGATAGAAATCTATAATCTCGGGGAATTGCTTTTGCAGGAGGGGAACAAATACCTCATTCAAAGCAACTCCTAGCATAGCCGGCTCATCGGGCGGGCGGCCAGTGTAGGTGCTGTGATAAATAGGATCTCTGCGGTGGGTGATTTTCTTAATTGTAAACACTGGAAAGCTGTCGACTTCATTATAGTAACCAGTATGATCACCGAACGGGCCTTCTTCGGCCATCTCACCAGCTTCGATAACCCCTTCTAGGACGATTTCAGCGCTGGCTGGCACCTGTAAATCGTTAGTCATGGATTTCACGACCTCAGTTTTACTGCCGCGTAATAATCCTGCAAATGCGTATTCGGAAAGGGTGTCTGGTACTGGCGTAACGGTAGCCAAGATAGTTGCCGGATCCGCCCCAATTGCAATTGATACTGGGAACGGCTGGTCCGGATATTTAATCTTCCATTCTCTAAAATCCAGCGCACCACCGCGATGAGAAAGCCAACGCATGATGAGTTTGTTTTTGGCAATTTTTTGCATCCTATAGATGCCGAGGTTTTGCCGAGACTTCTCGGGGCCTTTAGTGATTACTAGGGGCCAGGTAACCAATGGGCCAGCATCTCCTGGCCAGCAAGTTTGAATCGGTAAAAAATCCAAATCCACATCAGCTTCATCAATAACTATTTCCTGGCAAGTGGCTGATTTCTTAACACTGGGGGCTATGTTTAAGACGCTTCGATAGCTTGGTAGGCTTTGCCAAAGGTCTTTCCACCCCTCCGGTGGAGCAGGCTCTTTAAGAAAGGCGAGTAACTTACCAACGTCCCTTAACCCTTCGATGTCTTGTTGGCCCATTGCCAGAGCAATACGCCGGGTGTTGCCAAACAGGTTGGCCAACATAGGAATTTTGGAGCCTTTGAGATTCTCGAAAAGCAAGGCAGGCCCACCTGCTCTTAAAGTTCGATCACTGATTTCAGTGACTTCAAGATAAGGATCGATTTCAGCTGAAATCCTTTTCAGCTCGCCTTCTTTCTCCAACAGGGCGATAAAATCGCGAAGATCTTTAAACGACATTTTCTTAGCCAGTTACTTAGGGTGTGAAGCTAAAGAACGATGAAGTGACAAGTCCAGTTTACTATTTTCGTTTCATCGAATTAAAAAATTCTTCGTTGGTTTTAGTGTCTTTAAGCTTATCAATGATAAATTCTGTGGCTTGAACGTCTTCCATTGAACTTAACAGCTTGCGAAGAATCCACATGCGCTGCAACTCGTCCTCGGACGTTAACAAGTCCTCACGGCGGGTCCCGGAGCGACGGACGTTAATTGCAGGATAGACACGCTTCTCTGCCAGTTTGCGATCAAGGTGCAATTCCATGTTACCGGTGCCTTTAAACTCTTCGTAGATAACCTCGTCCATTTTTGAGCCGGTATCAACGAGAGCGGTAGCGATAATGGTTAAACTGCCACCCTCTTCCAAATTACGAGCAGCACCAAAAAAGCGTTTTGGCCTCTCTAATGCATGTGCGTCAACACCACCGGTTAGCACTTTGCCTGACGAAGGAATGATAGTGTTGTAAGCGCGAGCAAGGCGAGTTATAGAATCTAAAAGAATAACCACGTCTTCTTTATGTTCTACCAAGCGCTTAGCTTTCTCTATCACCATCTCAGCTACTTGAACATGGCGTGAGGGTGGTTCATCGAAGGTGCTAGCAACTACTTCGCCGCGAACCGATCGCTGCATTTCAGTGACTTCTTCTGGACGCTCATCGATTAGTAAAACGATGAGACGGCACTCTGGGCTATTGCGAGTTATAGACTGAGCAATATTTTGGAGAATTAGTGTCTTACCTGCTTTAGGAGGTGAAACGATTAGGCCTCGTTGGCCTTTTCCGATTGGGGCAACCAAGTCGATAATTCTTGAACTTAAGTCTTCAGTACTACCATTTCCTGTTTCAAGCGGTAAGCGCTTATTAGGGAAAAGTGGGGTGAGGTTTTCAAAGAGGATTTTGTGTTTGGAGTTTTCGGGCTTGGAGAAATTAATTTCGCTAATTTTAAGGAGGGCAAAATACCTTTCGCCATCTTTAGGCGGCCGTATCTTGCCTGCCACTGTATCCCCCGTGCGGAGATTAAAGCGTCTAATCTGACTAGGCGAGACGTAAATGTCATCTGGACCTGCTAAATAGGACGAATCCGCTGACCGAAGAAATCCGAAACCATCTTGAAGTATCTCAAGAACACCATCGCTCAAAATATCTTCACCGTTTTTGGCGTGTTTCTTCAATATGGCAAAGATAATGTCTTGTTTACGCGTGCGAGAAACGTTTTCTAACCCCATTTCATGTGCGGTAGTGACTAGTTCGGCGATTGGCTTCTGTTTTAGTTCGGTTAAATTCATAATTGCTTCTTATCAAGTAAACTTGATGTAATTTAGGGAATGATTTTGGCTACAAGGACTGATGTAACTCAGTAATCACATGTTGGTAGTATTAGTATTAGGATTTTGAAGTTTTGGTTAGCAAGAATCAGTTTTGTAGTTTAGGGGAAAGGTTTGAGTCGTCTGCTTGATCGGCTAACCGAATTTATTTCGGCATTATTTCAGACCTATTAATGCCGGTATATTTAGTTTCGGTAGTTCTAGTATTAACTTTAGTAACATGCATAGTCTATTTTGGTCAGTCAGTTTTTAGTTTTTGCTGAGTTAAATAGGGTATGCGGGATCTGCTTGATTAACGGGTTTCTTTTTAACTAAAATAACTACCTAGCAGGGATATTTTGACTTATTGTTCCAACCTTTGTCTTAATATAGACCTACTAGTTAAACCTGTCCAGAAATTAGTTTTGCTTATCCCTTAAGAATCAATTGAACCAAACCCAACAGGAGTTAAATATAGAGATTCTACTAATTTAGGTTGATATGGATATAAAGACTATAGAGACAATGTGCTAAATAGTAAGAAGAACCACATCATAGGATGCCGCTAGAATATCAGCGACATCGTATTAAACGCAATTTAGATTACGCTGTCAATAAAAGCTGACAGTTGAGATTTGGATAAAGCACCGACTTTAGTTCCAGCTACTTCTCCTTTATTAAATACAATTAGAGTGGGAATGCCACGAATGCCAAATTTTGGTGCGGTTTCGGTGTTCGCATCAACATCCATCTTGCAAATTTTAACCTTCCCGTCATATTCTGCGGCTAGTTCTACTAAAACCGGAGCGATCATTTTACAAGGGCCACACCATTCGGCCCAAAAATCTACTAAAACAGGCCCGTCCGCTTGTAAGACGTCTGCATCAAAGCTGCTATCTGAAACGTGAACGATATTGTCGCTCATAGTCTACTTCCTATAATTCTAATGAGGGGTTAAATGCAAAAGAGGGGATTTTGTCACCAAGAGGTTCTCAATATGGAAAAACCCAGTAGCTCAATTACACGTTAATGCTTGTCCCTATGATAAGGCCTAAAACGTAGGATTCAAGTAGTGACCGCATCTTAATAGACAATTTAGGGCTCAATTTAGGGTGTGATCTGGAAAGCTACTTACGAAACAATTTATCAAGCAACGATGAGAGCAATAAACCTGCCCGAGAAAATGGGCATTCACTATTAGTCCATAAGCCGCTCAGCCCGCTAAAAGGCGCGCTGCTTTCTTGGCAAAATAGGTCAGAATGGCATCCGCTCCGGCCCGCTTAATACAGAGCAACGACTCCATAGCCACAGCATCTTCATCTAGCCAGCCATTTTGAGCCGCGGCCATGTGCATTGCGTACTCTCCGCTGACTTGGTAAACAAAAGTAGGTACACCAAATTCGTCCTTCACTCTTCTAACAATATCTAAATAAGGCATTCCCGGCTTAACCATGACCATGTCTGCACCCTCAGCGAGGTCTAAAGCGACCTCCTGCAGAGCCTCATCGCTATTAGCCACATCCATCTGATAGGTATATTTGTTGCCACCGCCTAAGTTGCCACTTGAACCTACCGCGTCTCGAAAGGGACCGTAGTAGCTTGAGGCATATTTAGCTGAATAAGCGAGAATGCGCGTGTAAATTTGGTTGTTCTCTTCCAAAATATAACGAATAGCACTAACTCGACCGTCCATCATGTCAGAAGGAGCAACAATATCTGCGCCAGCTACAGCATGAGACAAAGCTTGTTTCGCAAGAACCTCAACAGTTTCTTCATTGAGGACATAGCCGTTTTCGTCGATGATTCCGTCCTGGCCATGAGTTGTGTATGGATCTAGCGCCACATCAGTGATCACGCCGAGCTGGGGAAATGCAGCTTTTAACTCTCGAACTGCAGTTTGAACCAAGCCGTTGGGGTTGTAGGCTTCCTCGGCAAGCAGGCTTTTGGCCTTTGCGTCCGGCGCCGGGAAAAGCGCAATTGCGGGTATTTTCAGTTCAACCAGTTCTCGGGCCTCGAGAAGTAATTCATCGATACTGAACCTGAACATTCCCGGCATTGATGAGATTTCTTGCCGCTGCTTTTGGCCGTCGACAATAAAAACGGGAAATATCAGGTCATCTACCGACATCTGAGTCTCTCGCATTAAGCGTCTGCTAAAATCGTTCTTTCGCATGCGTCGCATACGATTAACGGGAAATTCACGGCTAAAATCAAAATTGGGCACAGCTAATAATCTCTTATTTAAGGAATGTGAGGGTGTAACGACAAACTAGTAACAAGTATATGGCGAAATTTGCATAGAATGAAGCAATCACCGAACAATGATGGACATGATAAATGTTATGGGCATTAAATAAACAAACTATACCTGAAGTACATTCACAGAGCCGCTAACGTAAAGCCAATCAAAAAGAGAATCTCGTTGAATAAAACAAAAATATTATTAGTCACCATTATCGCAGCCGTTATTGCTTCTTACCTACTCTTCGATCTTGGTCGTTATCTGACCTTGGATTTTATACAATCGCAATTGGGTGAGATTCAGCGGTTCAGAGACGAAAATTTCGGGCTCACAGCGCTTATCTATTTTGCTGCCTATGTCGCGATTACCGCGCTTTCTATTCCAGGAGCGGTCATTGTTACACTACTGGGCGGCGCAATATTTGGTGTGCTGTGGGGGACTCTGATAGTTTCTTTCGCCAGCAGTATAGGGGCGACCTTGGCATTTCTAGTAGCCCGCTTACTGCTTCGGGACTGGGTGCAATTAAAATTCGGAAAATATTTGGGCTCAATTAATCGAGGTGTTAAGAAAGACGGTAACTTCTACCTCTTCAGCATTCGAATGGTTCCGCTGTTCCCTTTTTTCATGGTTAATTTATTGATGGGTTTAACGCCAATAAGTGTGGGGTCTTTTTATATTGTCAGCCAAATAGGAATGCTAGTGGGCACTGCTGTTTATGTTAACGCCGGATCAGAGTTGGCCCAAATAACGTCATTGTCAGGGTTGGTCAGCCCCAGTGTAATTTTGTCATTTGTGTTACTTGGCCTATTCCCATTGGCAGCAAAATTTATTGTAGGACTAATACAGCGAAAAAAATCATGAAAAAATTTACGAAGCCTAAAAAGTTCGACGCTAATATCGTTATTGTAGGCGCAGGGTCAGCCGGGCTAGTCGCTGCAATTATTGCAGCCGGTGCTAAGGCCAAAGTTATTTTAATTGAGAAACACAAGATGGGAGGCGACTGCCTAAACACAGGTTGCGTTCCTAGTAAGTCCCTTATTCGAAGTGGCCGAATGATGGCCTATTTACGCCGTGCCAAAGAATATGGAATTGATGATGCTACCGGTACCATTAATTTTAAAGCGGTCATGGCTAGGGTTCAAAATGTAATCAAGGCTATTGAGCCACATGATTCTGTTGAGCGCTTTACGTCTCTAGGAGTGGAATGCATTATTGGCGATGCAATGATTGAATCGCCTTACACGGTAAAAGTGAACGATAGAACCATCAATACTAAATCGATCATCATTGCTTCTGGTGCACGGCCATTAGTTCCTCCGATTCCTGGTCTGGAGACGGTCGACTACGTGAATTCAGACACGGTATGGGGTTTAACGGAATTGCCGCCCCGATTGTTGGTTGTGGGAGGCGGGCCGATTGGCTGCGAACTTGCCCAAGCATTCAATAATTTAGGCTCGAAGGTAACTCAAGTTGATATGGCGCCACGTATAATGCCTCGCGAGGACATCGAGGTATCAGCAACGGTCACGCAGCAGTTTGAGAAAGATGGCATTGATGTTCTCGTTGATCACAAGCTTCTCAAGTTTGAGAAAATTGACGGCGAAAACTGGATGCAAGCGCAGCATGCCGGTAAAACTGTACGCGTGGCATTCGACTGTGTTCTGCTGGCTATTGGTCGCAAACCCAATGTTGAGGGGTTTGGACTTGAAAATCTTGAAATGCCGCTAACACCACAGGGCACGGTTCAAGTTAATGATGCTATGCAAACAGTGTATCCAAATATCTATGCTTGTGGCGATGTTGCCGGACCTTATCAGTTCACCCACATGGCATCCTATCAGGCTTGGTTCGCGTCATTGAACGCCATGCTAGGCGGGCTTTGGAGATCCAAGGTCAATTATCGAGTTGTTCCTTGGGCTACATTTACCGATCCCGAAGTGGCTCGAGTTGGCTTAAGTGAGCAAGATGCCATAGAGCAAAAAATTCCATATGATGTAACGCGTTATGATATGGACCATTTAGATAGAGCTCTAGCTGATGGCGAGGCCCATGGCTTTGTTAAAGTGCTGACAGTGCCTGGGAAAGATAGAATACTTGGTGCGACAATTGTTGGATATCATGCAGGTGAAATGATTGGCGAGTTCGTTTTCGCAATGACTCATAACATGGGTTTAGGTAAGATATCGGCGGTTACTCACATCTACCCAACATCATTAGAGGCTAATAAATTTACTGCCAATGCATGGCGTAGTGCGAGATTGCCTGAAAAATATTTTCCACTTTTGGAGAAATATTTCCGCTGGAGACGCGGTGGGTAGCGGGTGCATTTTAATTGCGCTCATGATCTGATACATTGCATCAGAGGTTTTTTTTCAGAGCGCATAGTGGTAAGAAGTCCTATCTGATGTTACTGCCGATATATATTTTACTGATCGTTGAGGTATATCTCAGCTATAGGAAATATTCGTGGCCTAATGCCACGGCCAACCGGGGTGATCCAGCGATTTGGTCGTGCGGCGCCTTCACCAGACCAGCGTTCGATGGCGCCGGTGGTGTTGTCAATTAATAATTGTGTCCCGTCTTTTAAGAACTTTGCGGCGACAAAGCTGGAAAAGCTCGGAAAAAATCGATTGCTGTAATTTAGCTTCGAATGCACAGTGTCGGTGTGCATCTCCCAAACCACAGCATCAATATGTTGTACTGTTAAGAGCCCAAATTGGCCGTCATCGGATAGCGCAACATGGAAGATTTCTCTGGGGACGTCGAAAAAACGCAGCGCTTCACTACTACCGACATCTGATAAGATCAGCGTGCTGCCGTCGCAAGTTAGCGCGAAATCTTCCTCTGGAGAAAAGGCCACTGCGGTTATTTGTGAGCGCAGTGTTGCTTGATGGTTTCAGTTAAACAGTCGCTCGGCATTTTTTTCATCCCACAGGCTACCTCCGTATTGAATGAAACCTGCCAATACATGATTGCCGTCTGTAGAGTACGCCGCGCCGAAAATGCCTTGTACGCTGGTCGAAAACAAACCGAAAGGTTCATCGGTAAACGAACAGGATTGCAAAACCAGTGAAACAAAGGAAACTAGCATAGCTTTAGCCAAGATATTCGCCTTTAGTCACTCAATGCTGCGGGGCTGGATTGTGCTATTAACAATCAAGCCACTAACGATCTGTGGCAGTTGTGAACCGTGGAGATAAGACGGTCTTCCAATTCGAAGCGCAGATTAAGGACGCTACCTAAATCGACGAGGTGCTTTGGTAGTTTTGCAAGCAGAGCAGCATCATGGCGGGCGAGTTCAAACTTGTCATTAAACTCAATGGCGAGATCGGTGGACTTCTCGATAGCTTTACAGAGGTGTGTGCCCAGCATCAGACTACCATCGTTAAACTCCCTAGCTTCCGTGATTAGCTCGTTGTAGATCTCAAAGTGGCCGGCAGATACATAATCCACAAGCGTTTGGCAAAAACGATTAATTCGAGCGGATAGAGAGTCTGACGTCTCTTCATCTTTTATTGGGGTGACTATTCCCTCAAAGTCTTGAGTTAGCTGCACTCTTTGTTGCATCCACCGTTTGACCATGTCATCTACCAGTAACCAACCTTCCTTAGTTCGCTTACTGCGCGTTAGCATTATTTTCTCCCTGCGTGCGATTTCCTTCGCTAAATTAGTGATAGACATAAGCAAAGGTTCTGCTTAGTTGAACTATCTTTAATATAGGTAAGAAATCGGCAATTGCGCAAGGTGAATCGTCTAAAAGACGGAATCAACTGAGCTCAAGCCATAGTGCAGGGCATTGGGTATGATTGAAGAAGTTTATGCTCGCTGCTGACGCCAGGCCGTATACAGCAGAGTGCTGAACAGAATAACAAAGGCAACCATCGACATTTCTGCGATGCTCAAGCCTAGAAAGCGAAATTGGACTTCCGCGCAGTTGCCGTCGCCTTTTAATAGGAAATTGAGTGTTTCCAAAAACGGGAAGTTATCATAAATATAGGTAAGTCCTGGCCCGCAGGCTGGAACTTGGTCTTCAGGAAGGTGCTGTAGCCAAATTTGGCGGCCAGCAAAATAGCTGCCAAACACGCACATTGCCGCTGCCAAAAAGGCATAAAGCTTTTGGCCGTGTGGGGCAGGGTTATGAACTGCTGAGATCAGGCAGACGACTCCACATAATATTACGAAGACGCGTTGAGTTATGCAAAGTCCGCAGGGCGAAAGGAGCATGACGTGCTCCATGTAAAGCACGATCCCGATAGTGATGACGCAGACGCAGAATATACCTGCATTAATAACTCTATTACCGGGTATTGCCAGCGCCATGATGAGCTCCAAGCTATTGATTTCGAAGGCACATTCTACACCACATCAGCCCCGCTGTGAGAAGAAATATTGCTGCTACACGTAAACTAATTATTTTAATTATAGGAACGATCGTCATGGCAAGATCTGTGATTGTGGCGTGTTGTCCATACCACCTTGCCGGGACTGCTGCAGCGCAAGGTCTACCAGAGCGCGTCTATGCGGATATCACCCCTAGCTTGGTCAATAATGATGGCGAGGGCGTCAGGCTTAAGTATCTGAAAGCATGTGTCTCCCTCAAGGCTAAGGCCGAGAGCGAGATTAGAATTTCGCACCACTTACCCTCTATTCAAAAAGCGTTAGTTATCTTATTTAGCTCTTAAGCTGAAGAAACCCGGACTTCCAGCGCTGGCCGAGAGTCACTGAGGAGAGAGGCTTTGGAGGAAGTTAAAAATATCATGTCGACACGGGCAAGCGCGGGCAGCGAACAAAGTGAGGAACTCTATTTTACGAATTTCATAGTCCAGCAATAGTCCAGCAATAGTCCAGCAATAGGCAAAGTAGCAACGAGATTACTACCAAATAACTAGTCCACGGAACCTTTAGCTCTGATTCCATTTGGCCAAAAATTTATCGAAGCTTATTTTAGTAGCGGCGTCAGCGGCTTCGATTTCAGCTAGTTTGGCAATGGAATCGGCGGCGGTTTTATGCATAATCTCGACAGTCTCAGTGCCTAGCTCGCCATTAGTTAACGTTTGTTTTTGAATCTTCGACTGATTCATCGAAAATTCGAAAAAAGACATTCCTTGTTCCTGCATATCTTTTAACATTCTGCCTGATGGCGTTAGGTCCGGATTTTCAACTTTAGCAATTTGAGCGAGCCGGCTTAGTTCATGAAGGTCAGAGTTTTCACCGTCTAGAAGCGCCGAGCTAAAGCTGATGTCCTCAAGTAATTCATTCGCCCATTGCACAAGTTTTCGAGGCTTAGAATCTAAGCTTAACTCAAGATCGGGATTACGCCCGTGCTCAACCACGGAGGCGAGATTTTTGGCGACTTCAAAAAATTCAGTTTGATGGCATTCAGGGCTTTCGTCTAACAGGCAGTGCACTAGGAAGCTGTCTAAAAATCTAATCTGCTGTGCGTCAATGCCCAGTGGCAAATACGGGTTTAAATCCAATGCCCGAACTTCAATATACTCAATGCCTTTGGAGGTGAGTGCGTCCAATGGCCTTTCACCGCTTATAGCTACACGCTTTGGCCTGACCGTACTGTAGAACTCATTCTCTAGCTGCAACAGATTTGTATTGAGTTGGATATACTCTCCATCTCGTTTCTGACCAATAGACTCATAGTCTGGGTAAGGCGTATGCATGGCTTTTTCAAGGCACTGTGCATAGGAATCAAGGTCGTTATAGCAAACGAAAAGAGATTTCTGGGCTTCACTTTTGTAGCCGAGATTCCCCATTCGCAGGCAAGTTGCATATGGAAGATAAAGGCTGTCAGAATCAAGTTCTTCTAAATCGTGTTCTCGCCCTTGCCCAAAACACTTGCATGCTGCGGGCGACGCGCCGAAGAGATAGATTAGCAACCAAGAGTAACGGTGGAAATTGCGAATTAAGTGAAGATACTTTTCTGTTCTAAAGTCTTGTATCGAACCTTTATGGCCGCAGATTTTTTGGTAGGGCGCCCAAAAAGACTCAGGCATAGAAAAGTTATAATGTAGACCTGCTATCACTTGCATCAAACTGCCATAACGATTACTAAGGCCGTGCCGGTAGAGGGTTTTCATCTTGCCAATGTTAGAGTCACCAAACTGGGCTATTGGAATATCGGCATCACTATCAAGCGGGCAAGGCATGCTGGATACCCACAGCATCTCATCGTTGTCTAGGTTTTGAAACGTGAAGCGATGGACATTCTCAAGCACTTGCAGACACTCATCGATGTCCGCATAGGCGGGAGTGATAAATTCCAATAAGGACTCTGAGAAGTCGGTCGTAATAAAGGGGTTTGTCAGAGCAGCGCCCAAGGCTTTTGGGTGGCCAGAGGTGGATATGTTGCCGTCGGGTAGGATACGAAGGCTTTCTTTCTCTAGTCCTCGTTTAACGGAGCGCCAGCTTGGATCAAATTCCGGCAAATGGTAGTACTGGAGTGATTCGCTAATTTGTTTGGCCAATTTGACCCCCAATGGTCTGTGTCCTTACGTGTTCATACTACAACTGCATGGATGTCGCTGGACTTTTAGATTTGAGCAGCATTATGTCAAATATCCCGAGTCAGTGCTAACAGACTCTACTAATGCTTAAGCTGGCTAGTTTTTGGTCTTAAAACGGTGGATATCTCGGCGTTGTTTTTTGTTTGGTTTGCCTTCAGATGCCCATTGACTGGGCTGTGATTTACGCTGCTGGGCAAGCGTTTCTCGCGCAGCAACGCTTGCCGGTGTTTCCTGATAAAGGGATTGGGCCTGCGCTGCGCTGCGGCGTTTATCGCTAAGTGCTATAACTTCCACAGTTTTTTCATCAGTGCTTTGTCGAACCTGAATAACTGCGCCTATACCGATTTCTTTACTGGCTTTGACTCGGCTTCCTTCACAGTGAACTTTGCCGCCTTCTATGGCTTGTTTAGCAACAGCGCGAGTTTTGTAGAACCGCGCGGCCCATAGCCACTTGTCGATGCGCAGACGAGTGATTGTTGATTCTGAGTTAGAGGATGCGGTCATAGCTGGGGTCTAGTTTTTGGAAGTGACGTTAGGCATGATGTGCTCGAAATCCACAACTTGCGGGAATTCTCCGGCATTCAAAGAGGGCCTTTTACTGTCTGGCTTTTGGATTGCGTAAAGGTGCTTGATGCCTTCGCGCTGAGCCTGTCGCAAGACTGGCAGCGAATCATCAAATAAAATTGTTTTAGATGGATCATAAGGAAAATGCTGTTGCAGTTTGTCCCAGAAACCATGGTGTTCTTTCGCCAAGCTTAATGTATGCGAACTAATACAATCATCAAAAAAGCTGTTAATTCCGGTATGCGCCATTTTGATTTCTAAGCTTGTGGGATGAGCATTAGTGATGAGTAATATCCGTTTTTCGCTGGCACGCAATTGCTCTAACAGTTTTTCAACATTGGGCCGTATGTTAATTTTATGGGTTATGGTCTTCTTCAGCTGAACGACATCAAGTTTTAGCTCGTCTGCCCAATAATCAAGGCAGTACCACTCCAGAGAGCCGAGCGCCTGATCATTCTTAAATTTTACTAAGACTTTGGCGTCAGCCACAGATATTCCGTGTTCTTTGGCGTACATTTGAGGAACCAGAGATTGCCAGAAATAGTTGTCGAAATGCAAGTCTAATAGAGTGCCATCCATGTCAAACATGATGGTATCGATGGTGGACCAAGGGGGCATCTTATTCTCCAAAAGGCTTGGCAATTCAAAGCGGGTAATGCAACATGCCACAGCTTAACCAAGCTGTAGCAAAAGTAAAATATCAATAATGCGCCAAGCTCTTTTAGTTATGTGCGCCGCTATAGGAATAATAATGGCAGCAGTAATAAGAAAGATAGACCCTTTAGTCATCGAGAAAATCGCGATTGATGCAGGCAAAGAGATTCTCAAGGTCTATAACGGCAAATCTCCTGTGGAGGTGACACTCAAGGCCGATAATTCGCCTTTAACCGAAGCAGATTGCGCAGCCGACGCGTTGATTACGCGAAGGCTACAAGACAGTTTTCCTGAGATACCTATCTTATCTGAAGAATCGACAGGTATCGATTATACGACGCGGCAAACTTGGGACCGTTACTGGTTGGTTGATCCTCTTGATGGCACCAAAGAATTCATCAGTCGAAATGGCGAATTTACTGTCAACATCGCACTCATCGAAAATGGCGATCCGGTCCTCGGCATAGTGCATGTGCCAGTGCTAGGGGTCACTTACTCTGGCCTGGTTGGTGATGGAGACGGGGCTGTTAAGATAGATGCGCAAGGTAGGCACTCAATCAAAAGTGCCAAAATGAAGTCGTCCAAGTCTAGTGTTCGAATTGTTGCCAGTCGAAATCACCGCGGTGGCCAGCTTGACCAGCTCATAAATGAAATCACACGCAGTGTTGGAAAGACCGAAGTGGTGAGCATGGGGAGTTCTCTGAAAATGTGTTTGGTGGCCGAAGGGAGCGCCGATTTCTATCCACGATTGGCCCCGACCTGCGAGTGGGATACCGCTGCGGCACATGCAATCTTAGTGGCTGCGGGAGGGCAAATCGTAGGATTGGATTTTCAGCCTCTTCGCTATAATCTAAAGGACAGTCTACTCAACCCAGATTTTATTGCGATTGCAGATATGGATTTTGATTGGCAGTCTGTAGTGAACCGCGTTTTATAGCCTAGCCCCAGTTGCTTCAATTAAGACTATATTCTGCCGAGAAAGCGGCAGCAGTGTTTTGAGTTTCTCGCAGAAATCGTGAATTAGGCGTTTTCTGGCCTTATTATTTCCAAAGCTTGTCTTTGCCTAGTGTCACAAAGCCCGCTATGGGCTTTAGTGCGCGGCGAGTAGACTTTTATTTTGGTCAGAGCAAATAGAAGAGCGGCAGTCGACAAGGATTCGTCGACCGTTCTGCAGATAAGGGCCCGTAGATAAGGAAGAACAGCACAAGCTGCAGTGTCTACATTCAATAAACTTACAGGGATGTATAGACAATGCTACGCAATGTGCGCGACCGCGGAATCAATTAGCTGGAAACTTTAATAACATCGATGCGATCAGAGACCGTTTACTGTTAGAAATCGCAGATCTTAACGGTAAGCTAGACGGGGTCGACATAACTCTGCCTCAGGAAAACCTTTTAACGACTCAGAGCTTTAAAGGAATGATTCATTCACGAGCGCAGATGCTTGGCAATTTGGCTCGTCAAAAACCGAAAGGAGCACTTTTGGTCTAACAAAGCGTTTGCAGTAATCTCCCCATCTCACCTTTTGAGTCTCAGCATGGACAAGCCTGACTAAAAGAGTTAGCTTTTCTACGGATCTAAAACTTCGAAATTCTATTGAGACTTATTCATGTTTAAAGACTTCTATCGTCTGTGCGCAGGCGTTTTCGTTTCGTGTGTATTTCCTTTGATCAGTGCCCAAAGCTTGAATTTCTCCGTCGCCGAGAGTGTCGGGTTGTCAACTGAAGGATTGGAAAAGGTTACCCAGCGTCTGCAACAGCACATAGACGATGGAGATATCTCGGGGGTTGTTGCTGCTGTCATTCGCGATGGCAAGATCGTCTACTCCAAGGCGTTAGGGCAAAGGGATATCGAAAAATCCCTGCCTATGACCGACGACACTTTATTTCGTATTTACTCGATGACTCGGGAGATCACCAGTGTCGCCGTACTTCAGCTTTATGAGCAGGGCAAATTTAAGCTAGATGATCCAATCCAAATGTATTTGCCAGAGTTCGAGAATCAACGGGTATTGCTCGATTCCGACAGCACAGATCTATCTCAGACTAAATCTCGAACCGGTGACATCACCGTGGCACATTTGCTTACCCACACCTCGGGGCTAGGGAGCAGAAGTTCTGCCCTGTATGTTCAAAATAAAGTTCGTGACAAAAATATCTCCCTTGATCAGATGAGTAGCAATGCAGCACAAATTCCCTTATTCCAAAACCCTGGGACAGAATTTCGATATGGCATACATGCCACGATTCTAGGAAAGCTGATTGAAGTTTGGTCGGGAGAAGATTTTTTAAATTACTTAGAAAAAAATGTGTTCGAACCGCTAGAAATGACCAACACAATGTTTTGGGCGCAAGGGGACGATGCCAGTAGGCTCGCACAATTATATCGGCCTACTGATGGTCGTTTAGTTCCTTATCAAATCGAGAGCATTCCTTTCACTAAAAAGCCTGTTTTGATGGAAGGCGGGGTAGGTCTACTATCAACGGTCATGGATTTTGCCAACTTTTCTCAGATGGTAATGAATCATGGCGAGTTTAACGGTAAGCAGATTCTAAAGCCTGAAACTGCCGCACTGATTTTTGAGAACAGTGTTCCTGTAGGAGCAATGCCAATTGGTACTCGAGGTTATTGGGCCGGCTCGGGCTGGACCTTAGGCGGATTCAATTTGGTCCTAAACCCGGCCGCATATAATTTTCCCGTTTCCGAAGGAACAATTTGGTGGGATGGGTCAGCTGCGACGAGGTTTTTTATCGATCCCAAGCAAAAATTAATCACCATCATAATGAGCCAGGTGTCGCCATCAAGCGGCGGTGGCTTTCGTGAAAATTTCACCACGGGCGTTGATGCAGCAATAATCGATCGTTACTAAGTTTAGAGATTCTCTGCCAAGCGCTATTTTCGGTGCCCGTGCGTCCCATGGGCGTATTTAGGTCTTTGTTTCGGTTCTGATTCGTCCTGATTTGATGGAGCTGGTAAAATCTATTCTAGCCTTTTTTGTCGCTTTTTTGTTATGAGGCACTTAACTCTAGGACTGGGTTTTTGCCTCATTTAGCCAGACATGCCTAGCTAAATATATCTCGCAGCAACTACCTCGCGAATAGACAAGTTACAGTGTGTTCAATTAGTGCATTAATAGGCTTCTATTCTTTTTTGGTAGATATTACACTTTAGGCTTATATGTAATGAGTGCCACTTGAATGTCTTTAAGCTATCAGTTTCTATACGACCGGCCGAATGAAACGCGAACTGTAATTAATTGGTGGAATACGGTGTGGTCTGATCGCTTGGGGTCTGATTTAGATGGGGTTGAGCAACAGTTGGCCCAGACCTTGAGTAAAACCGAGCTTCCCGTTCATCTTCTTGCCTATCTCGATGAGGTGCCAGTTGGAATTGCTGCCCTTAAATACCAAGAAATAGGAACGCGTTATCCTGACTGTTATTACTGGTTAGGAAGTGTTTTTGTTGACCCGCGCTATCGCGGATCAAAAGTGGCGTCAGAATTGACGATGCAAATCGTTAGTCTCGCCAAAAGTAGGGGCTTGCCACATCTGTACTTACAGACCACTAATCTTAGCGGGGGGCTATATGCTAGCCTTGGTTGGCAACCGGTGGAGCGTTTTTTCTACAATAATGAAGAAACTCTTTTGATGCTAAATACATTCGAATAGCCCTGCTATCCAATAGGTTTTCGTGAAAGTTATTAGAACAAATTCAAGTCATGCACTTATCCTAGCTAACTACTACGCTGTGAACAGTGATCATTTGCAGCCTTGGAGTCCTGCTGTGCCGCGCGATCATCATTCGATAGAGTCTTGGAATCGCCGGCTTCTAATGAGGGAAGCTGAATTCGAAAACGGCTCTGCTGTACATTTTATTGGAACAGACGATACCCAATCCCATGTTATTGGAACTTGCTCTTTAAGTAATATCGTTCGCGGTGTTTTTATGGCCTGCCACATTGGTTATTCCTGTGCTGAGCGTTATGAAGGGCAGGGTTTTATGAAAAAAATCGTGAGACATGCCATAGGTTATAGTTTTAATGAGCTCAGGCTTCATCGCATCATGGCCAACTATATGCCGGTAAATGACAGGTCTGCTGGCCTTCTAAAAAATTTGGGCTTTCAACATGAAGGGCTGGCAAAAGAATACTTGCTCATAAACGGCAAGTGGGAAGATCACGTGTTGACTTCGCTTCTCTACCCAAATCGCTTCCCTTAAGTTAAGCAATTGATTGGAGGAGAGCTCTCTGACCAGTTCAAACTAGCGAGCTCTAAGCTCAAGCGATTCAAAAAAGAGGACAGGTTCCTAGGCGGCTAGAGAAATAGAATATGTCTGACATATTGACATTGCTAACTAAGAAAAAAGCACCGGAATATTGTTGAGCAGAAGTAATTGATTGATATTTAAGTACCTTATTATTCTGCCGGCTTGCCAAGTTCAAACTTACTCAAAATAAAGTACTTAGGGCCCTCGGGTAAGGTTTCAGATCGATATAAATGAAACTTATTGATATCCATTTGGCCCCATGACCTATTTTCATATTTTGATTCTAAGACTTTTAACTTTTCCTTGGCGCCGCCTGCAAATCTGGCAATCGTGATATGTGGAGAATAAGGTTTTGTTTCCACCTCAAAGTCTAAAACAGCAAGGCCTTGATTGACGTCGACGACCAACTTTTGCAACTGCTCAGTTATTTGAGAACCAACCCACATCGAATTTTTGAAAAAGCCCACTCCAGAACAGTCGAGCTTGAATGACTCAAGCTGATGTCCGACCTGAGTGAGTATCGAATGAATAGGCAGTTCCTGCCCTTCGGCTACCGTGCCTATAAATTTTAGGGTTAAGTGTAAATTTGCCGGCGGTGTCATCCGAATCTTAAGAGATTCATCTCTGGCAAGATTAGACAGCTCATCTAACAGAGGTTTAATCTGCTGTAGCAATGGGAACTTAACCCCTACAAAGCAGCGCAGTGGGACGATTTTTAACTTTTTCGGCATGACAATCTACTGAAATTGAACGAGCGAGCATTTTACACGTTGAGCCTCGGGCTGTCTCTTTTACCTGATTTCGCATTTGCGCTTTATTTGAACTAGAATCGAGGGCCGATATACGGCAGCCTTCACGACTAGGCCGCATCGAAAAAGCAAGCTAAGGGACTTCAATTTATGCACAATCGCTCCATATTTAATTCAGACCATGAGTTATTTCGCACTAATGCTCGGCGGTTCTTCCGTGAGGAACTAGAGCCAAACATTGACCAATGGGAAAATGATGGCGTATTACCAAGAGAATTTTGGTTAAAAGCTGGCGCCAATGGCTTCCACTGTTGCGGTATCCCCGAACAATATGGCGGGCCCGGTGCTGATTTTCTCTATAATATGGTGTTATCCGAAGAAGTGGGCTATGCAATTGGCGGTGCTAGTGTAGGGTTCTCGGTGTCATCAGACATAGTCTCCTATTATCTATTAAACTGCGGTAGCGAAGAGCAGAAACAAGCATGGCTGCCAAGAATGGTTAGCGGCGAGGCAATCGCAGCCATCGGTATGACAGAGCCTGGCTGTGGCAGTGACCTAAAAGCACTGCGTACTTGCGCCGTTAGAGACGGCGACGATTATGTTATCAACGGGCAAAAGACGTTTATCACCAACGGACAAACCTGCGATTTTGTACTGCTAGCCTGCTCAACCAATCCGCAAGAAGGCGCCAAAGGCATTAGCCTGATCATTGTGGAATCAGGTCGGGTGGGATTTGAGCGCGGCAGGAACTTAGACAAAATTGGTCAGAAAGCAGCCGACACATCAGAGATGTTTTTCAACGATGTGAGAGTGCCTGTAACCAACCTGCTAGGAAAAGAAGGGGGTGGTTTCGCTGTCCTAATGAATCAACTCCCCAGAGAAAGAATCACTATCGCCTGTCGAGCCTTCGCCGAAGCGCAACGCGCTTTTGAGATGACAGTTGACTATGTGAAAGAGCGCAGTGCTTTCGGCAATAAAATATTCGATTTCCAAAACACCCAGTTTAAGTTGGCTGAGATGAAAACTAATCTCGGGGTTGGCTGGGCTTACCTTGATCAGTGTCTTGGCAAAATCAATGAAGGCACATTGAGCCCCGAAGAAGGGGCCATGGCAAAGCTGTGGACGACCGAAACTGGCAACAAGATTGTTGATGACTGCCTGCAGTTTTTTGGCGGTTACGGTTATATGCGGGAATACCCAATTTCACGATTGTTTGTTGATTCTAGAGTTAGAAGGATCTATGGCGGTTCTTCAGAAATAATGAAGATGGTTATAGCCAGAACGATTTAATAGCGGTTCTTTAAAAATAGATTTAGTAAGATTGCTAAAATTAGGAAAAACTATGATCGGTATTACTGCTTACGGCGCCTACTATCCGCGGGGTAGATTAAGTAAAAAAGCTATAGGGGATGCCAACGCGTGGTTCGATGCCGGGCTGACTGCGCTGGCCAAGGGTGAACGAGCATTTTGTAACTGGGATGAAGACTCTATCACTATGGGTATAGAGGCGGCACAAGACTGCCTTCGCTCATTACAAAGCCCAGACCTTTGTACCTTATATTTTGCTTCAACCACGTTTCCTTTCCTCGACCGACAAAATTCGGTGGTGGTCAGTGAAGCACTTAACTTAGACTCTGGCGTGCGTACTATGGACATCGCTGCCTCGCAGAGGGCTGGGACTTCGGCATTGATCGCATTATTGGAAGCGGGCCACTCAAAGCCAGGATTGCTGGTGGCATCGGAGCACAGAAAAGCCAAAGCAGGCTCTCGTTCTGAAATGCTTTGGGGGGATGGTGCTGCGGCTGTGACGGTGGGGCCGGATAACGTACTGGCAGAGTTTATCGCGGCAGAAACTGCAGCGGTAGATTTCGTTGACCACTATCGAGGTGAAGATTCTAGTTTTGACTACGATTGGGAAGAGCGTTGGATTCGAGACGAAGGGTTCATGAAAATTGTACCATCGGTGATTGATTCTTTGTTATCTAAAGCCAATGTAAAGGCATCGGACATCGCTCATTTTGTCATTCCTACAGAGCAAGTTCGCACGCCTGCTGCGTTGGCCAAAAAACTAGGCATAGCAGCCGATGCTATTATCGACAATGGTGTTGCGTTGTTAGGTGTTGCAGGGGCCGCGCAGCCGCTTTTGCTTCTTGTCAGCGCATTAGAGAAAGCATCCCCCGGTGAAATTATCCTGATAACTGGCTTTGGCCAGGGCTGTGATGCAATATTACTTCGAGCTACACAGGCGCTGAATACTTATCAGCCGGCCCGTGGCTATAGCGGCGCCGCAGGGGATCGCCGGGAAGAGACCAATTACAACAAATTCATGAGCTTTAATAACTTAGTCCAAAGGGATATTGGCAAGCGAGGCGAGGCAGACAAGCAGACATTTCTCTCTGGATACAATCGCCGTAAAGACCTATTAACCGGTTTTATTGGTGGCAAGTGTAGGAAATGTGGAACCGTGCAGATCCCGCGGGAAAAATACTGCGTCAATCCTGATTGCCATGCGCTGGACAGCCAAGACGATCACCAATTCTCGGCAGAGATGGGAACGGTGAAAACGTGGACTGCAGACAGGCTCACATTTGATTGGAACCCGCCTGCTTACTTTGGCATGGTGCAATTCGATAATGGAGCAAAGCTGATGATGGATTTCACCGAGGTGGAAGAAGGCAACATTGACTCAGGTTCAAAGGTGTCCTTTCATTTTCGGATAAAGCAATTTGATACTCAGCGTGGATTCAGAAAATATTTTTGGAAGGCGGTTATTTCGGAGTAAGTTTTTCTAATAGAAAAATTCTGCAACATTGTTTGAGGATTAAGGTATGGCTGAAGGGATAAAAGATAAGGTTGTTATTCTTGGCATGGGTTGCAGTAAGTTCGGCGAGCGCTGGGAGTCCAGCCCTTCCGATCTCATGGTTGAAGCGTTCGAAGAATGTATTGCTGACGCTGGTATTGAAAAAGACCAAATTGAGGCAGCTTGGTTTGGCGCCGGTATAGATTCATTCAATGTTGGTGCCAGTGCCATGCCTTTGTCTATTGCACTGCGTTTAAACTATATTCCAGTAACCAAAGTAGAAAATATGTGCGCCACCGGGACGGAGGCATTTCGCGGCGCGGTGTATGCGGTGGCATCGGGGGCCTGCGATATTGCATTGGCTCTAGGAGTAGAAAAACTTAAAGACACCGGCTATGGCGGCCTACCTCAGCGCTCCAGAGGTGTAGAAAATGACATGTATTGGCCTAATCTTTCTGCACCAGGGGCTTTTGCACAATTAGCCACAGGCTATCAGGCCAAGCACAAACTTAACAAACATGACCTGAAGCGGGCCATGGCTCACGTGTCCGTAAAAAGCCATGCTAATGGCACTAAAAATCCAAAAGCCCACCTGCAGCGAGAAATCACACATGAGCAGGCGATGAATGCGCCGTTCATAGCAGAACCTATTGGCTTGTTTGACTGCTGCGGCGTCAGCGATGGGTCTGCCTGCGCTATCGTTACTACACCTGAGATTGCTAAAAGCCTAGGCAAAGAAAATTTAGTGTCGGTGAAAGCGCTGCAGCTAGCTGTCTCGAACGGTACCGAGGCAAGTCACGAAAGTTGGGATGGGTCGTATCTGAAAACAACTCGTATTGCATCGCAGCGAGCTTACAATGAGGCCGGTATTAAAAACCCCAAAAAAGAAATCAGTATGACGGAGGTTCATGACTGCTTCTCCATTACTGAGCTGGTGACTATGGAAGATCTCCAGCTGGCTGAGGAAGGCAAGGCAATAAAAGATGTGTTAGATGGCACTTTTGACGCGGATGGCTCGAACCCTTGTCAAATTGACGGCGGTCTAAAATGTTTTGGTCACCCTATTGGCGCGTCAGGACTTAGAATGATCTACGAAAATTATTTGCAGTTTCAGGGCCGAGCTGGCGCGCGTCAACTTACCGATCTTAGGCTTGGACTCAATCATAATCTAGGCGGCTTTCCGCATCAAAACATTTGCAGTATCTCAATCATAGGGCCTTACGGTTAAACTTAAATGACGCAGGCTAAATCTACATCTACAATAGAAGCTAAGCTCACTATCGAGTCTCCTGATTCTTTAGATTTTAAGTTGCTTGCAGCTGAGTCTGTCCTTAAACAGTTGACTTCTATTACCGAGACGGGCGCTTCTACTATTAAGTCCCAATGCTCTCAAAACGGCAGGCTTGATTCGGCGAAGCTTGATGAGCATCAGCAAGCAAGCTATGACTTGGCCTTCATGGTCGCAGAGATTTCCGCGGCCAATGCTAGTATTCGTTATGCTAGACAGGTTGATTACGATCCAATGTCCACTTCCATCACATTGGTGTTCTGCGCGCAAATAATAAAAAATACCTTAGAGCGGCTTTTAGTAAGGCCGGCCGACTTTGGTCAATCAAGGCAGGGTATTTTCGATATTTATTCTGGTGAGCTACTTGAACGGTTTTTTGACGAGTATCAAAATTCCGCTGTGCTTGCTGATTTAGGTAAGCAGATATGTGACGCCGACCTGGTTCGCTTAGCCAGTGCATTAAGTGAAGAAAAGGAATTGGTCAGAGAAACATTTTACCGCTTTGCTAACGAAGTTGTGAAACCACTGGCAGAGGAGATTCATCGCCAAGACCTAGATATTCCTGATGAGATTTTAAAACCTGCCGCCGAGCTTGGGTGTTTTGGTACTTGCATTCCAGAGGAGTATGGCGGTCTGCAACCCAACGACAGGCCTGACAGCTTAGGCATGATTGTGGTAACTGAAGAGCTTTCTCGCGGGTCATTAGGGGCGGCGGGAAGCTTGATCACTCGCCCAGAAATTGCAGCGCGTGCCTTGCTAAGCGGCGGCACTGAGCAGCAACGTCAGCGGTGGTTGCCGCAATTAGCGTCTGGCGAAACGCTCTGCGCTATATCCATCACCGAGCCCAATACGGGCTCTGATGTGGCTGCTGTGGCATTAAAGGCAACCAGAGTTCAAGGCGGGTGGACTCTCAACGGTGCTAAGACTTGGTGCACATTTGCGGGAAAATCAGAGCTTCTAGTCGTGCTGGCACGCACAGAACCAGATGCGAGCTTGGGTTATAAAGGCCTCAGTTTGTTTTTGTTACAAAAGCCTTCGTATTCCGGTCATGAGTTTATCCACCAACAAGAAAATGGCGGAGCACTAACGGGCCGGGCTATAGCTACCTTGGGTTATAGAGGCATGCATTCTTTCGATTTGTTTTTTGAGGACTATTTTGTCCCTGATGACAGTTTACTTGGTGGTGACGCTGGTTTAGGTAAAGGGTTTTACTTCACTATGGCAGGCTTAGCCGGTGGCAGAATGCAAACTGCGGCAAGGGCCACAGGGGTAATGCAGGCAGCTTTTGAAAAAGCACTAAGCTATGCCAAAGACAGAAAGGTGTTTGGCATAGCCGTCGCCGACTACCAGTTAACGCAGATTAAACTGGTTAGAATGCTGGCGGCTTTGAATGCGTCGAGGCAGTTTAGCTACGAAGTGGCCAGGTTCATGGATGACGGCGGCGGTCAAATGGAAGCTAGCCTAGTCAAACTATACTCTTGCCGAGCAGCCGAATGGGTTACACGCGAAGCGCTGCAGATTCACGGTGGAATGGGTTACGCGGAAGAGGCTGCAGTGAGCCGATATTTCGTTGATGCCCGGGTGCTGTCGATTTTTGAGGGGGCTGAAGAGACACTCGCGTTAAAGGTGATTGCTCGTGAACTTATCGCCAAAGCTGACTAGCAACTATCGATGTGTGATGAGCAAGACTAAGAAATGAAGCACAAGAGCATATGTCAATAGATCCAGACTATTTACTGAAGCGCCAGTTCCCCACCATTCGCCAAAGCTACAGCGAAAAAGACTGCATGCTGTATGCCTTGGGTGTTGGCCTGGGAGAAGACCCGTTAGATGAGGAGTGTCTTCGTTTTGTATTCGAGGAAGGCCTAAAAGTAGTGCCTAGCCAAGCCGTCATGATGGCTCATCCAGGCTTTTGGGCGAAAGAAGACGACATAGGAATGGATTGGCTGAAGTTAGTACATGCAGGTCAAGAAATCATATTTCATAAACCAATGCCTACCTCTGGCACTGTTGAAGCCACAACTCGAATTACTGAAGTCAGTGATAAGGGGGAGCGAATTGGCGCATTGATCGAATTTGATAGAGTAGTACGCGACGTCGAAACGGGTGAAGGCCTGTGCACAATCATCACGACTATACTGGCTCGAGGTGATGGCGGCTGCGGCGGTGGACGCAAACCTTCACGCAAGACGAATTTGATTCCTAAAACTGAACCTAACTTCGTTTGCGATATGCCTACCCAACCACAGCAGGCGCTTCTGTATCGGCTATCGGGTGATTACAATCCACTGCATGCCTCACCCAGCAAGGCCAGAAGTGTAGGCTTTGACGGGCCAATTTTGCACGGCCTGTGCACCATGGGAATGGCGACACATGCGCTATTGAAAACTTGCTGTAATTACGACACAACTAAGTTCAAGCGCATACGGCTTGAGTTTTCGGCGCCGGTGTACCCCGGTGAAACCATTCGCACAGAGATTTGGAAAAATGGCAAAGAGATTTCTTTTCGCTGCAAATCGCTGGAACAGAATAAGGTTGTCATTAACGACGGCTATTTGCTAATTGATTAAGAAGGAGCTGTTTTGCAAAACTTATTAAAGGGAATTAGAGTTATCGAGGGAAGTGCCTTTATCGCCGCCCCGTCCGGTGGCATGACTCTGGCTCAGCTGGGCGCCGATGTCATTCGTTTCGATATGATAGGCGGTGGAATCGACTATCGGCGGTGGCCAATAACAAGCTCTGGAAAAAGTTTGTATTGGCACAGCCTTAACAAAGGCAAACGTTCTATTGCCGTGGACTTCAGGAACCCCGAAGGTCAGGAATTACTGACACGACTTATTACTGCGCCGGGTAAAAGTTCTGGGATATTTCTCACTAATTTCCCTGCGAAGGGCTGGCTGGCAGATGAAAGATTGCGCGCTGCGCGCAAAGACTTAATCTATTTGAATCTGGTTGGCGATAGACACGGTGGCAGTGCATTAGATTACACAGTGAACAGCAAAGTCGGCATACCTTATTTGGCCGGAGAAAAGGAGGGGGAGTTCACAGATAAACCAGGCAGTCAAGAATCCCGTAACCCGATCAATAGTCCATTTCCTGCTTGGGATGTTATTGCAGGCCAGCAGATAGCCCTTGGCCTTTTGGCCGCAGACAGGCACCGACTTCTGACTGGCGAAGGCCAGTTTATAAAACTCGCACTCGCCGACGTTGCATTGGCGACCATGGGGCATCTTGGATACATCGCTGAAGCGCAGTTAAACGACCAAGCGCGCGCGCCGGTGGGCAATCATATTTTCGGAACTTTTGGCCACGACTTTGCCTGTAGTGATGGCAAACGAGTAATGATTGTTGGGGTCAGCCCCAATCAGTGGCGTGCGATAGTGAAAGTCACCGGCACGGCCGGGCAAGTGACTCAGCTGGCAGATCAATTAAAGCTGGATTTCAAAAAGGAAGGCGATCGCTATCAGGCCCGAGAGCAGCTAAAAGAATTGTTCCAGCCTTGGTTCGCGGAGCTTGATTTTCAGAC
>Ga0208414_1000893_pt1 | contig 25329 bp, 19 predicted proteins | sample AntAceMetag02UKE_FD_184770 | JGI IMG/M metagenome (GOLD analysis project Ga0208414, IMG submission 184770) | Saline lake microbial communities from Ace Lake, Antarctica - Antarctic Ace Lake Metagenome 02UKE (SPAdes) (version 2) | ecosystem: Environmental > Aquatic > Non-marine Saline and... | reverse complement strand
CAATGGCGGGCGGTACCTTGAGTGCCCAAACGGATTGTTTTTTAACACCGCTGACCAGACTTTTGCGGTCACTAACACCGCATACCCGGTGGTGTTTAGTACCACCTATCTGTCAAACGCCGTGCATCTGCAATCAGGAAGTACGTCTAGGATCGAGGTGTCTGTAAGCGGAATCTACAACTTTCAGTACAGCGGGCAGGTCCTAAGCTCAAGCGGCAGCGCCAAGGAGTTAGCTATTTGGATACGGCGTGACGGCACGGACATTGGGTACTCCACCCGCGTCTTTACAGACAGCGACAACAACCACCGTAACACAACGAGTTGGAATTTTAACATTGACCTGCAAGCGGGACAGTACATTGAGATCATGGCGGCGGTCACAGACACCAATCTATGGCTTGACGCGGCTACTGCGTCCGCACCGAGACCCGGTGTGCCATCCTCCGTATTAACCGTAAACTTCGTTGCCCCCCTACCGCCAACGTTGCCTACGCCTCTATAACTTTGTAAAATACAGCTATGAATAACCTACGCCCAATTGCCCAAGCTGTCCAGTCTCAAGGACGCGGTAAAGATACGCAGTTAATCCACATGACCCCCAATGAGGTACAGGGTCTACAAGCTCTCGCCAAAGCGCATGGCGGCTCATTGAGCATCAACCCGAGTACGGGGTTACCAGAAGCGGGATTCTTAGACTCCATGATGCCTATGCTTTTGGGCGCGGGGTTAGCGGCTGCTACGGGCGGGTCATCGCTGATGATTGGCGCAGGTTTAGGCGGTCTGCAGTATGCGCGTACGGGCAGTCTTGAAAAGGGCATCATGGCGGGTCTTGGCGCTTACGGCGGTGCGGGTCTTGGTACGAGCCTAATGAACGCTGGCGCAACTGCTGGTAGCGAGGCCATGACAAATGCCGCGGCAGAACAAGCCAAACAACAAGCCGAACAACAAACTGCAGCAGCAGCCAACAATACAGCCACACGGGAAGCCGCGCAAATAGCTGCTAAGGGCGCAGGTACTAATCTTTTAGCGCAACAGACTAGTGCCGCGGCGGGCAATACATTTGGTGCTAACCTAAGCAACATGGGCACGGGTCTGCAGCAGGCGTTTTCTTCTCCCAGCGCGTTCATGCAAAGCTACGGTGGTTCTGGTGGAGACTTGGCTAAGTACGCAGGTGCTGCCGCCTCTGGACCTTTGTTGGAGCCACCTAAGCAACAGCAGCCAGAAGTAGATAAGGTCCGCTTTGAATATGATTACAGCCCAAACCGCGCATCTAAAGAAGACCTTGCGGCCCAACGTAGCGAGAACCCTTACGGCGAACTAACGTCTTTCCGTCCCAGCTACAGTGACCGCAGGGAAGTAAACGTTGGCGGTATGGCGCGAGGCGGCATTGCTAACTTAGCCAATGGGGGCGATGTCGGAGCCCCAACGGGTGCGGTAGCGCCTATAGGACTAAAAGACCGTAGCGAAGACAGTAAGTCCTCTGCGCCAAAGTACACGTACGACCCCAAAACCCAGACGTACACAAAAACAGTAGAAGAGCTATTAGAAGAAGCGTCACCAAAAAGTGCGGGCACTCCTGTCAGTAGAAGCGGGGGTGAATCTAATTTTGGGGCTGACCCCGATGCGACGAACGTAAATGGCTTGACCACTTCGGAGCAAGGAGCAGTCAATCTATCGGCCGCGCTGGCAGCTTTAGGGATTACGGACACCTCTGTTCACGGCGAAGCAGCCCAAGCCCAAGCAAACGCGGGTATTGCAAACCCAAGTATAGGTCCTAACAGAGATTCTGGCCTAGGCGGACCCAGTAGCGGGGATGGTTTCTCTGGCGCAGACTCGGATAACGGGTTCGGCCCCTCTAGTGCTGGCGGTATGGCGCGAGGCGGCGCTTTGCACTTTGCTGAAGGTGATGTGGTTCCCGACTCTCGTTTTTATCCTGAGCCAACGCAAACGGTTGTGCCTAACGCTATCCCAACCCAAACGTCTCAAGAGCTCGCAGCGGCGGCATTACAGCAACAACAGCTTGCCAATCAAACATCTCAGTTTGTGGCCCCCAACGCCATGATTCCGCAGCAACAAACGTTTGGGACACCGCAAGGTATTGCGAGTGGATACGCTACTGACTATACAAAAGCTACACCTGCGTCATTTCAAACAGGTTTGGCCGCATTACAACCAGCACGTAGAGACTTGCCGGGCGGCTTCAGTGGGTATGGAGATGCTTCACTTGTTCGACAACCCGCTGTTGCTGCTAATGTAGATGGAACCTTTCCTGTTGCTGCTAATGTAGATGGAACCTTTCCTGTTGCGCCAGTCATCCCGGGGGGCCGCACTGATACTGCCTTAACGCAGTTTACGCCAGATAAAATTATTGCAGAGGCGCAAACCAGAACCTCAGAAGGCGATGATTTTAGAGACACATTACTGGACTACGCTAGGGATAACAACTACACCAACGACCAAATAGATGAAATACTAGACCTAGCTCCCGGTTCAACAGTGGCCTATGAGAACAAAGAAGCACTAACGGACTTCATGCCAGAGCAAATTATTGCAGAGGCGCAAACCAGAACCTCAGAAGGCGATGATTTTAGAGACACATTGCTGGACTACGGGCAAGATGCGAAATACACCAACGACCAAATGGACATCATGCTGGGGCTCCCCGCTGGCTCCACCGCTGGTTATGCGAACAAAGAAGCACTAACGGACTTCATGCCAGAGCAAATTATTGCAGAGGCGCAAACCAGAACCCCAAAAGGCGGTGATGTTAGAGATACATTACTGTCCTACGGTAGGGAGAACAACTACACCAACGACCAAATGGACATCATGCTGGGGCTCCCCGCTGGCTCCACCGCTGGTTATGCTACTAGTGTTGGCAAGAAAAAAGGCGGCCTTCTGTCCCTCGCTGCTGGTGGCATGGCTAGGGGAGGCTTTGTTGTCCCCGCCGACGTTGTCAGCGCTTTGGGTAACGGTAGCTCCGATGCGGGGTTGCGTAAACTGTATGCGCTACTTGGGGACGTTAAACCTATTAAGGGTAAGGGCGACGGACTAAGTGACTCAATTCCTACGAGCATTGACGGTAAACAACCCGCTCGAGTTGCTGATGGTGAGGCATACGTTAACCCCAAAACCGTTGCTAAAATAGGCGGTGGCGATGCCAAGCAGGGCGCTAAGAAGCTGTACGCTATGATGGACAAAATTCGCCAGCAAGCGCACGGAAAGAAAACCCAGCAACGCGAAGTAAACGCTAGAGCCGTAGTCTGATGCAAGTCCAGCGCGTAGACATCTCGCATGTGAACCAAGTTTGGCCTGTGGTTGAGCCGTTTATTGCGTCCGCGCTAGACCATGCCAAGAACGACTATACGGTGGAGCAGGCAAAGACACTGGTTGCTATGGGCAGTTGGACATTGCTGGTGGCAGTGGATGATAGTGGTGTACAAGGCGCGGCTACGGTATCATTCAGTAATCGCCCAAATGACAGGGTAGCGTTTATAACCGCTATTGGCGGCAAATTAATTTCTAGTCCTGAGACAGTTGAGCAGTTGAAAGCAGTGCTTGGCTCTATCGGGGCAACGTACATCGAAGGCGCGGCGCGTGAGTCCATCGCCCGTTTATGGTCTCGGTACGGATTTGAAGAAAAATACCGAATCGTTGGAGTAAAAATATGAGCTATTCACGTCGTCAACTAGAGGCTCTTGGTGAGCCGTTTGGAGACTCTTGCACGCGCACTAAAGCAGGTGGCGGTCGTATTTACGGCGGGGGTGGTGGCAGCGGCGGCGGCGGTAACACAGTATCCACCCAAATTGTAGACTTGCCTGCGTGGGCAACTGAGTACGGTAAAACTGGGCTTGGGAAGGCGGAGGCGCTAACAGACATAAACCAGAATCCGTATCAGACCTATGGGGGAGATCGCACAGCAGGATTTAGTGGGCTGCAGCAAACAGCCATGCAGAATGCCTACAATATGGCACCCTCTGCGGGTACTAATCAGGCCCAAGGGCTTGCGGGCGCCGCGGGACTTAACGCGCTTAACGCCCAATACGATCCAACCGGGGCCACTGTAAACCAACTACAGACCGGCTCGTTTACTCAGCCGGGCGCGGCTGGCGCATACATGTCTCCGTACATGCAAAACGTGGTGGACATAGAGAAACGCGAAGCACAGCGCACCGCAGACATTGCGGGTACTGGGCGCAACGCCCAAGCAGTCAAAGCCGGGGCCTTTGGTGGGTCTCGTCAAGGTGTTATGGACGCCGAGGCGCAGCGCAATCTGGCGTTGCAGATGGGTGATATTCAAGCAAAGGGCTCACAGTCAGCGTTTGATCGTGCGCAGCAGCAGTTCAATGCAGAGCAGCAACTCGGGTTAACCGCACAAACAGGCAACCAACAGGCAGGCTTAGACGCTCAGAAACTTGTAGAGCAGTCTCGCCAGTACGGCGCAGGATTCGGTATGCAGGGCCTTCAAACTTCGCTCACAGGTGCCGGGCAGCTCGCCAACATTGGTCAGCAACAGTTTGGCCAGCAAATGGATATAAACCAACTGCAAAACCAGTATGGCGCTCAACAACAGGCAATGCAGCAAGGAGCGCTGGACAATCAATATCAAGACTTCCAGAACCAGCAGCGTTACCCCTATCAGCAGTTAGAGTTTATGAACTCTATCCTGCGCGGCACACCAATGGGCACTGTGCAGTCTATGTACCAGCCCGCGCCTAATCAGTTATCTCAGATCGCCGGTCTCGGCGCTGCTGCGTACGGTGTAAGCAAGATGGCTGAGGGTGGTCAGGTAGGCGCTGGTTTAGCGGATCTTGCAATCTCTAAAATGGTGTAAGGCAAAGCATGATTAACGTAAACAATATCACCTCAACGCTAGCCAAGCTCCCCGATCAGGCGTTGCAGCAGTACGCAATGATGCACAAGAACGACCCCTACATTATGTCGTTGGCAATGTCGGAGTCCACACGCCGTAAAGAACTGCGTGCTGCGCAGGGCGCGCAAGGCGCGGCGCAAGAACAACCCAAGGTCGTTGACCAAGCAATTGCCGGTATGGCTCCACAGCCACAACAAATGCCCCAGCAGATGGGGCAGCCTATGCCAGAAGATATCGGTATTGGGCAGCTACCAGCAGGTGACATGGAGTTTGCCGAAGGCGGCATATTAGCGTTTGCCGAAGGGCGTGCTATTCCCGGGGCGTTTGTACCCGACCCTCGACGCGGCTCAAACTACCCGCAGTATGGGCGCATGCCTAGTCCTCCCATGTCAACCGCGGAACGTGCCGAGTTTGAGCGTAAAAAAGAGATGGGCGGTCTCGGCTTAGCATACGAGTGGTTAAGTAGTATCAACGAACGTAAAGCCGAGCTTGATGTTGCCCGCAAGGAAAAAGCGCAGGCCCCAGAACTAGAACGCAGAGCAGCGGATGCGCGCAGTAGGTTTGCTAAGATTGACCCACGCCGTGACATTCCCGGATCTGCGCCACTGCCGGGCCCGGCAGCGGGAAATAACCCCGATGAGTCTCCCTATAATGGAGCTAATATGGCGTCGGGAATTCAGCAGGTTGCTCCCGTTGCCCCAGTCGCCGCTACTGCAGCTCCGGCTGAGATGGATGTTGCCGGGAAGCTCGCCGCGCTCAAGCCGTTCTACAAGGACATTGACAACACAAAGGCAGAAGAAATTGCTACCAAGCAGGGCAAAAAAGAAGTTGATTTTGCTAACAAGAACGTGACGGACGAGAGGAAGTTCCAAGAAGAGATGGGTGAGTACGGCGTAGGCAGAGAGAAGCGTTTGAAAGAGCGTGAGGGTAAGCTGGAAAAAGACGAAAAGTCTAACTACGGTTTAGCTTTCTTAGAGGCCGGTCTGGCTATGATGGGCGGCGAGTCCCCCAACGCTTTTGCCAACATTAGTAAAGGTGCGTTGCAAGGTATGGGCGGCTACAAGAAGGGGCTGGCTAGTCTCAACGACCGCAAAGACAAGCTGTTCGACGCCTACGACTCTTTGGAAGATGCCAAGCGCTCCGACAAGAAAGATCGGTTTTCTCGTACTAAAGCAGCCGAAGCGGGTGTGGTTGCTGCCGAAGGCCGTCTTAGCGACAATATGTTTAAACTGGCAACAACCGAAGGTCAGACAAATGCCGAGACCGCGCGTGCGTTGGCTACTGCCAGTATTAGCGCTGCCGGTACAGAGTATCAAGGTAGGATCCAAACCTCTATTGCTACGTCTAACCAAGCTAATCAGCGAGCTATTGCTACGTCTAACCAAGCTAATCAGCGAGCTATTGCCGAGATGCCATCAAGTGAACAACGTTTGGTCGGCTCGCTTGACCCGAAAGGCAAAGGCGACCCCCTTCGCGGCTACGAAGAGCAGCAGCGCATCATATCTCAGTATTCTTCTGAAGGTAAGTTCAATATGGACACGGCCTATGCGGACTACATCACCAAGAACCAATCCACAGCCGCGCTTACGCCACTACTGAGCAGGGCTGCATTTGCGGCGATGTTTGGCGTAGGCCCGGCGCTGTCCGCAAAACCAACTGGACAGGTACAGGGTAAGCTGCAATAATACGCACACCCCCGGCGTCCGGTAGCTGAGGGCTTTGTCAAAATCCGAGGACTTACACTGTTATGGCGCAATATCTAACCCTTCCGAACGGCAACTCTATTGAAGTCCCTGAAGGGATGGACCAGCAAACGGCATACGCCAAAGCCATAGAACAGTTCCCTGAAGCCTTTGGCTTAGGTCCCCCGAAAGCGGAGCCTGAAACAGGTTTTATCGCCGGTGTTAAATCAGGCTTTGAGAACCTAAAAGGTGACATCGGCGCTATCGGTGCCGGGCTGGGTATCGAAGGCGGAGCGGAATACTCTGAGGCACAGCGCGAAAAAGCTGGGCAAATATACCGTCAAGCAGAGTTCTCCGAAGATCCTATTGATTACGTAACGGGATTGTTGGGACAATCGGCTGCTTATATGGCTGCGCCTATTGTTGCCGCTGGTCTGGCAAGCACCGCTCCTGTATCTGGGGCCCTTGGTCTTGGCGCTACTGCCGCCGGTTTGCTTGGCGCTGGGGCCGCGTCTGCTACTCAGTTTACAGGTTCTAACTTATCACGCCAGTTGGAAGAGGGCACCGCCCCTGAAGACCTTAAACTGGGCGCTGCCGTAGCTGCCGCTATCCCACAAGCCGCGCTAGATACTGCCGCCTTACGCTTCCTGCCCGGCGTAAATAAACTCTTAGGTAAGTTTGGCCGTGAGGCAACTAGAGAAGAAGCGCTCGGCGCTGCCCGTAAATTAGCTGAAGCCTCTGCCGCAGGGTTAGTAAAATCCGGAGGTATTCAGGTTGCCAAGAACGCCGGTATCGAGGGTTTGACCGAAGCGGGTCAGCAGGTATTTGAGCGTATGCAGGCCGGTCTCGACATGATGGACGAGCAAGCTCGCGGTGAGTACCTAGACAACTTCATCGGCGGTGCCACGCTTGGTGGTTTGTTTGGGGCAGGTAGTCGCATTGGTGCCCAAGGCCGGGCCAAGGACGTAGTAGCTACAGAAGACCGACGCGTAGCTGACGAAGCCACAGCCGCTGAACAAGCCCGTCTAGATCAACTATCGCTTCTTGAGGGCGGCACCGAGACTCGTGCGGTTCCCTATGTTGAAGCAAGTACTCAAGCGCAGAGCACTCTGCCCGGTATGGAGGCTGTTGAGCCCCAAGCATCACAAGAAGCCGCTCCCCCAGAAGGCTCTCAGCTCATGGAGCAGCGCCAGTATTTAGAGCGTGTCATTGACGACAACCAGCAGCAAATGAGCGATGCCATTACTGCTCAGGACATGGAGACCTACAAAAAACTCCGTGACCAACGTAGTGTCATGACTTCTGAGCTAGGCACCGTAAACGCGCAATTAAAAGCGTCAGGATTTCAAGACACCGCTAGCCAACAAGTGCAGTTGCAGACCCAGCTTGCTAAAGCGCAGGAGTCCTTGTCTAAGATGGCAGGCCCCAGCTTCGATCCTGCTAAAGCGGACAAACTTGTTGACAGAATTGATGAGCTGCAACAACAGTTAGGCGATGTCGGCGGTGCCCAGAGCACTATGCTTGGTAAAAACGCCCCCATGCTGGACTTAGCCGCACGTCGCCGTGAAGACGATAATCTTCTTGGAAAGCAAATGGGGGCTGGGCGCGAGGATAGCGCCCGTACACGGGAGGTCATAGACGCCGAGACTGCGGCATTACAGCGTTTCGGCCAAGAATCTGAGACACCGGGGGCCTCAACTGTTGAAGCCGAGCGCCTTTCTTTTGGCGCTGCCAAAGCCATTACTGATTTGTTTGGTGTGGGAGCAACGGACATTGTGCCGGTTTCAGAAACCGTAACACCAATGCCGCGCCAGCAGTTCAAGGTGGCGAACAATCAATACAACACGCTGCTGACTCAGGTTGATAAGCTGTCTAACAGCATGGTGGTCTCTAATAGAGAGAAGGCTGACGACATACGCGACCAGATTAACGACATCCGCGAAAAAAGTGATGGTTATTTAAAGCAAGTGTTTGACGCGCGCGCGGACCAAGACACCGCACTTAACGAGTTCACTGGCGCACTGACGGATATTCGCGCAGGGCTGTATCGACAGGGCACCAGCGGTACGCTGTTCAATGACACATTAGCAAATGTGCAGTCCAACGCCAACGAAGCTCGCGCCAAGTACATCAAGGCGGCGTTGCGAGAAGCCGCAACTCACCGTCGTGCCGCAGGCCGTCCCGCCCTGACTAGGGACGAAGCGCTCAAAGCTGCAGATGAGATGGACGGCATTTTGAACGCTGCGCTGGAAGAAATCTCCACGCGATCTACGGCGGACCGCAGTGACGCATATAAAGAAACGCGGATTGTTGCCCCTGCTCAGATGCGTAGCGGACAGATTATTAAAAACGCGGTGTTAGAGACACGGGACTCTCGCCCACTGGCAGAGCGTCCGTTTGGTGCCCCTCGTGCTGCGCAGGAAGTTATTATCGATTCCCTTAGCGCACTGCCTAAAATTCGTGATGGGTTGTTTGGCAAGCGGCAGGCACAGGTAGAAAAACCACTGCTTCGTACGCAGTTTGCAGAGACAGAAGCGCGGAAGACCTCCGAAGCCAAAGGCGAAACAGCCACAACCTTGAAGGGGGAGTTGGCTCGTCGCACGGAATTTGTCCGTAATAAGATGGCTAAGATGAAGGAGATGCGCCCTGCGGCACGTGACGTGCTGAACGAAGCTGCCGACATCATGGATGAGGGCAAGGCTTCACGCGACCTACTCGATGCAGTTGAGGGTGTTGTAGATGCCATACTAGCTAACCGTCAACCGCGCATGTCGGACTTGCGAGCCATCAACGACACGCTCAAAGCGGTGGAGCCGACAGCTACTGAGCAACGCGAAGCCGGGCAGAAGTCTTTGTTCGACAACACGACAGAACGTCGCCGTGAGGACAAGGAGCTTGGTGTTATTCGCAAAAACTTCCGCGCTTTGATGAGTTCTCCTGCCGTTCGTAACGGGCAAGCCGCTGTCGCTAAGGCTAAGGAGGACATTGCTAAACTTGAAAAACAACAAGCCGCAGCGGAGCAAAGCGCGAACTTAAAAAAGAAAGAAAAAGTTGCTAAGGTTTTTAGGAAAGTTGAAGACCAACGCGCAGAAGTGCAAGAGGTAATGTATGGTGCCCGCGCTATTGCACTTGCTGATATACAGGCAGCTCGAAAAGCCATCTTCAGCCCCATGGTTGAGGCCACTAATAAAAGACTTGTTGCAGCCAAAGAAGGCATCCAGAAAGCGTTTGCTCAGGCTAATCAAGAAGGCATTACGCCGGACGTACAGAAACGCATCGACTCCCTGCTTGAAGAAATTGAAACACAAGAAACCGCGCTTGCCACTGTGCAAGACAAGTACATGGAGACCGTCGACAGCTCTACGGTTGTGGTTGCCGCGTATAGAGACTTTAATGTTAAGTTCGAGCAGAAAATACTGGATCGGTTTACAAAAGATTTAGATAAAGCAAAGAAGGCGGCAAACGTACCCCCTGCGGCCGTTAAACAATTGGCAGACGAAGCCAAGGTACAACGCGCACGAGTTGCGCAAGCCGAAGACGCAGAAAGAACTGCAAAAGAAACCGCTGGTCGCCTTCGCCGCGAGTTAGAGCAGCGCATGTTGAAGTTCCGTCAGGCCGGTTCAACTGCTAAACAGGCAGCGTTAAGCGCTAAAGGCTTGACGCTTCAAGAAGACCTTGCTCGTTTACAGAAAATACTGAATTCTGTGGACGATGTGTTGGAAGAGCGCAAAGCCGCAAAAGGCAAACGGGCTATTGGACCTGTTACTCGGACGCAGTCGGCTGCTCCGGCGTCCCTGCGCGGGGGCACTGAGGAGAGTAAGGCGGGGTTGGGGCGTACGGGAACAAGTCAGCGCTTATCGGAAGCACGAGGTATTAAGCAGCGCAATGTGCCTATTACAAGCGCTGAGATGGCTGCGCCTGCCGACATGTCTATTGAAGAGTTCGGCAAGTTGTCACCGGAAGGACAAACTGCGGAATTAAATCGCCGCCAAATGAAGGCCGATTTGAAAACGCTTGACACGGCTAAACGTACTATAACTCGTACACGCGGCACTAAAGAACAGATTGCTGAAGATAAGCGTATTGCAGAAGAAACGTTTGGCATTGACACATCTAATTCAAAATGGCGTCAAAAACTCCGTGCTGAGCTAGCGAGGCAGGATGCGACAGAGGCCGAAGCGTTGGCAGCGGACCTGCAGAAAGTAACGAAGGGTAGGAAGAATATTGCCGACGTTATAGACGAAGACGTTGACTCTGCAGAAGACAACTATCTACGGGAAAACTCTCAGGCATACGATGCACCATCATTCACGCCTGTAAAGGTTAACGTCATCAAAGCGCTTCGTTCAGGCGATGCTGTAAGGGCTGCGGAGTTACTGGCCGAGAGCGGGGCTACGCCTTTTGTGCGTAAGCTGTCCGGACTTCTGGCTACGCTGCTAGGGAACGTTAAAGTTGAAATGGTCTCAGACCTGTACGTGGACGGCAAACGTGCGGCGGGTAGCTACGAGTCCAATAAAGCGGTAATGCAGTTTGACGAAGAGGCAGTGAGCGAAGAAGTCATCTTGCACGAGATGATCCACGCTGTTACGCTGCGATTGTTAAAAGCGCCAATAGACACCTTGACCGACGCTCAGAAAGCGGCGCGTGTTGAGCTGGAGTCTATGTTTGCGGCGGTTAAAAAGAACACCAATCTTGCGCGTGAGTACGGCATAACTAACATTGCTGAATTTGCCTCTGAGATGCTGTCCAACCGTGTGCTGCAGAACAAGTTGGCAAATGTTAAGTGGACAGGCGGGGGTAACATGGTTACCCGCTTTATTAACAAGGTGCTGGCGTTCTTGGGGCTGAAGGAAGGCGTTGACTTTAACAAGCAAGCTACACAGAACATCCTGAACCTGTTTGAAAAAGCAATGCCGATGACTGAAGGCAGACAGATCGACAACGTCGCGTCTGTGCTACGTGGGGTTTTCCCTAACACCGAGCCAAAGTTTGCCGCTGGTATCTCTAAAGAAGCGCAAGCCGCCGCTGGTCGACAGGTTGCGCGGACTTCCGGGTTTATGGCGTCGCTGTTTAGCCCCGCCGCAGCCGCTCCAGAAAGCAGTAAAACAAATAGGGCGCTTGCTTGGCGCACTCAGTTACTGGATCGCTTTGCGCCTATCGAGGAGCTGTTGCGCAAGGGTGTCGAGCGCGGAGTTATCCCCGACATGCAACTGTTCCAGACGCTCTACTACATGCGCTTTGGCGAACAGGTCAACCAATACGTAGCGCAAGCTGCTTCTAATGGTGTTGTACGACGCGTTAAGGCCGCCGATGGCACCCACACGTTTGAGGCTGTTGAAGGCGACAACATTGCCCGTATTGCGGAGACTTTGCGTGACGCGGGTATTGGTAATGAACAAGCCGCTGAAGAAATGTTTACTACATGGATGGCAGGTCTTCGCGCAGGTCAGGGGCAAATCGGCTGGGACAAGTTGAACTTTAAAGACGCCAAGCAAGCCAAGGCTGACTGGGACGCGGTTAACAAGGACGTGCAAAACAACTCAAAAATTAAAGACGCTTTTGAGTCTGCTCGTAAACAATACCGCCAGTACAACAAAGACTTGCTTACGTTCCTGTCTGACTCAGGCGCAATGTCTCGTGATGAGGCTGTTAGATTGTCAGCGCTAGATTACGTCCCGTTCTACCGTAAAAACGGAGAAGAAGTAGAGCTGATGATTGACCGTGAGAAAATTGTTAAGATCGGCAATCTTAAGAACCAGCCGTACCTCAAAGAGTTAATTGGTGGCGAGGACTCTATCCTGCCGTTCTTTGAGAGCGCGTTGCAGAACACCCGCATGATTCTTGATATGGGCATGCGCAATATCCAGACAAAAGACGTGGCGTACGTTCTGCAGAAAATGGGTAGCGCTGAAATCCGCAAAGGATCAGGCCCTGCGGGCACCAATATCGTACGGTTCCGTGAAGGCGGCGAAATGAAGCACGCCGTTATTGATGACGCGTATGGGGTTCCAGCCGATCTGCTGGTTAAAGGCTTGGAGGGCATAAAGACCACTATCCCAGCGGTTGTTCGTTTGATGAGCTACCCTGCTAACTTGTTGCGTAAGACAGTGACAATAATGCCTACCTACGCGCTGCGTCAAGCCATTCGTGACCCGCTCAACGCGTGGATGGTTACCGGCGGCAATTTCGCTCCAATCGCTAGTTCCTTTAAAGAGCTGACTAAGATGGTAGGCGGCAAGAGCGAAACGCAAAGTATCCTGCAACAAGCAGGCGCTATCAGTAGTAACGTGTTTACTGGCGACAAGCAAGACATCACGCGCATCTTGCGCGATACCGTTGGGGGTAAGGCTGGCTGGCAGAAACTCGTTGCTAAGGCTGAAGGGTTTGCTATTCAAGGCGACTCATCAACCCGCGCTGTTCTGTACAACATGTACCGCGAAAAGGGCATGACCCACATGCAGGCGTTGCTTGGTTCGCTGGAGTCTATGAACTTTAGCCGTCGCGGTGTGTCTCCCAGCATGCAGTTCATGTCCATGATGGTGCCGTTCTTTAACGCTCAGATACAGGGTTTGGATGTGTTGTGGAGAGCCGGTAAAGGGGTGTCACTGTTCCAGAAGGAAATGAACGTCCAAGCATTAATGCTCAAGCGTGGTTTTATGATGGCGGCAGGCACTATGGCCTACGCGGCCCTGATGCAGGACGACGAGTCTTATAAGAACGCAACGCCAGAACAGCGCGCGCTCAACTGGTTCATCCCACTGCCCGGTGTGGAGGCAAGTCTGCGTGTGCCAATCCCATTTGAATTGGGCTACGCGTTTAAGTCAATCCCAGAAATGGTATTCAACGTGGCGTTTGGCGACCAGAAAGCCGGGGAAGCCATGAAGGCGTTTGGTGCTTTGGCTTACCAGACAGTGCCTGTCGGCATGCCACAAGGCATGAAGCCTATTGTTGAGGTGGCAACTAACTACTCGTTCTTTACTGGCTCCCCCGTCGAGTCTGATCGCATGCAGGGACTTACCAAAAGCGAGCGCTACAGCCCCAACACCACCGAGCTGGCAAAGATGTTGAGCGCGGCTACATTTGGCACGGTCTCCCCAATGCAGGTTGAGCATCTTGTCCGGGGCTACACAGGGTCATTGGGTATTACCCTACTACAGATACCTAACGTAGCCATCCGTCCGTTGACAGATCAGGCAGAGCGCCCAACTAAACTCATCAACGAGTACCCAGTTATCGGCACTCTGTTTCAACCTGCTGATGGACGGGGTGTGGTCAATGCTGCGTACGATAGGCTCGAGGAGTTCCAACAGGCCAAACGTACGTACAACACGATGATTGCCGAAGGCCGGGGAGCCGATGCCAAAGCGTTTGCTCAGAAGTACTCTACGGAAATTGCGCTTAACTCCTTTGGCGGTTCTTTCCGTCAAGAGATGGGCGAGTTGGCTAAACTTAAACGCGGTATTGCGGCATCTAAGACCCTGACCCCCGATCAAAAGCGTGACAGGGTTCAGGAAATTAAACGCCTTGAGATTCGCATGTCGCGGCGTATTAAAGATCTGTCCTAGCCCCTAGCCTTGGGGCGGTAAAACCAGACGCCAAGTAAACCTGTCCTGATTGCGGAGTAGGCCTTGGCGTCGGTTATCTTTTGGGACACGGCGGCTCGTAGACCGGCGCCTGTCATTTCCTGAAGGTTGAGGCAGGGGATAAAGAACCCCTGCCCCTTATGCAGCTTTGCCCAAGGGAACAGTTTAGTTTTGTGTGAGTGGGGCGTCGTCTTCATCAACACGTCTACTTATTTGAATCGCGGCTACGCGCATCGTAGGGCCATCGGTCTTGGCAAGCAAGTCTTTCTTTTTCTGGTAGCGTATCTGAAACAACTCTTGCATTTCCTGCTTGAAGTTTTGGTAGCTGTAACTCATGGTCGAGCAGTGTGCGCGAAGTAAGCGCTCTTCAATGTAGAAGTCAATATATCCCGCCGTGTGCCCGTGCTCCACACGCCCCATGACCTCCTGCCGCGCGGTGTTCCTGCCGACCTCGGTGCCGTCTTGGAAATGTGCCAGAAGCCCACTTCTCTCACCATACTTAACGACAACAAACTTGCCCTGATTCTCTTGGATGTAGGAGTTCAGCACGTCTTCCGCGTTGACCGAACCACCGTGGATACTGGCGCGCATAGTCTCTACGGCTCGACCATACGCTACCATGATTTCTTGCATGGGGATTTCAGCCAGATTCGTGTGCTTGCCATTGAAAAGAACCCCGGCAACAACCCCGCAAGCTATGGCCGCCATCCAAAAGCGTTCGTCTCGTGGTGCGTTGTAGTGCTTGTACATCTGGCGGGTCGTGTCGTCTACCAGCTTCTTTATGTATTCCGTGTTGTCCACGAAGTACTGTGATAACTCTACCCCGGCCAAGGCGTAGTTGTCCTGCAAAGATTTGATGACCTCGATCTCGTCATCGGTCCACTGTAACTTCTGGTCAATAGAAAATTCCAACAAACGCCTTAGCTCTCCTTCAGATGAGTGCTGGCGCTCCCCCGCTAGGTAATCTACGGCGTTCCGGTTGGAGGACATGATGGCAAGCGTGGCCCACGTAGACAGGTTCAGACGTTCTTTGTTGGACCCGGACTCCATGCGCTCTTTGCCGCGACCTTCGCTCATACTAAACAAGAAGGCTGGGAACCACTCGAAGTCCTTGCGGTTGTTGGTGGTGATTTCGTCCGTGACCAACGGCAAGCTGCGAAGCAAACCAAGGCGCTGCTGCATAGCCACTGCGGAGGTGCCTGAACCCGTGCGGTAGTGCACCGGGTGCCCCCATATAGCGGCGGCGGTATCCAACGCCAAGCTCTTGCCTGTACCTGAATTCCTAGACGCGCAGTGAATGGTCATGCCATACAACTTGGTGAACTTCATAAGGGGCGCGCCAGCACCCAGCAGCACAACCGCTAAGTGGTCCCACAACCGCCGACGAATTAAAAGCTGTACAACTTTCTGCCAGTTTTCTAGTGTCCCTGTAGGCTGGGTGTTCGACGTGATGTTCTCCAGCCCCGACATGGGTACCGATATTGGCTCCTTGTTCTTGCTGTATATACGCCCGGCAAACACGAACGAACCATCATCTTGCCAGCCATAGCTAGTAGGTAGCGCAATAGGCGCACGCTCCACGCTTAGCTTCTCCACACAGGCGCGGACATACTCGTACAGGTTTTTGTCATTGCCCGAACCAAACGCCGCCATGACGTTCTGACTAGCTAGCGTCTTGATGGTTGTATCCTTGCTGGCGATGCTCTCCTGTGCCACTGTGATGTCCTGTACCCGACCGCTGCGTATAGCGCGTAGGTGCACCTCGTGGACGCCGTTGAAGTTCAGGATGTCTACGGGGAACAAATCGTACTGGCACAACATGATCTGCTTCTTTATGGCGTTACCCTGATCGTCCACAGAGTCCTTCTCCATAAACACACCACCGTTCTTACCATAAGCGTACCCGTGGGGCGGCTCTGGGCGTAGTACCTTGATCGGTATCTGCGCAGGCATCGCTACCTCCATGACCACGGGCTCGGTCACCAAGTCCAGTTCTCTGCCAAGCGCTAGGGGGTTGGTTATCTTGCCGCGATGGGAGCAGTTGTCGCACACACCGGGGTTCTCGGAATCAAACTTCACACAGGGGTAGGGCCCCTTGATCTCCGCCAGTTTCTGGTTCATGCGGTCTGTGTCGTAGGGGTGCAGGTCACTAAGCCATATCACCGCCTTGTCGCCGTCTTCGCACTTTTGGGCAATACTCAGCCACGCTCTCCACTGGGGCTCCATACCGTCCTCTGCCGCGTTCTCTACGAAATTGGAAAGCTGGGCACAACCTGTACCCGCCTGCGTCTTTTTATAGATGGTGCGAAACTTGGTGACGCTGTTTTGAAACAGTGGTGCAATCGTGGATACAGAACTGACACTGGTTGGCCTGACCCCTTCCAGCCGTAGGGTGGGCGTAGGCATGGGTACCACCTGCGACTTTAGCTGGCTGATGATGAGCGACTCAAGGTCCTCGAACGCGAAGGTGTCTCCCTCGCTCAGTATGCGCACAGGCTTGGGGGTGCCGTACTTCTTCTTGTGGTTGCGTGTGCCGGGTACGCGAAGGACTCGGGCGGCGTCTGCTGTTACCGTCATGTCGATCTTCAAGCCTTCCTGCTTACATAGGCGCTTCAATCCTTCAGCTAAGGGTTTCCACCTATCAACAGCCACGTCTTCCGTGAAGGGCCAGTAGACGTGCAAGCCGCCACCAGAACCCACGATGTAGGGCGCACCAAGCAGGTCTAGCCCTACCCTATCCATGAATGTGTTTATCGCTTCTACTGCGGCCTTCTTGGTCTCGTAGCCGTCCATATCCACGAACAAGCTGCGTAGGTACTGGGCGTTCACTGCCTCTCTGGTGTCGCCGTTCTCAAAAGTCGCCAATGCAAAATAAACGTCACAGTCTGCGCTATCCCAGCGCGCTACATGTTCCTCCAATTCTTCAAGCGCCGGACTGAATCGGTGCTCTTTTTTTCTTGTACTGAGTTCTGCCACACAGTAATACCCGTGGTCCGGGGACGGCAAAACAACCGCTAGGAATTCAAGCGGGGTCATATAAATCCTCGGGTTTAAAACAGGGGGAGTTCGAGCTGGCGGGTGTCTGCGCGATAGGTCGTTGCGGCATCAACAAGCATCGTGAAGCGGTGGGTCAATTCAAGTTGAAAGGCTTTGCTCATGCCTGCACCATGCGCCATGTCTTCGGCATAGCGGATCAACTCTTCATTGCTTAGGGCTTTAGGTTCAATTCCTGACATACTGTTCTCCATGCGTCATCTGCGCTGTTTGCGCTTTGTAAAATCTTGAGCATCCACTCGGCGCGATCACGGTACGCCGGGAAGATTTCCGTGCCCAAGAACCAGTTGTATACGGTCTGGCGCGTGACGCCCAGAGCCCTCGATATTCGCACAACTGAAAAGTCGTGGTGAATAGCCCACCGCCCTAATTGACTTCCGGTCGTTTTAGGTGTGGCGGCTATCTTGTCTTTTATTCCTTGTGAATATGGCATCTTTATTGGGGCGCTGTTTTACGAGCGCCCCGCCTTTCTTATTCGTCGTCCCACTCGGATACGATGTCGGCCAACTTAGCTTTCTTGGCTGGCACAGCGCTTGGCTTAGCTTCGTCCTTACGGACTTCCGGCTCATCTTCCTCGTCGGCTACCGCCTTAGTCTTGGCCTTGGTGGTTTTGACTTCAGCCACCGCAGCAGTGTCGTCTTCGTCCATCATCTCGCCCATAGGCTTGGCAACGGGCTTGGGGGCAGCGCCAGCGATTTTCATCGGAGTAGGCTTCACACCGTCCGCTTGCGCCGCAGTCATTACGACTGCGCGGTCGGCATCAGGGTTAGTGCCTTGCTTCAAGGAGACCTCGTACTCTTCTTCCGTCAACCAGCGTTGGGGCTGGAAAGTCAGCTTAGGGCTCTCTGACTGGATGTCGAACTTCATGCGGGTAACAATCTGCTCGGGGTTGACAGGTGGGCTTTGTGCAGCCAAGTAGCGGGCGTATGCCTGCAGTCCTCGCCTATCCCCATCTTCTTTACCAAAAATACTTGTCGCTGGAAGCGTCAACTGGAGCACGTCTCCGTCAGGGTTGTTCTCTAACACCACGGCCAAGCGCTGTTGGAAGCGGCAGGCGCGGCTGTTACCGTTACCTGAACCGGCTTGGTTCTGGGGGCATCCAGCACAGTTATAAAACTGCGGGGTCTCTATGGTTGTCTCGGGCGTTTCCCCGTCGTTGCTCCAGCAGTCAGGGCCTGTGATGTTGTCTGCATCGTAGGATTTGCCGTAGAAAATACGGCTGACTTTAGGCGCCGCCTTAACAATGATTATGTCGAGGTACCTCTCATCAACGGTGGCAATTTCTTTGCCGCCAGCTACCAAACGGAACACACCCCCCTTGATGGAGATGCGCTTAGTTGTGGAGCCGCTGGCATTACCACCCGTTAGGGCTTTGGCGGTATCTGACAGCTCGTTGTTACGAGCGAAGGCAGGAACGGTTGATGGGGAAAACAGCATTACGTTACTCATGGTTTGCGTTACTTTCTTACAGGGGTTACACGGATGTCAAAATCCGAAAACGAGTTTAATCCGGGAGGTACTACCCCCGGGTTCTCTTCAAGGAATGTCACGATGTTGCTTTGACTGATACGTTGTTCCAACAGTTCTACGACCTCATGCTCAAGAACGAACTTTTTAAATGAGTCCCAGTCGTTGGTGTGGTATCGGGTCTTTTGCACCAAAGCTACACGCCCGTGGGGAGTGTTGAGCGATGTCAAACCTAATGCGCGCATCTGGTCTTTAATCGCCATGCGTACTTCCGTACGGTGTTCTTCTAGCTCGGCAATCTGTGCATCGAATGTCAGGATCTTTGCTTTGATCTTGGCGTGTATATGCACCAGTTTATCCAAACCTACAGCTTCTTCATCTACCATTTACTTCTCCTTTTATTTGTCTACCGTTTGACAGTGTACACGTTTCCGAACGTGCCGCAACCCCCTTTCATAAATTTATTTCTATCTTGAACATCTCAGTCAGCAGGTTGTTATCTACTACCTTACTGGCGAGGGCTTTAAACATTTTCTTTTCAATTGGGCTACCTTCAATGTGAACAACTGTTACTTTGTCACTATTTTGCCCCTTGCGGTCGGCGCGCGCGATGCACTGGATGTACTGCTCAACGCTCATTAAAGGCCCAAAAAATACCACTGTATCTGCCGCAGTTAGGGTAATCCCGTGTGCAGTAGCGGCGGGTTGCATGACCAACACTCGTGTTTCGTCAGGGCGGTTTTGGAAGCGGCTAATGATGTCGGCTCGTTTACTGGCCGAGACTCCTCCGTGGATGCACTCGTTGGCTATATTGCACTTGGTTAAGTGGCTCTGGATGGTGTTAATGATCGAGCGGTACAGTGCAAAGATGATGACCTTGCGACTAGTCTCTTCCAGAATCTCTTGGAGCACGCCGAGTCGAGGCGCTGCATCGAACTCCACCACTTCACCAGCGTCTGTGTACGCCGCACCACAGGAGATCTGCAACAGTTTGTTTACGCCAGTAGCCGCGTTGACTGCGGTGATGGTCTCCCCGGACGCCTGTATCAACATCTGCTCCTTGAGCATGTTGTAGTACTTCGCCTGCTGTGGGGTTAGTGGGACTTCTCGTGTCATCGTGATGACTGGCGGCAAGTCCAAGCACTGCTCTTTGGTGTAGCGTATGGCAGGTTGTAGCGCGTCGTAGACCATTCCCTTAGCGCCGGGCTTTGCTGCCCACTTGAACATGGTCATCTTGAACATGACTTGGTCACGCCATGCGGTAAAGAAGCGCGGCACGTTCTCAGGGTTAACTAGCTTTGCTAAACCGTATGCGTCCGCAGGCGACTGCGCCGCAGGCGTACCCGTCATCATCCACAGGTGTGTGTTGGGGCGCAGGATTGACTGCAATGTTTTCCATCGTTTAGTGGTGGTCGTCTTGTATGCGTTGGCCTCGTCCACGATCACCAAATCAAACCTGCCGTCGTTGTTGAGTTCCGTGGCGATCAAATTCAATCCATCATAGTTGCAGATAACGAACTCATAGTCTCCCTGAATCATCTCTATGCGACGTGATGACTTGGCATGGTGCGCAATAACTGCGCTTCGGTGAATGATCGAGTTGTTTAAGTCATTCATCCACGCACTCTGCATGATCGACAGTGGGCAAAGTATTAGACACCTTCGCACAGCCCCGCGCTTCATCAGGTAGTCCGCCGCCCATAACGCAGACAGTGTCTTGCCTGTGCCGGGGTCGTTGAACACAAACGCTTTGGTGTTCAGCGTCAAGAAAGCCGCCGTGTCGATTTGATGACTCATTGGCTTGTATCGCCCGGGCCAGTTGTATCGGCGTGTGATGGGGGAAGGTACGTTCTTTAGTCCGAGGTTCCTTAGTACCTTGACTTCGTCTAGCCCCCAGTAGACGGCTATCTCGTAAGTGTCTCCTTCTTGCTTGAGCACCTTGTGCTTTGGTATGACTGAATATCTATCGGGCGTACGGGTTTTAAAGACAACCGCTTTGTCTTCTAATATCTCCATTGCTTCTCCGTGGTTTATGTTTTAGCTTTGCCGTTGTCGCGCATGTTAGCTGTGGCACTACGCACCCGCATGTTGCCTTTGGTGCTTTTGCCGCCGTCTTTTATTTTCTTCTTGTGGTCGATCTGCTCGTCGGCAGAAAGTACAACCCCGGCCTTAGCGTATACGCGCCTCCCTGTTTGGCGCTCAAGTTGGTCCTCGGTTTCACCTGTTTTCTTTTGTAGTTTGTATGCGTGTTTGTAATCACGCTTGCCGTTTGTCTGTGTCATATCATTTCCTTTTTGTGTTGTATTCACAGGACTTAACCGCGCACCATCCGCACAGTGGCGTAGGCTTAGGGTTCCAAACTCCTGTGGCGTATGCCTGTTCAATGCGAGCGACACGTTCCCGATAGTCCCACCAAAATCCTTCAGCCTGATCAACTTCAAAGGACGCCTTCTTCATATCGTTCTTGGCAACAAACAGCAGCGCCCCACTCACCTTGCGGATATGCGGGAAATGTGCAAACACCATCAACGCCATGAGTCGTAGCTGTTCCAAGTCAGGGTACTTGTTGTTGCCGGACTTGTAGTCCACCACCCGAGCGGTCAGGTTGTCGTCGTTAATGATGAGCAAGTCCGCGATGCCTCGTACCCACACGTCCTTAGCCATGAAGTCACAGGGTTGTAGGTCCTTGGTCAACCCCATCTTGTGCTCACACAGCTTGCGACCGGGCTTGTCCTTGAGCGCATCCAGCGTGTCCTTGATGTACTCGAACTGTTTGGGCAACGCCGTGTCGTCGCGGATGTAGAACTCCGCAGCTTCGTGTAGCTCCTTGCCGTAGATGGTGGCAACGGTGTCCGTGAATGGGTGGTTCTTGAGCACCTTTACCTCGTGGTAGCGTCGCGCGCACCCCTCGTAGTCTTTAAGGGAGCTGTGGCTCCATGAAATAGGTTTGGTCATTTGAACCTTGCTGATTTAATTGCCCGGTATAGGCGACTACTAAACTCTTCGACAAATGGCTCGTTGTTGTTTAGTTGGTGCTCGCCCATGCCCTCCAGAATGGCGTGAGTTAACTCATGCCAAAACGTTTCCTGCATTAACGGGTACCGATTAGTCACTATGCGGATGCGCTGGGCACCGTAGTCGATCTCCCCAATGTGCGCCTGCCGATTTAATGTTTCCGCTATCTCAACGCTATACCACTTGTCGCCCACTTTTATCTTGCGGGGCAGTTTTTTCTCGGCTGTCATTTAACCATCCTTATTGCTTTGCTTCTCCATACCTACGGTGCGCGCCACCGTCAGCGCCTAGCGGGATGCCCGGCAAATACCGTGGCTCCATAGTCATCTGCGCCAAGACCCAAGGCTTAGCGTCCTCTACCTCAGCATTAGGTACGACAGCAATGAGTTCGTCATGCACTGTCCCCTTGACTGGGTGTCTTTTTTCAACCCGTAGCATCCCGTCAGTCATTACAATACGTGCTACGCCCTGCGTAATGTTGTTCGTAATCTTACCTCCATACAACCTAGTAGGTGGGGTGCCTGCGGCTCCGTAGAGCCATTCCGTGCGCTTGGTCTCTTCGTTCTTAACGCGGCGAAGATTCGGGTAGCGCAGGCTCATCCCGCTGGGGAGTACTATCTCCTCCTTGCGGAACGTTAAACATTTATACACCACCTCCTCCCCACCGTAAAGGCTTTTTTGCAGCAGCCCCGAGCACATCTCCCAGAACGTCACCACTGGGTGGGCGGTGGCCCGGTATATGTCTATGATCTTCTTGGCGGCTACGCAATGGATCAACAACTCCTGCTCTGTGCAGGTGTGGGGTATCTCCTCCATCTTCTGGATGTTGTCATCCCATTCCACAAAACGCTCAATGAACCTCTTATTAACTCCTAGTCTTTTAGCAAAGTCCTTGTCGTACATGACGGGTGGGGCACCAAGGAACCCTACAACTAGTTGCGCCGAAAACGAGGCCCAACCGAGGCCGTACCCACACCCGAGTAGAGCAGACTTAGCAGATTGTCGGAGGTCCGGGTGTGAATCTTTCGTAAGTCCCGGTGTGTTAAACATTTGAGCGCCGAACAATGCGTAAGGGTCACCTCCAGCCCTGAAAATGTCCAGCATGTCTTCGTGATCCGCCAACCACGCAAGAACGCGTGGTTCAATTTGCGACAAGTCGCCGACGACGAGTTGATGCCCTTCGGGAGCCATAACCGCTTTACGCAGGAACGATCCTCGCTTGAGGTTTTGCATGTTGATGGCTGAACCTTTACTGGCTGACCAGCGCCCAGTTTGAGCCCCAAAATACGAGAGTGGGACCGGGAGATTCCCGCGTTGCGAGATGTCGAAGAACCGTTGTGCCCGGGTTCGCTCATTGGTTGATTTAACCCGAAGGCGCGCTTCACAAAGAAGGGCAACGTCGTCACGTTGGTGATTAAGGAGCGCTTGGAACATGGCGTCGTTCTTAGCCAGAGCAAGTGTTTCTTTGCCGGTAGTTTTACTGATTTTCTTCGGGGCAGGAATCCCAAGCGTGTTAAGTATGGCAGCAAACTTTGGATTCGACGCGAGGTCTTTCTCCTCCACGTCGAGCTTTTGTAGTAAGGCTTCACGGGTTTCTCTCTCCTCTTCAATAGCGTTAAGTAGCATCAGGCCGTCCAGCACCAATGTCGGCTCCGTGTACATCCGAAGCGTCATGTCTATAAGCCTAAGTTCTTTCGTAGGGTATCCAACTCGAAGGGCTGAAAATATGTGTTCGCACAAGAACACATCGTGCTTGCAGTACTCCGCGAGTTCTTCTTCGATCTGCTCATCCAGTTCTCGTAGTCCATCAGTCGAATGTAGGGCTTTCCCTTTGGCGGGAAGGCCAAAAGCGCTTGCCAACCGCGCGAGGGAATTGCCAACCTCCACGCCGCGTAAAGCTCGTGCCATTGATAGGGTGTCGAGAATGAAGGCTGGCGTGACGTTATATTTCCAAGAAAGGATTGACACGTCGAATTGGGCGTTGTGGGCGAGAAGTGCGGTTCGTCCCCAGTCGACCCCCGAAACGTATCTAGGTATATCGCATCCTCTAACCCATTCAATTGGTTGGTCGCTTCCATATAGATGGAAGCATGCTCCGAAGTCGGTGAATCTTTCATCACGTATGTACTCCTCAGTGGTCATCTTGCTAAGCGTAAACGTTCTGCTGTCCCAATACGTCTCGAAGTCAACAGTTATGATTTCGTCGAACGGTTTACTCATTAGATGCGCACCTTCAACATGGCGTCGGCGGCGGCGTATGCGTGCTCCGCTGCGTACCTCGTTGCATCTTCTGCGCCCCACCTAAAATCTGGATCGGATAGGTATGCCTGCATTGCCATCCCTGCCAACTTGTCGCGTAGCGTCTCATCCTTGGCGTACCCGCCGTTTCTTTCCAACCATGTGTAATAAACGTGGCGGGTTGCCGGTGTGTTTTGTGTATTCATTTTCTTTTTCCTTGGTTTAAAAACTAACTCATCATCTCACGCGGGGGCGCATCGTCTTGCATGCGCATTGATAGGAACTCGGTCACCTCGTACATAAAGGTGGTTGCTTCGTACGCATCCATGTTCATGGTTGTAATGTCCGTGCTACCTTTCAAGTTTTTGTTTTTGGAAATCATCAACACCTGCGTGCCGTCATCGTCAGGGTCAAAACTCTTTAGTACTTTGTAGATGATGGACTTCAACACTAGCGTCCCCTCTTCATCAAGGGATCCTGTGATCCGCTCCATGTCTCCCACGATTTCAGCTTCGCTCTTTCTTGCATCCATAAAATGGCCTCCTCTAGTTGGTTTAAGTTGTGTTCGTTAGCTACTAGGGCTACCCCATTAGCCGCAATGATTGCGGCAATCTCTCGGTCTTGTAGTGCGGTGGTGGCGTTCTTACCCGCCTTACATTCCACCGCTATGAACTGCCCATCGAAGCACCCGACGATGTCGGGGATGCCTGCGCGGCCAAATCCATTAGCAGGCGGCATGAAGTGGTAGATGCCGTACTTGTCGAGCAGGGCTCGCACCTGCTTCTTAACTTTCGCTTCGGGGGTTTGTGTCATGCTACCCCCTATTGACACTGGTTGTCGTCATGTTCTGTTACTTCTTTTGGTGCTAACGCCAACAAAGTCTTGGCGTATATGTGTTGTAGTGTGTGGCGCAGATGCAAGGTCTCATCCACCGTCGCGCTTAGTTGTCGGCGCAGCGCGGCGTTCTCGCGCTGTAAGTCGCCCAGTTGGAAATCCAACTCTCTTTCCACATCAGTCATTTTGTTTCTCCTTTGGTGATAAGTGTTCAAGATGATTCTGTACCTTCCAGTTCATCGCGTCTGCATACCCACGCTCATACTCTTTGCGTAGCAGTTCTTCGGGCTCCCACGGTAAGGGTGTACCCGCGTGTTTGTATGCTTCGGCACGCCACATGGACGCGCTCAGTTTGTATCGTTCGCAGTCGTTGCAAGTCATTTCTTTCTCCTGTGATATCTATAAAAAACGTGGAAACCGATGACCTCAGTCATTTTCAACCTGCTTGCCCACTGGGGGTAGACAGCTAGGGTGTGATAGTGAGTTGCTTGTCTCGTGTTGTCCTTCAACCTCCCTGCCATTGCTTTAACAACAACCCGCTGCACCTTCTGTGTGTACGCCACCAGCTTTGGGTTTCTAGCTC
>Ga0208414_1000885_pt1 | contig 25512 bp, 24 predicted proteins | sample AntAceMetag02UKE_FD_184770 | JGI IMG/M metagenome (GOLD analysis project Ga0208414, IMG submission 184770) | Saline lake microbial communities from Ace Lake, Antarctica - Antarctic Ace Lake Metagenome 02UKE (SPAdes) (version 2) | ecosystem: Environmental > Aquatic > Non-marine Saline and... | reverse complement strand
CGGCGAAGGCCCGGTGTTCGCGTCCGCAACTGATGCGGTCGAGACCATGTACGCCGAGACCGACAAGGGCGATCAGTACCTCGGTCGATTCGTCGTCGGCGATGTCGATAAGCAGCCAGTCGGCACAATGCGCGACGGCGATGCTGTCCTGCTGTTCAACTACCGCGGCGACCGTTCCATCGAGATCTCACGCGCCTACGAAGAAGCCGACTTCGAGGTGTTCGACCGGACCGGCGCCAACGGCGAGCGGCACCCCGACGTGTTCTACGCCGGCATGTTGCAGTACGACGGCGACGCGCTCATCCCGAAGCGCTACCTCGTCGATCCTCCGGCAATCGACCGCACCATGGGTGAGTTCTTGTGTGCCGAAGGTGTCAAGAGTTTCGCGATCAGCGAGACCCAGAAGTTCGGCCACGTCACCTACTTCTGGAATGGCAACAAGTCCGGTTACATCGATGAGTCGCTTGAGACGTACATCGAGATCCCGTCCGACAACGTCGAGTTCGACACGACCCCCGCCATGAAGGTGCGCGAGATCACCGCCGAAACCATCGACCTCCTGCGGTCGGGCGAATACCGATTCGGTCGGTTGAACTTCCCGAGTGGCGACATGGTCGGCCACACCGGCCACTTACACGCGACGGTCGAGGCAATGGAAATCATCGACGAGTGCATGGCACAACTGATCGACGTCATCGACGAACTTGGCGGCGTCATCATCTACACCGCCGACCACGGCAATGCCGACGTGATGTACACCGTCGATGCCACGGGTGACAAGCATCCGAAGACAAGCCACACGCTGTCGCCGGTGCCGTTCGCAATCCATGATCCGAACTACGACGGCGAGTACCACATGGTCGACGCGGCCCCAGGCGACGCGCACGGCCTGGCGAATGTCGCCGCGACCGTGTTCAACCTGCTCGGCTTCGACGCACCCGATGACTACCTTCAGCCGCTCATCACGTTCTGACGCACCAGCCGGAACATCGGCGAGAACATCTGCTTGGATCTCAGTCACCAGCACATCTCGCGAAGCGCGTAAGGTGGAGAGATGGCCAGCAAGAAACTTCAACTCGAGTCCCTCAAGAACGTTCCGCTTTTCAGCGCATGCAGCAAGAAAGACCTTGAGAAAGTCGCCAAGGCCGCTGACGAGATCATCATGACCGAGGGCACCATGATTGTCGATCAGGGCCAGACCGGACGAGAAGCCTTCGTCATCGTGAGTGGCGAGGTCACCATCAAGCGCAGCGGCCGCAAGATCGCTTCGCTCGGTGCGGGCGATGTTGTCGGCGAACTCTCACTCCTCGATCACGGCCCGCGCACCGCCTCGGCAATCTGCGCCACCGATTGCACACTCCTTGTGATCGACCAGCGTCGCTTCATCGGCGTCCTCGACGACGTGCCGTCGATCGCTCACAAGCTGATGGGCGTCCTTGCTTCGCGCATCCGCGAAATGGATCGCACCGTCTTCGGCTGATCGCCCCACTCCTGTCAGGCACCGGTCTGACACGAATCTCAGCTCCGGCTGGTTGCGTAGGGTGAGCGCGTGAGCTTTCATCCGCTTCCCGACCACTGGGCCCGACAGCGCTCCCTCGCGCAGCGCATCGCAACCCACGTGCTCGGTCAGGCGCGGTGTCGCCATGACGGACTGTTCGACCTCGTCCCACTTCCTGGCGGGTTCGGCACGCCCCCGGTCGGCCCCCGGCGTGAGCGCGTCCGGCTCGTCGGCGGGTCGCTCTTTATTGAACGTGTGATCGGCGACGACGTCAGAGAACTCAACGCCACCACACAGGTTGAGATGGTCGTCGGCAACACGATTCGCGGGCTCTGCAACGCCATCGGATTCGAACCGGACCCCGACTTCTGGGTCGGTGGCGAGACACCTCCGCTGGGCGACCCCGACGAGATGATTGTCCTCGACAGCGACACCGCGGCCGTCCTCGGTGAGTGGTATCTGCTCGGCCAACGTGCAATAGAAGAAGCCGTCGCCTCGATTCCTGACGCGGCAGCGTCCGTCGGCCGTCTCTGGCCTGAGCACTTCGACTTCGGCATCGATCTCGCAGCGCAGCCTGATGCACGAGTCAACCTCGGGGCCGCCGCTGGCAGTGGCGTCCTCGACCAGCCGTACCTCTACGTCGGTCCGTGGGGTCCGGAGCGCCCCGGACCAGCCGAGTATTGGACCGCACCGTTCGGCGCCACGCTGACCTTCGCCGAACTTGACCTTGTTGAATCGCCCCTCGGCCGTGCGGTCGAGTTCTTCCTGCACGGCCTCTCCTACCTCCGCCAATAGTTACGAAAGGGGCCTGACCCCATACGTAATGATTTCGAGGCGGATCTGTGGTCGGCAGCGACCCGCGAGTAGATTTGCCGACGTATGAGTGTTGCTCCTGAAATTCCCGCGCCCGACACCGAGCCGAAGCGGGTCAAGCCGCATCAACTCTCCCTCGTCCTGTTCACGGCGGTGGGTCTTTTCACCCTCGTGTCGGGCATCCTTCCGCAGATCACAGGGTGGGAGAACGACAACGCCGTGCACCGCACCGTGTTTGTCAACATTCCGGGTCCAATCCAGGTCGTGTTTTACACGGTCATCCCGGTGCTCCTCATTTGGGTGGGCATCATGTTCGCCAACCGGATGAAGAACTGGGAACGTGGCGCACCGTCGCAGCGCCGGACCAACACCAAGAACGCCAAGCAGCGTCTGAAGGACTTCCGCGCCGGCGTCTATATGCAGACGCTCCTGCGTGATGCCGGTGCCGGCCTCATGCACTCAATGATCTACTTCGGCTTCCTCGCACTACTCGGTGTCACCACCGTCCTTGAAGTCGACCACCAGATGCCCGAGCAGCTGAAGTTCCTCCACGGCACCACCTATAAGGCCTATGCCTTCGTTGGTGACGCCGCTGGCCTCGTGTTCCTCGGCGGCATTGTGTGGGCAATCGTGCGCCGCTACGTGCAACGCCCGTACCGCATTCGCATAAAGTCAAAACCCGAACACGCCCTCATCCTCGGCGTCTTCTTCGCCATCGGTGTCACCGGGTACGGCGCCGAAATGTTCCGTATCGCCCTCGAAGGCGGCCCAGAATACGAAAAGTGGAGCTTCATTGGCTACCCACTGTCGACGCTGGTCGACGGCATGTCGCAGTCAGCGCTCAGCACCTGGCACCAGTGGTGGTGGATTGGCCACGTTGCTACGTTCGTCGCCTTCCTCGCGATCTTGCCGCTCACGATGCTGCGCCACATCTTCACGTCGCCGATCAACCTGTACCTGAAGGACAAAGATCGTCCGAAGGGTGCCATGCGGCCGATGGCCAACCTGATGGAGACCGAACTCGAGTCGTTCGGCGCCTCGGTTGTCGAAGACTTCACTTGGAAACAACTGCTCGACCTCGATGCCTGCACCATGTGCGGCCGTTGTACCAGCGTCTGCCCGGCACATGCCACCGGCAAGTCGCTCGACCCGCGCGAGATCGTCCTCAAGGCGGGTGCGGTCATGGCCGCCTCGGGTTCCCCAGCCGTGAGCGCACCGCTCGGCGAAGACAAAGAGATCACCATCTCGGCCAACAACCTGTTCGAGCGGATCACCGCCGAAGAGATCTGGGCCTGCACCACCTGCAAGGCATGCGACGAGATCTGCCCGGTCGGAATCGAGATCACCGACAAGATCTTCGACATGCGTCGCTACTTGTCGCTGATGGAGTCGAACTTCCCGCCCGAACTCGGCAACGCCTATCGCGCGATGGAAAACCAGTTCAACCCGTGGGGCCTCAACCAGGGCGAACGCGGCGATTGGGCCGACGGCATGGACGGTGTCACGATCGTCGATCCGGGCCAAGCACTCCAGCACGAGTACCTCTACTGGGTCGGCTGTGCCGGTTCGTTCGATGACAAGAACAAAAAGGTCACGCAGGCAATGGCGCAACTGTTACGCCGTGCCGGCATCGACGTCGCCATCCTCGGGCCGTCCGAGATGTGCACTGGCGACTCTGCCCGCCGCTCTGGCAACGAGTACCTGTTCCAGATGCTCGCTCAGCCGAACGTCGAGATGCTCAACGAGATGGGCGTCAAGAAGATCATCGCCCAGTGCCCGCACTGCCTCAACACGTTGAAGAACGAGTACCCGCAGCTCGGTGGCAACTACGAAGTAATTCACCACACGCAACTGCTCGAGCAGCTCATCGACTCGGGTCAGCTTGACGTTTCGCAGGCCACCCTCGAAGAGCGCATCACGTACCACGACTCCTGCTACCTCGGTCGCCACAACGACGTCTACGTCGCACCGCGCAAGGTCGTCGGCGCCATCAAGGGCATCGAAGTTGTCGAGATGTCGCTCAACGGCACCAAGGGCATGTGCTGTGGCGCTGGCGGCGCCCGCATGTGGATGGAAGAGAACACCGGCACCAAGGTGAATGACGAGCGCGCAGCGCAGGCAATCTCCACGGGCGCCAGCCGTGTCGCCACCGCCTGCCCGTTCTGCTACATCATGCTCGACGATGGAGTGAAGGGTGCTGGCAAGGAAGAGCACGAGGTCAAGGTCGCTGACGTCTCGATCCACCTCCTCGAAGCCATCGAAGCCGGTGAGGCCAAGTTCCACGAAGGCAACGCCCCACTCGTCGAAGCTGAGCTGGCAGCCGCCCGGCTCGACGACGGTCCGCAGTCTCCCGCCTGACCAGGGCGCCAGCAGCGACGTACTGCAGTGCGGCTGGCCTCGATCGTGAGTTGGGCTTGTCGATCGCTGAGTCCAACTGGCTGAGACGGGCGTCATCGACGGTTCGCGCCGTTGGTCCGTATCGTTGTTTCATTCTTCGAGGAGCAATGTGATGAGTACAGACGACACCGGCAGCTGGTCGCGACCGAACCCGACCGAGCGAACCGATCCCGACTTTGTCGATATCACGCGACTCGCGCCCGCATCAAACGGGGCTGATCAGCCCGCTGACGACGAGACCAGCGCCGACGAGATCAGCGACGACGACCTCGTAGCCATCGACGTAGACGACGTCGACACAGACGACGTCGACGACGATGACATCGACGCGATCATGGCTGGCTTCGAACGCTCGAACGCTGCTGCCGCTGAAATCGCTGCCGAAGTCGCCGACTCGCCAAACGACGCAACCGAGGAAGAGCCCGCAACCCCCGAGGTAATGGCCGACGAGGTCGTGGCCGCCGAGGCTGCACCAGTTGCCGAAGCAGAGCCCGAAACGGTTGCTGAAGTCGAGCCCGTCGCAGAGCCTGAGCCGGTTGCTGAAGTCGAGCGCGAACCGGAACCCGAGCCCGAGCCCGCAGTCAAGGGATTCGCCGCACTCGGTCTGCGCCAGGAACTCGTCGACACGCTCAACGAACTCGGCTACGAAGAGCCCACACCGATTCAGCGCGAAACGATCCCGCTGCTCCTGACGGGCCGAGACATGCTCGGCCAGGCGGCAACGGGCACGGGTAAGACCGCAGCTTTCGCACTCCCGGCGCTCAACGCCATCGAGCCCGGGTTCCCGGATGCGCCTTCAGTCCTGGTCCTGACGCCGACCCGCGAGCTGGCTATTCAGGTCAGCGAAGCCATCGTGAAGTACGGCAAGAAGCTCGGTGCCAAGGTGGTGCCGGTGTTCGGTGGCCAGCCGATCGGCCGCCAGCTGGGCGCCCTCGATCGTGGCGCACACGTCGTCGTGGCGACCCCGGGCCGAGCAATCGACCACATCGGACGCGGTTCGCTGCGGCTCGACAAAATCAAAACCGTCATCCTCGATGAGGCCGACGAAATGCTCGACATGGGCTTCACCGACGATATTGAGTCGATCCTCGAGAGCACACCGGCCGATCGCCAGACGGTGATGTTCTCTGCCACGATGCCGCCGCGGATCCACTCGATTGCGAAGCGCCACCAACGCAACCCTGAGAAGATCAAAATCGGCAAGGCCGAAACGCAAGAGAGCCAAAAGCTCATCCGCCAGAAGGTCTACTTCGTCAAGCGCAACGACAAGCCGTACGCGCTCGGCCGCATCCTCGACATCGAAACCCCTGACGCAGCCATTGTGTTCTGCCGCACCCGCATGGACGTCGACCAACTGACCGCCACCATGGGCCTCCGCGGCTACCGCGCCGAGGCACTCCACGGCGGCATGGACCAGTCGCAGCGCGACCGCGTCATGGCGCGCCTGCGTGATGGCACAGCCGAATTGCTCGTCGCAACCGACGTGGCAGCTCGCGGCCTCGACGTCGACACGCTCACCCACGTCGTCAACTACGACGTCCCGGCAGCTGCCGAGAGCTACGTCCACCGCATCGGCCGTGTTGGTCGTGCAGGCCGCGAAGGCACCGCAATCACGCTCGCCGACCCACGGGATCGTCGTCAGCTCGGCAACATCGAACGCCTGATGAAGACGACCATCGAAGTCGGCACGGTTCCGAGTGTCGCCGATCTTCGTGCCCGCCAGGTCGAGGTCACTGTCACCCAGATCCGTGAAGCTCTGACCGCACCCGACCTCGAAGACTTCAACAAGGTCCTGCACTCCCTCGCTGGCGAAGACAGCGATCGCAACATCGCGCTGGCCGCCATCAAACTCGTTCACGAAGCTCGTGGCGCTGTGATGGACGAGCGTGAAATTCCTGATGCCTCGGTGCGCAACGAACGCAGCAGTGACTTCAAAGACAAGCGCTCCGACGGCAAGGGTCGTCATCGCGACGACCGCGAATGGGACGACAAGAGCAAGGGCAAGAAGAAGTTCGACCGCGACGACCGGCAGGGCAAGAAGCGCGACTTCGACAACTCCGACACCGGCTTCATCTTCATCAGCCTCGGCCGCAAGAGCGGCGTGCGCCCGGGCGACCTCGTTGGCGCCATCGCGAACGAGTCAGGCCTCACTGGTCGCCAGATCGGGCCGATCCGTATCTCGGAACAGCACTCGGTTGTGGGCGTGCCCTCGGACGATGTTGATCGCGTGATCGAGGCAATGGATCGCGCCACGATGCGCGGCAAGCCGGTCAAGGCCCGTCGTTACACCGACTGATTTCTGAGCTGCGGCGACGTGGTGCCTCGCACCACGTCGCTGTCAAAGCTGGATAGTCAGCGGAAGTTTTCGAAGTAGCGGCTCGGTGTCGGGCCAGCCTGGCCCTGATACTTGCTGCCCTTGGCGCCCTGCCCGTACGGCAGGTCGGCTGGCGATGTCATCTCCATGAAGCTGATCTGACCGATCTTCATGCCCGGGTAGAGCGTGATCGGCAGGCTTGCGACGTTGGCAAGTTCGAGCGTGATGTGGCCGTCGAATCCGGCGTCGATGAAACCCGCCGTCGAGTGGATCAGTAGCCCGAGGCGACCGAGGCTCGACTTGCCTTCAACACGCCCGACAAGGTCGTTGGGAACCGTCATTCGTTCGAGGGTCGAACCGAGGACGAACTCGCCAGGGTGCAGCATGAACGGTTCGTCGCCGATGCCGTGCTCGTCGCAGGGCATCTCGATCAGCTCGGTGAGCCCGGTCATGTCCCGCTTCACGTCGATCACGCCGGCGGTGTGGTTGCGGAACACACGAAACAGGTTCGAGATCCGGACGTCGATCGACGACGGCTGGATCAGCGAATCGTCGAGCGGGTCAATAACGATGCGGCCAGCATCGAGCTGTTCGCGGAGGCTGCGGTCGGACAGGATCACGGCGCCACGATACCCAACCGGCACGCAGCGGCCGCACGGGCTAAATTCCGCTGCATGTACAACCCGCCGGCCAACCGCGTCGACGACGTCGCGATGATCCACGAACTCATCGAGCGCGCCCGCTTCGCGCACATCATCTCCCACACCGACGACACCTTCGCGTCGTCCGGTTTGCCACTGCTCCTCGACCGATCGCCCGCCGAGTTCGGTGCGCTCCGCGGGCACTTCGCCCGAGCGAACGATCAATGGAAGGCGCTTGACGGCGCATCGGTACTTGCACTGTTCCCGCTCACTGACGGATACGTCACGCCGTCCCGCTACCCGTCGAAGGCCGAACACGACCGGGTGGTCCCAACCTGGAACTATGAGGTTGTCCACGCCCACGGCATCGTCCGCATCCACGACGACCCGGCATGGGTGCGCCAGCTCGTGTCAGACCTGACCGACCACCACGAAGCGGCCCGCCACGACCTCGACGTCGCACTTCGATGGGCGGTTACCGACGCTCCGCCGGACTTCATCGACAAGCAACTCCGGGCAATCGTCGGCATCGAGATCGAGATCACCCGGCTGGACGGCAAGCGCAAACTCAGCCAGAACCGGTCAGATGCCGACCGGCTCGAGGTGATCGCCGGCCACGCCACTTCGCCAGCCGAACGAGACCGCGCGTTGGCGGTTGCCATGCGCGAGACGCTCAACTGACTCGCTGCAAAAGCGCAGCTGCAGTCGCTCAGACGAGCGCGTGAACGGCTGATCCCATCAGGTCGATGAAGTTGTCGGCGTAGAACCGTTCGCGGACGTTTTCGGAACGGTCGCCAAGGCTGCGCTCGAATCGTTCGAACGGCCGACGGCCGCCTTCGACATGCGGGTAGTCAGTGTTGAAAAGCAGGATGTTGGGCCCGACTTGATCGGTGACCCAGCCAACGTCTTCGGTCGGGTACGGCGTCACCCTGACTTGGCGCTGCACGTACTCCCCCGGTGTGATCGACAGATCACGGAGCCGTTCTTCGTGACGACCGAAGGCGTCCATCGCTGACTCCATCTGCTTCAGCCAGCTCGGGAGCCACGTACAACCCTGTTCGATGACACCGACGCGAAGATTCGGGTGACGTTCCAGCACGCCGTCGAAGATCATCGTGGCGAGGGTCTGCATCGGCGGGAACGGGATGGCCATGTAGTCGACGGAGCGGAAGTTCTCTTCGCCGCCGTGAAAGTCAGGTGGGATCGGCAAGCCGTTGTTGAAGTAGCTCGGATCGATGAGTGCGCCGGTGCCGCCGACGTGGAAGACGACGGGGATGCCGGCTTCTTCGGCTTGGCGCCACACACGGTCGAGCGATCGGTGCGACGGCGAATGGCCAGCCGGACAACCGGAGGCAACGAGCAGCGCAGCGGCACCCATCTCGATGGACTCGGCGGCCATTGCCGCGGCCCGGTCGAAGTCGGCGAGCGGGACGTAGCAGGTGGCGAGCAGGCGCTCGTCGACCGAACAGAACTCGGTCATCCCCCGGTTGTGGGCGCGCGCTGCGCCGTAGGCGAGGTCGAGGTCGACCGGCTGGCCGTTGATCGGGTGTTCCCACTCGAAGAGCCGCGAGTTGTGGAACGTGTTGAAGAGCAGCTGGCTGTCGACGCCGATGTAATCAAGGGCGCGCGGTCGGTCTTCGGCGATGAATGAACCGGTGGCCGCGAAGTTCTTCCGGTTCATCACATCGGTGGCTTCGTCTGCGAGAAACTCCTCACTGCGATGCCGTTCGGCAAGCCGTTGGAAGACTGCGGTGAGATCATTGGGAACCAATGAATCACCGGCACCTGCGTCGCCGGTTTGGACGAGTTCGTTCGCGTACTGCGGGACGATGAGCCGCTCACGGATGTCAGGGTCAGCGTGATCACGGAGCCAGTTGGGCGGTTCCATGATGTGGGCGTCAGCGTCGTGGACCCGGCGGCGTTCGATGTAGGCCATGTACCAGTGTCGCGCTCAGCCACCACCGCAGACGAAGAGTGCGTCGCTGAGCTGCTGAACACTCACGACGGCGGAGCTAATTCAGCCGACGCTGCTGCATTGCCCGCTTGCACGCCTGCGTCTCGGAGTTGGGCCCGATCAGCTGCGTCGGATCCTGCGTTCCAGCCGGCGCGGTCACGCGATCGGTGACCTTGGTGCCTGAGGTTTCCACCGTAGAGCCGTTCGATCTCGTCGTCGACAGCATCTGACTGGCGCGCGAGAACAACCACCACCGCTGGGCCTGCTTTTTCTTCTGCGTGATCACGCTCGGCGGCGAGACGATCGCCGATGCGCACTGCATAGCCCGCAAGAAACGCAGAACGGAACGCGCGGCTGCGGCGGTGTGCGCCTGCGACGCCAGCTGCTGCCTCGTGGTTGAGCGCCGACTGTGCTTGCAGCAGCAGCGATGTGAAAAGCAACTCGACGCGATACACATCGGCGGCCTGACCCGTGAGTGACGCCAGACCGTACGCGGCAAAGCTGATCGACCTGCAGCGGCCTGCTTCGGCCACGACATGGAGCAATGTGGCTTTCTCGCTCGAATATGGGTCATCGATGGGCAGACGAATTGTGACAGGACGATCAGTGGCTCCAGACGCATCACGGACCATCGCCTCGTCGATTGCATGCTTGCTCATCATCGCTTGCGCCTTGGCGGTGAACGTTTCTGCCTCGGCGGGGAAGTCGGTCGACTCGGCCTGCGCCAACAATGCCCGGACCTTCGCGAGGATGGGATCGTTCGAGTCGCCGCCAGCAAAGCCGGCGTCGACAGCGGTTTCGCCGGGCGGCGGAATGAGCCGGTGGACTGCACCCAGACTCGTCAGCGCGACCATCGTCGCATCGAAGACCTTGATCGGGTCGACAGCCGAGTCGCGCCACGTGAAGATCCACGTGGCATCAAGGGACGGAGGGTCGACCGTAGAGCGGAGTTGGTTGATCTGGCTCTGCCATCGCGGGTGCTTCGACGACGCTGGCCGATGCGCATCATCGACGAGGATGGCCACCTTCAGCAGGTGCGACGATTCGCGAGACACCGCCCTGCCGGCCTGGCGCACCAACTCGGACGGCTGCCAACCGTTGGACCACACTGCAGCAACAGTTGCAGTCAAAACCATGGCAGCGTCACGCCACGCTGCTGCCGGATCAGCATCGACATGGCACGCCAAACAGTCGCATTCAGGCTCGTTGAACGGCGGCCGGTCCGACTGGCCGAAGCGGGCGTCCTGCTCGGCACCCGTTGCGCGATGAGATCGCTTGCGTTGTTTGGCCGCACGTCGTTGTCGATTGTTCTGCCCCATGGCATCGCTCCGTTTCGGTGGTGAGATATGGAGGGCGATCCGAAATCGCCGAGGCGCCGCTGTTACGTCGAGAACGTCCAGCGCTGAGACCAGTATGGAGGATCGGTGTCACAGTCCCGATCGAAGAGCAATACATGGTCGGTCGACGAACGACTCGGTCGGTGCCGTTCGGGCGTGCAAGAAGCCGGGCCAGGCAGCTACCCTCTTGATTCTTCGCGGATGTAGTTCAATGGTAGAACATCAGCTTCCCAAGCTGAGAACGCGGGTTCGATTCCCGTCATCCGCTCCATGTGATGTCGCGAGACATCCCGGACACCCGAACCCCCGTTAGGGGTTCGGGTTTTTTGGTTTTCGGGGTCCTTTGGGGCCGCCTTGGGGTTTGCCTGTGGGTTGGTAGGTGCGGGTTGTGTCGAGGGTGAGAACGCGAAGAATTTCGCCGGTGGTGGCGTCGATGATGCGGATGTCGAGGTCTTTGATGAGGCAGACAACGCGGGTCCTGGCGTGTGGTCGTCCAATGCCGATCTTGAACATGCGTCCGTGGTGTCGGAGTGTGATCTTGCCGCCGGTGTCGACTCGGTCGTGGCGGACTCGTCAGTGCGGGTCATCGCGACCGATCGGGGCGGCTTTGGGACGAGAGTTGTAGGCGGCTGCGGGTGTCCGGTTGCGCAACGATCGGTGTGGTCGGCGCTGGTTGTATTCGTTTCTGAACGCCTCGAGGAGCACATCGAGGTCAGCGAGGTCGTCGGGCTGGGCGGGTTGAGCGCGGAGCCAGTTCTTGAGGGTCTGTTGGAATCGTTCGACTTTGCCGCAGGTGGTCGGATGGTTTGGTCGGCTGTTCTTTTGGATGATGCCGAGGCGGACGAGCATGGATTCGAAGCCGTTGCGTCCGCCGTTGCCGCCGCCGGAGAACCGGGTGGTGTAGACGAGACCGTTGTCGGTCAACGTCGAGAACGGAAGCCCGAACTCCTCGACGCAGCGGGTGAACGTTTCGATCACGGTGAATCCCTTGACGGGTTGGTGTGCGGTGATTGATAACGCGAACCGGGAGTGGTCGTCGAGCCAGGTGATGATCTCGGTGTCGGTGCCGTTAGCGAGCCGATAGTGGGTGTAGTCCGATTGCCAGCACTCGTTGGGTTGGTCGGCTTCGAAACGGATGTAGGACGACTTCGGTTTCTTCTTGGGCTCGCCGGTCACGCGGCCGGCGGCTTTGACGTAGCGGTGGACAGTTGCTGGTGACACCGTGATTGCGTGATGCTGTTCGAGGTGCCAACAGATTGTTGCTGGGCCGGCATCGAGACCTCGTCCGGCGAGGTTGTCGCGGGTCTGCACGATCAGTCCAGCGATGTCGTTTCCGATCTTGTTTGGTGAGTTCAGCGGGCGTTTCGAGCGGGGTTCGAACGCCGCGTTCCCTTCCAGTCGGTGGCGGGCGAGGAGTTCGTAGACCCACGACCGAGAAACCTCGTATGTGTTGACTACCTCGGCAACAGAACGCTTCTCGAACACGACAGCAGTGATTACCAATCTGGATTTCGACACACCGCAAAGTGTCCGTGATGTCTCGCGACATCAGTCCGGGATGTCCTGAAACAACACACCGTCATCCGCTCCACATATAACACCTGCTCAGAGGCTATTCGGTCACCGCAGATGTCAGTTTTCGTGCCTTGTCCGTGCCTTGTCCGTGCCTAGACCGCTTGTGAAATGGGCGCGATAACGCCGCTCCCGCTTGCGCTCGTCGTACGAATGCCCTGCTCATGAATCCATCGGCGTCGGACAGCCCTGCGTTCTCAGGCGGGAAAGCTGATGTTCCCTCAGGCGACCGGCCGACCCCTGTCTGTGAGGGCGGTGTGGGCTGCACTTGTCGGCCTGAAGCCGTCAAGCGCGTTGCAGGGACGATGACCCGAGAAGGTCGGAGCTGGTTCGAAACCGTGCGAAACCAACCAGCGCAGTCCAGATATGTCCGTTCCGTACCGGTGTGCCGTCCAGACGGTCCTCCTGGATGCAGCTACTCCACTCTCGACCGAATCCCGTCCGGGAGATCCGGAGATCTTCGGAGCCAGTCTCGCCGGACTGAGCAGCCCGCAGTGTCACTGGCCGCTCGTCAGAACGGTGTTTCGTACGGGACGCTCGGTGCTCGCCCGACGTCGTTCAGACAGCGGCTGCGGACGTTGCTGCGTCGTCGGGGTGGCCCGAGTTGTTTCGACGCCGGTGACCTTGCATGAAACCGAGGAGTTCGGTCGCTGCGAGAACAACGAAGAACTGACCGACTGCGACGCCCGCAACGGTGGCTGAGGCAGCGGTGTCGGCGTGGTAGCTCACCGCAAGCCCGAGGACCACGGCCAGCCATCCGAACACGACGGCGACCACCATGGCGACTGGCACCCGGCGCACCAAGAGCACTGCGGTAGCAGGCGGAGCGACCAGGAACCCGAACACGAGCAACGTTCCCACGACCCGAAAACTTGCCACGACGGTCAACGACAGCAAGATCAACATCGCGATGTGCGCAAAGCCTGGGCGCAGGCCCAGCGTCGCTGCTTTGTCGGCATCGATCGATAGTGCCAAGAAGGGTCGGTGGCCGACGACGACACCGACCACGGTGATGACCAATGCAATCGTTCCGAGCACGAGTTCGCCTCGACGCACCCCGAGGACGTCACCGAAGAGGAACCCGTTGAGATCGCCGGCGAAGGAGTTCTGACGGCTGATGATGACCACACCGAGTGCGAGCATGCCGACGAACAGCAGTCCGATCCCGGTGTCGTCAGACAATTTCGTCGTGCGGTGCACGAGGTTGATGCCCAGCACCATCACGATCGCGCTCGCCGCCGCCCCGAGGGTGAGGTTGAACCCCCAGACGACTGCGAGCGCGATGCCGGGCAGTACGCCGTGGGCCATGGCGTCGCCGAAGAACGCCAGACCTCGGATGACGACCCACGTACCGATCAACGATGTCATCGTGGCGGCCAGCAGCCCCCCGAGAAGGGCCCGGCGGGTGATCTGCGAGCCGAAGGCGTCGAGGAAGAAGTCGATCATCGTGGCCAAGTCTCGCGCTCCCCGGTCAGGAGGAGAGAGCGGTCGCGATCAGATCAGCGTTCGTCTGCATCATGCCGATGTAGGTCTCGGCACCAGAGCCGTCCTCGCCGAGGCTTTCGCTGAATAGTTCGACCACTTCCACCGCACCGCCGACCTCGTCAGCGATCGCGTCCGCAAGGTTCGACGATTGGGTCGTCTCACCGAAGATCGCCTGGATGCCCTCGGCCTCGATCACTTCGACGAGTTCGTCGAGGTCGGACGCCGACGGCTCGGCGTTGGTGGTCAGCGATGGGATGATCGCCCCGACGACTTCGAAGTCGAACCTGTCGGCGAAGTAGCCAAAGACCTCATGATTGGTCACAATCACGCGTTGAGCCTCGGGGACCGCCGCGAGCGTGTCCTCCATCGCAGCGTCGAGACTCGCCAGCTCGGCAAGGTAGTTGTCGAACGACGTGGCGAGAGCTTCTGAATCGACGCCAGCGAGACCAGCCACGACCGGCTCGAGCGCTTCGACTGCGGTGATGATGCGGGTCGGATCGGTCCAGATGTGCGGATCGCCGCCTTCCTCATCCGAATGCTCCTCGCCTTCCTCATCCGAATGCTCCTCGCCTTCCTCATCCGAATGCTGCTCGCCTTCCTCATCCGAATGCTCCTCGCCTTCCTCATCCGAATGCTCCTCGCCTTCCTCATCCGAATGCTCCTCGCCTTCCTCATCCGAATGCTCCTCGCCTTCCTCGTCGGAATGCTCGTCGTCGGAGTGCTCTCCAGTGAACTCGAGAAGGTCAATCTGTTCGGCGAAGGAGAACACATTGGTTCCAGAGTCAGAGACGTTGGCGATGATGTCGAGCATGCCTTCTTCGAAACCGGCGCCGTTCACGATCAGCAGGTCAGCGTTCTCCATCGACTCGGCCTGCCGCGCGGACGGGGCGAAGTCGTGCGGGTCCGATCCGAGTGGCATGATGACCTCGACGTCAGCCTGATCACCGACCGCTGCCGACACCACATCACCCAAGATGTTGGTCGTGACGACGATCTGCGGTCGCTCACCGCTCTCGCTCGGCGACGAGTCGGCCTCGCCCTCGGCGGCGGTCACGGCGGCCGATGATCCATCGTTGGAGTCAGAGGAGTCAGAGCCGCAAGCTGCAGCACCTGCTGCGAGCACGACAACACTCAGGACTCGGCTACTTGAACGGATAGTATTGAGAATTCTTCCCATAGCCTGAGAGGTTATGGGAACCACTCCAAGAACGGCAACCCCGGTGCGCAAGTCTCCCGAAACTGATGATGTCGGTCACGCTGGTGCTCTCGGCACCAGCCGCTCCGGTGCTTCCGCGACCGCTCAGCACTCGCCTGTGACGTCATCGCTCGGGCCAGCGTCGTCGATCTACTTCTCGGACGTACGTGTCGAGCGAGGACGATCGACGGTGCTCGATGTGGCAAGCCTGCAGATCGATCCCGGCTATACGGCGCTGGTGGGTCCGAACGGTTCGGGTAAGTCGACGATGCTCCATGTCATCGCTGGCCTTCTTCGACCATCGGCGGGCACCATGACGCTGCCATCGTCGAGTGCCGGCAATGCCCGGGTCGCCTATGTACTGCAGTCACAGCATGCCTCCAAGCAGTTGCTTGTGACCGCTCGTGAAGTCGTGCAACTCGCACGCCGCAGCGGGCGGCTCGGTCGAGCCACTCCACAGGATCGCCGGATCGTCGATGACCTGATGGAGCGCCTCGGCGTCACAGATCTGGCGCATCGGCATCTCGCCGACATGTCGGGTGGCCAGCGTCAGCGAGTCTTCATCGCCCAGGGCCTCGCCCAGGAGGCTAACATCCTGCTGCTCGACGAACCTGTCGCAGGGCTTGATCTGGCATCTGAACAGACCATCAGGCAGGCAATCGACGACGACCGGTCGTCGGGTCGCACGGTGGTGGTCGCAACCCACGACCTGGACGAGGCAACCCGCGCCGACCAGGTCGTGTTGCTGAACGGTGCCGTCGTCGCCGTCGGGTCACCGACCGATGTACTTCAGCCAGAGCATCTACGACAGGCGTACCGAGGCCGAGTGTTGGAACTCGGAGACGGATCCGTTGCGGTCGACGACGACCATCACCACTGAGCACCACTGACCCGAAACCCGAATCGACAGCGCCCGCAGGCTCCGCGTCACGCAGCCGCTGCGGTGCAATCGGAACAGACGACAAACACGTCGATCAGATGACTGGACGGGGTTGCGGCGGCGGCTTTGGCAACCCGACCGAACGCAGCATCGAGCTGCTTTTCGAGTTCGTCGTCGAGGGTGAAGTCCTCCACGGTCCCACATTTCTCGCAGATCAGATGATGGTGATGTTCGGTCAGTTCTTCTGCGAGTTCGAAGAACGCATGGTCAGCTCCGTGGACGAGGCGACGAATGACACCGGCCTCTTCCATCAACGACAGGTTGCGGTATGCCGAACTCTGCGTGATCTCGCCGGAATACGACAGCAGATTCGGCAGCGTGACCGGTGCGCCGATGGCACGCAGCGCCGTGACAATTGCTCGACGGCCAGTGGTGTATCGCATCTCATGTTGAGCGAGGCGGTCGGCCACGACACGGTCGAGTTCAGTTGTGGGAGCCATAACCAGGTCGAGTATAGCCAGCGCTCTCCCGCTCCACCGGGTTGATATTCAAATATTCGAATAGTATGTTGCGGGTGTGATTTCGTCGGACCCGAAGCACCACGTCGGTGACACCTCCTACGGTGACGCTGCTGCGTTGTTGAAGGCACTGGCACATCCGGGGCGGTTGCAGATCGTTGCAGAACTCGCCAACGGGGATCGATGTGTCCACGAGCTCGTGGACATACTCGGCATTGCGCAACCCACCGTGTCCCAGCACCTCCAGGTGCTTCGAGCAGCACGCCTCGTGACGGCGACAAGGGCGGGCAAAGAGAACCGCTACACCCTGGCCGATCACCACGTCAGCCACATCGTCGGCGACGCCATCGCTCACGCAGCCGAACATCGCTGAGACATCGGCTGAGACACCGCTCGACCCGAACCCGGGCCGGTCGACTCACACCAATCCAAAGACCACCACAACATCGAGGAGAACTTCATGACCACAGCAACCGAACACCGCATCCACACCGAACACGATCATCAGCACGGGCCTGAGTGCGGCCACGCCAGCACCACTCACGGCGACCACGTCGACTACGTCCACGACGGCCACCTCCATCGCCAACACGACGGGCACTGGGACGAGTGCAACGGTGCTGATGCCTGCATCACCCACGCCACGCACGAGCACCAGCACGGCCCGGAGTGCGGACACGAGTCGATCCAGCACGGCGACCATGTCGACTACGTCCACGACGGCCACCGTCACGCCCTCCACGACGGCCACTGGGACGAGCACTGAACCGGACGTGATGCCGACGCTGCAGGCCCCAGTCCGCAGCGTCAGGCTCGATCCGGAACTCGAGAACGACCACGTCGTCGAGTTCGAGGGCGACACGACGAGATGGCCGAAGTTGCGTGGAACGAGCCACACGCGATCCGTCGAACGTCCACTGCCATCGTCCAAATTCGACGAGACGGCGCAAACGGGAATCATTCTATGATTCTCACATGCACGACCCCGCCGAGCATCGGCGCTCCTCGCACGGCACGAACGTCCAGTGACATCGACCCTTCTGCGGTCCGAACCGCAATTCGTTCGCTGGGCGACGGCCGAGGGCGTGTCGATGCTCGGCTCGGGAGTCTCCGCGATCGCCCTGCCGATCCTCGTCTACCAGATCACTGGGTCAGCGGGAATCACCGGTCTGCTCTTCGCACTCCGAGTGCTGCCGTACCTGTGCGTGGGCCTGATCGCCGGGCCGATCGCTGACCGTGGCAACCGCCGCCTGCTGATCATCGGCGGCAACATCGCCGAAGGCCTCCTCACCGCCACCATCCCACTCGCAGCCGCATTCGGCGTGTTGAGCGTCGCCCACATCTACGTGGTCACGCTGCTGTCAGCCACCGTGTTCGTGTTTTCTGACGCTGCCGTGTTCGGTGCCGTTCCCGCCCTTGTCGGTAACGAACGCCTCCCGGCCGCCAACGGGTTCCTCGGTGCGCTTCAGTCGGGCAGCGAGATCGTCGGGCCCGCACTGGCCGGCATCCTGATCGCCGTCATCGGAGCCGAGGCCACCCTGTGGGTCGATGCAGCGAGCTTCTTCGTTGCGGCCGGCGTGCAACTCACAATCCGATCAAACTTTCGAACTGCGACGGACGACTCCAACGAGGTACCGCGCCGCATCCGCGACCAACTCGGTCGGGCCTTCCGATTCATCCGAGGCGAGCGAACGGTGTCCACGCTGCTCGTTGCGGGCTTCGGCAACTCGTTCGCGTTCGGCATCGTGCTCGGCCTGCTCGTCCCCTAGGAGACTGCTGAACAATCGACTTTGGTGGCGGTCGTAGTATCGGTTTTGGGTCCGGGGCATGACCTGACCGAAGAGCCGGTGTCGGGGTGTGATCCGGTCGCGCTGGAAGGGCTTGTCCCGTAGGTGTCGTTCCCCGGTTGTCTGCCCCGGACCCACTCGATCAGCCGGGTGCGAGGTGCCAGGTGTTGCCGTCGTGTTCGAGGCCGAGGTTGATCAGTCGTTTCAGGTTGACGGTGGCGGCTCTGGTTGAGAATGCGATTTTGTTGCGGTCGACGCCGCGGTGGCGGAGCCGTCGGTGGCCGTTGGTGACGAGCCAGGCAATGGTGCGTTCGACCATTGGCCGGTGTTGTCGGTAGTCGGCGATCAGGTCGGTGTCGGTGCGCCAGCGCTGCCGGTTGGCGGCAAGTTGTTGGTCGTGTTCGGAGACTTTGAATGTCTTGCCGCCGACCGCGACTGTGCATCGCGATCTGATTGGACAGTTGCGGCACTTCGCTCCGAAGATTGCTGCGCCGCTGGCGGTGATGTGGGTGGTGATCGCGTTCGGGCAGGTGACGGTGCGTGCGTCATAGTCGATGGTGAAGTCGTCGCGATTGAACTGGTCGTCACTCAGCCTCGAGTTCCGGGCGAGCGGCCATGGCTTGATCAAGATCTGGTGGTTAGCGTCGTCGAGCTTGGCGAGTGAGTCGCCGGATCCGTAGGCGGAATCGGCAAGCACATCGAGCCCGGCGGGTTCGTCGGCGAGCAGTTTGATGCCGGCGGGGCCGTCACCGGCGTTGGCTGGTGTGAGGTCGCACGCGGTGATCAGGCCGGTGTCAGGTTCGACTGCGACGTGGGCTTTGTAGCCGTCGCGATATGACGACCTCGACTTGTGCATGTGCCGGGTCTCCGGGTCGACCGTTGAGATCACCCGGTGCTTCGTCACGTTGCGTTCGATCTTCCAGGAGCCTTCGGTCTCGCCGGGCTCGACGTCTTGGCCGGCAACCAGCGCAAGCAGCCCAACCAACTGTTGTTGGGTGTCGTCGAGTTCGACGCCGTCGATCGCAGCCAACACGGCGAGCGCGTCGTTGACGAGCCGGGTGACGAGTTCATCGCGGGCGGTCGGGTCGTTCCACGCGCACGCCGGCTTGCCGGAGCTGGCCTCGTAGTCGTCACCAACAACTGTTGCTGCGGCGGCTTGCGGAATGGATTTGCGGACCCGGCGGATCATCGAGACCAACTGCGTGACCGTGTCCTGAGTCGCGACCGCGTCGTCGAGCAACGTCGAGTCGAGCGCCCGGCGATGCTTGTTCGCCAACACGTTCGTCGAGGTGATCACGTCACGCACGGCATCGAAGATCCGCTCCGGACCATCCGATTTGCGGAGCCGGTTACGCCATTGCGTCAACGTCGTTGGATGAAACCCGGCATCGACAATCGACAGACCACACGCGACCTTCCAACGCAGATCAGTCGCCAACGCCTGAGTCGCTTCACGATCCGACAAACCCTCCAACGACTGCAACACGAGCACCGACGCAATCACTTCCGCGGGCTGCGACGGCCGACCTCGACCCGACCCGAACAAGTCAGCAAACATCTCATCAGGAAACAAGCGCTGACGATGTGCGGCCAAGAACGCGTACACCGAATCGTCATGCACCAGATGCGACACAAACGCCGCCGCGTCCATCAACTCAACGTTCGGATCAGCACTTCCCTGCATCCCACAATTTTCCTACAACCAGCCAAGAAACGCGAGCCTTTCCCAAGGAAATATTCAGCAGTCTCCTAGGCCGTGGAAGAACTCGGCCTGGGCTCCGAAGACGGTCGCGTCGGGGCACTCTTCGCTGCGCTCAATGTCGGCAGCATGATTGCCGGGCTGCTCTTCGCTCGCATCTTCGACGTCGCCCGGATCCACTGGCTCACGCCACTCAGCCTGGCCGGTTCAGGCGTCATCGCAGCACTGCTGTCGCTCAACGCTCTGCCGTTTGCGGCGATCGGCCTGCTCGTGGTGTTCTCGACGACGATCACGTTCACGATCATCGTCGGCATCACCTACCGGCAACTGTCCACCACTGACGACCTGCGATCAACCGTGAACGTGATCGGCCGGATGATCGCGTGGGGCGGTCAACCCTTGGGCGCCGCTGTCGGTGCGCTCGTTGCCTCGATCGCCACGGTCGCCGTCTCGTATCGGTTGACCGCAGCCGCCATGATCGCGGCAGCGCTGTTCGCCTGGCTTCGCCTGCCTCGCATCGCTCGCCCGCCCGGCGACCCGGCAACTGATTCAGTGGCGGACACATCGTGAGCCAGACTGATAGTCGAGCGACGATGTTCCTCGTGCACCGACATCAAGCCGCGTTGTCGTCGGATCGACTCCTCGTCCCCCACTGGTCCACAAGCAAGCGAACCACCACGCCGACAGCGAGCACGCCGAGCCCGGTCACCACGGCCGACACCGGAAGCGACACGACGAGGACCACGCAACCAATCAGCCCGACGATCGCGATCCATCGCGGCCACCGTCGCTGCGCAGCATCGAGCGTGAACGTCGAAGCATTGGTGATCGCGTAGTAACTCAGGATCGCCACACCTGACAGACCAATCGCGTCGCGCAGGTCGATGACGACGATCAACACGATGACCACAGCGGCAACAGCGAATTCCGCACGCAAAGGCAGCGACCGCGCTTCGTCGACGTGGGCGAACCACCCGGGCAGCTCGCGGCGCCGAGCCATTGCGAGTGTCGTGCGCGACACACCGGGAATCAGGTTCAGCAATACCCCGAGCGCAGCGATCCCTACGCCGACGCTGACGAACGGACCAAGCCCGTCGAAACGACCGGCGTCAACGACCAGGCGCAGCGGCGCGTCCGCGGCAGCGAGAAATTGCGTCGGTACTGCGGCCAACGTGGTGACTGCAACGATTGCGTAGACGACGAGTACGGCACCGAGCGCCAGTGGGATCGCCCGCGGGATGGTCGTCTCGGGGTCCTTCACTTCCTCGCCGAGTGTTGCGATGCGGGCGTACCCGGCGAACGCGAAGAACATGAACCCGGCGGCGCGCAACACGTCGAACACTCCAGCGTCGATCGGGGTCAATCGAGCGATGTCAACGTCGGGCGCGGACCAACCCGACACGACCACGGTCGCCAACGCCGCAAGCGACACGATGAGCAGGATGCGGGTGACGAACACCGTCCTGGACAGCCCACCGATGTTGATTGCGGCGATCGCCACGATCGCTGCCACCGCCACGAGTCGGTCGTGCGCCGGGGCGAGGTATGCACCGACCGTGAGCGCCATTGCGGCACACGACGCCGTCTTGCCGACCACGAACCCCCAACCCGCGAGATGCCCCCAGAACGGGCCGAGTTGATAGCGGGCGTAGACGTAGGTGCCGCCTGACTCGGGATGGATCGCAGCGAGTTGCGCCGACGACGACGCGTTGCAGAACGCTACGAGAGCGGCGATCGCAAGACCGATCAGCAATCCGGTACCGGCAGCCTCCGCAGCCGGTGCCCACGACACGAACACGCCCGCACCGATCATCGACCCGGCCCCGATCACCACGGCGTCCGACACGCCCAGCCGTCGTTCGAGATGACCTCCGCCACCGGTGTGCGCTGGCCTGCCGTCGCCCTGTCCAGTCACCCGGTCAACGTAGCCGGAGTCGGAGCGCGCTTGTATGGCCGATGCGACCACTCCGTTGTCAGGCCCAGAGCGACGAGATCGGTGCAGCGACGAGTCGGTCGCCGAGCGATCCGTGGTGGGATCCGGTGTGCAGCACGATGCCACCCTCGAATCGATCACCGATGCGGTCACGGAGGTATGCGAGATGCCGAGCATGTTTCGCCAGCGGCGTCGCCGTTGCCTTCACCTCGATGCCCACGATCTGACGACCGCGTTCCAGGATCACGTCGACCTCTCGCTGGTCGCGGTCTCGATAGTGCAACAGGCGTGTCGGTTGTGCCGCCCACGTGATCTGCTTGGCCAGTTCCCCGACGACGAAGCTCTCCAACAACGGCCCGAACCAGCGTGAATCGGGAGCGGCGAGCGAGATGGAAGTCTGATTCAACGAGTGAGCGGCGAGCGCAGTGTCGATGAGGTGCAGCGTCGGACGCTTCTTGGCTCGCGTGGTGTTGCTCGTCGACCACGCCGGAACCAACCGGACGAGGTACAGCGTGGCGAGGATGTCCAGGTACGAACGCACCGTGTCGCCGTTGGTCGCGAGTTCGCGTGCGAGATCCTCGACGACGAGCTCGTGAGCCGAGCGAGCAGCGACCTGATCGACGAGACTGCGCAACACGTCACTGCGTCGGATGTCGGCGACCTGATCGACGTTTGCCCGACTGGTCACGGTGTCGATGTACGACTCGCACCACTGAGATCGGAATCGATCGCTCGTGGAGCCGAGTACGAGTTCGGGGAAGCCGCCGCCCGCAATCAGGTCGGCGTAATGTCGGCGACCGAGTTCGGCTCCATCAGCGACCAGACCGGCAAAGGCGTTGTCGACGAAGTGTTCGTCGACGCCGGTTCGCTCGCCAACCGAGAACGGGAGGAGTTCGAGGATCCCGATCCGGCCGGTGAGTGTGTCGGCAACCGACTGCATCGTCAAGAAGCGGGTGGAACCGGCGAGGATGAACTGGCCTCGATCCCTGTGTCGGTCGAGTTCCCGCTTCAAGGCAAGCAACAGCGCGTCTCCACCTCGCTGGAACTCGTCGATGGCCGTGGGTCGATCGACGTCGGCGAGCAGCCCGACCGGATCGGTGAGTGCCCGATCGAGCAGCGTCGGATCATCGAGGTTGACGAGCGTCCCACGTGAGCGCTGGAGGTGTTCGAGCAGAGTGCTCTTTCCTGCCTGTCGCGGACCGTTCACGACGATCGCGCGAAACCCGCTCAGCAGCTCGGCGGCGATGGTTTCGAGACGTCGAGTCTGATCGTCCATTGCCGAACCATAGGTGAAATATCGCGCGTGAATCGGATTTTGCCGGGTTTGTAATCGGATTTTGCCGGTCGTGTGATCGGATTCTGCCGCCTGAACGCTCGAGTTGCGGCTACGTAGGTGCTATCGGTCGCGGCTGGGCTTCCAGCCAGCCCACTTCTTCATGTATGCAGCGTGTTCTGCTCGGACTCGCTCGCGAAGCGCCTCGATCTCGTCGGGGTCATCGGGCATCTTGGTGCGCGAGACAATGGGTTTGTCTGACATCAGAAGCAGCGTTCGATCGACCGTGTGTGGCCCTGTCCGGTCCAGCGCTCAATCGGGTCCGGGACCGAATTGTCGGCCGAGCGGTCAAAGCCCTCGCTGGTCGAGAGTTGGTGCAACGTCTTCTGAGTCGTTGTCGGAACGAGAGTTATCCCGATCATTTTGATGATTGCTGCGTTGCTCCGGGCAGGTTGACGTGGAACACACTCCTCCCGACCTCGCGCTGGTCGTGGCGACGTTCTTGGCGGAGCACTCCCGACTCCACGAACTCGGCCAGGTCGTCGAGGGAGCGGACGCGAGCCGCGTGGTCGCACACAGTGGCGTACTGCTCCATCTCGCCGTGGCCGAATCCCCAGGCACCCTCGGGTTCCGGCGTCAGCCAGACGAGTCGGCGGCTGCGGTCGCGCAGTTGGCTGACCGCTTCGACGTTCGGATCGAGGCCGTTGGAACGCCCGTCGCCGATCACGATGACTGTGGTCGACGCGTCGACAAGTGACCCGTATCGCGTCCAGAACGAACGCAACGCGGCGCCGTAGTCGGACGGCCTCGATGGGTCGAGCGGGCCACCGCCGGGGTCGTCGATCAGCCGACCGATGGCGGAAGCCACATCGGCGTGGCGGATGGTGTCGGTGACCTCGATGCACTGGTCGACGAAGGCCACCACCCGCACCCGAGCCGCCTGCGCGACGAGCATGTTCGCAACATGCAGCATCAGCCGGGTCGTTGGACGCATCGACAGTGACGTGTCGACGAGCAGGACCACCCGGCAGCGGCGCAATGCCGGGGTTCGACGGACGGTCTGGATCGGCACTCCCCCGGTGACGACAGCGCAGCGAATGGTGCGGCGCAGATCGACGACACCCCGGTGGTCAGGACGCTTTCGCCACGCAGGCGCTCCGTCGAGTTGTCGGCGAAGGAGTCGGACGATCTGGGCGAGACGACGCGACTCGTCGAGGCTGAACGGGTTCAGAAGTCGGGCATCGCTCGGCGCGAAGTGAGTCGACATTCGAACCGCTGCCTCGAACATTGCGTCGCGTTCGACGAGTGTGGCGGCAAGACGAACCCGCATGACGTCGAGCAGGTCGAGTGTCTCGGGCAGCAGGACAAGCCGCCGCTGACGACCTGCCCGAGCTGGGTCGGCACGACCGGCATCGGCCCACGCACCCATGTCACTGTCGGCGTCGATGACCGGAGCGACATCGTCGCCCTCCTCGCCGAGCACCGCTGCCGCCGAGCCCTCCGACGTCTCACTGTGCGTTGTTGTGGCACCGATCCGTTCCGACGGATCGTCGACGTAGGCCGCATCGTGGAGTCGGCGGTCGGTGTCGAGCATCAGTCGGGCGTCCGCCGCCGGTGCCGATGCCATCGACTCGACGGGGTCGTCGTCGGTCGATCGGCCAGCGGTCCATGCGCCACCGAACCACGCCTCGAACAACTCGTCGAACGTTTCGTCGTCCCGCCGGTGGCGAATCATGACGGCGCGCAGTACTGCCTGCACGCCGGACCGTTCGTCGAGCGTCGTCAGTGTCAATGCCTCGGCGGCGGCGATGGTGGCGTCGATACCGACATCGATGCCGGCTCGTCGCAGCAACGCAGCGAAGCGGACGATCGAGACGATCACCGGTCAGAGGGCGGCTCGTCAGGGAGCAGCACGTTGCGGACGACTGCCTCGTCGCGACGGTGTTTGACGATCGTGGCAAGGGTCTGCTCGATCGTGCGGGCATCGAGATCGTCGGCACCGAGTACGAGGAGTGCTCGCGCCCACTCGATGGCCTCGGCAGACCCCGGCGGTTGGTGCAACGCGACGCTCCGGAGCGAGGCGAGCGCTTCGACGACCCGTTGCGCGAGCGATGCTGCGACACCGGGCACGGCGTTGGTGACGATCTCCAGTTCGCGCTCGGGGGTCGGGTAGTCGACCGCAATGCGCAGGCAGCGCCGCTTCAACGCGTCGGCGA
>Ga0208414_1000883_pt1 | contig 25538 bp, 49 predicted proteins | sample AntAceMetag02UKE_FD_184770 | JGI IMG/M metagenome (GOLD analysis project Ga0208414, IMG submission 184770) | Saline lake microbial communities from Ace Lake, Antarctica - Antarctic Ace Lake Metagenome 02UKE (SPAdes) (version 2) | ecosystem: Environmental > Aquatic > Non-marine Saline and... | reverse complement strand
TTAATTTAATTAAATTGGCTAGAAAAAATAAGCCACTTAAATTAGGAATTGTTAATATGTGGCGACCAAAAATAATAACTAAAAAAGGAGATAAAAATGCTAACAGTAACATTCTCACTAACAAATAGAGAAAAAACATTTACTGACACTTCATTAGATAAGTGCTGTAAGTCTTTTTTTGATGAATACGGAGAAGCAATAGAAGAAGTAAAAAAAATTCATTTATTCTACCCTGAAAATAAAGATGAAGAAATGATTGTAAAAGGTAAAAAATCTTGTGCTACAATGTTAAAAGGTTTGCAAATGACAATATTGCAACCAAAGGATAAAATATAATGAAAAAAATATTATTATTTATATTATTATCTTTATTTTTAACTAATTGTACTCAAAAACTTTTAATTAATCCAGAAACTTCTAGAGATAAATTTAATGGAGATAATATAAGCGGAAATTATTATAAGGATTTACAGGTTTGTGAATATATACATAAAGAAAATACTGCTTTAATTATAAGAAAATTGGGTATTTCTGATAAAACACAATTTGTTAAAAAATGTATGTTAGAATATGGCTATACAATATTGAGATAACTTATGGTATAATAACTTATGAAAAATGATGATGATAGAGGTTCTTTAGATTTAACTTTTCAAATAGATATGCTTAATAAAAAAATTAAAAATTTAGATGGATTAGAAAAAATACACAGACAAACAAATGGAGATTTAAGGGTTCATATAGTAAAATTAGATAGAGAAATACACCAATTAAAAAAAGATATATTTATTCAAAACGAAAATAATCAAATTAATATTATAGAAAAAGATAATGAAATTGGCAGACTAATAAAAAAAATAACAGAAAAATAAAAGGAGAAATATGAGTAATAAAGAAAATGAAAGTTTATTAGCAACACAGTTAAGTGGATTACAATGTCATCTTAATAAATTTATTAACAGAATAGAGGGAGATGAATATACAGTAGGATTAATAGATGAAATTAAAAATACTCTAAAAGCTATTGATACTAATTCAGAAAGTGCAAACTTAAATCCCAAACACTTTGATAAACTTATAAAATTTGCTATGGAAGTTTGTAAAAAAATGCAAAAATATAGTGAATATATGAGTAATGTTAATATTAGATATACAAGTCCTAATGCTAATAAAAAGTTATTAGATAGAGTGCTAGATGAGTTTAAACTAGAGGAAGTTAATCTAACAGTACAATTACCAGGGGGTTCTAAAATTAAAGAAAAGGAGGTGCAAAAATAATTTTACTTTATGGTAGAATAATATATAACTAAATACATAACAAAAAAAGGAGATATATGTCAATACAACTTAATAACGAAGATAAAGAAATAATAGAAAAAGAAAATGAATTTGATTACTTGGTAGAACAAGTAAATGAATTACAATCTTTATCTAAAATAACAAATAAAGTTCAATCAGTAATGTTAGATGAACTTGAACAAATAAAAAAACATACAGGATTTTTTAATGTCTCTGAAAAAAAAAATAGTTAAAGAGGAAGTTTGGGAGGGTGTAGGTAATTCTTTAAAAGAACATAAGGAAGAAATGAAAAAAATATGGGCTAAAGAAAAAGAACCTCAACCACATAAAACTTGGAAAGAACATAATGCTTGGCTTGATACATTTAGATCAAAAATATTAACAGGAAAAGAAGATAAATAATGATAAAAGATAAAACAGCTAAATATGAAGTACAACATTACACTTTATTTAATGGTTGGATTAACTGTTGGACAGATGAAAATGAAAAACTATCATATTTTAACTCTAAAGAAGAAACACAAGAAGAAATAAAAAATAGTGTTGATGAATGGAATTGTGATCCAAATACAGAACATGATTATAATTATAATGAGTATAGAGTAGTAAAAATTAACTAAAAAAGGAGATAAGTAATGAGTAATGTAATACAAAATGAAGTTTTAACATTAATAGAAACAAAGTTAGATAAATCAATATCTGATTTAGAAAAAATAAGTAATACTGTTTTAACTGGTAAAAAAAATATTGATAAAATTATTGATGATTTGGAAGGTATAAAACAAATTATAATTCTTGATGATTTAAAAAGAATGGGTGGTCAAATTAAATGGCTTGACAGAAAGGAAGCAAAATAATGACATTAGATCAGATAGTTAAAATGCAAGGTATTATTGATAAAAGAGCAATTCGTTCTGATACTTTGGAATTTTTAAATGAAGAAAGATTTTCTAAGTCTAAACAATGTTTAATTAGATATGGAGATATGCACATAGATCACTTTTTAACAGTGTGTTCTAATGCAATGCTAGATGATTCATATATTGATGATGAAGATTTAACTTCTGTTGAAAAACACAATTTAAAAACTTCAACTAATTTAACAGGAGAGGAAATGTATTCTTTTCTTAAAAATAAAATTAAAGAGGAGTTTGGCAATGGACATAATTAAAGAAGATTTTAAACATAGTTTTAGTTCTGCCACTAAATTTTCTAAAAGTCCTTGTGAATGGTTATGTACTTATGGTTTAAAATTAAGGAGTAGTGGTAGTCCTGCTATGACAAGAGGTACGTTATCAGAGTTTGGTGCTTACTATAAAATTAAAAGAGGTATGCAACAAAAAGATGATAAGGCATTTGCCAAATTAATTAAGCATAAATTTAAAAAGTTTAAATATCTTGATGCTGAAAAAGAAATAGATAATGCTATTGAAATTGCTAAACAATTTGAAAAAGTATTATATGAAAGGCAATTAAGAGATATAGTAGGCTATCAATCAGAAATGGTTAAAAAACTAGATGGATTAAAATATCCAGTTAGATCATTTACTGATTTTGAATTTGCTAATATTATTGTTGATGCTAAATCTACAATGAGAATGCCGAGTTATCCTAGACCAGATCATTTAAGACAACAGGCTTTATACTCAAAATTATATGGCAAACCTACTGCATTGTTATACGCAACACCAAAGAAAACAATGTATTATGAGTTAAATGAAAGCGATATAGAAAATGGCTATAAAGAAATATTTAATCACTTTAAATCTTTAGAGAATTATATTATAAAGTGTAATAACAATTTAGAGGAGGCAATTAAAATTACTCCTTTAAATACCGATCCTAACCCTTATGCGTGGGATCTTAACATAAAACAGGAGGCAGAAAAAGTATGGCTAAAATATCAATAAATAATGCAGAAGATTTAATGTTTAAGTTATCTCAAAAATTTCCAGATAAGGATATTCATTGGAGAGTTCAAAGATTAACAAGAGATGGAACTGCAGGAATGGCACTTGCATATATTAATGTTCGTCAAGTACAAGATAGATTAAATGAAGTTATGCGTTATAATTGGCAATGCAAACATGAAGTGTTTGGTGCTAAAACTATTTGCCATTTAGGTTTATTCCTAGATGATAAATGGGTATGGCGATCTGATGGTGCAGGAGATACACAATTTGAAGCTGATAAGGGTGCTATTTCAGACAGTCTTAAACGTGCTGCAGTATCTTTTGGTATAGGTAGGCATCTTTATGATTTTCCTAGTAATATGTGGGTAAAATGTCAATCCAAAGAAAGTGGTGGTAAGTTTTATTTTCAAAAATTTACTGAAGATCCTTGGGATAAAGTAAGACAACATAGGAGTGATTTTAGCTAATGATAGATATACCTAAAATAGTTGTTAATAATACTAAAGTAGATCAAAAAAAACTTGATATTTTTCGTATCAGATGTGGACTTTATGGAGAAAGAGATGCTTTAGTTAATCTTCAAACTGACATTTGGGAAAAAATAGAAATAATTAATGATAAAATACTTTCAATAGAACCTAAAAAGAAAAAAAGATATTCAGGCTCTAATGTATATTAAATGCCAATTGACTATCTTGAATTTAAACTAAATAAGGAAATAGCCTATGAAGATACTTTTGAGAAAGATAAAAAAATTCGTAAAGAATATGACGAATATGTCAAACAAACAAAAAGAAAGGAGGAAAAAATGCTAGACAAACCAATATATTTTAATGTCTATAAAGTTGAGAGTGAAAATCCTAAAGCACCAACATTTAGTTGGAATGGATTTACTGTCAAAGAAGATATAATCATTAAAGCAGGAACAAAAATTGATATGACTTTTTGGGGTAATTCCACAAATCAAAATGATGGAAAACCAAATCCACATTTAAAAATATCAAATCACGTTCCAAGAGAAGATAAGGGTAGTGCTTCAAGTAGAGATATTAATTATCCAACTAAAGAACAAGTTGCAGATAGAGATAATAAATATCTTGATGATGACATCAACTTTTAGTATGGTCTTTATTGGGGTTAGTAATAACAAATATTGCTACCCCATACTCTACTAAAGGTTGAAATGAAATACTTGATAAAACTATGGAATTGTGATAACCTAGATTTAATCTCAACCTTAAAATGGGAGAGTGAAAATGTAGATGACCTAGTACAAGAGGTTACTAAAAGTTTGCCAAAAGGTATTAGGGCAACCATAGAGGAAGAAAATGTTGAACGAGAAAGTAAGACAACTCGTTGATATACTTGACCAGAAGCATAATGAATATGTTAAAAGCATATATACTTTTGGTAAAGTTACTCCAATCGCTAGTCAAAAAGCTAGTGAATATCGTGGAGTACAACGAGAAATAGTTAGAACTGAAAATAATAATAATAATATTAAATAAGTTTTAATTATAAATATTTAGAGTTATTAGAAACTAATAATAGTTGATTAAGATACTTATACTCTAAATATAAATATAACAATAAAAAGGAGATAAAATGAACGAACATACAACATTTATATTAAACACCGAAGAAACATTTAATAAGCTACAAGAAGCATCAGAGAAAAAAGCTGAATTACTTTTTAGATATAGAAAACTAGAAAAATCTGAAAAGATTGTATTGGCTAAACTTAAAAACGAATTAAGATTAAATCACGATAAGATTAGTCAAGTTGAATTAACTGATAATGCTTATAGAGAACCAAAATATAAAGAATGGTTAATAGCTTTTACACAAGCTGAAAAGGATTTTACCCTTTCTAAAGATCATTATAATAATTTAATAGCTTTAAAGGATATGCGAATAACGGAAGAAAGTTCAGCTAGATACCTAATAAACAAAAAATAGGTTAAATAAGGCTTTAATACCAACGATTAATAATGGTTTTAATTATTTTATAATAGTTTATAATATTTCTTATTAACAAAAAAAAGGAGATATAACATGAATAAACTAAATAGAATAATTAGAATAAAGTTTATAGCAACAAATGATTTGTTAAAAAAGTTTTGTTTAGAAAATCACAAATTTGAAGTTGTTACAAAAGAAACTATTAAATTTGGAGATCCTTTTGGTGATGGAGAATATGAAAAAGAATTAGAAACCTTTTCATGGGCTTTTAGATTTGATAGTTATAAAAATCTTTTAAAAACTTTGGAAGATTACAAACAATTCACACCTTTACATTATTGGATTACAGATGATAATGAGGATTTATTTGCTAGAAAAAAATTTGGTGAATGTTGGGCTAACAATCATCACAGCTTAAAATTAGATTTAGCTTTAGAAAGATATTTAAAAAAAGAAGAATCTAAATATGAAATAGAAAATACTAAACCTGGATCAAAATATAAAGTTAAAAAAGTTTATTACTGGGGAAAGGAGATATAAAATGATTGTTAAAAAACAAATAGGAAAATATTTTACTGAACACACTTTAATACAAGGAGATAGGATATTCAAATTTATTGAATATACTGATGATGTTTGGGCAGATAAAAGAATGTATCCTAATCAAGAAAAGCCAATGTATTTTAAAGGAGATGTTAGATTTTCTAAAAAAGCAAAAGACTATGGTTTTGCTAGTACATGGTTTCCAGCTACTAATAAAAAAATAATAAATATAAAAGAAGCAAAGAAATTTGTAAAAAATAGAGAATATTTATAAAGTTAGTTATATAAACAGTCTTGCAAAATATCCCATAAGTTTGGGTTTTGTTTAAAGATTCTTGTGTACCCATCTCCTACAGCTTGGGCTATGGGTTCTTCTCCTCTTTGATTAACATCAATACCATCATTATAACAAATCACATGGAATAATTCGTGATACATAGTATTGAATAATCTTTCTCCTTTAATATTTTGATCAAAGTATAATGTTTGTTTATTAGGATCATATAATCCATAACAATCATCTAGATTTTTATAAATAATTTTGATTTTTCTTTTTCTATATTTAATAGAGGATAGTGCAGGATTGATAAAACTCATTTAGCATATCTGTTAATTACAGCTACAGTTAAATCATTAATTAATTTTAGTGCTTCTGGAAAACTTAAAGACTTAACAACATCAAAGCCTAATTCATCTCCAACTTTTAATAGTATATTGCCACTCATAGATTTACCTACTATGGCATAAGGTGTTTGATCTTTTAATTTTAAATCTTCTCTATCAAAACATTCTTCTTCTACTTCATTTTCTATATCTCTATAAATATCGTCAAGACTTTTTTCTGCCATATTCTCTCTCCAAAGTTTCCATAGAAATATTATTTACTTCTTGTATATGGTTATCCCATATTGTTAATTCGCATATTTGATAAGTCCAACCAGTTAAACTGTGTCTAGCATAACTTTCAATATGATTGAATGGCATAGCACAACCAACATTTATAATTCTTGTAAAATCATTTGGAATAGGACTTATTTTTGAAACTCTATTATCTTGTGCTCTATGACTATGACCAAAAACAATATCTATTTTTGATTTGTTAGCTATTTGTCTTTCACTAGCCTCGCCACCATATTCTTTACCCATTGGATTGATCGGTGCGTGAATAAATCCAACACCACCTAACATAAGATATTTTCCGTAAGGTATTACTTCCCAATTATGTTTTTTACAAATACTATAAAATTCTTTTTGACACATTCCATAAAATGTTGGATTACTATCTTCCTTACGAAACATTCTTTTTTCATGGTTTCCTAAAGTATAATATTTTTTTATATTTAATTTCTTTAAATTAGAATTAAATTCTTGCATAGCAGAATCCATTGACTCCATATCTTTCATGAAGATAGGTTTTTCAATTCTAGCAGTATAAGTATCGTCTTTAATATAATGAGTGCAAGAGTCTAGTGTTACAAAATCTCCTATTTGAACAACTATATCTGGTTTTGTTTTTACAATATGTTTAGCAAACCAACCAAATCTACTTTTATCTGGAATATCTGGAGAGTCATGTGTATCTCCTATTACTAAAACTTTTAAAATTTTTTTAGCCATATACCATAAAAGTTAGCATAATTTACTTGTGGTTGCAAATTATTATTTTTTATTCGTTTTAATAATGTCAGTTGCTTTAATTCCGTATATTGCTGCAACTATTGAAACCCATAATCCTACTATCCAGTAAGGCATATCTTGAAGTTTTTCAAAAAATAAATCTAATTTTACAGATATTTCAGGATCATCTGCAAATACCGAATATGCTAGTAATAAAATAGGCAAACTTAAAATAAATAAAACAAATTCATCTTTATAGTCGTTCTTTTGATTTTCAAATACCTGACCTTGATATTCTATCTCTCCTTTTTTCATTTTTTCTGAATGTAAAAGTTTAGCTTCTGACATATTTTCTTTAAATTTTTGTTTGTCCGAATACAGTTTTGCACCAGTTTTAATACCCATACCTAGTAAATTTAACCAAATCATTATTTTATTACCTCATTACCTAGTTTATCAAATGTATATTCCATTTCAGGCAATCCATTTTCATAAGTTTTACCATCAAAGACTAATACTTGTTTTCTATTAACACCTTTTTCATTATAAGATGCGTGAATCCAACCACCATTTTTTTCTTTTGGATCATAAAATTCGAGAATAAGTTGATCAAAATCACAGTTATCTTTAATCCAATGTGCTACTTTAATATTAGCTACTCCATTAATTTCAAAATCTACAGCTTGTCCTTTAATATGTTGGCTTGAATCTGATGAACCTAATTTACGATTAACTTCTAATGACCTGTAGCCACTATTAATTATTACTGGTTTTTCAAATTTTGCTCTTGTAGGTTCTAGTATTTCATAACATAGATTTTCTAAATTTTTTACTTCTCCAGCACCTGGAATATTTTTTATTCCATTCCTAGTTGCTATTTGACTTTTTATCATCTCCTCTAATTTAAAGTGCTTACTTAATTGCATAATTAAAGCCTCCCAAATAATTGTATTATTATAGTACCCATTCCTAACACTACCATTCCTATCATTCCCAAAACAACTCTCTCCAATCTACCCATTTGATTTTTTAGTTCTTTAATTTTTTTATTAGTTTCATCTTGCATAATTCTGCACAATTTTTCGTGATCGTCAATTCTTTGATGAGCATTAGTTGATGAATAGCTACTAGCTATTTTTTTTTTAGCTTTAGGCATTATTTACTCCCACCAATGTAGCCACCAATAACTCCAATCAATCCTGTAACAGACATCTTCATTAATGTAATTACACTATCATCTACTGGTCTATTTTCTTCTAATGCTACAATATAATCTCCAACAATAATAGTACCTAATAAAATTAGAACACCACTTGTTATTAATAGTATTACTATGTCTTTAAAATTTTTAATCATTATTTTCCACCACCCTTATATCTTGTTTGACTTTTTTGTCTTTTTTCAGACTTATTTTGACTTTTTTTATGAATGCCTCTTTTAGCTGGTTTATCTCTTGGTGTGAATGTTTTAAAGTTCTGTTTAGCCATAATTTTGCTCCTAGTGTATATTTACCTGTAAATTGATTGAATACCCTTTAAAACCTCTCTATGGTCGATTAAACAGGTATATTTTGATGGTTTTAGTCTTTATTTAATGCTTTTTCTAAGTATAGAATAAAGTCCATTGATTCTTCTTGTGCTTCCTTCACCCAATGTTTGAAAGGCTTGTTATTTTTACTCATGGTTTTTCCAAAATTAACCATTCCTTCTTGATGTCGTTTCAAATGTTTTTCAATTACTTTATTAACTATCGGATCAACAGTAATATTTCCTTTTAATGAATCGTCTAGTTTGTCTTTTATAAATTTGTTAAGATTACTTAATTTTTGAATTTCTAAATCTTGCTTTAATATTATCTCTATTAATTCTTCTTTTGTTTTAGCTAAATGTACCTGTATAAAAGAATCCATTATTTTCTTTTTGCTATTGATTTTCTTTCATAAGTTTTAATTCCTATGTGTTTTAATTCACTTGTTATATCTGTCCATATTTCTCCACCACATTGTTGCCATAAAGCACAGAAATAGAAATCTTCTGATAAATATCTTTTAGTATTATCTTTATCTTCTAATATACCTTGACCTTGTATTCCACAATCAAAAAAAGCATATTCTTTTTTGCCATTAACTTTTCCATTATCATCTAGTCTTACAATAACTTCTGTAAGGTATTCTATTTGTGGATATTTCTTTAATATAGTTTGAAAAACACTTCTTTGAATACACATAAAACCAGTTCCTGCATAATCACAAATTTTATATCCATTTTCATTATCTTTAAAATTATATTTACCTACTGGAAAATTAACACACCAACCTAAACTAGCATCTCCATCTTCAATCTTTCCATCTTTTTTAATTGGATAAGGTGCTGTAGATATTGGTTTATCAAGATTTAAAACTCTTATAAAATCATCAGGTTGAAAACTTATATCAGCATCTATAAAAAATAAATGAGTATGATTTGTTTCTAAAAATTGTGCTACTAACTTATTTCTTGCTCTTGTTATTAAGCTATCTCTTAACCACATTATACTAATACCAATACCATTTTGTAAAAGTATATCTCTTATAGAAATTATTGATGATATAGTTTCTAAATGAATTTTTGTATCAAAACTAGGAATACAAATTAATATAGATTTTTTATTTTTCATGTTATCTTATAGGTGGTATTCCTAACATTGGTCTTTTATCAAATTTATTTTTTTCTGCAAATTGACCATTAACATGATTATAATGTAAAAAAACTTGAACACAAACATTACCTTGAAATTCTTCTCTCCAATGCTCTAATTCACAACCAGAATAAACTAGCATATCTCCTACATCTAAATCAACTTTAACTCCTTGAGGAGCATCAGGTTTATGTATATTTTTATATTCATCTATAACATTATTAGAACCAGTTGGATCAATAAATATTGACCATTGATTTCCACCTAAATGAATAGTAGTAGATATTTCACAACTAGGTCTATCTTTATGTCTTTTTAATATATCTCCTTTCTTGTAGGCTCTTACATAAGAATAAGTAGGTACTAATTCTAAACCAGTTTCTTTTTGCATTACTGGTAAAACTTTCATTAATAATGTTTCCATTACATGATCTGCATAATGAGAATAAGTATTAGGTATTTGTTGATCTGTCCATGTACCCAACATACCATTGTCATAAGTAATGTTATTATCGTACATATATTTAACAGCATCTCTTTTAAGAAGAAAATAATTGAAAATAAAATTAGCTAAATCATAACTAATTGCATTTTTAATTACTTGATATTTATTAAAAGCCATGTTGTATAAAATTAAAACTTACCGATATTCTTAAATCATTAGATTGATTAGGTTCAACACTATGCCATAACCATGCTGGAAATATAATAATTCTTCCAGGAATAGGATCAAGATTTGCATCTCTCCATAAATGTTTAGGAGGTTGTCCTTGTTTTCTATTAGGCATTACTATTTGTGCTCCTGCTCTAGGATCATATATTTTTAATCTTCCTGCTTGTGGATTAGATTTAATATAATACACTCCAGAAAATAATGAATTAGGGTGTATGTGTGGTTGATTCATTCCATCTTTAGGATTTATATTAGCCCACATATTTCCAAGAACTGGTTCTCTATCTAACCATTCTTCATTAAATACTTCTTTCTGCATTAACATTAATTCTTTAACTAATAATTGATATTCTTCTTTATTAGACATATCAGTTGTAGAATGCCAACCTTTATAATTAGTTTTTTGTAATCCTTTATCTTGATTAGACCAATTAATAATATCTTGTGCTAATCTATCATTATCTAATTTAACATCTTTACCATAAACACTTGTAGGAAAAAATTCTTCTCTAATCATCTAAAAGGCTTTCCACCAAACCAAACTACTAAAGATTGTCTCATACCCTCTGTAACTGGATTGACTCTATGATTTAAAAATGATGCAAATATAATTGCATGCCCTTGTTTTAAATTTGCAAATTTTCCTGGAGCCATTAATTCTAAATCTCCACCTTTAAATTCTGCTGGATCATTTAATAATAATGTCATTGATATTTTTCTAACAGGAGGTTCATGTCCCATGTTCACATCACAATCCATATGCCAATCATAAAAACCACCAACTGGATATTCAGTAAATTGTGCATTTTCAGTAACTTGTATATCTCCAAAACCAAAATGATTTTCATTTGCTTTTTGAATAAATTTATTAAGGTCTTGATACATATGTCCCATTTCTTTAAATGGAATCCAACTAATTGTTGTTACTCTTTTTTTAGTATCAGTTCCACCTCCTGGTTTATTCATACCTACTTGAGCTTCTTGTGGTTTCTGTGCTCTACCTGATGAAATAATTTGTCTACATTGATCTGGTGTAAATAATGGTGTTGTTGTTTGTACTATCCAACTTTTCCATTTAGGTTCTGTAATAATGTTATTTTCGTACATTATATATTTACCTTTTCATACATTGATTGTAAAAAATCAGGTTGTTTTACTGGGTGGTTTTTCCAACAAAAAACATTTAACAACTGAAAAAATTTTGTCTTATCTCCATTAATACCTATGTAACACAAAGTGCTCTCATATTTATCTTTAAAAAATTCATATCTATGAGTACCGCTCCTAATAGTTATATTATCTTTATCTAATACAATTGGACATAATAAACCATTTTTATCCATATCAAGATTAACTTCTACTTTAAATTTATCCATAGTTGGAAATAAAGTTTTCATATCTTTAAATTTTACTAATTTTAAATTATCTTTAAATATTTGATAATAAGGTTTGATTATAGACATTAATCTCTCCCTCTATTCATAATAGGGTTATATTCAACGTCCATATTTGCAGATAGTGTTCTTCTAAACCCATTTCCATTAAAAGGATATACACAATGTCTAACATCATAAGGAAAAATATAAAAATCTCTTTCTTTAATATTAGGAGAATAATCACAAGTAGCAAACTGACCTGATACTGAACCCATTATTTGTAGCTTACCATTCATTGGAGATTGTTCTGATGAATATTCTACTCCAAAAGATTCTGGTAATTTTAAAATCATTACACTTGATAATCCGGTATATAAAGTTCCTTGATGAACATGAACTGGATTATATTCGTGTTCAAACATTTGATTAATCCAAACAGAATTTAAAGATTTTTTATAACCTTTAATTTTATTAAATTTTAAATAATGATCCATAGTTTTATCAATCCATTGTAATACATTATTTGGTAACATATTATGGTGATGCATTTTAGAAGTATCTGCACCTTGATAAAATAAACTATGTTCTTTTTCAATCTTACCTACTAATTGTTTATTAGCTGGTGGAAGTGTTGAGTATTTAGTTTCATACACTTGATTAATAATATTAAATACATCAAGAGGTACTTGATATTTTAATACAGTTTGTCCTAAAGGACAGATACTAAAATCTAATGTGTCCATATTTTTGTCTAATTCTTTCTGGAATCTTTTCAATATAAGGATTATAAATCTTTCTTACTTTACCACTCCAAACTTTGTGCATATTACTACCTACCACTTTATCATCATATGGTAAACCATTAATATTAATTTGATCTAAATTTTCAAACCTATGATTATAATAAGGCTCTTCTAAAAAATTATATATTTTTCTAAATTCTTCTTCAGGATTAGTAACCATGTCATCATATTTTACAAAATGACATATTTCAGGATTACTGTAAGCATTTTTAATTGCTTCTAAATCTTTAGCAACAGCACCATCTTTATTCATAATCATTCCTAACTTTTCATCATCAGTATTTAAACCAAATCTATTAGGAAAGGCATCATTGTTTTCTGTGTACCATTGCATATAACTTGCTAGAACATCTATTAAATCTCTTAATATAACTATACATTTAAAAGGTCTTTTGTAATGTTTTTTAACTAGTTCAAAATTACCAATAGTCATTACTGGACCACGATCAATAATAATTTTTTGTTTCCAATCTTTATAATAAGTATCATAGACTGAATCTAAAACATTATCTAAAGATTTATGATCTTGAAAATTTTGAAAGACATCTGTTTGTTTTAATAAAAACAAATCTTTCATTATCTCTAAAGTAATAGAGTTTGCAGTAACTACCAAATCTTTATTTTGATTCATTATAGAAGCAAACATCGTATTACCAGATCGTGGTAGTGCTACTAAAAAAAATAATTTCTTATTCGGATTTTGCTCCAAGACCATTAGTCAATTTTTCTTTCTTATTATAGATCATCTCTCCTGATTTTTTAACTCTTTCAATAGTTTGTAATTGACCTAATACATTAAATACTTCTGGTTGTGATGAACCTGATGTTAATGTCTCTGCTTTGTTTTTCATTATTATATGATATGAATCTAATTGATGAGTGTTAACATCTTTATCATCAAACGAACCATCATTAAATTCTTTTTTAAGAATTGACCATAGTTTTATTTCTCTCATTCTATCTCTAGCTACTAATTGCATATTAGCTACTGAATAAGTTTTTTCATCTATATCAATTTGGGTTAATTCTTTTTTTAATTCGTCTGTTTCTGTTTCTAATTTTTGTTTTAATCTTTTTAATTTAACTTCATTACGTCTTGCATCAAAAGATAAACTCATTAAGTTTTCTAGGAATACATTTTGTTCTCTAACACACTGCCAATATTTAGATGCCTTTGTAGGGTATTTAGCATCTTGAAGAACAGACATTCTCATTTCTGTTTCAGTTCTAAAGACTTGTTTTTTAGTCCAAGTATCTCTTAATTCATTTGTTAATTCTTTAAATTCTTTAACATCATTAGGATCTAATAAATTATTTAAGCTAGGTGCTTCTTTTTCTATTAGTGCATGAATATTTCTTTTCTCGTTTACTATTTTTTCACTCATTTACAATTTCTCCTGTTTCATTATAAAACATTTTATATGCTATAATATAATTCTATTTATACGACTACTATGATGTGGTTAAAGTTATATGTCAAGTTTAACTTGTAGTTATGTTTTTAATTTGAGTGCTTGGACCATTATATTCTTCAGTAGCCGCTGTGATTGATGGATTCACTCCCCCAAACATAATTGCAGCTGTAGAGGGAGCTGTTGTTGAATATCCAGCTCTTTGAGTTCCAGCTACCAAAGTTGCTGGATTTACACTCCATGCTGTCCCATTATAATCTAGTGTTATATTAACATTAGTAGGAGTAGCTCCAGGATTTCCTCCATACCCTAAACTTGCAGTTTGGGTTCCTGAGCCCCCTAAATTTTTTCTAGCGGCAGGTAGACTTCCTCCTGCTGTCCAAGATGAACCATCATATTCTAAAGTTGAGCTTAACACAGTATTAGGTGTTGCGGGGTTAGTATCTTGTAATCCACCAAAAACTAAAGCTGCTGTTTGTATTCCAGAGGTTCCTTGATCTTGTCTTACTGCTGGTAAAGCTGTTACAGCTGTCCAAGCTGTTCCATTATATTCCTCAACATTTGCTATTCCTCTAGGTACTCCAGGAACTATATCTCCGCCTGTAATTAAACCTGCTGTTTGACTCCCCATTAATTGTCCAGTAGTTCCTGTTGCTGTATTTAAAGCTCCACCTCCTGTCCAACTGCTTCCATCATATTCATTTGTTGTAGTTGATGCAAAAGCTGGAATATTAGCACCACCTGCCTGTAATCCTGCTGTTTGAGTCCCACAACCTGCTGTATAACTAATAGCTCCTGGTAAACTTCCACCCCCTGTCCAAGCAGTTCCACCATATTCTTCTGTTGCACTAGTAGAAGAAGACCCATTAGGGCTACCTCCAATTGCTAATGCTGCTGTTTGAGTTCCTGCTCCACCTAATTGATATCTAGCTGTACTCATATTTCCACCAGATGCCCATGATCCAGCTAAAACCATACCCTCAACACGCAAATTACCCGTAGTAGAATTATACCATACCTGTCCATCTTCTGGATTCGCAGGATCTGCTGATAAATATTTAACTGTCAGTCCTTTAATTGTATTGTAGCTAGCCATTATAAATTCCTTAAGGGAGTGTTATTTGACTAGGTCTATGTGACATAGCTTTTTGCTCGTCGGACAATAAATCCCACGCAGCTTGTGCAGCTTCAACTTCAGCTGTAACAAGAGCCTGTGCTTCTGATTTTGTCTTCTCAACACCGTTCTTTTCAGCTAACCATAGTGCGCCTTTTTCGTTGTTACCAACAACCCAGACGTTTGCAGGGTGACCTGAAAGATAAAAATTCTGTCTATCTTGATGAGTGAAGAATCCTTTTCCAGTGTTTGTAGCAGTACCATATATAAATAGTGCCATAATGTTTACTCCTTTGTTATTGTTATACTATTAATTTGTTTCATTATCAACTTGTTGTTAGTGTTTTGTAATCTAATGCAGTTATTTCGCCTGTATATTCTTCTGAACCAGATGTTCTTCCAGCCAAAGGACCCCCTGATGCTGCTAGAGCCAAAGCCCCTGTTCCACAACCCTCTGTATTACCTCCAGCGTTCGCTAAAGCTGCACTTGCTGCCCAACTTGTACCATTATAAGTATTTGATGTAGCACCATAACCGACACCAATGTCTCCTAAAAAAACTAATCCTGCTGTTTGAGTTCCTGCTGAAGCTGCATATGTTAATGTTGAAGGGTAAACTGTTGCTGCTGTCCAAGAAGTACCATCATATTCTTCTACATTATTCACATTAGCAGGACCTGTATCTCCGCCTACTGTAACTGATGCTGTTTGAGTTCCAAATTGAGTTGGTTTATATCTAGCCGTTCCTAAATTATTTCCTTCACTCCAGTTAGTTCCGTCCCATTCTTCTGAAAGATTACTAGCTACATACCCTGGAGTAGCTCCACCTGCAGCCAATGCTGCCGTTTGAGTTCCTGAACCACCAATATCAGTTCGTCCAGTAGTTAATTCATTAACCTCTGACCATGATGTTCCATTGTATGATTGTGTTTTAACAGTAAAAGGAGCTCCTCCAAAAGCTAATCCCGCTGTTGAAGTTCCAGCTGCTGCGGCATAGTCCGCAATTGAACCTAAGTTATTTCCTTCTGACCAAGTAGTACCATCATATGTTTCTGAATTAAGTGATGTTCCTGCAGGTGTGTGACCTCCTGCAAAAATTGCTGCAGTTTGTATTCCGAATGTTACACCATTCCTTTGTCCTGCAACTAAATTCCCACCACTAGCCCATGTTGCAGCTACAGGTGAGTAGATTGAGTAATTAAATTCTTCTGTTTTATTTGTATCTGGTTGACCCCCTGCTGCAAATGCTGCTGAAGTTGTCCCACTACCAGCATGATTAGTTGTAGCTGTTCCCATTGAAGTAGTATTTGACCAAGATGAACCATCGTATGTTTCTGTTACAGCTGTAATACCAGGAGCATTACCACCAAACGCTATTGCTGCCGTTTGTGTTCCTCTTCCTGCTAAATTTTCTCTTCCTGTATTCATATTTCCACCACCTGTCCAACTAGATCCATTATATTCTTCAGTAGCAGCAGATGTGGTTGTACCACCAAAAGTAAGTCCTGTTGTTGAATTTCCAGCTAAAGCATTAGCCGATCTTGTCGTTCCTAAAGTACCACCAGCTGTCCAAGAAGTTCCATTATATACATTAGTTGTATTAGTATCTGATACTGATGGACTAAGACCTCCAGTAACTATACCTGTTGATTCTGTGCCAGCTCCTTTGCTATGTGATTTACCTGTAGTCATATTATTTCCTTCTGACCAAGAAGTTCCATTATAGGTTTCTGAAAGATCTCTAACTCCAGGATTATATCCTCCAGCTGCTATAGCAGCTGTTTGAGTTCCTATTCCCATTATTTTTTGTCTTGGCGAGTTTAGGGATCCACCACCTGTCCAAGCCGATCCGTTATATTCTTCTGTTGCTGTCGTATAAGGATAGCCACCAAAAACAATTCCTGCTGTTTGAGTACCTGCTCCTCCTAAACTATATCTACTTGTTCCCAAATCCCCACCAGCAGACCATGCACCAACAGCTAGAACCGTTTTAAAAGTTCCAGATGTTGAGTTGTACCAGATCTGTCCTTCTGCTCCTGCATCAGTAGGATCACTACTTACAACTTTAACATATTTTCCAAATAATTCTTTGTAAGTTGTCATAATTAACTTGTTGTAAATGTTTTTGTTGTAGCTGTTGCTGTAAATTCTTCGGTTGCAGTTGTGTTTGGAGGTATATTCCCACCAAATACCATACTATCAGTAGTTGAAGATCCTGCTCCTCCTGCTCCGCTTCTTCCTGTTGCCAATGATGGATTGCTTGACCAATTAGTGCCATCATAAATAGCTGTAGTGGATACACCTGTTGGACCTCCAGCTGAAAGAGCATCTGTTTGATTACCTGATCCTGCATTTCCATATGTTGAGTATGTTAAATTATTTCCAGTTGTCCAAGACGAACCATTCCAATCTTCGGTGGCTGTTGGTGCTCCAAAACCAACTGTCGCTGTTTGAGTTCCTGCTCCCGCAAATTCAGATCTTGCAGTATTCATACTACTAACTGAAGTCCAATTTGTTCCATCATATGTTTCTGTTGCTGATGATCCCACTCCTCCAAAAATTAAACCAGCAGTTTGAGTTCCTGTTCCTACTGGATACCTTCTTGCAGTTTGGACATTATTTCCTGCTGTCCAAGATGAACCATTATACTCTTGTGAAACTGCTGGAGCTGGAACATCAGCTCCTCCTGCAGCGTATGCTGCTGTTTGAGTTCCATCTGAGGCTAAACCATGTTGTGCTGTAGCCATATTTCCACCACCTGTCCAAGCCGTACCGTTATATTCTTCTGTGAGATTTGAAGGTGATCCAGGGGGACTTACTCCACCCATTGCAAGACCAGCTGAAACTACTCCTGCTCTACCTAAAATTCTTCTACCCGTACCTAAATTTCCACCACTAGACCATGCAGAAACTGGCACCACACCTTTTAATGTTTGTGAAGTTGAGTTATACCAAATGTCTCCATTAGAAACTGGTGAGGGATCAGAGGCTAGGGATTTAATCGCCTTCCCTCTAATATTTTTGAATGTACTCATTGAACTCCTTAATTATTTTTTAGAAGCCAACCTTGAGTTGCGTCTGTAAAGGCTAAAGTAAAGCCTGCTCTTTCAGTTGCTACTGTTAGATCTGCTTCTGCACCTTGAATTTTTTGAGAATTTCTTCCGACAGTTAAATTATTTGAATCAAAAGTTCCTGCATAATCAACAAATGAAACTTCATCTCCAATAGTAGGTGAAGCTGGAAGTGTTACTGTAAATGCTGAATCTGTTGTATTTACAAATACACCATCTCCTGCTACTGCTGTATAAGCACCAGTTTTAACAGATTGCCAAGATGTTCCACCTGAATTATCAACAAAAGATAAAACCCCTGAACCATTAGTTGTTAATACTTGATCTGCTGTACCTGTTGCTGCTGGTAGTGTTAATGTATAAGAACTTGAAACTGTTGCCGCAGATTTTAAACCTACATAAGCTGAATCATCTGCATCTGATAATCTTAATTCTTTTTCTGAATTAATTATTAATCCTGTTCCTGCAGTCCATACTAAATCTACATCACCTGCAAAAGAACCTGCATTATTATATTGAATTTGAGTAGTAGAACCTGCTGCACCTGTACTTGCTGTTGCAAAAGATAGATTTCCACTAGCGTCTGTTTGTAAAAATTGTCCTGAAGTTCCATCTGCTGTTGGTAAAATAAATGTTACATTTGCACCAATAGTACCTGCTCTTAAAGCAATATAATTCGAACCATCATCAGTATCTTCTAAAAATCTTATTTCTCCAGCTTGTGTTGCAGCACCACCAACTGAAACATAACCTGCCGGATTAATGGCAACTGATCCATCAGCTAATGTTAAAACTGTAGCAGTTGCTGATGTAGATATACCTACAATTGTTGTAGATGAATCTATAAAATTTACTGTATCAGTAACTTGATTAAATGTTGCTAAAGTTATCCAAGCATCATTATCAGCATTACGCATATACCAATTATTGGTATCTGTTTCATACCACATTTGATAAGCATAAGTTGTAGCTGGTGCAGTAGCATTTGAATTGTTTGATACTATTGCTTGAAGTACATCATTTAAATCAGAACGAAATGCAGGAAAGCCCTGATTCGATATTACGTAATCGTGAATTGCCATATTTTATATTACCTTTGTTATCCCTTTATCATAGTTAATTTAATTAATCAATATCCTTTTGCTAAATAATCAAATGTTCTTGAAACTCCTGAACTACCTGAATTAGTAAATGCGATTTGAAAACCAGTTGTTGATTTGTTTGTTATTTCATATACGTCTCCTGTCGTCATATTTTGTGCTGTAACTCCAAGTGCTGGTACAATTTTATAAGTAATAGGAAAAGTAACAGTATATATTGAAGTTCCACTACTAATATTGCTTTCAGAAGTTAATCTATCTTCCATATCAACTTGAATACTTAAAACAGAAACTAAAGGTGTAGAACCTAAATCGTCTGATTGCATTAATAATTGAAATTTATAATATCTTGCCGTGTAATCTCCAACGCTAAAATTTCTAAAAGCTGTATAGGCAATATTATCATCTGATGTAGAAATCTGTATAATTGATCTACAATTAGATGGTGCATCTCCATCAAAGTTAGATACTTGATCATCAAATAAACCACTTATATTATCAAATAATCTATCTCTATCTGTTGATGTTTGAGTAATATTTGCAGTTATTCTTGCAGTAAATGCAGAACCAATATCAATAGGTAAGCTACTAAAAAGATAAGTTCCTGAAGCAACAACATTATTATCTAAAGTACCACCATCAAAATTATGTGAAGTTTCTGAATCAAAATTACCAACTGCAGAATCAAATTGTTCTGTTGAATCTAAAGTTAAATAATAATTAATTCCATCATCAGTACCTTTAACTACATTTGTTTTATCTCCTGTAAATTCAGGGTTTTGTGTATTTGTGGTAATTGCATTAAAGTTACCTATTGAAGCAATATTAGTTGCTATTACTGTTGCATCAATACTAAAGCCACCTAATTTATCTACTGCTTTAATTAAATATGAACCAACTCTAGCTGGTACAGTTACAGAAGTTCCAGGTCTTGAAATTTTTGTAATTAATGGAACGGAGTTTGACCATTCAGCACCAGAAGTTACACTTGAAAAATTGACTACATAATAACTTAAATCTAAAACATCAACTGGATCCCAGCTTAAAAAAGCATCTTGTCCAACAATATTACAAGCAAAATTTTCAACATTAGGTGGTGGAGCAGATAAACCAATAACAGTATGATCTGCAGTTATAGTTGAAGAATTAACTCCATAAATATTTACACCTCTTGCTCTTACTTGATAACTTGCTCTATCTATTACATTTAAAAATTCGTATTTAGTTCTAGCACCTCTACCAATTTGTTTAAAATCATCACTAACAGCAACTCCATCTGTATCCGTTAATTGTTTAATTTCTATTTCATATAATTCTGTAAAATTATCTGTTGCCGCAGTTAATTCAATAACCAATTTTACAATTACAGTTCCATCATTATAAGAAACCAATTCATCACTTAAAGTAATTGCTGTTGGTGCAGAAACTGATGTTGATTTGGGTAAATTTGTAGCTTTACCACTTGAAATAGTTGTATAATTTTCTGTAGCAAAATCATATATAGCAGAAGCAGTTTCTTTAAACTGACAAGCAATTTCCAATGCTCCATCATCTCCTTGCATGGAAAAACTCCAATCGTGTACTTGAAAAGTTTTATTTGTCCAACCCATTCTTGCATTAGTAATATAAACTGTATCACCTACATTTAATTTGAAAGCAGTCATATCAAAGTTAGCAGAACAAGATATTTGTTGTCTAACTTTTAATAATTGTATTTTGGATAATCTTTGACAAGTTCTGCTTGAATTAGTAAATGGATAATCAAATTCAGCATAAATTCTTTCATTATTATCTTCTGTTTCATAACTTGAATTAGTTAAAATAGGATAATTTTGTGGTTGATAATCATTAGCTGGTTCAGAATATAATCCTTTAACAGCATTAAATATTTCTTTTTTACTAACTCTAGTATTAATAGCAATACCACTTCTTAAATTATTTTCATTAAGAGTAACTATTGGACTAATATATGTTGCTGGAACTACTTTAAACATTCCATTAGAATAAATTAAACCACCACCCATTGTAGTTAATAAATTTTCTATAATAATTTTGGGAGTTTGTGATAACTGAAAGCTACCATTACAAGTGAATCTTTTTTCTGTTCCTGATGGATTAGTTACTGTTACAACTTCATCACAGGTGTTTGCTGATGCTATAAAATTAGTATCATTAATTTCATCATCTCCAGTTTTTAATCCATAAATAGAATCTTTTAAATAATCTCTTAAAACTAAAACAGGATTATCAGTAAAAGTTGCAAAATTAAATTTTTGCGTTGTACTTCCTGCTACAGAAATTAAACTAATTTCAGTTCCTGCAACACAGTTTGCATAGTTAGTTGCTAATTTAATTGTATTAGCATCTACTTTAATTACATAATAAGTTGCATCATCAGTTAGACCACCAATAACAGTATTACTATTAGCATCATAAGTAGCCCTGTCAAAAGTAGAAAGTCCATGTGAAGAAAGGGTAATAGTATTATTAGATGTAGATACAGTGCCAGAAGAAGCAGTAAAGCTAGTTGCTCTTGGATCATAACATTTTTTTCCTTTAGTTATTGCAGATATATTAGGTACACCATTTGTGAATACATCACTATCAAATGTTAATTTAACATATAAATATGCTTTACCACTAATTTTATGATCTACTGTCCATTGAGTAACATCTGCTACTAAATTTGCATCTGCTAATTGTGCAGGATCTCCAAAATGTTTCTTTACAATAAGTTTGCCACTATATTGATCAACACTTGTAGGAGTATAAACAGGAATACCATTACTATCACTTGAAAGTGTTTCTAAAGCAACAGCATCATCATTAAAATAAATTGTAGGTATATCATCTACTTCATGACCAGCTAATACAATAATCATATGTAAATATTGATTACTATCAGCAGTAGTTTCTGCATAAACAATAGTTCCACCAACTCTTGATGAACCATAAATAACTCTATAAGGTTGAGTAGGTGCTTTTGCTGAAACTGTAATTCCTGATTCTAAAGTAGTACCAAAGTTTGGTGGATCAATTTTAGGTGCAAGTTTTTGACCTATAACACCACCAATAATAGATGAACCAACCGAAACTAATAGGTTCATACCCATTTTTTTAAAACTTAATTTACCAAAACTTCCAGCTAAAGGACCACCAGCACTAAATAATACAACTCCTACTGCAACCACTGCTGCAACAACAATAATTTTTTTTATTGTATCTCCACCAGCTTGAGTTATCTGACCATGATATTCATAAGAATCTTCTTCTATAATATTATTATTTATATCATAAACTATTTTATTATAAATTTTCACTATTCAATTCTCCAAGCCATTTTACAATAAATTTTATCCATTAAAACTATTGATTTTTTCCAGTTAAACATTATTTTTTCTCCAATACATATACCTAATGTACCATCTAAATCTGTTGTATCTTTATAATATAAAACATCTCCTTTTTGTGCTTTATTTATATCAATAACTTTAAAATTATTTTCTTTAGCTATTTTTAATGCTATATCTAATAAATCTTTACTTTTTAAACTTTTTATTATTTTTTTTGCTTCTGTTATAGTTTTATACTTATCATCAAAAACTTTTTTACCAGTAATAGCTTCAATACTATTTATAACAAACGTAACACAATCATTTTTACCAAATATAAATTTATCTTTATTTTTGGTTTCTTGAATAACTTTTTCTAATTTAGAATCCCAATTTTCAACACGCATTAATTAGTTGCTTTTCCCCAAATAATTTCTTTATCTTGTAGGTCAGGTATAAATTCAAAACCTAAATCATTTGGATAATCTACTTTTTGATCTTCAAAAGTGTACATTCTATTAGAGGGTTTTTCAAAAGAAATTAATCGACTTTCTAATTTTAATTGAATAAGTGTTGTTTCTCTACCTTCTGAAATATTTAGTACGTCCATTTTACCTTTAAAAATAGTATAAACATCAGCAATTACATTTGCAGAAGTATCAAATAAACCTAAATAAATTGCACCATTTCTATTTGTATATTGTGCTGATAAAGCAGTAGCAATTAAACTAGATTTAATTCCTGATAAAGTTAAAGTAACACCACTCATAGAAAGTATATCACTTTCTTCTATTTCTGTAATAGCAAGTAAATCTCCAGCACCAGTAAATGTTTGAGAAGAACCACCAGCAGTCATAGTTATATCTCCATAACCATTCCACATTCTTAATGTTCCATCACTAAATTCTAATTCAATAGCCATAAGAGGTCTAACAACTTGATCTGTTATAGCATTATTAAAAGCACTTGTTATATCTCTTGCCATTTAATTCCTTAATTGGTTATAATATTTTACCTTTATTGATGCCTTTCTTAATCACATATTTTTGTGTTCCGTGAGCACCAGTATTAACTTCTTTCTTTAAATTTCTAAATAAAGACATTTCTTTATATTTTTTTTCAAGTTCTTTTTGAAAGAAAAGTAATGTTTTGTTATCTCTCATTTGTTTTTACTATTTATAAAACCATAGATTCTAGAAATTGCTTTGTCAATACCATTTAACTCACCTTTAATATGCTGTTGGTCACCTTTAATTTCAATTAAAGTTATTAATGCCCATACTAGTATTCCAAATAAGGCAGTAGTTAAAAAACCTATAATTTTTTTAATATCTATTTTCATTTTAAACTCCCTGTACTTCTTTACATATAAATTTTGTTGCTATTTTATTATTATTAATAAAACTATCTTCTTGTGCAATTATTAATTCTCTAGATACTTCAAATGCAGCAATAGTACATTCTTTCCATGAATTATATTCTAGTTTTATTTCTACTGGAGATAAGCATTGATCATTTATAAAGGAACATAAAAATATTATTAATATAAATTTCATTTATTTTTTCTTTTTTCTACCCATATAATTATCTGATGGTTCATAATTCCATTTTTTACCATGATGACCTCTAGCATCACAATACATCATACGGAGTTTAACTATTATTTTTAATAAGGATCTTGTCATTTTTTGGTGAAGGTAATTTTTTTGTTAAGTATTTAGGTATTTTTTATTTTTTTATAAAATCTTTATTTATGTAAATATTTGAATTTTTATTATGTGGATAAGCTGGTTCTGCAAAGAAAGCTAATGCTGATAGCATTAAAATAAGTATCGCTGTAAATCTGTAATCCATTTGGGTAATCTCCATTAATCATAAATCCTTATAAAGACTCGCTACAAGAAAAAGATATTCCATAAACACTTACTTGGTTTGTATCCCAATTAAGTTCGTTTGTGTCTAATCTCATTATTGTTGTTGTGTTTGAATAAATTACTGTTGTATTATCATTAATAACTTCAATACCTGTTCTTAAAGGTGGTTCAACATAAACAGTAGCCTCTCCACTACCATCAGCAGTTACATTGGCACTCACCATATAAAGATAACTATTTATTTGAATATAATCTCCAGCTAAAAAAACATTTGCTCTACTTGCAGTAAAGCCATCTAAATTAATAGCATTACCAGTTTGTGCTGCACCATTAACTAAAATTGTTTCTGTTGCTGTTCCTTGAATTGTTTTTCTATCTTGATCGCCTATTTTAAAAGTTCCTCTACGACCTCTTAATAACATAAGAAAAGCCAACCATTGTGCTGCACTTTCTTTTTTCATGGGTGGTAAAGTAAAAGTAGCTCTCCATTGAGAACCATTATGTTCATAGACTTGTTCTTGATTGGTAAAAGGAGATTCAGTAACAGCTACTACTCTATTTAATCCAAAATTTTGTGTTTTAATTCCTGTAATAGTAGGAAGTGTCAAAGGATAACTTGGTGTGTATGATGCCATAATTAACTACCGAATGCCTTACTAAATTTACCACCTCGTTGCTTTGCGTCTGCAACTGCTGATATTGTTGATTGTTGAATTGCTGGTAACATATTCATAATTTCTGCTCTAACAGTATTGGTTATACCTACAGCAAAGT
>Ga0208414_1000858_pt1 | contig 26290 bp, 21 predicted proteins | sample AntAceMetag02UKE_FD_184770 | JGI IMG/M metagenome (GOLD analysis project Ga0208414, IMG submission 184770) | Saline lake microbial communities from Ace Lake, Antarctica - Antarctic Ace Lake Metagenome 02UKE (SPAdes) (version 2) | ecosystem: Environmental > Aquatic > Non-marine Saline and... | reverse complement strand
CGGATAGAAAATTCACAATATTGTCGTCGTCAACTAATAATATGCTTGTATCATTCATAACCTAAATATATTTTAAATGTAGTGCCTTTGTTTACTTCGCTGATCACCTCTATGTCACCTCCATGTGATTCTATAATTGAGTTTACGATATACAATCCAACGCCTTTACCTTCAATGTGCGTGTGCATCCGTTTAAATAGCTTAAATATAGAATCTTTTGAACTCTCTAAGTCGATACCAATGCCATTGTCAGAAATAATAAGGTACAATCCGCCATCTTTCTCCAATGTATTTATTTTGATAAAGACTTCTTTATCTGGTTGTCGGAATTTGATTGAATTGGTGATCAGGTTTTGCAAAATGCTTTGCAGATGAAGCATTGGATAATTAATATTAGGTGCTTTAGTGAAGTCTGCCCTAATCTTTACTTTGGCTTGCTTAATTTGTCTCGCTAAGCTAGATTTTACGATATCCAAGACGGCTCTAAAATTGAGTTGTTCATCGTTTGGAAGATTATATTCCTGTATTGCAATAACATCATTCAACGTATAAACGGTATTGTGCATACTTTTTATAGAGGCAATGATCTTGTCCAATAACAACCGATTTTCGTCTTTTATTTCATCTGATTCCTCAATTAATTCAATAAGTGACTCAAGATTGGTCAGTGGTGCTTTTAGGTCATGGGCGGCTATATATGCCAGTTCTTCCAATCGTTGGTTTGTTTTTAGCAGTTGCTGCTCCGTCTTTTTTAATTCTGTTATGTCACGAATAACTATTGCAAGGCCCTCTCCTGTCATAAAAGCACGAATGCTAAATTGTTTGTTTCCAATTTTCTTTGATTGGATTATATCTTGGCTCATAAAGGGTTCTGCGCCATTTATAACTGCTTTATATTGCTTCAGCCTACCTGTACTTTCAATACCAGGGTATAGTGTTTTTATATTCTTGCCAATGACTTCTTTGTAGATCATTTTGTCTAACTGCAAAGCCGACTCGTTGATTTCTAATAGATTAAGTTTCTTATCGTAGAGTGAGATTGAGTCAGGAGAATTTTCTATAAAATCTTTTAAAATCTTCATTTTTCATTTTAGTTAACGCAGTTGACTTAATGTTCTAACTAATGACTGCACGCTCAATTACTTTTATATTCTATTGTCCTTTGGTATCCAACTGTAAATATTGGATGTGTTGAATGATCCGCACCTCGTTTTTACATGCAGAATTAGTAGTTTGTCTTATGAATGAGTATTCAAATTATTATGTAAGGTTGTTTTCATTTTATTCCTTTAATTGTAAATATCGAATTAAATGGTATAACGTATATCCCAAAGCTATAACAAAATAACTAGTGTTTCCTGGCAATTTGTTATCTTTTGATTATTCAAAAGTTACTATTGTTTGCACTAAAATTAATACTGACTAAATCAATCAATTACTACCACATTCAACTTTCCTTTATAATCGAAGAAAAAGCTAAGTTGTTCCAAGTGTAATGCAGTTCATTCCAATGAATGCGGGCATGAGTTCTCTTGATCGCCAAATAGTTGTTGGCTTATGCCGAAACTAAAACTCCGTTTAGTCAACTAAATAGGGGGTTTTACCATCGGTTATAATAATCTTGGTATTTGGCGATTTTGCCAACTCCAAAAAGGCTTCGATACTCCTTATTTGAATGATTTGTTCGGTTAATCCTTCTGAAATAATTTTCTGTGCGTCCTTAGAGCCTGTTGCTTCAATTATTTTCCGTTGAGCCTCCAATTTTTCTTGTTTTAGAATGAATTCCATTCGCATAGCATTTTGTTCTGCTTGTAACTTTGACTCAATCGAATTGGCCAATCCGTTTGGTAGTTTGATACTCTTCATCAATACTGCTTCCACCAAAATTCCTTGCGGATTAAGTGTTTCCGACATTTTATCTAAAATTGCTTTTTCAATTTTAGCACGCATTCCCGAGTGCATATCTTTTGCAAAGTATTGGGCACAAACATCTGCTGCTGCCGAGCGAAAAACATTTGATATTATATTCTCATAACCCAATCCTATGTTTCTTATGACTTTGGGCACACTTTTCTGATCTATACGGTACAGGATTGAAATTTGCGCCTCAACACTCAATCCTTCCTTGCTTGGTAGGTTCAATGATAATTCAACGTCTTTGATCTGAACATTTGTAATAATAACACGTGTTATGAATGGATTGTACCATATCGAACCTTGCGTTTTATATTCTTCACTTAAGGTTCCCAGTTTCTGTTTTACACCAACTTCACCAGGTCTTATGACCGCGCAACCTGTTGAAAATAGAAGAGCGGCAATTGCTATCATTATTCTTGTAAAAATCATAGGGTATTGTATTTGAATTATTTCTAAAATTTATCCCTGCAATTCTAGGTAATAGTAACCCTAAGCGTTTATTTATATTAATTATGAAAGTCATAAATAAAACTTATGTAAAAATATCGAACACACGTTAACTTACTGATAATAAAATATTTGAAGCATATTTAGTGTTGTAATAAAAGGAAGTTTTACGTTTTTGTATTACTTGGATTTAACAGTAATAAGCTATTCAGGATAAAAAATCAGAACTGATGCTCTGCTTACCCAATTTCGACTAGAATAGTATGACTAATTGTGGTCAGCATTATTATTGAAGTTATGATTTCCAATTCAATTAAGAATACTAATAGATAGAGTTCAGCTGTTAGCTGTTTTTCGTAAATTCTTTCAGGTCATCTTTATTGTAGACACAGCTTTCTCTATAAAGTCTCTCTTTATTCAAATAGTATACTTACGACATACTATATTTCAGTTGTTCTTTTCTAATTTAGGAGTAAAAATGTGAAATTCACTTCCAATTACTTTTCATTGCATTATTGGTTTAGTCCAAAAAAGTGAATCAGGAAAGAAGAGGTTCATAGATTCAATCGTCTAAACAACCCCAATTTATTGCAGTAAACTTAATCACAATAAATATTCTTTAAACTATCAATATCACCTCTATCATAAGCTGAACTCAAATTATCGTAACCAAATTCTTCCGCTTGATTCAATATGTAGCAAACTGAATCAATATCATTATTGGATATCATGTAGTATGCTAGATGCTTAAAATAGTATGGGTTATCAGGTCCATATCTTTTTGATAACCTCAAGTCTTGTTTCGCTTTATCAAAGAAACCAAGCTTTATATTAGCTAAAGCTCTGTTATTGTAAGCATATGCCGTGTTAGAATCTAGTTCAATTGCTCTATCAAAATCAATTATAGCCTCAGAGTATCTGCGTAATTCAATGAGTAAAAACCCTCTTGAACTCAGTATTAACGGTGATGGGTTTATCTCAATCGCCCTAGTGTAATTGTCAAGAGAAAATTGATTCTGATTTTGCGCTTCGTATAGTTTAGCAAGCAACCAATGTGATAAATAGTCATTTTTATTTTTATTGATTGCTTTAAATAAATCGATTTTGGCATCATCATACTGTCGGAGTCGAAAGTAGGAATATGCTCTACCATATCTGAGTTCTGAATCTAAATAATCAGAATTATCAACTCTTAATCCACTGTTATAATATTCGATTGCATTATTATATTCTCGGTTTTCAAAAGCAGTCTGTCCTGAATTATAGTATTTAGATTTTGTCATTGAATCGCAACCACATACAATCAGAATCAATGCTATTATCAAAGTTTTCCTCATTTTGTTAATCTTTTATGGCTTTAGACTACCTGTGCCTTTGGGTTTATATTCTATTATTTCCCCCTTATTTGTCAAGTGTATTTATGGTTTTTTTGGTTAAATACACGTATCAGGTTTCTGAAAAAAATACTCAGATTATTTTACTAATTAGTTTTACCTCAGGGTTCTTTATCTCGTTAAATTGCGTTTTAGCTTGCACAGACAACTCCATAGTTTAAATGTATCAACGTCAATATAATTATAGTTCCTACTCCAAATTTATTTCTTTGTGTATAACAATAACTACTTATTCAGTATGTCAGCCGATTGGATAAATGTTATTCAAAACGCTTTGCAATAAACTTAGAGTTAAGCAGACGAGCAACAGCCATGTAATTTGGTGTGAACATAACTTGGTCTCCTATATTATACTTCTGCTTTCCTTGCTTGGTACGGTTTTTACCTAAATCCATCACTAGCATATCTGAGGTAATACCTACAAAAGATAAACTCGAATCTTGAGCTTCTATATCTTCCTTAGCTACGTCAAGCAAACCAAAATCTAAAATGGCTTTAACTGTTGTCTCTTTAAAATCGTCTTCATCAATTTTTGCCGTATGACCAATATTTGCGTCACTGATTATTCCTTCTGGAACAATCTTTTTTTCTTCTAGCTCAATAATATTAGCTGAAAATTCGAAGGTATCGGTGTGGAGTTCTTTAAACTGTTTGTTTTCTAAAGGACTCAGTCCAAAAAAAGCAGCCTCACCTATTCTGAAATGGTTTATTTCTTTCGGCAGTGTTCCCATTTCAATAAGCGGTAATGTGATGGATGTACCACCAGAAATGTATTTTAATTCTTTATTGAATTTGGCAGAGATCAATTCCTTGTAAAGAACCAATTGCAGCAGTTTGTCGTAGGATGGTTCTACTCCGTACATGCAGCCTAAGTTGGATCCAATACCAATTACGTCAATATTGGAAAGGTTAAACACCTTTTCATAGAAATTCATAATATCTGATCGTTTCACACCCTCGCGCAATTCGCCCAATTCAACCATGATAATAATGTCATGTGTTTTTTTAGCTTTTTTTGCGGCTTCATTCAGAGCTATTATGGTACTAAAGGAACTGTTTAATGAAATATCTGCATATTTTACTAAATCATCTGCATAAATTTTAGCAGGTGGTTTAATGTATATGGTGCGCATTTTTGGATTCACAGCTTTTAAATTTTTTAAGCTTGTTAAACGCGAATCTCCAACGGCATCTATCTTTTCAATAACATCATCGGTCAGTAAGTTTTTCAAAAACTCTTGATCACCAGAAAATACTTTGGTAATCAAACTCCAATGAATGTCGTGCTTATTAAAATAGCTGCTTAGCGTCTTTATATTGTCTTTAATCTTTTCTGTTTGTATAATTAATTCAGCCATAGTTATTTAGTTATTATTCTTGGAATATCTTGAGGTAATCTAGTAAGTAATTCGTAATTAATAAGTTGACTAAAATCGCTGAAGGATGACACCGAAAGCTCTTGCTCTCCTTGGCTTCCAATCAAAACAACTTCGTCTCCTTTTTTTATGGATGGGTCTGAGGTAATATCAACTGCGAGCATGCTCATATTCACGGTACCAATCACATCAAAACGACCTCCATTGATAAGTACTTTACCTTGGTTGCTCAGCGAGCGACTGTATCCAAAGGAATAACCAATTGGGATCAACGCAATCTTGGAGGTTTGATTCGTTAAATAGGAGGTGCCATAACCGATAAATTCACCAGCTTTTACTGTTTTTGTGTCCATTACACGCGCTTTCCAACTCAATATACGCTGCATAGGGTCGATACTAGTATTCTTTTTGGCGCAGTAGTGCACAAATATTTCTTCTGTTGGAAAAAAACCAAATTGAAGGATGCCAATACGCACCATGTCGAGCTGTGAATTGGTATATCGCATAGTAGCAGAGGAACTGGCAATGTGCTTTTTTGCCGTATTCCAGGGCGTATCTTTTAGCTTGAGTTGATAACGCTTAAAACGATTCAATTGATCTTTTATGCGTTTATAATTGGCTATGCTCTCGGCTCCTGCTAAATGCGTGCAAATTCCTTTTACCTCTAAATACTGTAGGTTGTTTTCTATACTTTTTAAAACTTCAGGCAGTCCTTTTTGAGGAAAACCTGTTCGGTTCATTCCAGTTTCTAATTCAACATGAATGAGTGCCTTTTTATTCATTTTTTTGGCAACACCTATAGCGTGCTCTAGTCGGTCTACTTCAAAAACATAAAATTCAATGTTGTGCTCAATAGCCCATTCTAATTCCTCATTTTCGATCTGACCCATAATCATAACCGCTTGCTCATGATTTGGCAGTGCAGCTGATACGTTAAAGGCTTCTTGTGCACTAAATACACTAAAATGACGAACACCATACTTGTAGGCTATAGGGCAATAATTTGCAATTCCATGTCCGTATGCATTTCCCTTTACAACTGAAGAAAACGTAACACCTTCACCTATGAAATTATGAATGAAATCAATGTTGTTTTTTACAGCAGATTCAGAAAGTTCGATGTACGAAGTTTGAAACATAGCTTATAGAATTTGATTAATTATTTGGTAAAACATTCCAATGCCAGTTTCTGTAATTTCATCTGGATAATCATAATCGGGATTGTGCAGGGCAGGGGTGCTCGTTCCTGATCCTATTCCAAACATGGCTCCCATATATTGTTGCGTAAAAAGGCCGAAATCTTCACCCCATCTGAAAGGGTAAGCTCTTTCGTTAAGTTCATAACTGTTTTTTTCGGCTGCATTTCTAATCAGTTGCACTGCATCTGGATGATTTATGTTGGCATGGAAGACTTGTGTCCACGAAATATCGGCCAATAGTTGATTGGTTTTACAAGTTTTTTCTATAAAAGCTACAATCTCGTTACTCCGCTGTGTCATCAAATCTGTTGACCAACTTCTTATCGTAAAATGTACTTCGCCATAACCAGCAGAAATCCCATAAGCTAAATCGCCCAAAGTGGCGAATATGGGAGTCATTAAGAAGAAATCCTGCTCTTCAGGTTTGTTGTGCGTAATATCATTGGCAAAGGCAAATATTTGAGACATTGCCATACTTGGGTTGTACCCTTTTTCTGGTTCTGCTGCATGGGCAGTTTTACCTGTCATTTTTAGAATGATGCTCTTTACATTTCCGGTAAATTCATTTTCTTTTACTACTATTTGGTGGGTTTTATAACCTGGTAAATTGTGTAATGCGAATACGAAATCTATTTTTTCTTTTTGGAATTCTTTATCTTCTAATACCGCTTTGGCGCCCATACCATTTTCTTCTGCAGGCTGAAAAAGTAGGAGTACTTTTCCTCTAGCTAGGGGTTTTTCTGATAGGAGCATAGCTAAGCCTAATAAAATAGTGGTATGTCCATCGTGCCCACATTTGTGAGAAACTCCTTCGGTTTTTGATTTATGCTCAAAGTCATTTATTTCAACAATAGGTAAGGCATCGATATCGCCTCGAATCATTACGGTTGGTCCTGGCTTGTTGCTTTGAAAAGTGGAGATTACACCTGTTTTCCCAACTTTTTTAAAATCGCTTTCAGTTTCTTTTTCTAAGAATTGAAGAATACGTTTTTGAGTTTCGAATTCCTGCTCAGAAACCTCTGGGTTTGCATGCAACGTTCGCCTTACCTGTGCTAATTTATCCAACTGTTTTGAACTGAGCATTCGTTTTTGGGGTATTTTGAACGATTAAAAAAATAATTGCTGAGATAGAAATTCCGAAAAAATTGGCATCAATTTCCCAAGGCAATTGGGTATCGAACAGAATTAATAGAAGAGTAGTGCTGCCACCAAATATCATCGATAACAGGGCGGCAGAGGAGTTGGGCTTTTTGTAAATCAAAGTGCCCAATACAGGCACAAATAAGCCAGAAACCATAAAGGCATAAGAGTACAACATTAGATCCAGTACACTCGTCATTACTGTAGATAATGCGATTGCAATTACTCCAATAATAAACGTAATGAGTTGCGATTTTAATATGCTATGCTGTTCTTTGGTAGGCCTTATTTTATCTAAAATATCGGTGATTAAATTTCCACTAGCAGCCATCAAACAACTATCAGCGGTTGACATAATTGCTGAGAAATAGGCTGACATCATTAAACCCATTAAACCAACCGGTAAAATATGACTCAACAGCAAGGGGAGACCTAGTTCTGGATCGAAAGCAGTATTGGCTGCAAAACCTATATCGGCGAACATTCCTTGCTCAAAAGCAACTCTAGAAAACAAGCCCAACAAAACACCCATAAAAGCCATTATTGGCCATTCAAATAGACCGGCAATTCGCCATGCTTTTTTTGCTGTTTCAACGTCTTTACATGCATAAATTCGCTGGTATAGCGTCATACCGATAAACCAGATGGGCACAATAGTAATGAGCCAATTAAAAAACTGAATAAATCCAACGTTTCCCAATGAAAGGAAACTTTGCGGTAGATGATTCTGGAGTGCATCCCAGCCTCCAATGTGGACATAACTTAGTGGAATGCCTATAAAAATGAGACCAACCATTAAAATTATCCACTGAATGGTATCGGTATAAATCACTGCTTTTATACCCCCAATTACGGTATAGACTACTGCAATTATTCCCATCAATATCGCTGCATGATGAATAGAAAGCTCAGGGAAGGTAGCTGAAGCCAATTTTGCGCCAGCTAATATTTGGGAGCTCGTAAAACCTACATAGCCAATTAAGGAAATGATGCCTGCCACTAGCGCAACGGTGGCATTATAATGAAAAGAGAGTGTTTCTGGAAAGGTAAGAAAGTGGTGTTTTTTAGCTATGGGATAAATCTTAGGAATTAAAAACACTGCACTCAGCCAAGCCCCGATTAGCCCGGTAAGTAGCATCCAACTTCCCGATATTCCCATGGCAAAACCAAGACCACCCAAACCAATAGAAAAGCCTCCACCAACGTCGGTTGCAACTACTGAGAGGCCAATATGACCTGCCGACATAGAGCGACCTCCAACAAAATAATCTTCTTTTGATTTGTTTTTGCGAAGGAAGTAAAATCCAATGCCGAGCATAAAAACGAGGTAACCAATAAAAATCGATAAATCGACGATATGAATTCCCATAGTTTATTTCTTCAATCGCATTTCTAAATAAGGAGTTGTAAATCCCATTAATTCGTACAAGAACTTTGCTGGGTTATTAGCTTCCACATGCAAGGCGATGTCACCATCAGTGTGTTCTACTGTTTGTTTCATTATTTTTTTACCAAGCCCTTCTCCTCTGTGTTTTTTGTCAATGGCTACATAAACCAAAATATTCTCAGGAATGTATCCTCCCATACCTGTGCAGTTTATTACAACTGCTCCTTTTATCTGACTGTCTGAATAGAGACAGAGAACAAAACCACCGAAGGAGGTGAATTCTTTAAAAGAATAATCTATTGCCTTTTCAATGTCTGTTTTTGGATCGCCATATTCCTCTAAATTTTCAAATAGAAAATTGACGATTTCTGACTTTTCAATCGATGATGGCTTATTAAATGGGTCGAAAACTCTTGTTTCAGTCATATTCTTTAGTTTATTGAGCCCTATTATAACAAGAGAGAATAGACTGAGCACCTTTTTTATGAAGATTTAGCGAAAATGAGGCACTTTTACACGTTTTCGCCCTTTTTTACTCGAATTATTCATGAAATTCGTTGTTTTAGGTCATTTTTTGGTAAAAAACTTTAGAAAAATAAATGCGTTCAAAACTGTTTGGTTGCATTCAACTCCAGTTTTCTGAGGTGGTTTTATTCGGATTTTATTTGCTTAACGGTATTGGCTATTTTTTGAATCAAATTTTCCTTATCAAGATTTTATACTTAAAATGAAATGGTCCTGCATTGATTGAATTGAACGAAGGTGTTTATTGGTTCTTGGCTTCATTTAGCATTTGCAAACCGCTAAATGAAGCAAGGGCAGTGATAGATTTGCTCAGATGTCGCGTACTTGGTAGCGGTGTATTTGTCACTATTCAAACGGTGCTGATATTGCCTGTTAATAGAACACCTTTCGGATTCCGATAAACACAAAAATCATTACGGTATAACCTAAAAAGAAAGGCAGAATGATTGATTTTAAGCCTGCCACAAGTAGGACTGAAATAATGAGCAACTGAAAGCCCAAGCCAAACGTAGAAACACTCGTCATTAGCCAGTTTGGTAATATCTTTCCCTCATCTGCATTGCTATCTAAGACGTAAATGGTTTTGTCAAAAGCACCATAAAGTGTTTTATATAATGCAAAAAGAATGTTCACATGCTTTTGTTTTTCCCCTTCTAATGCGATTGGTGTTTTGTATTCAAAGACGCGACTAGTTGTATCGCCACCAAATTTATTTCTTAGAATAACATAGTAGTAATTGTAGAGCGTGCCTTGTAATTGCATGCCTAGGAATGCCAGTAGGCAGATAAGGAATGCAGTGTTGGTAATGTACCAGATAGAAATAAAGAATATTGCGTTTAATATAATATCTGCTACCGAATCTAAATAACGACCAGTATACGAAGGCTTTTCTTTTACACGAGCCAATTCTCCATCGGCAGCATCCAAAATAGACTTAAGAATCAAAAAAAATGCTGCTAGCAAGAAGTGTCCTTTCAGGATACAATAAGTGGCTATTAGTCCAGATATTATAAAACCAATAGTAACGTGAATTGGAGTAAAGGTGGTATGCTTTAAGGAGTTCGCTATAATTTTTGCAATTGGTCTTCCATAATCTGAAAGATCAAGAAATTTATGCTCTTTTGGTAATTTGGACATCTAATATCATAGAAATACGTATTTGGGAATATACCGAACTGTACTAAGTTTAAGAATTTGCAAAATTATAGTTTATGTCTTGGTTTTCAAGAATCAATTGCATCGGATAATCCGTCTTTTATTTGGGTCATATTTCCATGATGAAATGTTCGTTAGATTTTCGCTTTGAGTCTCGAACAAACCGACGGGCTCTATGATTCTTTAAACGATGTTGATTCCTTTTATCAGTTCTAAAATGGAAGAGCAGGAATGTCCACAATCCACATCATTACCATTCCTATAATTCCACCTGCGAGCATTAAGGGCAGAAAAAGCTTGATTTTTCCTTCTGCATTTTCTCAAATTCTTAAAGCGGATAGTATAAACTGTGTTTTACTGCAGTTTAGTTATGCACATCACTCTGTTTTGACAAATTTAATTGACTCATTATCTATCCTAATAAAGTAAATATTTGGAGCTAGCGATGAAATGTCAAGAGCTTCAATTTGTCCATTTAACTGAGCTGAGATTATTGTTTCTCCTAAAAGATTAATAATACTGAACTCTTGATTTACTTGGGTTTTACTTTCAATAAAAAGTTGATTGCTAGCTGGGTTTGGATAAATAACAAAGTTACTTTCATTTTCAGTAAACTCATTTACAGCATTTAATTGATAGTCTTTCTTATATACCCAAGCCTTGTTTGTTGCTGTATTACCGTTTGGATCAAAACCACCAAAATAAAGTGCATTTTCATCCGAAAAAGGGGATGACACATAGCATCTGTTGGCAACCAAAGACTCGCCATTGATATCGATAGTTCCATTTATTTCTTCTATCGAATACAGACCACTAGAAGATCGTTTAGCAAACAAAGCGCCTTTATAGTAGCCGTTCCATGTTGGGTGACCACCTCCAGATATATTTGCTTCAAATCCTACCAAATGAAAAGTATCAGAACTTATAGGATCAATATAATTGTAAAACTCATTGTATGCTCCAAGCACATAACTTGCACTTGCCCCCGGTAAAAAACCTTCTATCAATGAGGCTAATTCAGTTTCATAAATACGATTAAAACCTCCAACACCATCAGGTTCGAGTCGATAAATGATTCCTTGAGACTGACCGTCGGGGCACCACATCAAGAGTAAGGCATCATCAATCCCATTTGGGTTATCGATTTTTGTTAAACCTCTAATCCCACCAACAGCAGAATTGATTTTAGCGCCAAGATCACTGAAGTCATGGTCTATGACATAATTTGGTGAAATTCCGTCAATACGTCTATAGAGTTTACTTCCAGATGAAAAATGGAGCGCACCATTTGCGACTTCAATTCCTAAAGGTCTAATATCTAATGGACCAAATTCTGCAGTCGAAATCCAATCGATTTTTCCAGGATTTGACGAATTGTATCTCCCTTTATAAATCCCTTGGGTTCCAACAGTAGCAAATACATATTCTAAACCAGTTTGCTGGTCGACATGAATTTCAATATCTCTAATGGAATAGTTTTCCCCAGCTGGGAAACTTCCTTGCACAATTTGACTTTCTCCCCAAGAACCATTCACATCGTTTCGCACAAAACTCTTTACAATAACAGATCTAGTGACAAAGTTTGAAGAGTAACCCGCGCAAATCAGAACTGTATCTGGAGATGAGAGTGTATTCCCAGATTGATCCTTTGTAAAAATGATTTGTTTAAGAATTTCAGGGCGAAGATAACTTGAACCAAGAAAAAAATCTTCCTGCCAATTTGCTAAAGGATTATCCAAACGGTTAATTTGGCCCCAACCAATATTTCTGTTTGAACCTCCATACCAAATATTGTTAGCATCTTCCCAGTAACCAACAGATGCAAACAACATGTCTTTGTGACCAATTAATTGCAATACTTCCGATCCCCCTAGTAATTTATTATTTGAATCATAGCCTCCTGCGGTGAAAGATTTGCTCCATACTTGCGCATTTAGGTCACCATAAAATGATGCGAATAGCACCAAGAAAAAAATTTGTTTTATGAGGTTTATTTTCATTTCAGTATATTAAAGTTTAAAATTAAACAGAACTATTTCAGGAGTGATACATTGAGCATAACGCTTTCGAGCTTGGCGAAGGTGGCGATTTTCAGCTCCAACTTTCATACGAAGCACCGCCACTTTTGCTAAACTTTTGTTATGTGCTGCCCTAATCTTCGTCCGTATGGATTTCGCCTGAAGTTTTCTAAAGTAAACGCAGTTAAAAGCGTTTAATATTAGAAGTGATGTTTTGGCAAGTAGGTAAGTGGTGTGTGCAGGGTGAAAAAATAAAAATATGGTGGCAAAAAAGTCTTCTTGGGTGGGCAAAAAAAACACTCTTAAAAAAAAGCTTTGCTTCTTGGTTTGGTTTGTAGCGAATTTAAGAGTGTGTTTTTGTGAGCAGCTTTTCATCCTTATTGTCCTATCCAGTTTTTGAAAACAGAAACTCTTGCTTTGCTTATTACTATTAATTCTATTGGAGATGGTTTTAATTTTAAAATGAATCTTCTGTTAAAATAGTTTTGAGCTTCTTGAATTACTTTTCTTGAAACAATAAATTGTCGGTTTGCTCTGAAAAAATCTGTTGCTGATAACTGCCTTTCCAATTCATCTAATGTTTCATCAAATACAAATCTTTCTTTTTTAAAACCAAAACCTTTTACAACTCCGTTTTCAATTACAAAATAGGCAAAGTCATTAACTGCAACTGGAATGAGTCCATTGTATTTTTTTACTAGCAAAGTATTCTTGTACGCTTGTTTGAAATCGGAATTTATCTCTTGAATTGTTGCCCTTGCTACCAAGTTTTTGTGCTTGTTTATTGCAAATATTAATTCGTCTTTATTGATTGGTTTTAAAAGGTAATCAATACTATTTACTTTAAATGCTTTTAAAGTATAGCGATCAAAAGCGGTGGTGAAAACAACGGGAAAATTTATTGCTACATTTTCAAAAATGTCAAACGAAAGACTATCGGTAAGTTGAATGTCAAAGAAGGCAAGTTCGGGTGAAGGATTATTTTTAATCCATTCCACAGCTTCGTCAACACTTTGTATTATCGCTTGAACTGAAATGGCAGAATCAATTTCTTGCAACAATGCAATCATGTTGTTTGCAGCACTTATTTCATCTTCAACAATAATTACTTTCATGATAGAATTACTGGAATCGTTACGGAAAATATTTTATCGTCCTTATTTATTTTTATTTCCTGATTGCTGATTAAATGAAATCTCTTTGCAAGGTTCATTAGACCTATACCACTGCTTTCAACAACAACTTTTGGATTATAATTATTTTGTACCTCAATAAAATTAGCAGTTCTTTCAATTTTAATTTTCAAAGGAACTTTATTTGTGAGTTTGTTATGCTTCACTGCATTCTCTACTAATATTTGCAAAGCAAGCGGTGGAATAGAATCTTGAATTTTGTTTTCGACAATAAGAATAGTGACCACTAAATTATGCTCAAAACGCTTTTGTAATAAATATATATATGCTTTTAGAAATTCTAGTTCTTCTGAAATACTAACTAAATTTTTATGTTGGCTTTCTAAAGTATACCTGTAAACATCGGATAAACTTTGAATAAATTCGAGGCTTTCATTTTTTTTATCTGTACGAATTAAAGCACTTAATGAGTTGAAAGTATTAAATAAAAAGTGTGGGCTGATTTGTTCTTTCAATGCCTGAATTTCTGCTTGTCGGTTTTCCTCTTTTAATTCTTTTACTTGCTTTTCTCTTTCTTTTGATATTCTGAAAGTAGTTAAAAAGTAAGCTAAGAAAATAGCAGGCACTTGGACATAAAGTAGTTTGAGCAAATAAGTACTAAGAGAAATATCTTGTGCAAAATCAAAAAATATTTTCGAGAAAACACTTATAGAAACATCAAGAATAATTAGGAATAAAATACCTGCCGTAGTATTTATAAATTGTTTTTTTTTCCTTGAATATTCGGACTGAATGAATTTGGATTTCCAAAAATAATTGAAGAGGAAGGTTGCATAGAAAGCCATGAAGTTGATCACCAACCACCAAACAATATAATTGAGTTTTCCTGTTTCAACTTCTGTAAGTGGGCTTATTTTTTTTTGGTTAAAGATACCCAGCACATAGAACGTAGATCCAATGTTTACTATGAAAACAAAAGCGAGGGTTGAAAGAATTACGGTGATATGTGTAATGTATTTTCTCACAGTTTAATTTTTTAAAGATAAACCAATAAGGGAAGCTTATCTTTCTCTACGTATTTCTACGCTTCAAAAGTTCCAGCAACTTTATTTTATTCAATTGTATTTGAAACCTCTTGTGAAAGCATTGATTTATTTCCTTGGACATCTTCTGCTTGAATTCTGTAATAATAGGTGGTTCCTGAGCTTAGTCCTGTATGTTGAATTGAACCATAAGAAGCACCCTTATCAATTGCACCCTTATCAATAACTTCAACAAATGGTAAATTTAAAACACTTGAGTTCAGAGTAACTCCTGATGAAGTGCTCCAAAACAAATTATACCTAGTAAAAAACTTATTTCTTGCAAATCGCAAATCCGTTGTATTGTCTGTTTTGGAATTTCCAATATAAATAACAGGTGGTATTAAAGCAATATAATTTGCAAATGATATTGCTCTAAAATTCCCTATGGTTCCAACTCCGAAATTGGAAACTGGATTATAAGGTGTTTGCCCTCCAACGCCAACCATACCACGGACAATTTTTTCGTACATATTAAAATAATTGTAGGTATTCAAATCAATTTCTGCCAATTTAAATTCTAATCTTTCGTTGGTATTTGGATTAATTGTTGGGTTAAATACCCTTATTCCGTTACTTCCATTTGGAATTCTATCATCATCTATTGCCCAGTCTATTCGAACATTATGAATGCCATTTACCCACCATTCAAACAAAAACCTGTTGCGATCGGCAAGGTCATTATTGATATACCAAACTTCGTCATAAGTAGAAAAAGGTTCATCATCTTTTCCTTCATTTGTTACGCTGTTAATTTCCACTTTATTGAAACTAGCAGTTGGCAACATGGTGGCATTGGCAGTGTAACTTTGTCCTTCGATAGTAATGTTTAATGTATAAGTTTCTCCAATGATTCCTTTTATTACTTCTCCTTTGTAAATACCCTTACTTCCTGAATAAGTTAGGGTTTCTTGATTGCCATTACTTTCCAAAAGTTGAATGCTTGCATTCGATTCATAAATTGGTTCAGCCGTAAACGGATTGTTTATATCATTAGAGTATGAAATTTGTACCCAAGCTAGAGTGTCTTTTTCTATTTTAGCATCTATTACTGTGATAATACCAATATTATTTAAACTTAAATTTACTGGCACTATTTCTTCGTGCAAGCCTTTGGTACAAGAGTTTAAAATGAATAGAATGGAAAATAATATTAGGTTATTTTTCATTTTTTAAAATTTTAAGGTTAATTGAAAACTTGGAATAAAACCGAATGTGCTTCTTCCATAAGGAGTAAAATTATTGGTTGGTGTGGCTGTTGTTCCTTTTCCTATGGTGTTATTAGAATGGTTAATCGCAAAAACATTTCTTCTGTTTAGTAAATTATATAATGATATATCTATCATCGGTTGTAATTTCTTTTTCGGGTTTTTTGTTTTAATAGCTAAATATTTAGGTTCATATTTTAGTCCTAAATCCATTCTTATAAAGTCGGGCAAACGATATTCATTTCTTGCTTCCCAATACGGAAATGCAACACCTCCAATATCATAATAGCTTTCAGGCAGTGTTACTGGTCTGCCTGTATAATAAACAAAATTGGCTGAAATGGTTAAGCCATCGAGTGCTTTTATTTTTGTAAAACTATAGCTGCTTATAAAATTTAAACTGTGCGTAATATCAAACATGCTATTGTACCATTCACCTTTATTGATATTGTCAATTTGCATCATGCTTCTTCCTAAATTATAACTAATTCTACCAGTAAAATTGCCTTGTGGTTTTTCTAAAGAAAGTTCTATGCCATAAGATTCACCTTGTCCTTGTGCTACATAAGCTTCTAAATTACTTACTAAAAAATTATGCAATCCATCTTCAAAATCTGATACGCCATTTTGCATTTTGTAATACGCTTCGGAAGAAAACTCAAATTGATTGTTCAAGAAATTTCTAAAATAACCTAGTGAAAATTGGTCGGTCAATATGGGTGTAATATTCTCTGTGCTTGGCATCCATATATCATACCATGTAATGTCGCTTCCCATGGTCATTAAACGTAAGTATTGTGCATTTCGGTTGTATGAAGCTTTGATAGAATGTACACCACTCAATTTATACGTTGCTGATATTCTTGGCTCTGGATTGATATATGTTTGGATTATGTCTGTTGAGCTCCCATAGTATTGTTGACTGACAGACAAATTGGTAATTGGATGGTACACATTAGAATTTCCTTTTCCTAATCGATTATACATACTCAAACGCAAACCATATAATGCAGTTAAGCGCTTGGTTATTTTTTGTTCATTTTCAGCATATAATGCACTTTCTAATCCATGCATTGGAGGCATAAATTTGCCTCCATCATTTTGAGTTTCGTCGAGTAAACTTCCGTGATTAAAGTCTTGATATTCGCTTTGCAGGCCGAAACGCCAAAGATTTTTATCGTTCGGAATAAAAGCCAATTCTTCTTTTATACCATAAGTACCAATGCTTGATGCAAAATCATAAGGACCTTGCACACCATGCGATTGATATTTGCTGTAAATTAAAGAAGCACTTGAAGACCACCTAGAATTAAGTTGGTTTCTCCATTTTAAATGCATTGCTGTGTTTCCCCAGCGAGTTAACATTGCTGCATCTGTATAACCATTGTCTCTGCCTTGATATAAAGAATAAGTTAATCTATTTTTCGAATTTATTTGATAAATGATTTTTCCATTGATGTCATAAAACCATTGTTCGGGTTCAAAAAAAGTATTTGTTGTTGAACCTGTTCCTTTACCTTTTTCAACTGTGGTATTATCACTATTCATTTGGTCATACATATATCCAAAACCAGCTTGTGTTGCTCTTCCAGCAACAAAAACGGAAAGCTTATTTTTTATAATTGGGGCTTCAATGGCAAACTTGGAAGTAATAAGCCCCATGCTTACTTCGCCTTTAAATTCATTTAAATTGCTGTTTACCATTCGTACATCCAAAACCGAAGAACTTCTACCTCCAAAACGTGCAGGCACTCCACCTTTATATATTGTGAAGCTACTTACAGCTGCTGAATTGTAAACCGAATACAAGCCTCGCATGTGAGAGGCATAATAAATGGGCATTTCGTCCATCAACATCAAGTTTTGGTCAAGTCCTCCACCTCTAACTATAAAACCTGCTTTACCTTCTGCAACACTATTAATTCCAGGCAATAACTGAATCGTTTTTAGAATATCAATTTCGCCCATAATAATAGGTATTCGTTCAATTTGTTTTTTTGAAAGTCTCTCTACACCAATTTCGGTTGAACTTATATTTTGGTCAGCTTTTTGAGCACTTACGACCACTACTTTTAAATCGTTTACACTAATTTCTAAAGCAAAATTTATTGAAGTGTCCTTAGTTATGTTTATGGTTTCTATCCGTTCCTTGTACCCAACACAATTTACTTTAATAATATGTTCGCCTTTTGAAAGTAACAACGAAAATTTTCCAAGTTCGTTCGTACTTGCCCCTGTTTTGGATATGGTATCGAAAACAGTAGCGTATACATTCTGGTTATTGAAACCATCTGTTACTTTTCCAGTTAAAGTTAAGTTTTGAGCTGTAGAGGTTTTGATGAAAAAAAGTGTAAAAATAAAGAAGAACAAAATTTTCGGTTTGCATTTCATATATTACCTTTTTTGTGCCAAATTAAATTTTTTTAAAACTTAAAAATACTGTCTATAAACTGGTTAATTCTGAAAATGTGATTGGAACTGACAAAACAAGCTGTGAATTGTACTTCTGTATTTTTTAGCAGTCAATCAACTCGTTATGTGAGAAAAATCGATTAGAGGGAAGTCAGTTTTATGGAAGCAATGTCTTTTTAGGGTTGTACATAACGAATGTTACTGGCAGTTTTTGCTTTTTCAAATTCTAAAACCCTTAGGTTAAGGGCAATCATCAGTTAATTGTAATTTACTGAATAATGATTGGACCTCAATTGCCTCTGACTTACGGTTTGGTTAATCTGCGTATTAATGCAGTTTATAAATTGTTAGCAAATGTTATTCAATAATCAGTTTTTGTAAACTTCTGTCTAACATTATGAAATAGACGCCTTTTGGGAAGAAGGAAACATTTATTTCTTCTAAATCAGCTAGATTGTTTTTTTCTAATATTTTTTCGCCTTCCATGTTGAATATTTTGACAGAAGACGAATTTTGAATAGTTATTAAATTTGAAGCAGGGTTCGGATAAATATTGACATCTTGACTAAGATTTAAATCATGAACACTAACGTTAGTAGATTCAACAATTATGATGCTTTTCATGCCCATTCCTGCATGAGGTCTACAAATATTATAATATGTTCCTTCGCTATCAATTGTGAATTTAGTGTTAGACGTTGAAGTACCAAATCCAACATCGAAACCACCATTATGATTGTCCGTATTATTTACCCAATCAATTGAATCAACTTCTGTAGCACTATGATATCCTCCAATAAGTACGTCAATTGTATCTCCTGCCTGAATATAAAGTGTGTCAGGCGAAAAATAGAAGTCAGTAGCAATTAAAGTATGGGTGTTTTGTGCAAGCCCTATGTATGCAGGATAAATTAGTGTTATAAGAATTATAAACTTTTTCATTGTGTTTTAATTTTTGCTAACAGCTCGCTATGTGTAACGTTGCATATAGCCGCCCTATACAAACACAAATATATTTAAACTAAAGGGCTAGTAATTTTGCTTTGCATCGCTGCATGAATCTACTTGTGACAGCAGCCTTTCTTTAAATTACTTTGTTAGGAATACTCTTCTGCATTCAATGCTCATTTTGTAATTACTTATTTAGCCATAAAGTTAAAAATCAGTTAATAGCGCAACAATAAAATCTGTTGCAGCGAACGTTAACAAAGCGTTGAAGAATGGAAGTGTACAACTGAACTATTCTCCCTAGAATTTTATTTCTTTACGGCTTAAAGACGATTTCATTTTTTAAACTTTAGAGTTTCGCAATGGGTGAAGAAATTTCAATAATAGCAGAACCATTTTTATCAAAGGATACACAGGCTTTTGGACTCCTAATGTTGGCTCTCGGACTCATTTTTTATAGTGAGTCTATCAAATCTGGATTTTGGAGTAAATTTTATAAGATAGTTCCAGGTCTCTTTATCGCCTATATGGTGCCTGCAGTATTCACCACAATGGGCATAATAGCTCCGGAATGGAATGTACTCAATGAATTAGGTGAACCAATGTTGGACTCGAAAGGTGAGCCAATAATGACTGGTGGTAAGCTTTACTTTATGGCCAGCCGATATTTATTACCAGCAGCTTTGGTACTCATGACATTGAGCATTGATTTAAAAGCAGTTTTTAATTTAGGTTGGAAGGCGTTAGTCATGTTTTTTACAGGAACCTTGGGGATTGTAATAGGCGGTCCAATAGCCATTCTTTTGATATCTATGGTTTCTCCAGAAACTGTTGGAGGAGTTGGTCCTGATGCAGTTTGGAGAGGTTTGTCAACCCTTGCAGGAAGCTGGATTGGGGGTGGTGCAAATCAAACGGCAATGCTTGAGATTTATGGTTACAATCAAAAACTGTATGGCGGAATGGTATTCGTGGATATTGTTGTAGCTAATATCTGGATGGCTATCCTCCTTATTGGGATTGGAAAATCTGACAAAATTGACAAATGGTTAAATGCCGATAATTCTTCGATTGAAGAATTGAAAGAGAAAATGTCAAAATTCTCTGAAGGAGTAAAACGTACTCCAACGCTTACCGATATGATGATTATTGCCGCAATTGGTTTTGGAACAGTCAGCTTTGCACATATTGGGTCAGGCTTTTTGGCTCCTTTCTTTGGAGACTTGGTTGCGGGTATAGAATCGATTACTACAAGAAACATGTTTACCTTTCTTTCTTCTAGTTTCTTTTGGATGATTAGTATCTCGACTATAATTGCTGTGCTATTATCATTTACAAAAGCCAAAAACTATGAAGGTGCAGGTGCCAGTAAGTTTGGAAGTGTATTTATCTACATTTTGGTAGCAACCATTGGAATGAAAATGGACCTAGCTATGATATTTGATAACGTGGGATTGATTGCCATTGGATTGGTTTGGATGACCATACATGCTGGATTATTGATACTGGTGGCTAAATTGATAAAAGCACCTTATTTTTTCTTAGCAGTTGGAAGTCAAGCAAATGTTGGTGGAGCCGCTTCGGCGCCGATTGTAGCATCGGCGTTTCATCCTTCCTTAGCCACAGTAGGTGTGTTATTGGCAGTTGTGGGCTATGCCGTCGGAACAGTTGCAGCAATTGCATGCACAATACTCTTAGAACTTGCTGCGGCAAGCTAAATTGACATTATGAACTGGTTTACTCGAACAATAATTTCTTCAGTTGCAGTAGTTATTGCTGCTTACATTCTTCCTGGAGTTGAGGTAGATAATTTTTGGACTGCTATTGTTGTGGCAATTGTATTGTCGATTTTTAATGTGATCGTTAAGCCTCTATTGATTATTCTTACGCTTCCGGCTACTATAATAACATTTGGACTGTTCTTATTTGCTATCAATGCACTAATACTCCTTTTAGCTGATTATGCCGTTGACGGTTTTGAAATTGACAGTTTTTGGTGGGCGATATTATTAAGTTTTCTACTTTCAGTATTAAATAGTCTGATGGGAAATAAAGGCACATCTAAAAACAAACAAGCATTAAATTGAAAAGACTATTAGTAATTGTAATCGGTTTAATTAGTTGTATTCCGATAAGCGCGCAAGACACACTGTGCTACCTGGATGATATAAATCGTTTTCCTAGAGAGCGATTTGTCGATTTTGAGGATATGAATCTTATGGTCAGCTTTCAGCCCGATTCAGGAAAGATTATCGGTAATGTAGTGCATCGATTTAATGTACTTCGATCAAATGTAGATTCCTTGTTTTTAGATGGGATTAATATGACTATTGTCTCTTGTCAATTTGACGGAAAGCCTGTAGTATATGAAGTTTCAAAAAAAGGAATAGTATTTCGATTTGACTCTGTATTGGTCTTAAACTCTGTGCATCTGTTAGTCATTAACTATTCGGCAAAACCAAAAAGAGGAATGTACTTTATTGGTTGGGATGATCCAACAGGAAGGAGTAGGAAACAAATTTGGACGCAAGGTCAAGGAATTGATAATCGAAACTGGGTGCCGCTATTCGACGATATGTCCGATAAAATCACCACTATGATAGGAATTAGTTTCAACTCAAAATACAAAGTGCTTTCCAACGGGGCCTTACTGGCATCGCAGCCTGATGGTAATGGCGATAATACTTGGTTGTACAAAATGGATAAACCGCATTCGCCTTATTTAATGATGATTGGAATAGGGGATTACGCCATAAATCAAGAACGCTCAACTTCTGGAGTATTGTTGAATCAATATTATTACCCCAACCAAAAAGAGACATTAGAGCCTACTTATAGATATTCGAAAAAGATTTTTGATTTCTTGGAAACAGAGATAGGTATTCCTTATCCTTGGGGCAAATATTCTCAAATTCCGGTACAAGATTTTCCGTATGGCGCAATGGAAAATACTTCAGCAACTGTTTTTGGTGACTTCTTTTGTGTAGATGAAACCTCCTTTAACGATGCAAATTATGTTTACGTAAATGGACATGAACTGGCACATCAATGGTTTGGAGATTTGGTTACCAGTCGAAGTCCAGCACACCATTGGTTGCATGAAAGCTTTGCAACTTATTTTCATTGCTTGACCAGTGGTTATGTTTTTGGCGATGATGAGTTTCGCAGAATGATGTTTGAAAATCAAGCTGCTGCCCTAAACGCAGGTCACAGCGATCATAGAGGAGTAGGGCATTCACAGGCAAACAGCAGCCGACACTATCTTAAGGGAAGTTATGTACTCAAGATGTTGCGTTATATAGTTGGTGATGAGGAATTTAGATTAGGCTTGCAGAAATACCTTAAAGACCATCATTATCAAAACGCAAATACACAAGACTTGATTGATGCTTTTCACGATACTACCGGACAAGAAATTGGTTGGTTCATAGATCAATGGGTAAGTAAGGGAGGAGAACCACATTTACAGGTAGATTTTAGCATCAATAAAAAAGCAGGAACCTATGATCTTGTTGTCGAGCAACTCCAAGACACAACTCCGTTAGTGGCGACCTTTAAAATGCCGGTATGGGTGGAGATTTATTTTGAGTCTGGAAAAAAAGCACGAAAACAATTTTGGTTGAAAAATCACAAAGACACCTTTCAACTAGAAATAAAGGGCAAGGAAAAAATAAGCTATGTATTGTTTGATCCGAACCAAGAAATATTGAAGCAACTCAACTTTGAGCGTTCAACAGAATGGCTGCTGAATCAAGCAGTAAAAGCTGAAAACATGCTGGATCGGCACGATGCTTTAGTCGCATTGCGATTGGTTTCAATGAAGAAAAAAGAGCAAGTTTTACGAGCAGTATTCTCTAAGGAACAATATTATTATACGCAAGCAGAGGCCTTGAATCAGTTAATAAAAGCAGGCGTAAATGTAAAAAAGGAAGTGAATTGGATGGTGGAAAAAGGAACACCACAATTGCAGAAGACTGTGTTGTCGAGTTGGGCAAGTATACCCGATGAATATGAATCTGCAATAACAGCTTTACTGCATGCTAAATCGTATGATGTAATTCAAATCGCATTGGTTCGCGGAGTCATGAATTTCAAGGAAAACACCGATTACTATCTGGAGCAAACCGAAGGCGTTGTTGGTACACGAGGTAAAAATGTTAGAATTCAGTGGTTAGAAATAAAGGCTGGAAAAAGTAAAGAACAAGTACTGTATGATGAATTGGTGGATTACACCTCTAATTCGTTTGATTTTATAACGCGTCAGAAGGCTATAGCGGCTTTGAAAAGATTGAGCTTTTGTAACGAACAGCTGATCACAAATCTTTGTTTGGGAGTGCAGAAAGCAAACTGGAAACTATCGAAGTCTTGCGGTATTTTAATTCGACATTTTTACAATTCAGACTACAAAGACATGGTGGAGAAAACAGTAAACTCGTTTGAAACATCAGAAGAACAAAAAGCTAGGATCAAACGGTTTTTAGTTGAAACGAAGAAATAATTAATGCTTGAACTGAACAAAATATATTTGGAATCTTGCCTTGAAGGCCTGAAAAAAATTGATGATGATTCGGTAGACTTGGTGTTTACTGATCCTCCTTATTACCAGTTTAGAGCCAAGAACTTAAAAGCGTTGAAAAACCATAAGGATGTGGTTACGGAGTTTGAATTTGACGGTTACAAATCTGAAGAAGAGTACTTGCAATTTTTAGAAGAGGTGATGATGGAGTGCTATAGAGTCACAAAACCCGGAGGTGCAGGATACTTGTTCTGTGGGGATGATTTTGTTTCGTACATCAATAGAATTGTCGAGAAAGTAGGATTCAACTTTAGAAAGGTAATTCACTGGCACAAGACGAATCCGTTTCCAGCTATTTATACCCGAAAAATGTACGCAAATTCCATGGAAATGATGGTGCATTTTAGTAAAGGAACTCCAAAGACATGGAACCACAAACATGTGAATGAAATGCACAATTTTATTCAAACTCCGATTTGCATGGGGAAAGAAAGAACCAAACACAAAACCCAAAAACCATTGAAAGTTTGTGTTCCTTATTTAGAGATTAGCTCGAATGAAGGTGACCTAATTCTAGATCCATTTATGGGTTCAGGTACAACTGCTGTGGCAGCCAAAATGCTCAAAAGAGATTTTATCGGTTTCGAAATGAATCCTACTTATTTAGAATTTGCAGAGGGAAGGTTAGCTGCATTATAGTTGCTTTTACAGTGCGTACACTTTTAGTTTCACTCCGATAGCTTCCAGCAAATCAAAAGGTAAACTCAGTCCTATAGTATCCCAATCTTTTGATTTGGTTTTATTGTAGGCTTTTATATAGCGCACTTTATGACTCCTTGAGTTTATTGATATTTCATCTGCTAAGCTGCCATTTTGCTGCGGATAATTAGTCTGTAGCTCTTTAATCTTGGCAGCATTAATATTGGATAATACATGAGTTTCAAAAGCTCTGATAAGTTCTTTTTTATCTATCCAAATCAAACGAGTAGGGAAGAAGTAGGCTAAATGATCAGCCGAACTGTTCTGCATCCAACCTTTTACATTGGGATACATGCTGTACAATTCAATATACAAATCGTTATAGTCGATAGCTCGAAACTTTTCAGATACATTGGAGTGTCTTTCCCATGCATGCAGTTGAACATCGATGTCAGCCCTTTGAAAGTCCATATCTCGTTCACTTTCCGTATCGAATCGGATAATATTTTCTACTTCGAAGACATTACTGTAAAACTCATCAGCAAATACCGCCTTATCGCGTTCAACCTTTAAACTACTCCAGAAATTATGTGGGCTTTGGTTGGCCACAATTTAGTTCATTGTTATAGAGCTAGCATTTTTCTTCAGTGCTGCAATATCCTTTTCGTATTCGACTTCAGAAATTAACTTTCCATCTTTGTAATAATCGTCAAATATCCACCACTCTGTTTCTTTAATGTACTCAGTGATTTTACTTTTTTGAAGCACTCGATCTAACTCAATAAGATATACACCTTTACCTGAATTACTGTGCTCAATTCTATAATTGAAATCTAATTTAAAGATACTATCTGTAGAAATTGGGGGAATATCATTTCTTCTAAATCCCAATGCTTCAGCTACTATTTGATTCAGCATTTGACGGGTCTCAAGGGCTTTAACCATATTTTCATTCACTTCTGCTTCAGGAGGTTGAGAGACAGAATAACCCGTGTTAATGATTCGTTTCATATCCAGGTTTACATTCCGCATGCTCTTAACTTTTCGTCCTTGAACGCCTTTCATCATATCATGAAAATCATTCATAAGTTCACTCTTAGCTGCGAGGTTTCTATTGGTTTTCCTTTGTGCTTGTCTTTCTGCACCAGCAGTGCTAGTGGTTGAAGGGGTGTAATCTTTATCTAAAACGGGGCTGGCGATTATTGTCTTAACAGCAAGAACTTCTGTTTTTAACTTAACAGATTTCTTTTCTTTTTTCTTTTTCTCTTCTTTTTCTTTCTTTTCTTCTTTTTCCTTTTCCGGAGCTGGAGGTGGTTTGATATACAAATTGGCCATAAAAGCTTCTTCAACCTCGCTTATTTCAACAAATTCATTTTTATCCGCATCAAATTTCACTCTAGAGAATGGTTTTAAAAATGCCATGGCATTCACTTTAGCTTCTTTTCTATTTACGATAACCAAATCTAAACCTTTAACTTTTCTATCAACTAATCGCTGATTTGTGGCGGTCGTTTTAGTGCTCACTGCCGCATAAGATCGATAATAACTAGCATCTTCTACTACCACTCGGTAATCCTTTTGGTAAGAAAGTAACAGTTCGTAATTACCTTTTTCGTCAGACCTTACAGAGTCAATAAGGGAAGCACCTTCGTAAACCATAACCATTGCAGAGCCAATAGATTTTCCTTTAGAATCTATTGTTTTTCCTTCTAAAGCAAGTTTTTGATTATCAGGAAT
>Ga0208414_1000855_pt1 | contig 26398 bp, 22 predicted proteins | sample AntAceMetag02UKE_FD_184770 | JGI IMG/M metagenome (GOLD analysis project Ga0208414, IMG submission 184770) | Saline lake microbial communities from Ace Lake, Antarctica - Antarctic Ace Lake Metagenome 02UKE (SPAdes) (version 2) | ecosystem: Environmental > Aquatic > Non-marine Saline and... | reverse complement strand
CACAATGCGCTCAACTGTGGCGTGCCACAGCTGCCAGGCCAAGTACACCAGGTAGGTCGCGCCGGCGATTTTGATGGTCGTAAACACCCATACCGAAGCATACAACACGCTGGCTAGACCCAAGGCTGTGAGTGCCATCATCAGCGCAAATGCCAGCTGTCGACCCATGCCTGCCACGAAGGCCACGCGCGCACCTTGCTGCGTGGCATTGTTCATGGCCAGCAAGTTATTGGGACCAGGCGACATATTGAGCGCAAAGCAAGTGGGTATAAAAAACCACAGGTCTAGTTGCATGGCTGCGTGCTGCGTGTTGGTGTGTTTGGTGGCGGCTTAGCCCTTCACTTTAGGCACGCGGCCCATGGTGAAAAACTCTGGGTTGGGCTGCATACCAGTCACGCTGGCCATGCGGTTAGACAGGCCAAAGAATGCGGTGATGGCTGCAATGTCCCATGCGTCTTCATCGTCCATGCCATGCTGGTGCAAGGCTTCAAAGTCGGCGTCGCCTACGGTGTGGGATGCGGTACAGACCTTCATGGCGAAGTCCAGCATGGCGCGTTGTTTGGCGCTGATGTTGGCCTTGAGGTAGTTCACTGTTACTTCGTCGGCTACCAATGGTTTTTTCTCGTAAATACGCAAAATGGCGCCGTGAGCCACCACGCAGTACAAACACTGGTTGAACGCGCTGGTGGCAGTCACAATCATTTCGCGGTCACCTTTGCTGAGGTTGCCATCGTCTTTGAGCATCAGGGCATCGTGGTACGCAAAAAACGCGCGCCACTCAGCTGGGCGCCGTGCAAAGCCTAAAAAAACGTTGGGTATAAAGCCCGCTTTCTCTTGCACTTCTAATATGCGCGCCTGTATGTCTTGGGGCAGTGTGTTGAGGTCTGGGTAAGGAAAGCGTGTGTTCATGTGGTGTGTCCTGAATGCTTGTTGGCAAATAAGCTATCAACCAAGTATGCCCGCAGCTTGGCCCAGCTTGATGTCACCAAACTTACGTCGCATGCGCAAGCAGCACCGGCCCAAGCCATTCATAACGATGTGGTGAGCTTCCGTACCAAGTCGCCGGTGGTGTGGGCTTGGTATTTGCGCATCAGTTTGGCTCTGTGAACTTCTACGGTGCGGTGGCTGATGCGCATTACTTTGCCAATGGCTTTGGATGTTAAACCTTGCATCAGCAAAGCAGCTACTTCGCGCTCGCGCGGCGTCAGCAAACCAACGATGGGGCGCTGTTGGCTTAGGTCTTCGAAGCACCAAATGCCAGCAGCGTGAGGGTCACCTTGTACCAATGCACGTCCGGTGACGTGGCACCAAAAGGTGGCGCCGCTGAAGCGCCCGCCGACGCGTCGCATGATGCGGTTGTCGCTGTAGGTGCCAGGCGCGTTTAGCAGTGGGGTGATGCGTAAACCGGTGCGCTCAAATTCATCGGCGCTGGGGTAAAGCTTTTCAAACGATTGGCCAATCAACTCGCCGTGGTCAACACCAAACATCTCGCACAAGGCTTGGTTGCAGTCCACAATGGTTCTGCTGCGGGACAAGGCCATGCCAACAGGCGCTGCGTCAAACGCCATTTGGTAATCGATTGGCGAGCGCAGTGTGGGGTTCAGTGTTGGGCTGTGGCTTGGGTTGTTCATTACGAAATACTACGTAGTTGAATACGTAGTATCGTTGGTATGAACGGTTTTATAAATTTTTGGAGTGCAAACGTGAACAAGGTGTATCCAAGCGCTGCGGCGGCTTTAGACGGCGTGGTGGCAAGCGGCCACATGGTGGCAGTCGGCGGCTTCGGCCTGTGCGGCATTCCCGAGGCATTGATTGATGCGCTGCGCGACAGCGGTGTCGACCAATTGACTGTGATCTCTAACAATGCCGGCGTGGATGGTTTTGGTTTGGGCAAGTTGCTTGAGACGCATCAAATCAACAAAATGATTTCGAGTTACGTGGGCGAGAACAAAGAGTTTGCGCGTCAGTTTCTCGAGAAAGAACTGGAGTTGGAATTCACCCCGCAGGGCACGCTGGCTGAAAAGCTGCGTGCGGGTGGTGCGGGCATTCCCGCTTTTTTCACGAAAACTGGTGTGGGCACCTTGGTGGCCGAAGGCAAAGAGCTGCGTGATTTTGACGGCGAAACCTATGTGATGGAGCGCTCATTGGTGCCCGATGTGTCGTTGGTCAAAGCATGGCGTGCCGACACAAGTGGCAATTTGCAGTTCCGCTTAACGGCGCGCAATTTCAACCCTGCAGTGGCCATGGCCGGCAAGGTGTGCATCGTGGAAGTGGAGGAAATCGTGCCGCTGGGTGCCATTGAGCCAGATGCTGTGCATTTGCCGGGCGTGTATGTGCACCGATTGGTGCTCAACGCGTCGCCAGAAAAGCGCATTGAAAAACGCACCATTACCGAAGCTGCCTAAGCACTGCGCACCACTTTTAACGTTTACTGAGCACTACCAATCATGAGCTGGACACACGATCAAATGGCCGCACGCGCGGCACACGAGTTAGAAGACGGTTTTTACGTCAACCTAGGCATTGGCATGCCCACCCTAGTGGCCAATCATGTCCCCAACGACATTGAGGTGTGGTTGCAATCAGAAAACGGCATGTTGGGTATTGGCCCGTTCCCGACTGAAGAGCAAGTGGATGCCGACCTCATCAATGCAGGCAAACAAACGGTTACCACCATCGCAGGCTCCTCCATTTTTGGAAGTCACGACAGCTTTGCCATGATCCGCGGTGGCAAAATCAACCTGAGCATTTTGGGTGCCATGCAGGTCAGCGCCACAGGTGACCTGGCCAACTGGATGATTCCGGGCAAAATGATCAAAGGCATGGGCGGTGCAATGGATTTGGTCGCGGGCGTGAAGCGCGTGATTATTCTGATGGAGCATGTCGCCACCAAAAAAGATGGCACTGAGGATATGAAAATCATTCCCGAGTGCACCTTGCCGCTGACTGGGCTAGGTGTGGTTGACCGCATCATCACAGACTTAGGTGTGATGGATGTAACGTCTGAGGGCTTGAAGTTGGTTGAGTTGGCCGACGGTGTCAGCCGCGAGTTTATTCAAAGCAAAACGGGTGTACCGCTGCTATGAAAGAGACGTTCTAACACGCCCTCACTGCGCGTTGCGGCGATAGGCCACAGCGCGCAGCCGTTTGCGCCGTTTGAGCCAAATCATCAGCGCCCAAATCCAGCTGGTGAGCAAATACACCATGATTCCGGTGAGGGTGGCCACAATCGCCAAACCTATCACCAGGGGTTTGCCCACTGTGCTGAGGCGGTGCCACGCATTTTGAAGCTGCTCTATCCAAGTAAGTTCGTGGTCGTCGTGTTTGGCGAGCTGGGCTTTGAGCAAAGCGGGCGGCAGTACTGTGGGCAAGTTGTTGACGTGTTCATCGCCACGGTGGAGCACCCAGTGGCCCAACTTGTAAGCGCCAAAGTACACAGGTCCAAAGGTGACTGGGTTGGTTATCAGTGTGCTGCCGACGGCAACGGGCAGGTTCGCCCTGAGCAACACGGCGGCACCGGCCGCAAATGGTATTTGCGCAACTGGCACCAACAAGCCAAAAAACAGACCCAATGCCAAGCCAGCAGCAATGCCTTTGCGACTCATGTGCCACAGACGCGGGTGCGCCAAGGTCGGCCCCATCCAGCGCAACCATCGGTTGTTTTGAATCATTTGCGGGGAGGGTAGCAGTCGTTTGAGCTTGTTGCGCATGGGCCTACATTGTGCAACGCCTTGAGCCCCCTTTTTTTTACATGCGTTGTATTGTTGCTTTATGGCCATACCCGTGCGTGACCAGACTGCGGCGACAATAGAGGTTATGGCTACACAACATTGGCACGATGTGCTTTTTTCCCAGGGTTTTGGTACGCGCCGCGTTTGCGCAGGCGTGGTGCAGCAAGGCTTGCTCAGTTATGCCGGTGAGGTCGTCACTGATGGCTTTGACGAGGTTGACACCACAGGGCTGCACTTTGAGGTGCAAGGCGTTGCGTGGCAGTACCACGACGTTGCTTACTTGGTACTACACAAGCCGTCTGGCTACGAGTGTTCACATAAACCATCACTGCATCCCAGCATCTACAGCTTGCTGCCTGCTCCTTTGCGCCAGCGAGGCGGTGGTGCAGCAGCGGGTGTACAAGCCTTGGGCAGGTTAGACCAAGACACCACGGGTTTGCTGGTGTTGTCTGATGATGGAAAATTCATACACCGACTCACCTCTCCCAAACACCATGTGACCAAGGTCTACGAGATCACCACCAAACATGCGGTCGATGCCCAACAAATCGACAAGCTGTTGGCGGGTGTGGTGCTAGATGACAGCCCCAAGCCAGTGGCGGCCTTTGCGGCTGAGCAAACTGGCGAGTGCAGCTTGCGCCTCACATTGACAGAAGGAAAATACCACCAAGTTAAGCGCATGTTGGCCGCCGTCAGCAACCGCGTTGAAGGCTTGCACCGCAGCCAAATGGGAGCGCTGACGCTGGACAGCTTGCCAAGTGGCGAGTGGCGCTGGCTCACCCCTCAAGAGGTTGTGGCGCTTAGCGCAAAGACCTCATAACGGTTGTTAACGCATACCGTTGCGCCGAGCCAACTCCACAAAGAGTGCGCTGTGATCTAGGTCGGCCAAGCCGTTGTTGATGGCCTGGGCGTACAGGTCTTCAAACATGGCGGTGACTGGTGCTTCAAAGCCTAAGCTGTGCGCTGTGGTCAACGCATTGCGCATGTCTTTGAGTTGCACCGCCATGGCGGCACGTTTGGTGAAATCGCGGTCCACCATGCGCTGGCCATGCAAGTCCAAAATACGGCTTTGGGCGAAGCCCCCGCTGATGGCCTCACGTACTTTGGCCATGTCAGCACCGCCTTTCTCTGCCAACAACAAGGCCTCGGCCACAGCGCCAATGGTGATGCCGACAATCATTTGGTTGGCCAGTTTGGCGAGTTGACCCGAGCCGCTGGGGCCCACATGGATAGCCCGCCCCAATGGCGTAAAAACGGCCGTCAGCAGGTCAAATACAGCGATGTCACCGCCTGCCATGATGGCCAAGAGGCCTTGTTCAGCACCTACCGTGCCACCAGATACTGGTGCGTCTATGTGTTTCAACCCCAAGTGCGCCAGTTGCTGTGCATGGGCTTGCGCTTGAGCAGGTGCAATAGAAGACATATCTACAAGCACCGCATGGGCCTGCATGGCTTTCGCTGCGCCTTGGGTGAACAGCACATGACCCACCGCATCGCCGTCTTGCAGCATGGTGATGACCACATCAGCTTGCGCTGCGGCTTGGGCTGCAGTGGCGGCTACGGTGGCACCGAACGCATCCAGGGCTTGCGCCTTGTCTGGCGAGCGGTTCCATACGTGCACCTCTAAGCCAGCGTTTAACAAACGTTTGGCCATGGGTGCACCCATGAGGCCTGTGCCCAGCACAGCAATGGTCTTGATGTTCATAGTGGCGGTTACATCAACAAGTGTTCGCCGGCGTTGTCACCGCCCAAAATGACATAGTTCACTTTGCGCACATCCATGAGCTTGGTGCCGCCACCGTAAGAAATAGAGCTTTGAACGTCTTGCTCCATCTCAATCAATGTGTTGGCCAGCTTGCCTTTAATGGGCTCTAAAATGCGCTTGCCTTCCACGTGCTTGTACTCGCCTTTGTTGAAGTCGCTGGCTGAGCCGTAGTACTCTTTGAACAGCTCGCCGTTGACCTCAACGGTGGCGCCTGGCGACTCTTCATGGCCAGCGAACAATGAGCCAATCATGACCATGGACGCGCCAAAGCGTACGCTTTTGGCAATGTCGCCGTGGCTGCGAATGCCGCCGTCAGCAATGATGGGTTTGGTGGCAACGCGTGCGCACCATTTCAGCGCAGACAACTGCCAGCCGCCAGTGCCAAAGCCTGTTTTGAGTTTGGTGATACACACCTTGCCTGGGCCTACGCCTACTTTGGTGGCGTCTGCCCCCCAGTTTTCAAGGTCTATGACGGCCTCAGGCGTTGCCACGTTGCCTGCAATGACAAACGATTGTGGCAAGTGCTGTTTGATGTAGCCAATCATGTCGCGCACGCTATCTGCATGGCCGTGTGCGATGTCTATGGTGATGTATTCAGGCACCAGACCTTGTGCTTTCAATTGGTCAACGGTGTCGTAATCGCCCTGCTTAACGCCCAATGAAATCGAGGCGAACACACCGGCTGTGTGCATGTCACGCACGAAAGCAACGTTGTCTAAATCAAAACGGTGCATGACATAGAAGTAGCCGTTGTCGGCCAACCACTTGCAAATCGATTCGTTGACCACAGTTTTCATGTTGGCGGGGACAACGGGCAGGCGAAATGTGCGCGGGCCTAGCGTGACGCTGGCGTCACATTCAGAGCGGCTTTGAACGCGGCACTTGCGTGGCAACAGTAAAACGTTGTCGTAGTCAAAAATTTCCATGATGCATGTATTCCAAGTTTCCAAAATTGAAAGGATGCATGCCGCCACAGGCAGTAGCCTCAGCCGACATGAGCAGCACTTGGTTTGGCACCGGTAGGTTTGCGTGTCGCTGAAGACCAGGCAAAAAAAACCGGACGCCAAAATACTTGGGCCCGGTGTCTGATTCTACCTAGATTAACGGAGAACTTGTTGTTACAGTTTCGCGTCCTGTTGTTAAGTTGCTGGCATATCACCCATGGATTTGCCCTCGCCTTGCAAGGCCACACGCCTGGCTTGCAAGTCGCGGTAGCGCACCAGGGCGCTGGGATCTGTTTCGGCTTGGGATATGGCCTCATTTTCTAACAGCTGCAAGTGCTCGATCAGCATGCGGCGCATGAGTTCGCGCAGCTCTGCTTGCGTTTCAACCGCATCTTCGCTGCCCAAGGTGTTCGCCTGTTCAACCGCTCTGGCTGCTTGCATGGCAAAGGACTGATCGCGCATGGCCATTTGCAGTGCCGCCCAAGGTTGCGGGCCGTGGTCGTGCCATTGGGCTTCAAGCCACGTAAAAAGCGAACCAAAGGGCGGGTCTTGCTCGGCCAATAGGTGTTGTTCTTCGGTGCTGAGCCAGCCCCACGCGTTGGGTGTCGTGAGCACCACGCGCGCCACATGGTCCACCCTGCTGGTGACGTGGCCACGCCCGGATTGGTATGCGGGCTTGGACTTTTGCCATGCGCGCTTGCCTTGTGTTGGCGAGCGGCTGAATGTGCTGGTGCCGTAGCTGTCGCTGGGTTCGTAGCTGTTGTTGTAGGTGGCGTCTGCGCCGCTATAGGGCGGGCTTTGTGAGCCATCGCTGTTGCCACGGCTGGTCCCGCTGTTGCTGCTGTGTTGGGTCGAAGCCCCTGCGGCTTTGCGCGTTGGGTAGCGTTTGGCGTTGGCCTGCCACACGTCAAGTACCTCGTGCGAGCCTAAGTTGGAGGCTTCGGCCAATTCGGTCAGCAGCTGGCGTTTGAGAGCGCCATCTGGCAAGGCTGTCCACAAAGGTTGGGCCGCGCTGAGCATGTGTGCCCGGCCTTCAGCGGTGGCCAAATCCAAATCTGCCCCTGCTGCGTCAACTAAAAAGCGGCTCAGCGGCGTGGCTTTGGCCACCATGTCCTCGAAGGCTTGGGCACCATTGGCGCGAATAAAGCTGTCTGGGTCGTGCTCAGCAGGTAAAAACAAAAATTTTACCGAGCGGGTATCCGTGGCATAGGGCAGGGCAGCCTCAAGTGCTTTGCGTGCGGCACGTCGCCCAGCGCCATCGCCGTCAAAACCAAACACCACGTTGTCGGTGAACCTGAACAGCTTGTGCATGTGGTCAGCCGTGCAGGCAGTGCCCAAAGTGGCCACCGCATTGCCAAATCCCATCTGCGCCAGCGCCACCACGTCCATATAGCCCTCGGTGACCAGCGCATAACCACGCTCTCGCATGGCGGTGCGGCCTTCAAACAAGCCATAGAGCTCACGCCCTTTTGAAAACAGCGGTGTTTCTGGTGAATTGAGGTATTTGGGTTCGCCCTTGTCGAGGACGCGGCCACCAAAGCCAATGACCTCGCCTTTGACGTTGCGAATGGGAAACATGATGCGGTCGCGAAAGCGGTCGTAGCGTTTGGCGGTGGCAGGGTCTTGTTCGGCTTTGCCGTCATCGTCTGGCGTGATGACCATGCCGCATTCCACCAACGCTTTGTCGGCGTAGTCTGGAAATACATTGGCCAAATGCCGCCAGCCTTCTGGGGCGAAGCCCAGGGCAAAGATTTTGGCAATTTGACCAGTCAGGCCTCGCCCTTTGAGGTAGTCCACCGCGCGTGGGGTGTTTTTCAGGGCGACTTGGTAGCTGGTGGCAGCCTTGCTCATGAAGTCGCCTAGGCTGTTGTGTTGCTCGCGTTTGGCTGCGGCTTGGGCTCTATCGGCTGGGCTGGCCTGCTCTTCAGGCACATTGAGGCCCATTTGTTGTGCCAAGTCCTGCACGGCCTCTACAAAGCCAGCGCCGGTGTGGTCCATCAAGAAACCAATGGCGTTGCCGTTCTTACCGCAGCCAAAGCAATGGTAGAACTGTTTGCTGGGGCTGACTGAAAAAGAGGGCGACTTTTCGCCATGAAATGGGCACAGGCCCATGAAGTTAGACCCTCCTTTTTTGAGCTGAACGTGCTTGCCCACCACGTCGACAATGTCGGCGCGGGTGAGCAAGTCTTGGATAAAGCTTTGAGGAATGGCCACGTGCTATTGTGCCTAAAAGTCAAAAGGCACCTGCGCGGCCTGGTCAACTGCGCTGGCCTTAGCCGCGCTTTATTTTGGCGTTAACCGAATGGCGCCGTCTAAGCGAATGACTTCGCCGTTCAGCATGTCGTTTTCAATGATGTGCTTGGCCAGCTTGGCGTAGTCGGCGGGCGTGCCTAATCGGCTGGGAAAGGGGACCCCAGCAGCCAGCGCGTCTTGCAGCTCTTGGGGCATGCCAAACAGCATGGGTGTACCAAAAATGCCAGGGGCGATGGTCATGTTGCGGATGCCGCTGCGCGCCAAGTCACGGGCAATAGGCAGTGTCATACCCACAATGCCACCTTTAGAGGCTGCATAGGCGGCTTGGCCAATTTGCCCGTCATAGGCGGCTATGGAGGCCGTTGAAATTAACACGCCACGCTCACCAGTGGCTTGCGGTGTGTTGGCGCCCATGGCAGTGGCGGCCAAGCGAATCATGTTGAAGCTGCCCACCAAGTTGACGCTCACCGTTTTGGCAAAAGTGGCGAGGTCGTGCGCACCGTTTTTACCAACGGTTTTTTGGGCTGGTGCAATGCCAGCGCAGTTGATCAAGCCAAACAAAGGGCCCATTGCGCACGCTGCGTCAACGGCAGCTTGCCCGTCAGCTTCGTTGCTGACATCACATTGTATAAACTGTGCGCCTATTGATGCGGCGATAGCCTCACCTTTGTCGACTTGCATGTCGGCAATCAAAACCTGCCCGCCATTGTCAATCAGCATGCGTGCTGTGCCTTCGCCCAAGCCGGAAGCGCCTCCGGTCACTATGAATACATTGCCTTTGATGTCCATGCTGTCGTTTCCTGTGTGTGTCGTTGACGTGAAGTTGAAATAAACTGTGTTGTGATTGACGTTAACGTAAACGTTAATCAAAAATCAATGGTAATGCAAAACAGGGCGCCCGTGATGGGCAAGCCTATCTGCTGGTTCGCCCCCCCCAGTTACCGCCATGCTCAGCTGTTGTTCAGCCTTGCTCATCCACACCTTGGCGCTGCATGGATACCCGCATGCTGTTTGTAATTTGTTTGGCTGTTGCCACATATTCTGGGTTGTCGTGGGCTGGCACGCCTGGCTTGTAGACCTCTGCCAGTTCAAGCATGCCGTTGCGGTCGGCTTGTTCGAATTGGTTGCGCAAGTGGGTGGCTTGTGCGGTGTCCAAGCCCATGGCCTCGAGGGTTGAGCGTCCCATACGCAATGAGCTGTCGTAGGTTTCTCGAATAACGTCGCGGCAGCCTGTGGCCCACAGCTCGTACACGTGCGTGCGATCCATTGCGCGCGCAACCACGTGCACATGAGGCCAGTTGTGGCCAACGTATTGCGCCAACGCTGTGATTTGTTCGCGTCCATCAATGGCAATGACCAGCACCTTGGCTTGTGCTATTCCCGCGGCCGCCAGCAGGTCGGGACGTGTGGCGTCGCCAAAATAAGCCTGAAAGCCAAACGTGCGAATGACCTCCAGTTGTTTTGAGCTGAAGTCAATCACGGTCGTGTTGTACAGCGCACTTCCCAACATGCGGTTGACGATGCCGCCAACACGGCCATGCCCGGCAATGATGATGTCAGATTGATGCGCAATGGTGTCGCTGGGTCGTTGTTGTTGCGCGCCCGTTAGGCGCGGGGCAATAACGCGCTCAAACACAATGAATATCGCTGGCGTTAGCAGCATCGACAAGGCGACTACCAACAACAACTGGTCAGCCAAGACCTGGGGGATGATGGCTTGACCCACCGTAAAAGTTAAGAGTACAAAGCCAAACTCACCCGCTTGGGCCAGCCCGAGGGTCACGAGCCACCGGTCAGTGCCGTTGATACCAAACACCACGCTCAGCACCCACAGCACCAGTGCCTTGATCGCAATCAACCCAAGCGTTAAGCCAAGTACCGTACCCGTATCAAACAAAAACAGCTCAAAGTTAATGCCCGCACCAACCGTCATAAAAAACAATCCCAACAGCAAGCCTTTAAAAGGGTAGATGTGCGACTCCAACTCGTGGCGGTACTCGCTGTTGGCCAGTACAACACCGGCTAAAAATGTGCCCAACGCTGGAGACAGTCCGACCAAGCTCATCAGCAAGGCAATACCAACCACCATGCCTAATGCGGTGGCTGTGAACAACTCGCGCAAATTGGCCATGGCAATAAAACGAAACACCGGGCGCGTCAATCGCGACCCAACCAAGACCACAGCTGCCACAGCTGCTGCGGTGACCAAGCCTGCGGCCCAACCCGGCAAGCCAGCTACCAAGCTCAGCGATGACGCATGGTCAGCCATGTCGGATGACGGGTTGCTGGCGCTGGATTCGTTTGACACGGTTGATGCAAGACTGAGCAGTTCTGTGCTGGCCAGCAGCGGCAGCAAGGCCAGCATGGGAATGACTGCAATGTCTTGAAACAGCAACACTGAAAAACTAGCTTGCCCACCTTGACTTTTAAACAACCCTTTTTCATTCAGTGTCTGTAGCACGATAGCCGTCGAGGACAGCGAAAACACCAACCCCACAGCCAGACTGACTTGCCAGGTGTAGCCCAGCGCGATGAAGCCCAGCATCACCAGTGCGCACGTCAATCCCACTTGCAGTCCACCCAGACCTAGAAGGCGGTGTCGCATAGACCACAGCAGTTTTGGCTCTAGCTCCAAGCCGACTAAAAACAGCATCATCACGACGCCAAACTCTGCCACATGCTGAATCGACTCAACCTGCACGTTCAGGACCGACAGCAGGGGGCTGATGACCATACCAGCGCTCAAATAACCCAATACCGAGCCCAAGCCAAGCCGTGAAGCAATTGGTACTGCAACAACGCCAGCAGCTAGAAATAAAAATATGAGAAGCAGTAGATCGGTCATGAGATTGAGGAGGGGTGGTCAATGGTTACTGATCGGCTAACAGCGGTAGCCGTTAAGAGCTAATGGCTAGGTGTTCAATAATGTGACGGCATGGTTAATCGCCAACATGTCAACCACCTTAGCAGCAGTTGCACCGCAGCTAAACAAATAGTATTCATGTGTATGTGGGCTATTGATGTGTCAACAGACTCCATGCCATTGGTCTTGGATAACAGCCGGCTTGCCGTTACAAAACAAATGCATGCAGTTAGCAAGGTGCCCTAAGATCTGCCCACTATGACCTGCACACACTCACTCACTGTTCGCTTAACGCCGACACCTGCACAAGCTACTGCATGGACGCTTGTAGCTGCTGCCTGCACACAACGGCTGGTGGTGTTGGCTGCGGCGCTGGTGTTGGGCGCCTGTTCGGTCTTGCAACCCAACTTGCCGCCTGAAGAGCCTATCAAGCCAGTGCCAGTCCCCACTGTGGCCAAGTTGCCAAGCGTTGGCTTGGCCTTGGGCGGCGGTGCCGCCAGGGGCTTTGCACATGTGGGTGTGCTGCAGGTACTGGATGAGGCGGGTATTCAGCTGGACCTGTTGGCAGGTACGTCCGCAGGCAGCGTGGTGGCCGTGTTGTACGCCAGCGGTTTGTCAGGTGCCGCCCTAGAGCAGGCTGCTTTGGGTTTGAATGAAACGACCTTGGCTGATTGGATGATGCCTTGGGGCAACCGCGGGATGTTGCGTGGTGCGGCACTCGCCAAGTACGTCAACGAGCAAGTGAAGGGCACATTGTTGCAAGCCATGCCCAAGCCAGTTGGCGTGCTGGCCACCCAGCTTAACAGCGGTAACCCTGTGCTGTTTCAGCGCGGGGATGCTGGCGAAGCGGTGCGAGCCTCGTCGGCTGTGCCAGGTGTGTTTATGCCGGTTCCGATAGGCGGGCAAGAGTATGTAGACGGCGGGTTGGTCGCTCCGGTTCCCGTGAGCTTTGTGAAACAAATGGGCGCACAACTGGTGATCGGTGTGGACATATCCAGTGCGCCTTCCGCCACGCCTGCCAATGACACCTTGGGTTTGATGCTTCAAACGTTTTCCATCATGGGTCAGCGCTTGAATGGTTTCGAGTTGGTGGGTGCCGATGTCGTGGTAAGGCCTAACTTGCAGCACATTGGCTCAGCTAATTTTGCTGCGCGCAAGCAGGCCATTGCAGCGGGGCGCACCGCCATGCTGGCCGCGCTGCCACTGTTGCGCCGCGCAATACAAACAAAAACCACTTGGGTGCCGGCCAACTAGGGCGCACTGCAAGTGGTCTCTGTTCGACGTGTATCGGCTAGCCGGCTTTATGTGGGTTTGTCGCCAGACAGCTTGAGCATGTCGGTGCCCTCGCCATGCGTGAGTAAGCCAGCCTTGCTGTAGGTGTTGAGCTTGGCCCGGGTATCTACGATATCTAAGTTGCGCATGGTGAGTTGACCAATGCGGTCTCTGGGGCTGAACATAGACGCGCCGCGCTCCATGGTCAAACGTTCGGCCTCGTAGGTGAGGTTGTCTGATTCGGTGTTCAAGATTGAGTAATCATTGCCACGGCGCAGCTCCAGCGTGACCTCGCCAGTGATGGCGCTGGCAACCCAGCGCTGGGCCGTTTCACGCAGCATGATGGCTTGAGGGTCAAACCAGCGGCCTTGGTATAGCAATCGACCCAAGCGCAAGCCGCTCATACGGTATTGCTCAATGGTGTCCTCGTTGTGTATGCCCGTGACCAAGCGCTCGTAGGCAATGTGCAGCAAGGCCAAGCCGGGGGCTTCGTAGATGCCGCGGCTTTTTGCTTCAATGATGCGGTTTTCTATTTGGTCGCTCATGCCCAAACCGTGTCGCCCACCAATGCGGTTGGCTTCCAATATCAGGTCAACTGGGTTGGCAAAGGTTTGGCCATTCAAGGCAACAGGTTGGCCTGCTTCAAAGCGCACAGAAACGGTTTCGCGTTTGACCTCAACCTCGTCTTTCCAAAATGCCACGCCCATGATGGGCTCCACAATGTGCATGCCGCTGGCCAAGCTCTCAAGGTCTTTGGCTTCATGGGTTGCGCCCAGCATGTTGGAGTCTGTGGAATAGGCTTTTTCTGACGACATCTTGTAGTCAAAACCAGCAGCCTGCATAAATGCGGACATTTCCGCGCGACCGCCTAGCTCGTCGATGAACTGCTGGTCCAACCAAGGCTTGTAAATTTGCAGCGATGGGTTGGTCAGCAAGCCATAGCGGTAAAAGCGCTCAATGTCGTTGCCTTTGTAGGTGCTGCCGTCGCCCCAAATATTGACGTTGTCGTCACGCATGGCGGCGACCAGCATGGTGCCAGTGACGGCACGGCCAATGGGGGTGGTGTTGAAGTAGGTGATGCCACCAGTGGAAATATGGAATGCGCCGCTTTGCAACGCTGCAATACCTTCTTGCGCCAGCTGCGCACGGCAGTCAATTAACCGTGCTGCTTCGGCACCGTAAGCCATGGCTTTGCGGGGTATTTCGTCGTAGTCAGGCTCGTCTGGCTGGCCTAAATTTGCGGTGTAGGCAAATGGTACGGCGCCTTTTTGACGCATCCACAGCAACGCGGCGCTGGTATCCAAGCCGCCGGAAAAAGCAATACCGACCTTTTGGCCAGCGGGTATGTGTTGAAGAATGGTGGACATGGTGTGTTGGATGTGCTCAGGTCAATCTAATATCTAGGGTAATTGTAGGGGCAGCTAGGCATACGTTGATGCAAGGGTTGGCAGCCTAGTCGATCAAGGCACGCCAATCGGTTGGTACAAAACCAACCGTGATGCGGCCATTAGGCCAGCGCACCACTGGGCGTTTGATGACGCTTGGGTAGGTTTTGGCCAGTGCTGTGGCGCTGACAGCATCGACCACTGCGTGTTGCGTTTCGGTGTCTAGCTTGCGCCATGTCGTGCCTTTTTTGTTGATGACCGTTGCCCAATCATGCGCGGCAAACCAGCTGTCTAGTTCGGCGTCGTTGGGGACGCCTGACTTTTTAAAGTCGTGAAACACAGCGTTGACACCGTGTTCGTTCAGCCAGACTCTGGCTTTTTTGACGGTGTCGCAGTTGGATATACCAAAGATGGTGACGGTGCTGGCTGTGTTGATCATGGGTGTATTTTGCACGGCCGCGCACCGGCCTTGGTGGACTGACACAATAGAAACCACGACATAATTGACCGCCATGACAACAACACCCAGCCTACAGCCCACCGCAACCGCAACGCCAACTGAACAGCAGCCAATGCGCAGCTTGCAGCAGTGGCTAGACGTAATAGGGGCTTCACACCCTGTGGCGATTGACATGGGTTTGGACCGCGTGAAAGAGGTGGTAACACGCATACCAGGTCACTTGTTGATGAGCTGTCCGGTCATAACGGTGGCTGGTACCAACGGCAAGGGCTCTACTTGCGCCATGTTAGAGGCCGTGCTGATGCAGTCTGGCTATAAAACTGGGGTCTACACCTCGCCACATTTGGTGCAGTTTGAGGAGCGTTGTCGCTTGTTTGAAGAACACGTGACTCCTGAGCAGCTGTGTCAGGCGTTTGAGGTGGTTGAGCGAGCCCGCGTGTTGGATGGCCAAGCCATCAGCTTGACCTATTTTGAATTCACCACGTTGGCAATTTTGTGGTTGCTGCAGCAAGCCAAGTTAGACGTTGTGATTTTGGAGGTTGGGCTGGGTGGGCGTTTAGACGCCGTCAATGTGATTGACACCGACTGCGCCATCATCACCAGCGTAGACATTGACCATACCGAGTTTTTGGGTACCACCCGCGAGGCCATTGGTTTCGAAAAAGCCGGCATCATGCGTCAAGGCAAGCCGGTTATTGTGAGTGACCCTGTGCCGCCACAAAGCGTGGTGGACCACGCGACAGCCATTGGGGCCGACACTTGGCTGCTGGGGCGAGATTTCAATGTGTCTGGTGACAAGCAGCAATGGGGCTGGGCAGGGCGCGGCAGGCGTTACAGCGGCTTGGCCTATCCAGCGCTGCGCGGCGCCAACCAACTGCTGAATGCAGCAGGTGTGTTGGCTGCGCTCGAAGCTTTGCGCCCTCAGTTGCCGGTTACGGCGCAGTCTATACGAGCGGGTTTGTCGCTGGTAGAGCTGCCAGGACGCTTTCAAATTGTTCCTGGCGAGCCGACCTTGGTACTGGACGTGGCGCACAACCCGCATGCGGCCGCCACGCTCACGGCCAATTTGGACGCCATGGGCTATTACCCGGGCACCCACGCAGTGTTTGGGTGCATGGCAGACAAAGATGTGGCCAAGATGTTGGCAACGGTTGGTCCGTTGGTCGACCATTGGTATTTCACAGATTTGCCGCTGCCGCGAGCCCTTGGCAGCGCGCAGCTTCAGGCTTTAGCCCAAGCAACAGCAGAAACGCAAAAGGCCAGCGCCCTGTGCTTTACCAGCCCACAACTGGCTTTGGATGCAGCCGTGGCCAAAGCCAGCCCCACTGATAGAATCATTGTCTTTGGATCTTTCTTCACCGTTGGCGGCGTATTGACCAAAGGCATACCCCGTTTAGAGGCCAAACACCTCAAAGCTTGAGTTCGATGAACTGGCATCAACCCTATGTGCGGCCATAGCCTTGAAGCCCTTACTAACCCATTCAGTGCGCTTTACACCCTATGTTTAAGTTTAGTAAATCTGCCAGTGCTGGGCGTGACAGCGACAGCGTAGAGACCATCAGACGTCGTGCCCAATACCGTTTGGTTGGAACGGCCCTGTTGGTGGCCATTGCCATTGTGGGTTTTCCGCTGTTGTTTGACACCGAGCCACGTCCACTAGAGGTTGATTTACCTGTGGCCATACCGTCAAAAGACGAGGTGCAGCCGTTGCTCGCACCCACGGCTGTGGCTGCTGCGCCCAGTGTGAGTACCACGCCAACTCCAGCTGCTGTTGCCCCTGCTGAAGCAACCAAGCCGCAAGTTGAGACCACGCAGCCAGATGTGACGGCGCAAACCAAGGCCAGCAAACAAGCTCAGCAAGCATCACTTGAGCAGCAAGCACAGGCAGCCAAAGACAAGCAAGACGAGGCCACTAGGGCACAAGCTATTTTGAACGGCACTTTGGCAAAAGCCGCTGCTAAGTCTGCTTCTACAACAGCCACAGCTACCGACTACCCCAATGACGGCAAGCGTCGCGTGATTCAGGTGGGTTCTTTCAATGATGCAGAGCGTGCACGGGAAGTACGCCTGCGTTTAGAGCGTGCTGGCATCACCACATATACCCAAGTCATTCAAAGCAATGGTTCGAAATTTATCCGAGTGCGCGTTGGCCCATTTGATGATGCCGTTGAGCTGCAAAACTTCATAGACCGCGTTGAGCTGTTGAAGTTAGAAGCACGCGTTCTGACGTTTTAACGGCGTATGGCTTACGTCGGTTGGTCAGTTCTAGACATCGCCATGGCTCTCATGCTGGTGTCATCACTGGTTTGGGGCGCATGGCGAGGTTTGGTGTATGAAATTCTGGCCATTGCCAACTGGTTGTTCGCCTTAACGGCCACCAGTTTGTTGGCGCCACTGATTGCCCAATGGGCGCCAGCCTTAGGCGGTTCAGGTTTGGTGTCGGTTGTGGTGCGCTATGTCGTGGTGTTTGTGGTGTTTGTGTTTGTAGGCGGCTTTGTCGCTTCAACTTTTCGCCGTTGGATCAGTTCCTCGGGCTTGCGCCCAACTGATAGGTCGTTGGGAGCGTTGTTTGGCATCGTTCGCGCCCTGGTTGTGTTGCTCGCTTGCGCACTGATTGTGTTGATTTTGAAGCTACAAACTGAACCCTGGTGGGCAAGCTCCAACGGGGGGCAATTGTTGCAATCTGTGTTGGTATTACTTAAGCCTGTGTTGCCACAGGCGATTGAAAGGTTGATTCCATAAATGTGTGGCATTGTTGGCGTGGTCAGTAACGCTCCGGTTAATCAACTGATATACGACGGCTTGTTGCTGTTGCAGCACCGCGGCCAAGACGCCGCAGGCATAGTGACACAACAAGGTCAAAAGTTTTTCATGCACAAGGCAAAGGGCATGGTGCGCGATGTATTTCGTACCCGAGATATGCGCGCCTTGCCAGGTAATGTGGGCTTGGGGCAAGTGCGCTACCCCACGGCTGGCAACGCCAACAGCGAAGAGGAGGCCCAGCCTTTTTACGTCAACGCTCCTTTTGGTTTGGTGATGTCGCACAACGGCAATCTCACCAACGCGCACGCCCTGAAAGCAGAGTTGTTCAGCACAGACCACCGCCACATCAACACCGATTCTGATTCCGAAGTGTTGATCAACGTGTTGGCTCACGAACTCGACATCGCTACGCGAGGCCTGCCTCTAAAGCCTGCAGATGTGTTTGCGGCAGTCACGCGCATGCACAAGCGCTTGAAGGGCTCTTACGCCGTTGTCGCACTCATCGCCGGCCACGGTATGTTGGCTTTTCGTGATCCATTTGGTATTCGCCCGCTGTGCTTAGGTCAAGGCGTAGGTAAAGCCATGGTGGCCAGCGAGTCGGTCGCGCTCGAGGGCACAGGCCATACCCTAGTACGTGACATAGACCCCGGCGAAGCGGTGTTCATTGATATGCAAGGTCAGGTGCACGCGCAGCAATGCAGCGAGACCTCGGCCCATTTTCCATGCTTGTTTGAGTATGTTTATTTGGCCAGACCAGACTCGCAGTTAGACGGCGTATCGGTGTACCAAGCACGTTTGAACATGGGTGAAACTCTGGCCCAGCGTGTGATCTCTACCATTTCGCCAGACCTGATTGACTCGGTGATTCCGATCCCAGAGTCGTCACGCCCGAGCGCCATGCAACTGGCGCATTTGTTGGGCAAGCCTTATCGCGAAGGTTTTGTTAAAAACCGTTACGTGGGTCGCACTTTCATCATGCCTGGGCAGGCAGTGCGCAAGCGCTCTGTGCGCCAAAAGCTCAACGTGATTGCGTCTGAGTTCAAAGGTCGCAATGTGCTGCTTGTAGACGACTCCATTGTTCGTGGTACCACCAGCCGCGAGATTGTGCAAATGGCCCGCGACGCAGGCGCTAGAAAAGTATATTTGGCCAGCGCTGCACCGCCAGTGCGCTTTCCCAATGTGTACGGCATTGACATGCCAAGCCCAGAAGAGCTGGTTGCACACGGCAAAACTGTTGACGAAATTTGCAAAGTGATTGGTTGTGACGCACTGATTTACCAAGACGTGCAAGGCCTCAAAAACGCTGTTGCCTCACTCAACCCAAAGCTCACTGGCTTTGACGCTTCGTGTTTTGATGGCATTTACTGCACGGGTGACATCACACCCGAAGATATCATTCGGTTGCGCGGTGAGCGCATTGAGGCAGATGAATTGCAAGAGGACGCCAACGTATGAGTTCGCCGCACCTTCCCGATACCTCAAGCTGGCATGCAGAAACCCATGCCCAGCATACTGGCATGCCTCCTAGTCAATACGGTGAAAATGCGGAAGCCTTGTTTCTAACCAGCGGCTATGTCCAGCCCAGCGCCGAAGTGGCCGCAGCTCGGTTTGCAGGTGAGGAAGAGGGTTATACCTACTCGCGCTTGGGCAACCCAACGGTGAGCAGCTTTGAGCAGCGTTTGGCGGCCATGGAAGGCACGCAAGCCGCTATCGCTACATCTACTGGTATGTCGTCTATTTTGTTGATGTGCATGGGTTTGCTCAAAAGTGGCGACCACGTTATTTGTTCGCACTCCATGTTTGGCTCCACCATCAAACTCATCGGTACCGAGTTCGCCAAGTTTGGTGTTACCACTACGTTTGTCTCTCAAACCGATGTCTCGCAATGGGCTGCGGCTGTGCAGCCCACCACCAAGCTGTTGTTTGCCGAAACACCGACCAACCCACTTACTGATGTATGTGACATAGCTGCGTTGGCGGATATTGCACACAAAGCAGGTGCATGGCTGGCCGTTGACAATTGTTTTGCGACACCCATTTTGCAACGCCCTGTTGAGTTTGGCGCTGATATCGTGACGCATTCGGGTACCAAGTACCTCGACGGGCAAGGCCGTGTGATGGCGGGGGCTCTGTGTGCATCTGAGGAGCTGGTCAGTGAGGTGTTCAGCCCAGTTATACGCAGCGCTGGCATGACTTTATCCCCCTTTAACGCATGGGTGGTGCTGAAGGGTCTAGAAACTCTGGGTATCCGCATGCGTGCGCAGTCTGGCAATGCCCTGGCGTTGGCCCAGTGGTTACAAACGCAAGATGCGGTGGATCAAGTTTTTTTCCCGGGTTTAGACAGTCACCCTCAACACGAACTCGCTATGCGTCAACAAGATGGCCTGGGGGGAGCGGTGTTGTCGTTTTCGCTAAAAGCCAACAACGCGCAAGAGGGCAGGGCCAAAGCTTTTGCCACATTGAACGCCATGCAGTTGGCCAAGTTGTGCACCAATTTGGGTGATACAAAAACATTGGTGGCGCACCCCGCTAGCACGTCACATGGCCGCTTGAGCGACGCGCAGCGCGCCAACGCTGGCGTGGGCCAGTCACTCATCCGTGTGGCAGTAGGCCTAGAACACATCCCCGATTTACAAAACGACATACAACGCGCAATGGCTATAGGCTGCGCCTGATTCATGACCACATTTGATGCTGGCACCACCACTGTTTCAACACCTGAGAGTGCTGTGCGCGTGCGCACCCGCTTTGCACCGTCTCCCACAGGCTTTATCCATTTGGGGAATATTCGTTCGGCTTTGTACCCGTGGGCTTTTGCGCGCAGCCAAGGCGGTGACTTTATATTGCGCATTGAAGACACAGACCAAGCCCGCTCTACGCAGGCCTCTGTGGATGTTATCTTGCAGGGCATGGAGTGGCTTGGGCTAACGCCTGATGAAGGCCCGTTTTACCAAATGCAGCGCATGGAACGTTACCGTGAGGTGTTGGCTCAGCTTAAAGAGGCTGATCTAATTTACCCATGCTACATGTCCAAAGAGGCGCTGGACGCGCTGCGTGACGAGCAAATGGCGGCCAAAGAAAAGCCACGCTACAACGGTTTGTGGCGCCCAGAGCTAGGCAAAACCTTGCCAACTGTGCCAGACGACGTGCAGCCTGTGTGGCGTTTCAAAAACCCGACAGACGGTGTGGTGGCTTGGACCGACAAGGTCAAAGGCTTGATTGAAATAGCCAATGCCGAGCTAGACGACTTGGTGATTGCACGCCCTGATGGCACGCCCACCTACAACTTTTGCGTGGTGGTTGATGACATGGACATGGCCATCACCCACGTTATTCGTGGCGATGACCACGTCAACAACACACCGCGTCAAATAAACATCTTGAGGGCCTTGGGCCACACGCCCCCTGTATATGCCCACTTGCCGACTGTGCTGAATGAAGCCGGTGAGAAGATGAGCAAGCGCAATGGCGCCAAGGCTATTACGCAATACCGCGACGAAGGCTACTTGCCCCAAGCTGTTGTGAACTACTTGGCCAGACTGGGTTGGAGCCACGGAGACGACGAGGTGTTCAGCACCGAGCAGTTTTTGTCATGGTTTAACTTAGACCACTTAGGACGCAGTGCCTCACAATTTGATGATGCCAAGCTGCGTTGGATCAATGCGCAGCACATCAAATCTACCGCAGACCCAACGCTTGCTGTCATGGTGGCACAGCGCTTGCAATTTGAGGGCATACAAGCTGAGCCAGATGCGCGTCTCATTGGTGTATGTGCACTGTTTAAAGACCGCTGCGACACACTGGTGGTTTTAGCCGACTGGGCGAAAGCGTACTACTCGCCTGCGCTTGCGTCTGACGAGGACATGGCCAAGCACGTTACGCAGGACATAAAGCCTGCGCTTGCAAGCTTGGCAGACAAGTTGGATGTCAGTGAGTGGAGCAAAGATGCAATTGCTGCGGCCATAAAAGCCACGCTGGCTGAGCATGGTTTGAAAATGCCCCAGTTGGCCATGCCTGTGCGCGTGTTGATGCTGGGTACGACCAACACGCCATCGGTCGACGCAATGCTCGTATTGTTTGATAAAAAAAATGTGGTGACTAAGCTCAAAGAAGCCTAAAAATTGTTTTATACTCAGGGGCTGTGCTGCATAGCGGCTCACAACGAAAGTTGTGCGTCAGGTGACACACATCGTGGGGGTATAGCTCAGCTGGGAGAGCGCTTGCATGGCATGCAAGAGGTCAGCGGTTCGATCCCGCTTACCTCCACCAAGTATTTTTAAAAGTCTCGAAAAATCATCGTATAATTCGAGGCTTAGCTTAAACAAACGGCAACGTTTGCTAAGTTATGTAGTCTAGGTTATGACCCTATCGTCTAGAGGCCTAGGACACTACCCTTTCACGGTAGGTACCGGGGTTCGAATCCCCGTAGGGTCGCCAAGTTTGTAGCACTTGGTGGATGCCACAAGCATCCACTTAAAAGCTGCCCACGCGGAGTGGTAGTTCAGTTGGTTAGAATACCGGCCTGTCACGCCGGGGGTCGCGGGTTCGAGTCCCGTCCACTCCGCCATTGGTTAAGCAAATGCGCCCCTTACGGGGCGTTTTTTGTTTCTACCCACCAATCTACTCACTATCATTTTTCGATACGTTCAGCCAAGCTGACGGCATTAGGTCCAAGCCTTTTTGCATGCACATGGTCGCTAGCAGGGTATCACCTTCAAAATCCAGCGCAATCGAGCTCCACCCCCAACTTGCTCAAATGGTTCCCCCAGAAGACTTGTACTGGGGTTGCCACCGAAAAACGTATCCCTTGATCTTTGGTATAACCGGACTCGGCTGCGTTCGACGCTGGCCTATATCAGCCCCAGCAAGTCAACCCATGAGCTCGGTTACGGGATACGAATTTCAGGGGCAAGATCAATCATCACCAACTGAACTAATTTGATGATCATTGTTAAAGAAGGTAACCGATAAATCTCATTGTGTTTCTCTGCTCTAGTCTTCTTTTCTCTAGCAGGCATCGCAGCCCATAGCAGGATCAGAAGTCACCATCAGCAATGTCTGCCATCTTGGGCATCGGCTGAGTTCCTGAAGACATCTCCTTGGCTTTCAGCACCTAGGCTCTGCCTCTAGCACCAGCACGATCAGACCTAGCCTCGGATGCACAAGTAGCATCGATCGGCAGTCTTGCAGGCTGAACCTAGCAAATGCGACACCACGCTTCGCGTTCTCCACGTACTCCTAGATCTGGTCAAAATCGCCTGACCACCTGACGCCGTTTAGGGTGCCACTGCCCACAAAGCGAGGCCTCTTCTGTCATCCAAGTCGTCAGATGACCGCGCCTACGCAAACTTTCGTAGCATCCAACGCAATTGGTCACCCGGTGCTTGTACCTCGGAATTTTGGCGCGACAATCTGCGTTGAGTGTGTGTGGCGCAAGCATAAACGTTGTAAATAAAGGGCCGAGGCCGGTATCAGTCGAGGGAGGTGTATGCCGCAGCACCTTGTTTTGGACTCCTGTGGGGGCTGGATACAACTAGAACTTTATGATACATTCTGAATTCGTTAGGCAAGAAGGCGTCGCTTTCGTGCCTTCACCATCAGCAAAGGGGTTCAGCGTTCCCTTTTCATTTTTTACGAGGACACCGCATGTTCAAGTTCAATCAAGTTATTGTGGCCATGGGCCTGTCGGCCGCTGCGATGGCGTCGCAGGCGGCAGGCACACTGGTTTACTGTTCCGAAGGCAGCCCAGAGGGTTTCGACACTGCCCAATACACGTCAGGTACGACCAACGATGCCTCTGGCCATGCGATGTTCAACCGCCTGGTGGGCTTCAAGAAGGGCTCGACCGATATCGAGTCCAGTTTGGCCCAGTCGTGGGCGGTGTCGGACGATGGTATGACCTACACCTTCAAGTTGCGCGAGGGCGTGAAGTTCCATAGCAGCGAGACCTTCAAACCCGCGCGCGACTTCAATGCGGATGATGTCATTTTTACGTTCACCCGCATGACGACCAAGGACATGCCATTCAACAAAGCCTACCCGGCCGAGTTCCCTTATGCGTCGGATACCGGAATCGCAGAGAACATTGCGTCGGTCACCAAAATTGATCCGCTCACCGTGGTCTTCCAGTTGAAGAAACCCGATGCCGACATGCTGGCCAAAGTGGCCATGCCATTTGCATCGATCTTGTCTGAAGAGTTCGCTGCCAAGCTGCTCGCCGAAGGCAAAGCCTCCGAGATCAACCAGCAGCCCATCGGCACTGGTCCCTTCCAGTTGCGCCGCTACCAAAAGGATTCGCAGATCCGATACGCGAAGCACAAAGACTACTGGGACGCCAAAAATGTCTTGGTGGACAACCTCGTGTTCGCGATCACAACCGACGCTTCAGTGCGCTACCAAAAGATGAAGGCAGGCGAGTGCCAGATCATGTCCTTTCCCAAGCCGCAAGATATCGCTGCTATGCGCGCCGATCCCAAACTGAAGATTGAATCGGCCCCGGGTTTCAACATCGGCTACCTCGCCTATAACACCGAGAAAACGTTGACGTCTAAGCCCGAAGTGCGCCAGGCACTGGACATGGCGATCAACCGCAAGGCTATTTTGGAAGCCGTTTACCAAGGCCAGGGCCAAGAAGCTTCGAACCCTTTCCCTGCGTCGTTGTGGTCCTACAACTCGGCATTAAAGAATGTGCCGTTCAGTCCTGAGAAAGCCAAAGAGTTGCTCAAAAAAGCGGGTGTGGCTGAAGGCACGGAGATCACCCTGTGGGCCATGCCTGTGCAGCGCCCATACAACCCCAACGCCAGGTTGATGGCCGAGATGATCCAGGCCGATTGGGCCAAGATCGGCATCAAGGCCAAGATCACCCAATACGAGTGGGGTGAGTACTTGAAGCGCATGAAAGCTGGCGAGCACGATACAGGCCTGATCGGCTGGACCGGTGACTACGCTTCACCCGACAATTTCCTGGGCGTATTACTGACCTGTGAGGCCGTGGGCGGCTCCAACTTCGCGCGTTACTGCAGCAAAGACTTTGACGCCCTGGTGCTTAAAGCCCGCAGCAGCACCAACCAGAATGAGCGAGTCGAGTTGTACACCAAGGCGCAGCAAATCTTCAAGAAAGACATGCCGTGGTCCACCATCGCCCACTCAACTGTGAACCAGCCGATGAGCAAAAGGCTCGATGGCTTCAAGATCAGCCCATTTGGCGATTACAACTTTGAAGGCGTGAGCGTCAAGTAAAGCTGGGCCTTTTAGGTATCTGACGTGAACCTCAGGACAGGCGTCAAGCATTTGACGCCTGTCCCTTTTTGGGCGTTTCAAAAAAAGCAAACTGAGGAATATCTGCATGCTGAGCTACATCCTGCGCAGGTTGCTGGTGTTGATCCCCACCATCCTGGGCGTCACGCTGCTGACCTTTTCCCTCATCCGCCTCATTCCCGGCGATCCAGTGGAGGTGATGATGGGGGAACATACACTCGATCCCGAGATGCATGCCGCTGCGTTGACCCGGCTGGGCTTAGACAAACCGCTGTATGTGCAATATGGCAGCTACCTGAATTCGCTGCTGCATGGCGACCTGGGCCAATCGCTGAAGACACAAGTCAAGGTGTGGAGCGAATTCAAGAGCCTGTTTCCGGCCACGCTGGAGTTGGCCACAATGGCGCTGTTGATTGCGTTGCTCTTTGGCTTGGTAGCTGGCGTGGTGGCCGCGGTGAAGCGGGGCACCTGGATGGACCACACGGTGATGACCGCTGCGCTCACCGGCTATTCCATGCCCATCTTCTGGTGGGGCTTGATCCTAATTATGGTTTTTTCGGTGGGACTGGGCTGGACGCCAGTGTCGGGCCGCATTGACTTACTGTATGACGTGCCGCCCCATACGGGCTTCATGCTCTGGGACGCCTGGTTGGCTCAACAGGCCGACCCTGAAATCAACAGCGGTGCCGTGTGGGATGCGTTTCGGCATTTGATCTTGCCCTCCGTGGTGCTGGCCACCATTCCGCTGGCCGTGATCGCTCGCATGACGCGTTCTTCCATGCTGGAGGTGTTGCGGGAGGACTATGTGCGCACCGCCCGTGCCAAAGGGCTCTCCCCCATGCGCGTGGTCTTTGTGCACACGCTGCGCAACGCGCTGATTCCTGTCCTGACGGTCGTCGGTTTGCAAGTGGGCACGCTCATGGGCGGCGCGGTCTTGACCGAAACCATCTTCTCTTGGCCTGGTATCGGCAAGTGGCTGATTGATGCGATCAGCAGGCGCGATTACCCAGTGGTGCAAAACGGCATCTTGCTGGTGGCCATGCTGGTCATTCTGACCAACTTCGTGGTCGACATTCTTTATGGCGTGGCCAACCCCCGCATTCGGGTGCAATGATGGACTACCAAGAAATCTGGCGCGCTTTCGCGCACAACAAAGGGGCCGTGGTCGGCCTGTTCTTTATGCTCATCGTGGGCTTGCTCGCGATTTTCGCGCCGTGGGCGGCGCCGCATAGCCCGATCGAACAGTACCGCGAGCACTTCCTACAATCGCCTGTGTGGTCCACAGGGGGGTCAGCCCAGTTCCTGTTGGGGACCGATGAGCTTGGTCGCGATTTGCTTTCTCGGTTGATTTACGGCGCGCGCCTGTCGTTGTTGGTCGGGCTGTTGTCTGTAGTGATGGCGCTGATCCCAGGCGTGATCTTGGGCCTAACAGCAGCGTTTGCCGGCAAGTGGATGGACGCTGCCATCATGCGCGCCATGGATATCGTGATGGCCTTGCCTTCGTTGCTGTTGGCTGTTGCCATCATGGCCATTCTGGGCCCTGGTCTGCTCAACGCCATGATCGCAATCTCGCTGGTCTCGCTGCCCGCCTATGTGCGCCTGGTGCGTGCATCGGCCATGAGCGAATTGCAGCGCGACTACGTGACAGCAGCGCGCCTGTCAGGCGCGCACACCTTGCGCCTGATGTTTGTAACCGTGTTGCCCA
>Ga0208414_1000848_pt1 | contig 26492 bp, 29 predicted proteins | sample AntAceMetag02UKE_FD_184770 | JGI IMG/M metagenome (GOLD analysis project Ga0208414, IMG submission 184770) | Saline lake microbial communities from Ace Lake, Antarctica - Antarctic Ace Lake Metagenome 02UKE (SPAdes) (version 2) | ecosystem: Environmental > Aquatic > Non-marine Saline and... | reverse complement strand
ATGGGGTATATGAGTAGAGTGCCTAAGGTCAGAGTTGCCTGTTATTTGATTTGTCTTTATGGGGTTTATTAGTTTGCCTTAAACCCATTATGAGACAATCATATACTATACGGGTGGTTCCAAAGAACCACCCATGCAAAGATCCTAAATACGCACCCAAAGATTTTTAATATCTAAAGATTCGAATTTAGATTTATCCAAACTTACCAGAAGTAGATGCAATTACAAAGGCCGCATATGTAAGAACGAACCCAACAGAGAAGTGCGTAAGTCCTACAAGACGTGCTTGTACAATCGAAAGTGCTACTGGCTTATCGTTCCACTTTACAAAGTTTGCAAGTGGAGTACGTTCGTGTGCCCATACAAGTGTTTCAATAAGCTCTTGCCAATATCCACGCCATGAAATAAGGAACATGAACCCTGTAGCATAGATGAGGTGTCCAAAAAGGAACATCCACGCCCATACTGAAAGACTGTTCATCCCAAATGGGTTGTATCCATTAATAAGTTGTGATGAGTTAAGCCAAAGGTAATCACGAAGCCATCCCATAATATATGTTGATGATTCGTTAAACTGAGCAGAGTTACCTTGCCAAAGTGCAAGGTGCTTCCAGTGGAAGTAGAATACTGTCCATGAAACTGTGTTAAGTTCCCAGAATACTGCGAGGTAGAATGCATCCCATGCTGAGATATCACACGTTCCTCCACGTCCTGGTCCATCACAAGGGAAACTATATCCGAAATCCTTCTTATCCGGCATAAGCTTTGATCCACGTGCATCAAGAGCTCCTTTTACAAGGATAAGTGTTGTAGTGTGAAGTCCAAGCGCAATTGCGTGGTGTACAAGGAAATCTCCCGGTCCAATTGGAAGGAAAAGAGAGTTACTTGAACTGTTAATTGCCTCAAGCCATCCTGGAAGCCAAATAGATTGACTTGCTAAGTTAGCTGGGTTTCCTTGTGATGCAAGAAGTACATCAAATCCGTAGATTGATTTACCTTGTGCAGCTTGAATGTATTGTGCAAATACTGGTTCAATAAGGATTTGCTTTTCTGGTGTTCCAAAAGCTTGCATTACGTCATTGTGTACGTAAAGACCAAGTGTGTGGAATCCAAGGAAAAGTGATACCCAACTAAGGTGTGAAATAATCGCTTCTTTATGCTCAAGCATACGTGCAAGCACGTTACCTTCATTTTGCTCAGGATCATAATCACGAATGAAGAAAATTGCTCCATGCGCAAATGCTCCACACATAATGAATCCAGCAATGTACTGGTGGTGTGCATAAAGTGCAGCTTGCGTTGTGAAATCTTGTGCAAGGAACGCATACGGCGGGAGCGAGTATGTGTGCTGTGCAGTAAGAGAACAAAGTACACCTACTGATGCAAGTGCAAGACCAAGTTGGAAATGGAGTGAGTTGTTTACAGTGTCAAAAAGACCTTTGTGTCCAGCTCCAAGGTTTCCTGCTGGTGGTGTGTGCGCTTCAAGAATTTCACGCATACTGTGTCCAATTCCGAAGTTTGTACGGTATTGGTGTCCTGCAAGAATGAATACTACCGCAATAGCGAGGTGGTGGTGTGCCATATCTGTTAACCAGAGACTTTCAGTCTGTGGGTGGAAACCACCTAAGAATGTCAGAATAGCTGTTCCAGCACCTTCAGGTGTCCCGAAGATGTGGTTTGCTGTATCTGGGTTTTGTGCATATACAGCCCATTGTCCACTAAAGAATGGAGCAAGACCTGCTGGGTGCGGTAATGTCGTAAGGAAGTTGTCCCAACGTACATGCTGTCCACGTGATTCTGGGATTGCAACGTGTACAAGGTGCCCAGTCCATGCAAGTGAACTTACACCAAAAAGTCCAGAAAGGTGGTGGTTAAGACGCGATTCTGCATTTTTAAACCATGAAAGTGCTGGTGCAAATGTTGGTTGAAGGTGTAACCATCCTGCGAAGAGGAAAAGCCCGGCAACAAAAAGAAGGAAAAGAGATCCGTTGTAAAGATCTCCATTTGTGCGCATTCCAATTGTGTACCACCATTGGTATACACCAGAGTACGCGATGTTTACAGGAGCACTTGCCCCACCACGTGTGAATGCTTCTACAGCTGGTTGTCCAAAGTGTGGATCCCAGATTGTGTGTGCGATTGGACGTACGTGAAGTGGATCTTCACCCCATTTCTCGAAGTTTCCTTGCCATGCTACATGGAAAAGGTTTCCCGATGTCCATAAGAAGATAATTGCAAGTTGTCCAAAGTGTGAAGCGAAGATCTTTTGGTAAAGCTTCTCTTCTGTCATACCATCATGCGTCTCGAAATCGTGTGCTGTCGCGATTCCAAACCAAAGACGACGCGTCGTCGGATCTTGTGCTAATCCTTGACTAAATTTAGGGAATTTAGTTGCCATAAGTTGTGTCCTCCGCAGGTTATCCGACTGCAATAATACGCGCTAAGAAGAATGACCATGTTGTTGCAATTCCACCTAAAAGGTAGTGAGCAACACCAACGGCACGTCCCTGTGTAATACTTAAAGCGCGTGGTTGAATAGCAGGCGCAACTTTAAGTTTGTTGTGCGCCCATACGATTGATTCAATAAGCTCCTGCCAGTATCCGCGTCCTGAGAATAAGAACATAAGGCTAAATGCCCAGATAAAGTGAGCTCCTAAGAAAATGAGTCCATATGCAGAGAGTGCTGATCCGTATGATTGAATAACTTGAGAAGATTGTGCCCAAAGGAAATCACGAAGCCAACCATTGATGGTATTGGCACTTTGTGCAAAGTTTCCACCAGTAATGTGTGAAACTCCGTTGTCAGTTACACTTCCCCATACATCAGATTGCATTTTCCAACTAAAGTGGAAAATTACAATAGAAATACTGTTGTACATCCAGAAAAGTCCAAGGAATACGTGGTCCCAAGCTGAAACCTGACATGTTCCTCCACGTCCTGGTCCATCACAAGGGAATCGGAACCCAAGGTTTGCCTTATCAGGGATAAGACGTGAACTACGTGCAAAAAGTACACCCTTAAGAAGGATAAGTACTGTTACATGAATTGTAAAAGCGTGAATGTGGTGTACCATGAAATCTGAAGTACCAAGTGAAATTGGCATCATCGCGATTTTTCCACCAACAGCCACGATATCACCACCCCAACTTGCACTTGTACTCGCACCAGCTGTTGGAGCTGTAAGCTCAGGTGCAAGTGCGTGTGTGTTTTGCACGAATTGTGCAAAAATTGGTTGAAGTTGAATTGCTGTATCCGAGAACATATCTTGCGGACGACCAAGCGCACTCATTGTATCATTGTGAATGTAAAGCCCGAAACTGTGGAAACCAAGGAAAATACATACCCAGTTAAGGTGTGAAATCATTGCATCACGGTGACGAAGTACACGGTCAAGAAGGTTATTATAGTTGTTTGTTGGATCGTAATCACGAACCATGAAAATTGCTGCGTGAGCAGCAGCTCCACAAATACAGAAACCACCAATCCACATATGGTGTGTAAAGAGTGAGAGTGAAGTACCGTAATCAGTTGCAAGATACGGGTAAGGTGGCATTGCGTACATGTGGTGCGCTACAATAATCGAGAGTGACCCGAAAAGTGCAAGGTTAATTGCAAGTTGTGCATGCCATGAAGTTGTAAGGATCTCGTAAAGACCTTTGTGCCCTTCACCAGTAAATGGTCCTTTGTGTGCTTCAAGGATTTCTTTCATACTGTGTCCAATACCCCAGTTTGTGCGGTACATGTGCCCAGCAATAATAAAGAGAACTCCAATTGCAAGGTGGTGGTGTGCTGTATCTGAAAGCCAAAGACCTCCAGTTACTGGGTTAAGTCCACCACGGAATGTAAGGAAGTCTGAATATTCTGTCCAGTTGAATGTCCAGAAAGGTGCAAGTCCTTGTGAGAAACTCGGGTAAAGCTCAGCCATAAGGTCACGGTTAAGCATAAACTCGTGTGGAAGTGGAATCTCTTTCGGATCTACTCCAGCATCAAGAAGTGTGTTTACTGGTAACGCAATGTGAATTTGGTGACCGGACCATGAAAGACTTCCAAGACCAAGAAGTCCTGCAAGGTGGTGGTTCATCATTGATTCAACGTTTTGGAACCATTCAAGTTTCGGTGCAGCCTTGTGGTAGTGCCACCATCCAGCAAAGAACATAAGTCCTGCCATGATGAGTGCCCCAATTGCTGTACTATAAAGTTGAAGTTCACTTGTGATACCGCTTCCGCGCCAAAGTTGGAAGAATCCAGAAGTAATTTGTACTCCTTGGAATCCACCACCTACATCACCATTAAGAATTTCTTGACCTACAATTGGCCAAACTACTTGTGCACTTGGTTTAATGTGTGTTGGATCACTTAACCAAGCTTCATAGTTTGAAAAACGTGCGCCGTGGAAGTACATTCCACTAAGCCAGATAAAGATTACACCAAGTTGGCCAAAGTGCGCACTAAAAACCTTGCGGGAAATATCCTCAAGATCTGTTGTATGACTGTCAAAGTCATGTGCATCGGCATGGAGATCCCATACCCATGTTGTTGTAGCAGGACCTTTTGCAAGTGTTCGTGAGAAGTGTCCGGGTTTACCCCATTTCTCAAACGAAGTTGGTACTGGGTCACGATCTACTACAATCTTGACTGCCTTTACCTCGCGTTCTGGTGGGCTAATTGTCATTAAAGTTTCCTCGTTATTTCATAAATTACTTTTCGAATAAAAAAGTAATGAGTGCGATTTACGGAAAGAATCGGTAAATAAAAGAATGCCGAAAAATTCACATAGAAAAGCAAGCCTACTTCAAAAAAACATTAAAAAATGTTGGAATGCAATGCAATGGTATTAAAGTATGGTAATTTAATTATGCCTTTATTTAAGGCATCTGTCACTGCCAAAGGGACAATTTCTTGACGTTGGGTATATATAGAATTATGTTTTAAAATAAAATGTATTGCCAAACCTTACAAAATAAGGCATTATAGTATCTATAATAGTGGGCCTGTAGTTCAATTGGTTAGAGCGCCGCCCTGTCACGGCGGAGGTTGCGGGTTCGAGTCCCGTCAGGCCCGAAAGAACTAAAAAAAACATAACAAATAGCGTGAAGCTTTTGCTTTTTTTTTCTATAATAAGAATGTCGCCTCTATACCTTATTTTTCGGTAAAATACTTCTTAAGGAGGAAACACATGGCTACATCTCTTTTACCTTCAATTTTAGTACCTCTTGTAGGTTTGGTTTTCCCTGCTGTAACAATGGCAGCTCTTTTTCTTTATATTGAGAAAGAAGAAATCAACTAACTTTATACTTTAGTACTGTACTTGAACTATCGTATTGTTTACGATTGAAATGTTCAGTATAAGTTCTTGGTACACCTAAATTATCTAAAAAAGATGTTCACGTTTCATACGTTTCCTTTTTTAGAGCAAATCTTTTTAAAGGCATTTTTAAAATTTTGCTACTTCGCTCTGAAATATCCTCAGATACTTGAATGCATCAACTTTAAATGTCTTAAATTAATCTCATTATTGCGGAGTCAAACATATGAATCTTGAATTAATTGGTCAACTTGTAAGCATTGCTTTTGTTGTTGGAGCAGGCCCTATTATCGTTGCAGCTGTTTATGCACGTGGTGGTAACCTTTAATTAGTTACAAATTTTGTACAAAAGTATCTGAGCTCGATTTCGAGAAAATTTGTCTTTTGTATACTAACCCCCTTTTTTTTAACAAGTATGCCTTTATCTGATACACAAGTTTTTGTTGCTCTTTTTGTTGCACTTATTACAGGTATTCTTTCAGTACGTCTTGGAGTACAACTCTATAAGTAAACTGAAAATTTTTTAAGTGGTGTGAAACCTTTACCAACATGTTTTTACATGGTTGGTTGGCGTTTCACACAATGCCATTTGAATCAAAAAATATAATTGTTTAAATAGAGTACATTTGCTATTCTACTAAATAGAACATATCGGAGTGTAGCGCAGTTTGGTAGCGTACGTCGTTTGGGACGATGTGGTCGCAGGTTCGAATCCTGTCACTCCGAACCGTCTTAAAAAGTTAATAAAGAAGCATATTGACGATGCGTCCTTAGTTCAGTTGGTAGAACGCAGGTCTCCAAAACCTGATGTCGTAGGTTCGAGTCCTACAGGGCGTGAAATGATTTTCATGAAGCAAAGCCTTGTTTCATAATATACACAATGGTACACTAAGAGTGGAGAGATGACTGAGTGGCCGAAAGTACTTCATTGCTAATGAAGCGTACGAGTAATTGTACCAGGGGTTCGAATCCCCTTCTCTCCGAAATTTTAAAACACATTTATAATTCTTTAAAGGAATATCTTGACGATAGTACCGTCTTTTCAGTATCCTATAAGTATACAATAAGAAAATAAGATAAAATTCTTCTCTTTTCTTGTACCTATAGATATTCAATAAGTACTTCCCAAACGAAGTAATGAATGCCATTAATCATATATCTTCGTCGAGTGAAAACGAAGGTTAACATTTTTTTAGCTTATGACTCGAGTAAAACGTGGAACAGTTGCCCGTAAACGCCGCAACAAAATTTTAGAGCTCAACCGAGGTTTCCGTGGGTCTCACTCTACTTTATTCCGTACTGCAAACCAGCGTAGTTTAAAGGCACTTTCATCATCATACAGTGATCGACGAAAGAAAAAACGCCAATACCGTCGCCTTTGGATTCGACGTATTAATGCAGGATCACGACCAGCGGGTCTTTCATATAGTCGTTTTATGCATGCATTAAAAACAAGCCGTGTGTTATTAAACCGTAAAATGCTTTCACAACTTGTGATTTTACATCCAACGAGTTTTAATACACTTACAACAACTGTAAAAGGAAACTAAGTTTTTTTTAGAGTAAGCTCTTGTAAGAGGGCTTGCATCTAGGCCTTATTTTTGGTATTGTATTATTATGGAGAGGTGTCAGAGTGGTTTAATGTATTGGTCTTGAAAACCAATGTAGCGTAAGTTACCGTGGGTTCAAATCCCACCCTCTCCGAAAAAAAATATTATAAATAATCGGTTCAAATTTTGATTTGTGTGCGAATATCAGATATAATAAAAATGCTAGTTCATCTTTTAATTTGATCTGATTGGAGATTTTCTTATGCCTCAACTTTTCATTCTTGGACGTTTACCAGAAGCGTACGCTCCATTTGACCCGCTCGTGGATGTACTCCCGATTATTCCCGTTCTTTTCTTACTTCTTGCTTTTGTTTGGCAAGCTTCCGTAAGTTTCCGTTAATTGCCAAAAGTAACACTTAAAGTGTTCTTTTATTTACCTCGCTCATTGGAGAAAGTAAAACAATATGCTTACGTTAAAAATTCTTGTTTACACAGTAGTTATCTTCTTCATTTCACTTTTCGTATTTGGGTTCCTTTCAAATGACCCAGGACGTAACCCGAATACGAAAGATTTTGAATAAACTCGTATTAAGTGTATACCACGGTATACACTTATTTTTGTCTCTTCTACCATTCCGTAATGGTAGTATCCAAACACCCGTATTTACGTGATTCATTCAATTCTGAATACAATCCAAATACACTCTCTTTGTTAGGAGGATACCATGAAGGATCTTACAATTTATCTTTCAACAGCTCCTGTACTTGCTACACTTTGGTTTAGCTTTCTTGCAGGTCTCTTGATTGAATTAAACCGTTTTTTCCCAGATGCTCTTACATTTACGTTATTTTAATTAATAACATTATGTAATCTTTTTGGGTTTTGTACAAATTTTGCTTTTATTTTATCGAAAATCGTAAAATAAAAGCAGAGTGATTCTAATAATCGATATAGAGAGTATGACAAGTTCTAAGAAACAAGCTTGACATTTCTGCGAGAAAATTGTATTTTACTATATACAAAACGCCGGGATAGCTCAGTCGGTAGAGCAGAGGACTGAAAATCCTTGTGTCACCAGTTCAAATCTGGTTCCTGGCAAACAAAAATACAAAACATGTGCATCAATCGTGTGTCAGCGAAATCTAATCTGTGTACAATAATTAAGAAAAGTGTTCCAGTATAGTAGAAATACAGCACATTTATACGAGTAGATTTAGAGATTATGGATTCGTGTTCTTCGTAAAGAAAAAAATTATGTCACCGCAAACTCAAACAATGACTCAGTCTGGATTCAAGGCTGGAGTTAAAGATTACCGTTTAACTTACTACACGCCTGATTACCAAGTACAAGCAACTGATATTCTTGCAGCATTCCGTATGACACCACAACCAGGTGTACCTTGTGAGGAGTGTGGAGCAGCGGTAGCAGCTGAGTCATCAACTGGTACATGGACAACTGTATGGACTGATGGTCTTACTCAGCTTGACCGTTACAAAGGTCGTTGTTACGACCTTGAGCCAGTTCCAGGTGAAGATAACCAGTACATCGCGTACATTGCTTACCCAATCGATTTATTTGAGGAAGGTTCAGTAACGAACCTTTTCACATCTATTGTAGGTAACGTATTTGGTTTCAAAGCACTTCGTGCACTTCGTTTAGAAGATTTACGTATTCCAGTAGCTTACTGTAAGACTTTCCAAGGTGCTCCACACGGAATCCAGGTTGAGCGTGATAAGTTAAACAAGTACGGGCGTGGTCTCCTTGGATGTACTATTAAGCCTAAGCTTGGACTTTCTGCTAAGAACTACGGTCGTGCAGTATACGAGTGTCTTCGTGGTGGTCTTGACTTCACTAAGGATGATGAGAACGTAAACTCTCAGCCGTTCATGCGTTGGCGTGACCGTTTCCTTTTCGTAGCTGAAGCTATCTACAAGGCTCAAGCAGAAACAGGAGAAATTAAGGGACACTACCTTAACTGTACTGCTGGACACAACGATGAGATGATCAAGCGTGCTATTTGTGCTAAAGAATTAGGACTTCCTATTGTAATGCATGACTACATTACTGGTGGTTTCACTGCAAACACTTCACTTTCAATGTACTGTCGTGACCACGGACTCCTCCTCCACATTCACCGTGCAATGCACGCAGTAATTGACCGTCAGCGTAACCACGGTATTCACTTCCGTGTACTTGCTAAGGCTCTTCGTCTCTCTGGAGGTGACCACCTTCACTCAGGAACTGTAGTAGGTAAGCTTGAAGGTGAGCGTAACGTAACTCTTGGTTTCGTTGACCTTATGCGTGACCCAATCATTGAGAAGGACCGTGACCGTGGAGTTTACTTCACTCAGAACTGGGGATCTCTCCCTGGTGTAATGCCAGTAGCTTCTGGTGGTATTCACGTATGGCACATGCCAGCTCTCGTAGAGATCTTTGGTGATGACGCATGTTTACAATTTGGTGGTGGTACTCTTGGACACCCATGGGGTAACGCTCCAGGTGCATCTGCTAACCGTGTAGCTCTTGAGGCTTGTACTCAGGCTCGTAACGAAGGTCGCGACCTCGCTCGTGAGGGTGGAGATGTTATCCGTGCCGCTTGTAAGTGGTCTCCTGAACTTGCAGCAGCATGTGAAGTATGGAAAGAGATTAAGTTCGAATTCGATACTGTAGATACTCTCTAATCAGTAACCTTTTGTATAAGAATTTAATTTCTTATATTTAAGTTTTTGTGCCCTAGTACTTAAGTATTAGGGCACCTATTCCAATGCGAATAGACTATTTATATATTATCGAGGTATCATATCATGGTTGAAACACTTCTTTCTGGAATTGTTCTTGGACTTATCCCGGTTACTCTTTCTGGGCTCTTCGTGACAGCCTACCTTCAGTACCGTCGTGGAGATCAATTAAACCTTTAGGTTTATTGCTTTTCAATATAAGCATTCCATGCGCCACGTGCGGGGCGAATCGCAATGGTTGCTGTGGCAGCTTATACAAGGAACGCCCCATGCCACTGGCCACTCTTTTTTCTATAATGTATAAAGATTTCTTACATACACTCTTTTTTTATTTGAAGTATTCTCTTTTAAGTTATAAGATATGAACCCGCGATTAATTCACGGGTTCAGTTGATTCATGTATTAAAAATTCATTTCTGAAAGTTGTACTTTCTCGAATTGCTTCTTCTTAAGAACAAGGAATACTTGTGCAATAAGAACAAAACCAAGGAAAATAATAAGACCTTGAAGACGGGCTGGGTTCTGGAGTACAATTTCTGTTTCCCCTTGTCCGAAACCACCTACGTTTGGATTATTAGTTAATGGTTGATCTGCCTGTACTGATTGTCCTGCTGATACAAGAATATCAGGACCAGCTGGAATAGCTGTTGTCGACTTATCTCCAGTTGCTGATGTAATAATAACATCTACACCTTTATCCGTTGTGTTCACAGCAGTTACTGTACCAGTTGCTGGTGAATTGTATACAGTATTGTTACTCTTTGTTCCATCTGGATATACTTGCCCACGCCCACGGTTACCACCAAGGTAAATTGGATATGTAAGGTAGTTTACCTCTTTAGACTTTGATGGATCTGGAGCAAGGATTGGGAAAACCATTTCACTATACTTCTTACCAGGAACTGGACCAACGATAATAATATTCTTTTTATCTTCACTGTATGGTTGGAAATAAAGTTTTCCAACTTTTTCTTGAAGTTCTGCAGACATACGCTCAGGTGGTGCAATTTGGAATCCTTCTGGAAGGATAAGAACAGCTCCAACATTTAATGGACCTTTTTTCCCGTTACCTAGAACTTGCTTCACTTGTTGATCATATGGAATCTTTACTACAGCTTCAAATACTGTATCTGGAAGTACAGCTTGAGGTACTTCGATATCCACTGGTTTTTGCGCAAGGTGACAGTTTGCACATACAATACGACCAGTTGCTTCACGAGGATTTTCATACCCATTTTGAGCATATACTGGGTAAGCATTTGCTGATCCTGTGAATGTGAGCATAAAAGCTGCTGCTACAGTCACAAAAAAATTTTTGTTATTCATAATAAACTCTAATGAAAAAATAATCTGAAATTTCCTTTTTACTGGGGCAGAAGGACTCGAACCTCCGGATAACGGAGCCAAAAACCGTCGCCTTACCACTTGGCTATGCCCCAAACTACAGTATATTATGATGGGCGGTGACCAAAAAGTCAATATGTTCCCAACTGAATCTAAAGAAGGTTTAGGGGAGTTGATTCATTCATACAACCCCCTTCCTAAGCAAATAATTTGCGTTGTTATATTACCAACTTGCTTTACGCACGCCAGGAAGTAAACATTGGTGTGCCATTTCACGTAAAACATGACGTGAAAGACCAAAATCACGGTAGTACCCTTTAGGTCGACCTGTTTGCACACATCGATTATGTAAACGAACTGGAGCACTATTACGTGGTAATGTTTGTAATTGACGGTGAATTGTTACTACTTCACGAATTGAACCTGCATTACGAAGATCTTGCTTAAATTGTGCACGTTTTTGTGCATACTTCTGTACAAGGCGTTGACGTTTTGTTTCACGTGCAATCATTGATTTTTTTGCCATATGTCAAAGAGATTAGGGAGGATTAAAATAGTTTGCTTAAGATATGCTTAGAGCAAATAAGTGAGTATGTTCAAACACATAGAATTCTTTATAGCTACTTTAGCATATTTTTACTGGTTCGTCACCTTTTTGTGTAAATTCATTTGTTGGCTTTAGGGTTAAAAAACTTGATTAATGCTGAGCCAGTAGTGTTATTTGGTATGGGAAAATCCCATACCAAATTCTAAATCTTAGCAATTCATAAATACAGCGTACTTATTTAAAAAGCTTTGAAAAGATTATTTTGCTGTTTCAAGGAACATTGCTGTGAAAGCTTTGATTCCTTCTTTTAACATTTCTTCAGAGTCAGGTGACATTGCTTTAGACTCAAGAACTGCAATACTAAATGCAGGCTTGTTTGTCTTCATGTACTCACGGAGTCCTTCAAGGAATGAACGAACTTGCTTTACTTCAAGTGTATCGAGGTATCCTTTTGTTCCTGCGTAAATCGTTACCACTTGCATGTCTACTGTAAGTGGCGCTGATTGTGCTTGCTTAAGAAGCTCACGTAAACGTACCCCACGTGCGAGTTGGTTTTGTGTCGCTTGGTCAAGATCTGATGCAAACTGTGAGAATGCCTCAAGTTCTGCGAACTGCGCAAGTTCTAACTTAAGTGTTCCAGCAACTTGTTTCATTGCCTTAATTTGAGCTGCTGAACCTACACGTGATACCGAAATACCAACGTTAATTGCTGGACGAATACCAGAGTTAAAAAGGTCAGCTGAAAGGAAAACTTGCCCATCAGTAATTGAAATTACGTTTGTTGGAATGTATGCAGCTACATCTCCACCTTGTGTTTCAATAATTGGAAGAGCTGTCATACTTCCTTCACCTAATGATTCATTAAGTTTTGCTGCACGCTCAAGGAGACGTGAGTGAAGGTAGAATACATCTCCTGGGTATGCTTCACGACCTGGGGGGCGCTTAAGAAGAAGCGACATCTGACGGTACGCTTGAGCTTGCTTTGAAAGATCATCATAAATGATGAGTGTTGCACGCCCTGAGTACATGAAGTACTCAGCAAGTGATGCACCTGTATAAGGCGCAAGGTACTGGAGTGTTGCTGGTGCGTTTGCATTCTCAGCTACAACAATTGTGTAGTCCATTGCTCCGGCATTTGCTAATGTTGTAACAATTTGTGCTACTGATGAAGCTTTTTGACCAATTGCAACGTATACACAAATACAGTCACCACCTTTTTGGTTAATAATTGTATCTGTAGCTACTGCTGTTTTACCTGTTTGACGGTCACCAATAATTAACTCGCGTTGTCCACGTCCAATTGGAATCATGGCATCAATTGCTACAAGACCAGTTTGAAGTGGCTCATATACTGATTTACGAGCAATAATTCCTGGTGCAGGTGATTCAATTAAACGAGTCTCTGATGAAGGAATATCACCTTTACCGTCAATTGGGCGCGCTAACGCGTCAACTACTCGACCTAAAAAGGCTTCTCCAACAGGAACTTGTGCAATTTTTCCAGTAGCTTTTACTGCGTCACCTTCTTGGATAGAGAGTCCCTCACCCATAAGTACAGCACCAACGTTATCTGATTCAAGGTTTAATGCAACACCAATTGTTCCATCTTTGAATTCAAGTAATTCACCAGCCATTACTTTCTCTAATCCGTAGATTCGAGCAATTCCATCTCCAACTTGAAGTACAGTTCCAACATTTACAACTTGTGCTTCTTGCGTGTATTGCTCAATCTGTTGACGAATAACGCTACTAATTTCATCTGGGCGAATTTTTACCATGTGATCCTCGGTTCGATTCAATCTTTGGGATTAATTTTTCACAAATTGGTAAGCTTTTTAGGGAGAGAATATTATCTCGTACTAAAACGAAGCCAACCGCATATAGGGAAGACAACTAAATGTATCTTCAAGAGTTTCTGGACTGTACAAAAAAGTACCTCAGTCTCTTACATAAATTGCTGAATTGTTTCACATTAAAGTGAACTGTTCATAAGTGCAATTTTAGCTTTAATGTATTTACGTTGAAGTTTATCATCCATTTTTGAACGGATTCCTTCAATGGCTTTTTCAAAAGCTACACTAATGAGTTGTTGACGGAAAGTATTGACAACTTTCTCTTCTTCAAGACGAACTGTTTCTTCTTTTAGATCATCAAAACGTTGGTGAAGTTCTTCATAACGCTTTGTTTCTTCAAGACGAAGAGCGTCCATTGTTTTCTGTCCTTCGCTTTGAATGTCTTTTACTTTTTCAGCAGCAAGAGCAAGTTCAGATTTTGCAGCATCAAGTTCTAATTGTGCTTGCTTAAATCGATCATCTGCACTACGAAGACTGTTAAGAATTTTCTCGCGTCGAGTGTCTAGGATAGATGTTAATGTATCCTTTCCAAGCGAAAAAACGAGTGGAAGAACAACAGCGAGGTTGAGAATGTTAGTTTCAAAGAGATTCGTATTGAATCCGAATCCTTCTGCAAGTGATACCATTCGTGTGAAACCTCCAGGTCATTTGGAATTTGTAAAGTAGAAAAATGTAACGCACGACTGTGTGCGTTCTAATCCTACTGTATGAATCAGTACGTTTTCTTAATTATTAAGAATGCGTCCGAAGTTTAAATAAACTGCCCGAATCAGTCGTTAAACGATTCGGGCAGAAAAACGTTTCTTTTGGAATTTCAAAAAATGAAATTAAGAAACGAATGGGTTTGCAAACATTAATGCTAATGCAACTACAAGACCGTAAATTGTTAACGCTTCCATGAATGCTAATGATAAAAGAAGTGTTCCACGGATTTTTCCTTCTGCTTCAGGCTGGCGTGCAATACCTTCTACAGCTTGACCAGCTGCAGTACCTTGACCAATACCAGGACCGATCGCTCCAAGTCCGATTGCTAAACCAGCTCCAATTACAGATGCAGCACAAATTAATGGGTTCATTGTATGTTTCCTTTTTATAAGTTGCTTATGCAATTGAAGAATACCAGGTTTCCAGGCTTTTTGAAAGTACCTTTTAATTTAATCTTTAAATTTCGTAAGGTATTTTCCAAATAATGGATTGCTTCCATAGCAGATGTGAGTAAAAGTCTCTAAAAGTAAATCAAATTGAAACGTCGCTCGAGAAATAATTTTGCTGTCTGGTAACGTTTATGTAAAAGGTCAAGGGCGAATAAAATCATTCGCCCCATCAGTAATGCTATCCCATGTAAAACTTATATGTATGCAGGGACACACTGTAATCTCTAAAGGAAGAAGAAGGATTAGTGTCCTTCAAGTGCTTCTCCAATATATGCTCCAGCAAGTGTTGCAAAAATAAGTGCTTGAATTGCGCTTGTAAAAAGACCCAGGAAAATAAGGGGGATCGGAATCACAAGAGGGACTAATGACACAAGTACCGCTACTACAAGCTCATCTGCAAGAATGTTCCCAAACAGACGGAAACTTAATGATAATGGCTTTGTGAAATCTTCAAGAACGTTAATTGGAAGAAGAATAGGTGTTGGCTCTACGTACTTTCCAAAATAGTCTAATCCTTTTTTCTGTAATCCAGCGTAGAAGTACGCTACTGATACTAAAAGAGCAAGTGCTACTGTTGTATTAATATCATTTGTTGGTGCTCCAAGTTCTCCATTTGGAAGTTCAAGAACTTTCCATGGGATCAGTGCACCAGACCAGTTTGAAACAAAGATGAAAAGGAAAAGTGTTCCAATAAATGGTGTCCACGTTAAGTAGTCTTCTCCAATCTGTGTTTTAGCAATGTCACGAATGTATTCTACAACGAACTCAGCTAAGTTTTGCTTGCCTTCCGGAACAGGCTTTAATTCACTTGTCGTAACAAGTGCAAATGCAATAACGAGTCCAAGTACAATCCATGAATTGATTAATACTTGACCATGCACTTGGAACCCACCAAGAGTCCAATAAAAATGTTGACCGATTTCCACGGCCGAAATATCGTATAAGAAATTCATCACCTTTCTCCATGCTTTGATGTCTCACACCGATATCATACCTCATTTTCTGGAAATAACCATGCTGATTCTATTTATTTCGAAAAGTCATGAAAACGTTGTTGAGAAAAAAATTCCCCAACAATGTTTAAAGATATTAATTAATGTCTATTGTTTTATTTTTTGTGGCTGGGGGGATTCGAACCCCCACGCAGTATTAGCTGCAGGAGATTTTAAGTCTCCAGTGTCTACCATTCCACCACAGCCACATTCAAACATAACCAAATTGGGCCGAACTGGATTTGAACCAGTGTAGGCAAGCCAGCGGATTTACAGTCCGCCCCCATTAACCACTCGGGCATCGACCCATTGATGCGAAACCCCACCGTTGATGGGACATGTCTTAGAGAGGACTCGAACCTCCACGCCGTAAAGCACAAACCCCTCAAGCTTGCGTGTCTACCATTCCACCACTAAGACATATTCATAGTGTACAGGAAAGACTCAAAGAGTTCAAGTCTTTCTTGGACACAAATACTTATATTAAAAATATTTAAGTAAAAACCAAATTAACGTTTTGAAAATTGTGGTGCTTTACGCGCTTTCTTTAATCCATACTTTTTACGTTCTTTCTTAAGAGAATTACGTGTAAGGAATCCGTTAGCTTTTAATTCAGTACGGTATGTTTGATCCATTAAACAAAGTGCACGAGCACATCCAAGACGGATAGCATCAGCTTGCCCTGTAAGGCCCCCACCAGTTGTTTGAATAAAAATATCGCATTTATCTTCAAGCTGGAAAAGTTGTAATGGTTTAAGGATATTTGGATATTTTCCTTGTAAGTAGATTTGAGCATCTACTTGATTAATTTGAATTGTTCCCGTTCCCGGAGAAGCAATTCGAACTTGAGCACTTGCTCGCTTACGTCGCCCAGTGGCCGACCAAATTTGTTGCATACACAATCTCCATTGTTTACAGTAATGCGTCTAGTATTTGCCCTTAAATTTTTTAAGGCAAGTTAACTTTCAGCTTCATGTGCGAGTTCAATTCCATACGTCGCTAAAGCTTTTGTGACTTCTTCAGCTGATTTTTGCCCAAAGTTACGTAAGGCTAATAGGCTGGTATAAGATTCGTTCGCTAAATCAGCCAACGTAAGAATTTGTGCACGTTTTAAACAATTATACGCACGTAATGAGAGCTCTAGTTGTTCAATTGCAATACTTTCAAAGTATGCCATTTGTTGTGAAGGAGAGTCAACTGGCGTTGTAACTTCCTCAATACTAACAACTGGGCGTGGGTCTTGAAGTGTTGCACGTGTAATTTCTGTTAAAATCGCACCAGCGTGTTTAAATGCATTATGAGGGTGCACACTTCCATTTGTTGTAATTTCAAAATGAATGTATTCCCCATGTGGTGGTCCATCATGAACAGTAAAATTGACAACCTTTACAGGCATGAAATTACCATCAATTGGTTGAAATACACCAGTTTTTACTTCTTCAATTTGTGGACTATCCACTTGTCGAGGAGGGTGAAAACCAGTGCCATAAGGTTGTGTTGGTTTTTTCCAAACACGGTAGCCAGTCGCTTGTTCAAGAATAAATGTTAAATGAAACGGCGTTTCAGCATTTACTAAAGTAGCAATTGGTTGTGTTGGATCTACGCACTGTACACCATCTGGTAATTTCATGTCACCTGCACAAATAACACGTGGTTTATATGCCTTCATTGCACTTGGATTTGCAGAGAATACTTTATCAGAACTTACATCAATTTCTGTTGGATCAATTGTAATTGTACCCTGAGGGGCTAATACATCCGGAAATGTATTAAAAAAAACAATATCTCTCAAGTTTAAGAAAATTTCTACAACTGACTCTCGGATACCAGGAATTGTCGTAAACTCTGTTCTTGTTTGATTCAGTTTTGTTGCGGTAATCGCTACACCTGGTAAATCATTTAACAACAAACGTCGGAATGTATTCCCAAGTGTAACACCCTGCCCTGGTGCTACTGGTCCAAGAACAAGTCGGGCATAATGCTCACGCGAGTTATTTTCTCGGAACTCAACACACTCTAACTTCGCCGATGAGTTTGGAACAATAAAATTCATAGTGGTTGTAAGTAGTCGTGGATACACACGAGCATGATCTTATCAAATATGTTTTTCTCTGTTTCAAAAAATGAATGACTTACTGAAACAAAGACAAAATCGTGCTTATACACGACGTTTCTTTGGTGGTCGACACCCATTATGAGGTAATGGAGTCACATCACGAATTAACGTAACGCCTAAGCCAAGTTGTTGGAGTGCACGGATAGCCATTTCACGTCCAGCACCTGGGCCTTTAACCATCACATCTACATATTTTAGACCATAGTCGAGTGATTTACGTGCAGCTTCTTCAGCCGCTGTTTGAGCAGCAAATGGGGTACCTTTTCGTGCACCACGGAATCCGCATGCTCCTGAAGATGATGAAGCAATCACCATCCCAGAACGGTCACTAATTGTGACCAATGTATTGTTAAACGTGGCTAAAATATGTACAACGCCACGTTGCACCTTTCGGCGGGCTTTCTTCTGTACGCCTTTACGCTGTTTAGTAGCCATAGTATAAATTTACTAAATATAAAATAAAAAAAAAGGCTCAAACTAAAGATGAACCCAAATAGTAGCCATATTAACAGGCATGTGGTGGGTATACCTAATCTGGTTTTAGATTAATTGGAAAATCACTTATTGATTTTTATCTCGATTTCGTAAACGGTATGTAATACGACCTTTTGTTAGATCATAAGGTGTTAATTCAACCGTTACACGATCTCCTAAAAGGATTTTGATTGAGTTTCGTCGGATTTTTCCAGAAATATGGGCTAGTACTTGGAAACCATTTTCAAGTTCAACTTGAAACATTGCATTAGGAAGGGATTCCATCACGGTACCTTCCATTTCAATAAGTTCGCGATCAGCCATATATTACCAAAGGTAACAAAGTACTTCACCACCAATTCCTAAAGTACGTGCTTTTTTCTCGGTCATAATTCCTTGTGACGTTGAAATGATTGCAATACCCATACCGTTTAAAACACGGGGAAGTTCTTTATGATTTACATACATACGAACTCCAGGTGTGCTCACACGTTGGAATGTTTTTACTGAACGCTTTAACGTCACTTCAAACATTCCATTAATTTCTGGTTCGACACTAGAAAGAAAACCTTCTTGGAATAATAATTGTGCAATATTGCGTGTTACTCGTGTTGCACGCAATACAACTGATGTTTTATTTGCAAGATGCGCATTACGTAATCGCGTAAGCATATCTGCAATTGTGTCATTAATCATAACAGTTCCTCTACTGAGCGTTTGTTTTCTCTCGGAATGGCATCCCAAGTTCTTTTAAAAGGGCGCGCCCTTCTTGATCACTTGATGATGATGTCACAATGGCAATATCCATCCCACGAATTTGATCAATAGTATCATAACTTAATTCAGGGAACATTAATTGCTCATCTAAACCAAGATTAAAATTCCCATGACCATCAAAACTTTTCGGACTAATTCCTTGGAAATCACGAATACGTGGAAGCGCAAGGTTTACGAGTCGGTCATAGAATGCATACATGCGCTCACCACGTAACGTTACAGAAAGCCCAATAGGCATATCTTCACGAATTTGGAAACCGGCAATAGCTTTCTTTGAAAGTTTCACAACAGGTGTTTGTCCTGCTAATACTGTAAGCTCGCTCGATAATGATTCGAGAAGCTTAGCATTTTGTGAAGCATCCCCAATACCTCGATTGATTACAATCTTTTCAAGGTGTGGGATTTGGTGCGTATTTTTATACTGGAATTGCTCCGTAAGTGTTGTACGCACCTTTGTTAAATACAAATTATGAAGGCGTTGAATCATAAGCGATAAAAAACTTAAAGAACCTCAGGGGCAAGGGAAACAATTTTCATAAAATCACGTTCACGTAATTCGCGCGCAATTGGTCCGAAAACACGTGTTCCACGTGGGTTCCCTTCTTTATTAATAATCACAGCGGCATTATCATCAAAACGGATTGACATCCCGTTTTCACGTTGCACTGTGTGAGCTGTACGTACTACAACAGCACGAACAACATCAGATTTTTTTACTGGCATATTCGGTAATGCTTCTTTTACAACTGCAAGAATTACATCACCAATATTTCCATATTGCCGATTTAAAACACGAATACACATAATTTTACGTGCACCGCTATTGTCGGCAACCTCAAGATAAGTTTGTGGTTGAATCATGGGAATTAAACAATAATTTAACGAGTTAATTGGTACGGAATAAAAAAATTATTCTGCAACAAACCCCTCACGGATAAGGAATTTTGTTTTTACAGGCATTTTATAAGCTGCAATGCGCATTGATGAACGTGCAATTGCTTCAGATACCCCACGCATTTCATATAGGATTTTACCTGGTTTAACCACAGCAACCCAATAATCAGGAGCTCCTTTTCCAGCTCCCATACGTGTTTCAGCTGCACGAGCTGTAATAGATTTATCAGGGAAAACGCGAATCCAAAGTTTTCCACCACGTCGAGCATAACGACTCATCGAACGACGACCCGCTTCAATTTGACGTGAAGTAATCCATCCGGGCTCAAGGGCTTGAAGCGCAAAATCACCAAAAGCAATTTTGTTTCCACGCGTAGCTTTACCTTTTAAACGCCCACGGTGAGGCTTACGATATTTTGTTCGTTTTGGACTTAGCATTTGTTATCCCCCTTACAGACCCAGACTTTAATACCTACAATCCCATACATTGTTTGTGCACGAGCTGTGGCATAATCAATATCAGCACGAATGGTATGTAATGGAACACGGCCTTCGCGTGCCCATTCACTTCGTGCAATTTCAGCCCCATTTAAACGTCCAGCAATCTGTACTTTGATCCCTACGGCACCCGCTTTTTGAGCACTTCGAAGTGCTTGACGAATTGCTCGTCGAAACGGTGCACGCTTTTCTAATTGCATTGCAATGTTTTCTGCAACACAAACAGCATCAAGTTCAGGTTGTACCGTTTTTGTTACATATAATGCAACACTACGATGCGCTGGAAGTTTTGCCTTTAATGCTTCACGCACTTTTACTAAGGCTTCCCCTTTTGTACCGACAAGAGCACTGGGGCGGGCTGTAAAGAATTCGATCTCAATACGATCGACTTGGCGAGAAATATTAACACGTGAAATACTTGCATTTGAAAGCTTCGCAGCAACATAATCACGGATAATGAGATCTTCCTTAACCAAGTTGGCATAATCTTTTGGTTTTGCAAACCATTGCGAACGGTGTGTTTGAGTAACACCAATTCGAAATCCAAGAGGATGAACTTTTTGACCCATAGTATTTTTCTAATTCAAAATCAACACCACGCACGTTAATTAACGGCGAGATTTTTTGTCAGTTTTCACATGACCACGAAATGTACGTGTTGGAGAAAATTCTCCTAATTTATGCCCAACCATTTGATCTGTCACGAACACAGGAATGTGTTCAAGACCATTGTGCACAGCAATTGTGTGTCCAATCATGATCGGTGTAATAGTAGATCCACGGGACCATGTTTGAATAACTGATTTTTCTCCTTTTGCATGTAACGCTTCAATCTTTTTCATAAGTTTGTGCGCTACAAAAGGACCTTTTTTAAGAGAACGAGCCATAAGATATAAGAAGATTTATGAAACTTTTCTTCGGCGAAGAATAAGACTATCGCTATACTTTTTACGTGCACGGGTCTTATGACCAAGTGCAGGTTTCCCCCACGGTGTTAAAGGCTGCGCACGACCCACTGGGCAACGTCCTTCACCACCACCATGTGGGTGATCCACTGGGTTCATTACACTTCCGCGTACGCTTGGACGTTTTCCAAGCCAACGTGAACGACCCGCTTTTCCAATAGAAAGGTTCATTACCTCACTATTACCAACTTGGCCAATTGTGGCCCAACATTGATTGTTTAAAAGGCGGACTTCCCCAGATGGAAGACGCACGGTTACAAAATCCCCTTCTTTAGCCACAAGTTGAGCAACACCGCCCGCTGAACGGACAAGTTGACCACCTTTCTTAGGGTGCATTTCAATGTTATGAATTTGCACTCCTAATGGCATTGAAGCAAGAGGAAGTGAATTCCCGATTGCGTTTGGAGCTTCAGCACTTGCAATAATTTTATCCCCAACTTTTAAACCAGTTGGTTGAAGAATATAACGCTTTTCCCCATCTTCATATTGCACAAGTGCAATACGAGAATTACGGTTTGGATCATATTCAATTGTTTGCACTTCAGCACTCATGTCGTATTTATTACGACGGAAATCAATTTGACGATATAAACGTTTGTGCCCACCACCACGGTGGCGACAGGTAATTACACCACGATTATTACGCCCCTTTGCGCGGTGCAAAGAGCTAGTTAAAGACTTTTCTGGGCGAGTCTTAGTTAATTCTGTATAATCTGATACTGAACGGTGACGTGTTCCCGGAGTATATGCTTTGTAAAAACGAAGAGCCATATTAATCAAAAATAGGTAATGAGTCTCCAGATTTTAATCGAATGATGGCGCGCTTTGTTCGAGGGCGCACACCACCAAATGCCGATTTCTTTCGGGGGAGACGATGTGTGTTCACTGAAATAACCTGGACACCATAAAGATCCTCTACAAGGGCTTTGATGTCGGTCTTTTTAAGATGTACATTCACATCAAACGTATAGCGCTCTGACTCAAGAAGCGTTGTCGATTTTTGAGTTACAATCACGCGTTTAATGAAGTCAATCATAAGCGTTAGGTTCCATCAGGAATCAATAAAATAAGCAAGTAAAATAAGTGTTATACAACACACTATGAAAAAAACTGTTGGTATACACCAAAGTAATTACAACATATTTTTTATATATGATACCACTTGCTAGGATACTGTGTAGATAATACTGCTAGTTTACTTGTTCTTAAATTGTTTTAATGCGCTTTAATTAAATTACACTGACCCGGATTCGAACCGAGAAATATGACGAGTCATGAGCTCGTTGCATTAACCGTTCTGCCACCAGTGCAGATATACTAAAGCGTAGTTTACTAACCAGGCTTAAGGTAATTTTAGTATATTAGATATCATACAAAAGCGCCAGCAAAATTATCTAAAAAAAGAAGGTTGAATAAAAACAACATTACGTTAAAATAGAATAAAGGCTCGATAGCTTAGTGGTAGAGCAGGGGACTCATAATCCCAAGGTCACAGGTTCAATCCCCGTTCGAGCCAATTATTTTAAAACAATAATTATCAGGTTTAACTCCAAACTTTAATAAGGAGAGAAAATATTCTTTTATTTTATCCTCTAGGAATAGAAGAATATAAAAGAAAACTTTTTTAAAGAAATTATGATGGAATAGTAATCAATTCTAGGCAGATTGTAATGAAAATGCTAATATATGAGTAGTTCGATGTTTTATTAAATAACACCGAACCGGCTTCTTCATTCAATTGGATTTAACTCATCTCTAATAAAAGGTAATTTTATTAAGCTTGCGTAAATCCTTTTTAGATTAAGCTTTGAATAAAGAATGTATTTTTTTTAATACATTTCATTTACGCACATCGATTTTATGCTTGTTATCTTCCAACTTACACTTCTTGCTTTCATTGGACTTTCATTAGCTCTTGTTGTTGGAGTACCAGTACTCCTTGCTTCACCTGAAGGATGGGCATCATCAAAAGGTCTTGTATTATCGGGATCTGCCCTTTGGGTCCTTTTAGTATTCGTAGTTGGAGCTCTTAACTCTTTTGTGTCATAAAGATACTTATGTTTGTAGAAATGAAGTGTACAACGTACACTTCATGTTCCACTTTGCTAATAACATTTCACAGTGTAATAGAAATACCTAAAAATATGTGCCTTATTCGTATAGTATATGATTGTCTCATAATGGGTTTAAGGCAAACTAATAAACCCCATAAAGACAAATCAAATAACAGGCAACTCTGACCTTAGGCACTCTACTCATATACCCCATTCATCTATGCAAAAAATTTTAGAGTTTGTCTTTGCTGTTCTTTTTTGGCTTGGTGACTGTTGCCTTCTATTTATTGAATCTTGTAAAGATGGTATTTTTGGTATCATTCAAGAAGTTATTAAAATTATTGACAAGCTTTCTGAGTGGGGAGATATTTTTAATTATTACGCTTCTTTACAAAAAGCACCAAAACCTGCGCGCCCTCCACGTAAAAAACCTACCTCATTTCTTGGTAAAATCTTTTATAAGTTTAATCAGGAAATCATGGTCACTTTTACTTCTGGAATGATTATTTATCTTGTACCAGTCTTTACAGAATTTGTATTGGATTTTGTAGAACAGGCTGAAGCAAATCCACAAAGTACAGCGATGACACTTTTAATTGTCATTGTATTTTTTCTTCCACAACAACGTCTTTTTCGAGATCCAGTAACGCGCTACTTTTTTGACCGTGGCTGGTTTCGACATTATGGGGGTGCCGTGTATTGTGCGCAAGTAATCTCTTTTTTCATTATGTCTTATCTTATCTGTTATGTTTGGTAAACAATTTTATTTGCTCTCCTTCGGAATACCGTCAAGAGAGAGACAAGTTGGATTGGTAGACAAACAGCATTCCAACCTGTATATAGCATTTGCCTCACAAGCCCTCTAAAAAGGCTTCAAAATCGGCTGCTACTTCCGCAACTAACTTTTCCGCTTCTTGGCGTTCTTGAATAAGTTGAGAGTCATTCAAAGATGTCTCCATAATTTTGAAAGTACCGTGCTTAGCCAGTGTTTTGCCTCTTCAACTCGCCAATTAATATCTACACTCCCACTCACCTTGGCTTTAAGCTTAGCCTTAAGCATCTCCTGAATTCCACGGAAATCTAAATTAACCATTTTGCAGCGTAACCGAATGCTTTGCATACGTTCAGCAATTAAATACGTCTGATCGTCTAGTACTTGTGTTAAAAAATAGGTCCATAAAGTCTGGTTTTTTAAGTTAAAAAATTTCGAAGCGTTTAAAACTATCCATATAATAAAATACATAAAAGACTCCCTGGGTTCCAAAAAGGAACCCAGGGAAAGACATTCTTTCTTTTAGAAAGAAGGATCTAAACTAGATTATGCATTGATAGAAGGAGCTTCTACAGATGCAAGGTCAAGTGGGAAGTTGTGAGCGTTACGCTCGTGCATTACTTCCATACCGAGGTTAGCACGGTTTACGATATCAGCCCATGTGTTAATTACACGTCCGTTTGAATCTACTACAGACTGGTTGAAGTTGAAACCGTTAAGGTTGAAAGCCATAGTTGAGATACCCATAGCAGTGAACCAGATTCCCATTACAGGCCAGATTGCGAGGAAGAAGTGAAGTGAACGTGAGTTGTTGAATGAAGCGTATTGGAAGATTAAACGTCCGAAGTAACCGTGTGCAGCTACGATGTTGTAAGTCTCTTCTTCTTGTCCGAACTTGTATCCAGCGTTTGCAGATTCGTTTTCAGTAGTCTCACGGATGAGAGATGAAGTTACGAGTGAACCGTGCATAGCAGAGAAAAGTGAACCACCGAAAACACCAGCAACACCAAGCATGTGGAATGGGTGCATAAGGATGTTGTGCTCAGCCTGGAATACGATCATGAAGTTGAAAGTACCAGAAATACCAAGAGGCATTCCATCAGAGAAAGAACCCTGACCGATTGGGTATACGATGAATACAGCTGCTGCTGCTGCTACTGGAGCAGAGTAAGCTACTGCGATCCAAGGACGCATTCCTAAACGGAAAGAAAGTTCCCACTCACGACCCATGTAACAACAAATTCCGATGAAGAAGTGACAAACGATAAGTTGGTAAGGACCACCGTTGTAAAGCCACTCATCAAGAGAAGCTGCTTCCCAGATTGGGTAGAAGTGAAGACCGATCGCGTTTGATGTAGGAATTACAGCACCAGAGATGATGTTGTTTCCGTACATAAGTGATCCAGAAACTGGCTCACGGATACCGTCGATATCTACAGGAGGGGCAGCAATAAATGCTACGATGAATACAGAAGTCGCTGTAAGTAAAGTAGGAATCATTAATACACCGAACCAACCGATGTAAAGACGGTTCTCAGTTGATGTAATCCATGAACAAAAACGTCCCCATACTGTTGCGCTTTCGCGACGCTCTAAAGTTGCAGTCATAATAAAGAAGAAATAAATAGTTATAAAGAGTTACACAATCTAAAAATTTTAGACCTGTTACTTTTAGTATACCATACTAAGAGAATACAAGTGAGAAAAAAGATTAAAAACATCTATTAGAAATAGGTAGGAGAAGTCTATTTAAATAAATAGATTGATTGAGAACACTGTATAAAAATGCAATAAACAGAATGAAACTGTTGTATGAAAAGAATAAATATAAAATCTATAAAGTTATCATTTTAATGATGGGGAAAAATTCCCCATCTTTAGGAATAAAAAATCCTACTAAAATCTTTCTTGGCATCGATATGTTTTCAGAAACAGCTACCCGTATCCTATCGTTATCTCAAAGGCCTTTCACCACGCAGTTCGGAAAGGGATGCTGTGTCTCGACCTCGACGAAGACACCAAGAAAAAGAACTACTCTGTTATACAAAGTAGCTCAATTGCTTCCTAGAAAGTTCTAGCAAGTCTTGCTTATGGTATACAAAATCAAATCCCTCGGTCTATTAGCACATGTCAGCTTCAGAATGCATTACTGCACTTCTACTTCATGCCTATCAAACGGCTCGTCTTGCCGTGACCTTCCTTGTCTTTCATTTGTCAGTAAAACTGAACGGTTGAGACAAAAGAGCACTCATCTTAAGGTGAACTTCCTACTTATATGCTTTCAGCAGTTATTTACTCCAGACATAGCTACCCAGCGTTTACCCCTGGTGGGATAACTGGTACACTAGCGGTCTGTCCCCACCTGGTCCTCTCGTACAAAGGGGAGATCCTTTCAATGCTCTAAACGCCTACACAGGATATGGACCAAACTGTCTCACGACGTTCTGAACCCAGCT
>Ga0208414_1000845_pt1 | contig 26598 bp, 26 predicted proteins | sample AntAceMetag02UKE_FD_184770 | JGI IMG/M metagenome (GOLD analysis project Ga0208414, IMG submission 184770) | Saline lake microbial communities from Ace Lake, Antarctica - Antarctic Ace Lake Metagenome 02UKE (SPAdes) (version 2) | ecosystem: Environmental > Aquatic > Non-marine Saline and... | reverse complement strand
CGGCTCAGGATTCTTTCTGGCGATGCATGATTTAGAGATACGCGGGACCGGCGAAGTACTTGGCGATTCGCAGTCAGGCAATATTCAGGAAATCGGCTTCTCTATGTATAACGACATGCTCAATGAAGCAGTCCGCGCCTTGAAGTCCGGCGTGGAGCCGGACCTAGACGCCCCATTTGCTCCAGGTTGCGAAGTGAACCTTCACACCCCAGCGTTGCTCCCCACGACTTACTGCCCCGATATCAATGCGCGCCTTGCAATTTATAAACGCTTATCGAACACCACCGAAATCGACGACTTGATTCGGATGCAAGAGGAGCTAATAGACCGCTTCGGGAAACTCCCCGAATCGGCCCTGTCATTGCTGTCGACGCATCGTTTGCGGATCAGTGCGGCGCCCATCGGTATCCAAAAAATTGATGCCACTGATCAGCAAGTTTTGATTCACTTCAAAGACACCACCACCGTTGATCCACTGAAGTTGATCGACTTGGTGCAAACCCGCAAAAACGTTCGGTTCTCTGGGCCGGACAAACTCCGGATTGATATCAAAGCCACAGACATCAAGGAACGCACAGATGCCATTCGATCGCTTTTGCGCGATCTCAGCGTACCCGCCCAAACAACGGTAGAAAAAGCCCTATGACAACCCACCTCATTGTTCAATCGCCAGGACTCGATTTGGCCTTGATTGATCAAACCGCCGCCCTTTGTGAAGCCAATGGTACGCAGTGGATTAGTAAATCTGCTGCCAAACTTATGGATGTTCAACGAGATGCCGACATTGAAGGGGCACTGGCCGCTTGGGCAAAACAAAAGCACTTAGACCTGGCTTTTGTTGCCGCCGATGCCCGTCTGAGTGACTGCAAGGTTCTGGTCATGGATATGGACTCAACCCTGATCAATATCGAATGCATCGATGAGATTGCCTCTTACGCTGGCCTCAAGGCCGAGGTGGCCGCGATTACCGAACGCACCATGCGCGGTGAAATCAGTGAGTTCGCCGATAGCCTAAGGCTCAGGGTTGGCTACTTAGAAGGTTTGTCACAGGACGCCCTTCACGCCGTCTACACAGAACAATTGGCTTTGAACCCAGGCGCAGAAAACCTGATTCAAACGGCCCAACAAGCCGGCCTTAAAACCTTATTGGTGTCAGGTGGGTTTACGTTTTTCACTGAGCGCCTGAAAGAGCGTTTGGGCCTTGATGCCGCCCATGCCAATACGTTGGAAGTCGATGACCACGGCAAATTGACGGGCCGTGTAACCGGGCGCATCATTGATGCACAGGCCAAAGCGGACATTTTGAGTGAGTTTGCTGCCTCACATGGCGCAACCCCCGAACAGATCATTGCGGTGGGTGATGGGGCCAACGACTTGAAGATGCTGGCAATGGCGCACTACAGTGTGGCCTATCGCGCCAAACCTGTTGTCCAGGAACAGGCCAATTTCGCGCTCAACGTGAGCCCTTTAGATGGCATTTTGCGCTGGTTTTCTGATGTATAGGTAGGTGTGCTGCGGGTTGTACCGAGTGGTGCTGAGCGCTGCGGTGGGGTGCAGCGGGGTGCCATGGGGTGGCGTCTCAAGTGCAGGCCTTCTTTGCAATCTACCGTTTGAGTAGATAGCGATACACAAACCCTGGGAACCCGAGCACCATGAAAATACACAAGGTAATGACGTAGAACTCCCAACCACGCGTGAAAGGATTCACCAGTGCTGTCTCGAATCCGTAAGCCACAACGCCAATCACAAAATACCAAGCGAATAGTTCAGCTACCACCACTAGGGGTGGCTTACTAATAAACCATTTCACGGGGATGAGTGCCATCAGACGCTCGCTAAAGAACGGCAGATTTGCGGCCGCAAATGCGAGCACAATCAAAATCCAAACAGCAGCACCCTGACTCAGCATAATTTGAACCGTCTAAAAAGAACGCCGAACGACATCGAGGCAAACCGCCATCAAACCACCAGGCAAGATGCCCAGTAATACGATGAACCCCACGTTCAGTGTCAACACAGTCTTTGAAGCCAATGACAATGAATTGACCACTCGGTCAGGATTAGGTTCATCGAAGTAAATGACTTTGACCACGCGCAAATAATAGAACGCCCCGATCAGCGAGAATACCACTGCCAATACAGCGAGCCATAGCATGCCCTGTGCAACGACAGCTTGCAAGACCACCAGTTTGGCGTAAAAGCCCACTAACGGTGGAATACCAGCAAGCGAAAACATGAGCACCAACATCACGCCTGCTAAAACCGGATTGCGTTTGTTCAAGCCCTTGAGATCATCAATATTCTCACACTCAAAACCCTCGTGAGACAGCAGCAAAATAACGCCAAACGTGCCTAACGTGGTCAATACGTAGGTCAGTATGTAGAACAACGAAGACCCGTAGGCAAACGTACTGACTGCACTTGAACCGTCTGGCGAGCCAGACATCAACCCCAGCAGGACAAAGCCGACGTGAGCGATGGTGGAATAGGCCAGCATTCGTTTGAAATTGGTCTGCATGATGGCCGTTAAATTACCAACGATCAGCGACAACACCGCCAAAATCATCAGCATTTGCTGCCAATCAACGGTCAAAGCACCGAGACCTGAAACCAGCAAACGCATGGTGATGGCAAAGGCAGCCAGCTTAGGAGCGGCAGCCAAAGCCAAGGTCACTGCGGTGGGTGCGCCACCGTAAACATCAGGCACCCACATGTGAAATGGCACGGCACCCAATTTAAAGGCCAGTCCCGATACCAAGAAGACCAAGCCAAAAACCAGCGCCATTTGCATGGGCCCGTCGGCAACAACCCTTTGGCCGATCACAGACAAGTCTAAGGAGCCTGTGGCGCCGTAGATCATGGACATGCCATAAAGTAAAAAGCCGGATGCCAAGGAACCCAAAACAAAATATTTCATGGCTGCTTCGGTCGCGGGGGCATGGTCTCGGCGTAAGGCGACCAATGCATACATGGCCAAGGACATCAGCTCGAGGCCCAAGTAAATGGTTAGCAAATTACCTGCCGATATCATGACCATTTGGCCGAGCAAGGCAAATAAAATCAAGACATAGATCTCACCGCCACGCAACATATCTCGGCTTTGGAGGTAGTCTCGTCCGTAGACCAACGTTACCAACACCGCAATGTATGAAGCTATCTTGAGCAAGTGCGAGAAACTGTCGGCCAACATCAGGCCATAGAAGCTGGTACCCGTCACGCCCGCCGACCATTGCCACCAAGACAGGCCAATCAATACAAAAAGCGTCAATATCGACAAGCCGTAAGCCGCACCACGCTTTGGATCTTTGCTGAAGGCGTCGACCAATAAGATGGCAATGCCTGCAATCAACAGGGTGATTTCCGGCAAGATCAGCGAAAAGTTATATTGAGAATCCATCTTAATGATTTACAGTTTTGAGATAGCGACATGATCCAACAGTGCCTGGACAGACACGTGCATCACATCGGTAAAGGGTTTGGGATGGATGCCCATATAGAGCACCATGATGGCCATAAGACCGAGCACAAGAAACTCGCGCCGATTAAGATCTTTTAACTTATTGACTGATTCGTTGGCCACTGGCCCAAAGGCCACGCGTTTAACCATCCACAAGGAGTAAGACGCACCTAAAATCAGCGCGGTCGCCGCCAACAGGCCGATCCAGAAGTTGTACTGAATCGCACCCAAAATAACCATGAACTCGCCGATAAAGCCGCTCGTGGCGGGCAGCCCGGCATTGGCCATTGAAAACAGCACAAAAAAGGTGACAAACTTCGGCATGCGGTTGATCACACCACCAAAATCGGCAATCTCATGCGTATGCATGCGGTCATACAGCACCCCAATACACAAGAACATGGCGCCAGACACGAAACCGTGCGAGATCATTTGGATGATGCCGCCCTCAAGTCCTGCCATATTGAAGATAAAGAACCCGAGCGTCACGAAACCCATGTGGGCGATCGATGAATACGCCACCAGCTTTTTCATGTCCTTTTGAACCAGAGCCACAAAGCCGATGTAGATCACGCCGACTAAGGATAAAAAAATCATCATGCCTGAAAGCCCGTGTGATGCATCGGGCGCAATCGGCAATGAGAATCGTAAAAAACCATAAGCCCCAAGCTTGAGCATGATGGCAGCCAGCACCACCGATCCACCTGTTGGTGCTTCGGGGTGGGCATCAGGCAACCAGGTGTGCACAGGCCACATAGGCACTTTGACCGCGAATGCCGCTAACAGAGCCAAGAATATCAACACCTGGGCCTGATAGTCGAGCTTGAGTTGGTGCCATTCCAAAATATTGAATGTGCCCGAAACCTGCCAGAGGTAAATAAACGCAACCAGCGTAAGCAACGAGCCTAATAAGGTGTAGAGAAAGAATTTGAATGCGGCATATACGCGGTTGGCCCCACCCCAAACACCAATGATGATGTACATCGGTATCAGCGTCGCTTCAAAGAACACGTAGAACAGAAGACCGTCGAGTGCGGTGAACACGCCGATCATCAAGCCGGACATGATCAGAAAAGCGGCCATGTATTGGGCCACGCGATAGGTGATCGCCTGCCAACCGGCAATGACCACAATCAGCGTGATGAAGGCTGTCAAGATCACAAACCACAGCGATATCCCATCTACCCCTAGGTGGTAGTAGGACTGAAGGGTATCAATCCATAGGTTTTTTTCGACAAACTGAAAGCTTGCCGTGCTCGCTTCAAACCCGGTGTAAAGCGGAATCGTCACCAGAAAACCAGCGAGGGCACTAAACAAGGCCAACCATCGCGTGAACTCAGCGCGATCGTCACGACCCACGACCAAGAGGAGCAACCCTGCCATGATCGGCACAAAAATCGCCAGCGTGAGCCAAGGAATAGAAGAAGAAACTATCTCGCCAGCCATCATTTGTGTACCAAAATAATAAAAGTAATCAATGCCATCAAACCAATGATCATTGCAAATGCGTAGTGATAGATATAGCCAGACTGCAGTCGGCGACCAACGGCCGCAAAAGCGCCAACGACCTTAGCAGAACCATTGACTGCCAACCCATCAATCAAGCCTTCATCGGCCTTGTGCCATAAGAAACGACCAAACCCGCGGCCGGCAGGCGCGATCACCGACTCGTTGAGCCAGTCAAAGTAGTACTTGTGATCCAACACAGGCTGCAGAAACGACAAGGCGTTCTTGATCTTGGTCGGCAACGCGGGGTTGATCACATAGCAATACCAAGCCACCAGGCCACCGGCAAGTGCTAGATAGAACGGCAGGGTCACAAAGGCGTGCAAACCGTACTCAAACCACCCTTCCCAGTTGGTCGAAAGCGCGCGCATGGCATCGTGCCCTTGGTGTTGGACCGAGTTCAAATATAAGAAGAAGTCACCAAACAACAGCGGGTTCACAAACATCGCGCCGGCGACCAAGGAGGGAATGGCCAACAACACCAGCGGCAAGGTAACCACCCATGGCGACTCGTGGGGCTTGCCATGGTGGCCATGGTCGCTGTGATCTCCATCGTGACCATGAACGGGCTGAGCGTGCTGAGCGTGCTGATCGTGGGCCTCATCGGCTGGCAGCTGGTCGTAGCGCTCATTGCCGTGAAAAACCAAAAAGAAAACGCGGAATGTGTAGAGCGAAGTGACGAAAGCACCGAGCAAAACACAGATATAGGCGAAATTTGCACCCCAAACATTGGCGTAGCCAGCGGCTTCAATGATGTGCTCTTTTGAATAAAAGCCAGCAGTGAATGGGAAAGCAGACAAAGCCACGCCACCGATCAAGAAGGTGATGTAAGTGATTGGCATGTACTTTCGCAAACCACCCATGTAACGAATGTCTTGGTTGTGATGCACGGCCATGATGACCGAGCCTGCCGCCAAAAACAGCAACGACTTGAAGAAGGCGTGGGTCATCATGTGAAAGATACCCACGGAATAAGCCGAAGCACCCAAGGCCACGGTCATGTACCCGAGCTGCGACAGAGTGGAGTAGGCGATCACTCGCTTGATGTCGTTTTGTACGACACCCAAGATACCGAGGAACAAGGCACCAAACCCGCCAACAACAATCATCAACGACAGCGCCACATCAGAAAACTCAAACAACGGCGAGAAGCGAGACACCATATAAATGCCAGCCGTCACCATGGTCGCGGCATGGATCAAGGCTGAAATAGGTGTTGGGCCTTCCATCGAATCGGGCAACCAAGAGTGCAGTGGCACTTGTGCCGACTTGCCCATCGCGCCAATGAACAAACATACGCAGGCAACTGTTAAGAGTAGCCAATCCGTGCCAGGCAAATTCACGCCAGCCAACATATCGACTTGCGCAAAAACTTCGCCGTAATTCATGGTCTGCGTATAAGCAAACAGCAGTCCAATGCCCAAAATAAAACCAAAATCACCCACACGGTTGATTAGGAACGCTTTCATATTGGCAAAAATTGCGGTTGGGCGCGTGTAGTAAAAGCCAATCAATAGGTATGACACCAGACCGACGGCTTCCCAGCCAAAGAACAGTTGCAGCATGTTGTTGGCCATCACCAGCATCAACATCGCAAAGGTAAAGAGCGAGATATAAGAGAAGAACCGTTCGTAGCCGTCGTCATCAGCCATGTAGCCGATGCTGTAGATGTGCACCATGAGAGAAACGGTGGTGACCACTGTCATCATGAGAGCAGATAGCGGATCAATCAAGAAACCGATTTCTAACTTGATGTCACCAATCATGCTCCAGACGTAGACCGTGCCGTCAAAGGTATTGCCCTGCAAAACGTCGAACAACACATAAATTGATCCGACCGTCGACAACGCCACCAAGGCGATGGTGATCCGATGGGCCATGAATCGGCTGATGGGCCGCCCTAAAAAGCCAGTGCCAAATAGGCCAGCCAAAAGGGCACCCAATAAGGGCGCCAAGGCGATAATAAGGTAGATAGAAGGTACGCTAGTAGGCATAAGTCACTGTCTTCCGGTCAGCCCTTAAGGCGGTCAAGATCTTCAACGTTGATGGTGCTCAGGTTACGGAACAGCAGCACCAGAATCGCCAAGCCAATAGCAGATTCCGCGGCGGCGACCGTGAGGATAAAGAAAACGAATACTTGTCCGGCTGGGTCACCTGACCAGGTAGAAAAGGCCACAAAGTTCATGTTGACTGCCAACAGCATGAGCTCGATTGACATCAACAAGACAATCAAATTGCGGCGGTTAAGAAAAATGCCAAAGATACCAATGGCGAACAGAATGGCACCCAGTACCAAAAAGTGAGGGAGAGTGAGTTCCATTATGACTGCTCATCCGATTTCTGATTAACAGGTGCCTGCGAGGGTAAATCCAGGAGCCTCACTCGATCTTTGGATTTAACGCGCACGGCTTCACCTGCATTGTTATAGCGGACATCTTTGCGTTGCCGCAGCGTGAGGGAAATCGCCGCAATCATACCAACCAGCAACAGAACCGCACCCACTTGAACCGCAAACGCATAATCCCGATACATCAACTCTCCCAACACGCGGGTGTTGTTGTAGTCATCGGCCACTGCGGCTGCTGGTCCAATATCACCCCAAGACTGGGTGAGAACAAAAGACATCTCAACCACCATGATCAAACCGATGATCAGGCCCATGGGTAGATAGGTTCGCAAACCCGCACGTAGGGCTTCCATCTTGACGTCAAGCATCATAACGACAAACAGAAACAAGACCATCACCGCCCCAACGTAGACGAGCACCAACAAGAGTGACAGGAACTCGGCACCTAGCATCATCCAAATCATGGCCGCATTGGCAAAAGCCAATATCAGAAACAAAACCGCGGTCACTGGACTCTTGGCGGTAATCACCCGAAAGGCGGCCACCACCAAGACGGTAGCTAATATGTAAAAGAGAATGGTGGTAAAGGTCATGGCAATATGTGGTGATTAGCGGAAGGGCGCATCAGCGGCCCGGTTGCGGGCAATTTCTGTCTCGTATACGTCGCCAACAGCAAGCAACATGTCTTTGGTGAAATACAGGTCGCCACGCTTTTCTCCGTGGTACTCATGAATATGGGTTTCCACAATCGAATCGACGGGGCAACTTTCTTCACAAAACCCGCAGAAAATACACTTGGTTAAATCGATGTCGTAACGTGTTGTGCGACGGGTACCATCATCACGCAGTTCCGATTCGATGGTGATGGCCATTGCCGGACAGACTGCTTCACACAATTTGCAGGCGATGCAACGCTCTTCCCCATTGGGGTATCGGCGCAACGCATGCAAGCCGCGAAATCGCGGCGACATCGGTGTCTTTTCTTGCGGGTATCGCAAGGTCACCTTGCGTTTAAAAAAATACTTGCCCGTCAGCTTCATGCCCTTGAGTAGCTCGAGCAACATTAAACTACCGAAAAAATCTTTGATCGCTTCCATCTCTTGCCTCGTTTGACTATCGTGCTGTCAGTTAGCGCTCAGTTCCAAATGTTCAAGGGTGTTTGCATCCAAATCGCAACCACCACAAGCCAGACACCCGTTAGCGGGATAAAAATCTTCCAACCCAAACGCATAATCTGGTCATACCGGTACCGGGGGAAAGAGGCCCGGAACCAAACAAACATTGAAACCACCACAAAGGTCTTCAAACCCAACCAAATCCAACCAGGGATCCAATTAAGGATGGCAATATCGATCGGCGGCGCCCAGCCACCGAGAAACATGATGGCAGCCAAGCATGACAGCAAAATCATGTTGGCGTACTCACCCAAGAAAAATAGCGCAAACGCCATACCTGAGTATTCCACCATGTGGCCCGCCACGATCTCGGACTCGCCTTCCACCACATCGAAGGGATGACGGTTAGTCTCGGCCACGGCAGAAACCACATAGATCACAAACAATGGCAACAAAGGCAGCCAGTTCCAGGAAAGGAAGGTCAAGCCCATGTCAGCAAACCAGCCGCGGTTCTGCACGTTGACGATCTCGGACATGTTTAAACTGCCGGAAACCAAGAGGACCGTGACCAAGACAAAGCCAATGGCTAATTCATAAGAAATCATCTGCGCGGATGCGCGCATCGCTGCCAAGAAAGCGTATTTCGAGTTCGATGCCCAACCCGCCACAATCACACCATAGACGCCGATCGAGGTGATGGCCATGATGTAGAGCAGACCGGCGTTGACGTTAGCCAAGACCGCTTCTGGTCCAAACGGAATCACAGCCCATGCGGCTAGAGCCGGCATTAACGTCACCACAGGCGCCAATATAAACAACACCTTGTTGGCCTGACTCGGAATGATGACTTCTTTCGTGAGTAACTTAAGGACATCAGCAAAAGGTTGTAGTAACCCTCTAAAACCGACCCGATTGGGGCCACGACGTGTGTGCATCGCGCCGATCATCTTTCGCTCCCAATACGTCAGGTAGGCCACGCAAAGAATGATGGGGATCGCAATCACAAAGATTTTGACCAACGTCCAAACCACCAACCAGGCACTTGGGCCCATCAGCGCCGTACCCTGGCTTTCGAGTATTGCTAGCCAGTCCATTAGCCCCGCTCCATCTTTAAGCCTTCGTGAACAGCGCCCAAGGCGGCAGTCTGTTCAAAGGCCACTGGTACGCGCACGCAGTCGCGTGCCAGTGTCTCATCAGCCTTCGCCAAAAGCACCACTGCGCCATGAGCCGTGCTTAGGCGCACCGTGTCTCCGTCACTCAGACCCAGTTGGCTCAATGTGAAGGGATGGCAACGCGCCATTGGCGGCTTCGATGCTTTGGTTTGTTGCAAAGACGCTGCCCGACGCACGATGGCATCAGATCGATAAATCGGCACATCAGCCACACGCTCTAGCCCACCACTGACAGCAACTGAGCGGCCTACATCGGCGCGAATGTGGTTGTTAAGACGCGTGGCAATGTCGCTTGATAAAAGGGCATCGCGAACCGCTTCAGAAGACTCTTCATCGAAATCAGGTAAGTTCAGTAGGTTGCCCAACACACGCAATACTTTCCAGCCCGGCCGACTTTGCGCATGAGCGGCGACCGTTCCCTTGAAGCTTTGCGGCAAGCCTTGGGCATTGACAAAGGTACCAGAGGTCTCCGTGAAAGGACCAATGGGAAGCATAATCGTGGCCCAATCTTCAGCGGCTGATCGATAGGCGGTTAGCGCAACAGCTAGTTTGGCGCTTTGCAGCGTTTTGACGGCTGCATCCCCAAAACTGGTATCAAAGGCTGGCTCAAGGTGCAGCGTCACGTAGGCCGACAGCGGTTGTGACAGCGGTTGCGACAGCATCTGAGCCGTGTTCATGCCTTTACCTTGCGGGACGGCTTGAGCGATGTAGGCGCCAACCGTATTGGCACCTGCCGTTAAGAAACCAAACGTGGCGTCGCATTGCTGCGCAATCCATTGGGCATTGGCTGCAATCGTGCTGGCATCAGGTGCGTGTAAGGCGGCATTTCCTAACCAAACGGCAACCTTCTCTCCGCTAGTCAGGCTCTGCGCCATTTGCAGTGCTGGCACCGAAACCGTAACCCCTGAAAAGGCGGCGGGAGGCGGCACCGATTTGATCTCGGCCACAGCCACGGCGACCTGTGCCAATGTATCGGCAAGTTGCGAGGGGGCAACGGTCATGCGGGCTGTCAACGGCAACAAGGGGTCATCACCAGCCGTATCAATGGCGTTGACTTGTGTGCCGGTTTTAGCGGCTTGACGCAGACGCTGCGTCATCAGTGGGTGGTCGGCGCGTAAGAATGCCCCAACCACCAGCACACGATCGTGTTGGGCAATGGTGTCGATGGCTGTGCCTAACCAGGGCACGCCTGACAAGGCTTGGTCCCATTTTGGATCGAGCAATCGAGCCCGTGCATCGATATGACTTGAACCCAAGCCTTGCATCACACGCGTCAGCAAAGAGAGCTCTTCGAGCGTGGCGGTTTCTGATGCCAGCGCACCGATCCGATCGGCACCTTCTTCTTCACGAACCTTTTTTAGGCCCTGAGCCACCGCCTGTAAAGCATCACCCCAACTCGCTGCGTGCCACTGGCCATCAGCACCCTTCATCATGGGTTCGTTTAACCGATCGACCGCCAAACCCTCATACGAGAAGCGATCACGATCGCTGATCCAGCATTCGTTGACGGCTTCGTTCTCAAAAGGCACGACGCGCATAACCTCATTGGCTTTGACTTGAACGACCAAGTTCGCACCCAAACTGTCATGCGGCGACACGGTCTTTCGGCGGGCCAATTCCCAGGTACGTGCTTGATATCGGAAAGGCTTGGATGTCAGCGCGCCCACCGGACAGATATCAATCATGTTGCCCGATAACTCTGAGTCGACCGAGCGCCCAACAAACGTGGTGATCTCGGCGTGCTCGCCACGGTTGAGCATGCCGAGCTCCATGACGCCAGCAATTTCTTGCCCAAAACGAACGCAACGGGTGCAGTGAATGCAACGCGCCATTTCTTCGGCAGAGACCAAAGGGCCTAGGCTCTTGTGAAACACGACCCGCTTTTCTTCGTCATAGCGCGAAGCAGAACCGCCGTAGCCGACAGCCAAGTCTTGCAGCTGACACTCGCCGCCTTGGTCGCAAATGGGACAGTCTAAGGGGTGGTTGATCAACAAAAATTCCATCACCGCTTTCTGCGCAGCAACAGCCCTTTCTGAACAGGTCAGCACCACCATGCCATTGGTGGCGGGTGTGGCGCATGCCGGCAACGCTTTGGGGGCCTTTTCGACCTCAACCAAACACATGCGGCAATTGGCCGCAATTGAGAGCTTCTTGTGATAACAAAAGTGCGGCACGTAGACGCCCAATTTATGGGCGGCATGCATGACCATGCTCCCTTCAGGCACTTCCACGGTCTTGCCGTCGATGGTTAATTCAACCATGTTGCATCCAAATCAAAGGTAAGGTGCCACCACACATCGCTTGTGCTCGATGTGGTACGCAAATTCATCACGATAATGCTTCAAAAAACCTCTTACAGGCATGGCCGCTGCATCACCCAAAGCGCAAATGGTGCGCCCCATGATGTTGCCCGCGACGGAGTCTAGCAAGTCTAGGTCTTCTGGGCGGCCTTTGCCATGCTCGATGCGATCCACCATCCGGTAGAGCCACCCTGTGCCTTCGCGGCAAGGCGTGCATTGGCCACAACTTTCCTCGTAGTAAAAATAGGACAGCCTGAGCAAGGATTTGACCATACAGCGGGTGTCATCCATCACGATCACTGCACCCGAGCCGAGCATCGAACCGGCTTTCGCGATGGCATCATAATCCATCGTGACATCCATCATGGCTTGGCCAGGGATGACTGGCGCACTCGAGCCGCCCGGGATAACAGCTTTAAGCGTGCGCCCGTTTCTCATGCCGCCTGCAAGTTCTAGCAATTTAGGAAAGGGTGTGCCCAAAGGCACTTCATAATTACCGGGCCTGGCGACATCGCCCGATACGGAGAACAACTTCGTGCCGCCATTATTGGGTATGCCGATATCTAAGTAGGCTTGCCCACCGTTGCGGATGATCCAAGGCACGGCGGCAAAGGTTTCAGTGTTGTTGATGGTCGTTGGCTTGCCGTACAAGCCAAAGCTCGCGGGGAAAGGCGGTTTGAATCGCGGCTGGCCTTTCTTGCCCTCTAAGGACTCCAACAAAGCCGTTTCCTCGCCGCAGATATAGGCACCATAGCCATGGAAAGCATGTAATTCAAAGTCGAAATTCGAACCGAGAATTTTGTTGCCCAGAAACCCTGCCGCGCGCGCTTGTGCCAAAGCCTCTTCAAACCGGTCGTAGACCTCAAAAATTTCACCATGGATATAGTTGTAACCCACTGAAATGCCCATGGCGTAGGCCGCGATGGCCATGCCTTCAATCACGATGTGCGGGTTGGCGCGCAGAATGTCTCGGTCTTTGAAGGTTCCGGGTTCGCCTTCGTCAGAGTTGCAGACCAAATATTTCTGGCCTGGAAACGTGCGCGGCATGAAACTCCACTTCAATCCAGTGGGAAAACCTGCCCCGCCACGACCGCGCAAACCGGACGCCTTGACCTCAGCGATCACCTCTTCTGGTGTCATGCCGCTTACGAGGATTTTCTTAAGCGCTTCATAGCCACCACGTTTGACGTAGTCATCTAGACCCCAGTTCTCACCATCGAGGTCCGCCACAATTTGGGGCGCCAAATGACGGCCATGTAGACACAAAGAACTATCGAGATCATGCCCTGGGTTGGAGTCAAGACCTTGGGAATACTTTTCTAGGACGGCAGACAATGACATGCTCAAACCTCCTTAATGGTTGACTGCTCAACGGATAACCCCGTCGATGCTTCGGTTACTGTCTCAGCTGCTGAGATGGTTGCAAGGTCGGCGAGCATCTCATCGATACGCTGCTCGGACATGCGCACACACATGTGTTTGTTGTTTATCAATAAAACTGGCGAATCTCCACAGGCACCCATGCACTCGCCTTCACCCAATGTGAATTGACCGTCAGCGGTTGTTTCACCGAGCCCAATGCCGAGCTTGGTTTTGAGGTAAGCGACAGTTTTTTCACCGTCGCGCAGCGCACAGGGCAAGTTGGTGCAGACCGTCAACTTGATGCGACCAACGGGCTTGGTGTCATACATGTTGTAGAACGTGGCCACTTCTTGAACGGCAATGGGCCTTTGTCCGAGATAGTTCGCCACGTCTTCGATGACTTCGGTTGAAACCCAGCCTTTCTCATCCTGCGCAATGGTGAGCGCAGCCATAATGGCAGACTGTTTCTGGTCGGCCGGATACTTAGCCACTTCCGTATCAATTCTTCGATAAGCCTGTAGTGAAAGAAGCATGGTTTTAAAATGTCCTTGTGATTCTGAGTGACCCATCAGCGATCAATTTCACCAAACACAATGTCTTGGGTCCCGATGATGGTGACCGCGTCGGCAATCATGTGTCCTTTGGTCATCTCATCGAGCGATTGCAGGTGCACAAAACCTGGGGCACGGATTTTTAATCGGTAGGGTTTATTCGCACCGTCAGAAACCATATAAATACCGAATTCACCTTTGGGGTGCTCGATAGCGCTGTAGGCCTGTCCTTCTGGTACGTGAAACCCTTCTGTAAAGAGTTTGAAATGGTGAATCAACTCTTCCATATTGGACTTCATGTCTGTGCGCTGAGGCGGTGTGACTTTGTGATTGTCTAACATCACCGGGCCGGGATTGTTGCGTAACCACTCAACACACTGCTGGATGATTCGGTTACTTTCGCGCATTTCTGCCACACGAACCAAATACCGGTCATAAGAGTCACCGTTAACGCCCACAGGGATATCAAACTTCATCCGATCATAAACTTCGTAGGGCTGCATCTTGCGTAAGTCCCAGGCAACGCCAGAGCCCCTGAGCATGGGTCCTGTGAAGCCAAGTGCTTTGGCGCGTTCAGGATCAACCACGCCAATACCGACCAAGCGCTGCTTCCAAATCCGGTTATCGGTTAATAACGTCTCATACTCATCGACGCAGGTGGGAAAGCGGTTGGTGAAATCTTCGATGAAATCAAGCAGTGAACCCGAGCGCGACTCGTTGAGGTCACGGACTTCTTTGGCGCCACGGTATTCGCTACTAGCACCATACTGAGGCATGCTATCGGGTAGGTCGCGGTAAACACCACCTGGACGATAGTAAGCAGCGTGCATGCGAGCGCCAGAGACCGCTTCGTAGCAATCCATCAGGTCTTCGCGTTCACGGAATGCGTATAAAAACACGGCCATGGCGCCCACATCCAGTGCGTGTGAACCCAAGGACATGAGGTGATTCAACAGTCGGGTGATTTCGTCAAACATCACGCGGATGTATTGCGCCCGTATCGGTGGTGTGACACCCATGAGCTTTTCAATCGCCAGCACGTAGGCGTGCTCATTGCACATCATCGACACGTAGTCGAGTCGATCCATGTAAGGCAAAGCTTGCAGATAGGTGCGATTCTCAGCCAACTTCTCGGTAGCCCTGTGGAGCAAGCCAATATGGGGGTCTGCTCTTTGAATGACCTCACCATCTAGCTCTAACACCAAGCGCAGCACGCCGTGCGCGGCAGGGTGCTGTGGGCCAAAGTTCAACGTGTAGTTCTTGATTTCAGCCATGATTAACGCCCCACTCCATAGCCATCTTCACGAACCACCCTCGGCACCACTTCACGGGGTTCGATCGTGACAGGTTGATAAACCACACGTCCCTGCTCGGGGTCGTAACGCATTTCGACGTTGCCGTAGACCGGAAAGTCTTTGCGAAACGGGTGGCCAATAAATCCATAGTCCGTGAGAATCCGGCGTAGGTCGGGGTGACCTTCGAAAACCACACCGAACAAGTCGAACGCTTCGCGCTCAAACCAGTTGACACTGGGCCAGACGTCTATCAATGAGGGCACCACGGGGAACTCGTTGTCAGACACCCACACGCGAACACGCAAACGCCAGTTGTGCTCAAGGGACATCAGGTGAATCACGACAGCGTAACGCCCTGGGAACGTGGGCACATCGGCTTCGGGCTGGCCCTCTTTGCCGCGCGCGTAAGTCAGATAGTCAACACCGCACAGGTCTAGGCATTGTTCAAACGCCAAGCTTGGCGTGTCGCGCAGGCGCTCGCAAGATGACACCCATTGCTCTAAGGGGACGGTGAGCGTTAACTCGTCGTAAGCCATGAGCAAGTCCGCTTCTTGCCCAAACGTTTGGTGCAAGTTTTGCTGCAAGTTAGAAAGTCTTGACATGAATTCAACCTGAAATATGTTCGTTCATTCCCAAAACATGACACCGCCCCATACAACCGAGCGGAACGATGGCCCTAGCGGGCAATCGTGTGGGTCAAACGGATCTTGTTTTGCATCTGCAAAAGGCCGTACACCAAAGCTTCTGCAGTGGGCGGGCAACCGGGGACGTAGACATCGACCGGTACGATTCGATCGCAACCCCGCACCACCGAGTAGGAATAGTGGTAGTAGCCACCGCCGTTGGCACAGGAACCCATCGAGAGAACCCAACGTGGCTCAGGCATTTGGTCGTAGACCTTACGCAATGCAGGTGCCATTTTGTTGCAAAGGGTACCTGCCACAATCATAAGGTCTGACTGCCTTGGACTTGGCCGAAAAATAATGCCGAATTGATCGAGGTCGTAGCGGGCCGCGCCCGCGTGCATCATTTCAACCGCGCAACAAGCCAGCCCAAATGTCATGGGCCACATCGAGCCTGTCTTTGCCCAATTAATGACTTTATCCGCATTGGTTGTGACAAAGCCTTGCTTCAGTACGCCATCAATTGCCATGTCTGCTTAACCGTTTTGTCTACCGGGCATCAGGCCCGCTTCAAACTTACGTTGGCGGGTTACTCCCAGTCCAACGCCCCTTTTTTCCATTCGTAAATAAAACCCACCGCCAAAATCACCAAAAAAATCATGGCGGCGGTAAATCCTGCCAATCCTAGCGACTCATTGGCAATCGCCCATGGGAACAGGAAGGCGATTTCAAGATCGAAAAGAATAAACAAGATCGCAACAAGATAGTAGCGAACATCAAATTTCATGCGTGAGTCACCGAATGTCTCAAAGCCGCACTCGTAAGGTGATAGTTTTTGCTCATCGGGACGTCTCGGCCCAATCACTGAACCGGCCGTCAACAAGCCGAAACCCAAGACGGTTCCGACAATGATGAAGAGCAAAACCGGGAAATATTGTTCAAGATTCATCTTGTAAGCCAGCTATTCGTACAAACCCCATGATTGTATCACTCTGCCCTATACGATAGACATCCATGCAGTGGCTGTAAACGAGGTTGTGTGGGTAAATTTCATTTTGTAGAAACTCCTTTTTAACAAAGAAATCCAAAAACTTGATGGTTGCCCCTTTTGTTGTTGCTTGCTTTCGGGTCGAATGATACCGAGCCATGGTGCTGCACTAGGAGCAGACAACAAAAAAGCCCCCGAAGGGGCTTTTTTGTTGAGTGATGACTCAAACTGTTCAAGTGTTAGCCAAACTCATACACGCTTTATTAAAATACGTGCTGTAGACCTACACCAACTTGGTTAACAGTAAGGCCACTAATCATTGCATAGTTGGTAGCATAACCGTAAGAAGCTTTAATGCTAGTACGCTTGGATAAACTATACTCATAAGCAACACCGAAGTTTGTCATGGTTGCAAAAGCATCATTACCAGCGGCGTTCTTGGCCAATGTAAGATCACCGCCTGGCTTCAACTGTGAAATACTAAATAATGCTTTACCAGGACCTACTGGCGCACTAAGTCCAAACATCCACTGATCGGTTCTGATGTTAGCAGCGATACCGTCTGCAGGGTTAACGTCAGGAGATGCAGGGTTTTTAATGTCTCCAAAAGTAGAGTTATCGTATTCGAAAATACCATCTATGTTTTGGCCGTACGCGCCATGAACTTTAACTACTTTCAAATCGTAAGTGCCACCAACCGTCCAGTTCTTTATATTTTTGTCAGATACAGCTTCGCTTTGATTAGGATTTAATTGAGTATAGGCAGCAGCTAGTAAAACCGGACCATTCGCGTACCGTAAACCACCAACCATCAGACGGTTTTTGTTAGATGTACCGAAGTCACCTTCACCCACAGCTCCACCACTATCAGTTGCTTTGGCTCCCTTGAAAGAGTAAGACAAACCAACCGTAAATCCACTTATGGATGGTGAAAAGTATTTAACTTGATTTCCGGCACTAACCGAGAAAACAGAAAACGCGTCTTCGGCTGACATTACACCGTATGAGGTACCCACGGGGCTAATGCCACTTAGAATGGTGCTACTAGCTGTGTAACCATACCCAAGTTCAAGTGAGCCCCAAGCCGCGTTCGATACGGTAACGTGTGATTCGCGTGCTTGATCACTTTCAACGCCGGTTTGACCATTGAACCCAAATTCATATTTGAAGCCGACTTTCAATCCGTTGCCCAAATCCTCAACACCTTTGAAACCGATGTTGTTACCGCCTGTAACGTAACCTGACGCAGGCGAAAACTGATTATAAGTGCCAGATGTATTGTTTAACGTAGAAGCGGCCGTATCGTTAAGCTTTACACTTTCAAAAACGTATGCTGGGGTAATACGACCATACAAAGTCACACTGTTTTGCGCCAGTGCGGTACCGGTGTAACCGGCTAGCAGAGCGGCGGCGAGCAGAGTCTTTTTCATTTAAGATTCTCCAATAATTTGAGTAACAAGAGCGAGACGAAAGATACTCGGTGTCTTCGCCCCCCTAACTCCGCTAAGGGAAGTTGTTGTTATTGCACCAAACTTCTCGCCCCATGGCTACCAAAGTCGTTGATAGGGACGGGAATAGTCCTAAAACTGTTCTTTTTGCGCAACATTTCGATCAAAACCCCCCTGATTTCGCGGTTTTCCGCTGATCAAAGGTTCTCTCGCTTGTGCATTAAATATCGCCATTGGGATGTGTCTTTATATTTCCTGTCCCCGGTTCAATAGTCATCAAAATAGCCCTGTAATGCCGATGCCTCGCTCGTGCTGAGTAGGGCCAAGCGCAACAAAATCCTCGCCTTGGCCGGATTTAAGGTCTGAGCAGCGATGGAACCATGGTTTTGGTCTTTGGTGGATGGTCGAATCCACCCCTGCCAAACGCGGCTGGATCTGACGACAGCGACGCCTTTGTCGCGGGCTAGTTTGACGCCTTGGATGCCCTGCGGTGACAAACTTCCTTGCCCCGTGGCAGCAAGCACCAGACCTTTGGCGCCCGACGCAATTGATGCTTCAAAGTGGTGCGTCCCAGCCCCTTGGTGGTCATAGATCACATCAACAGCAGGAAGTCGGTCAATTGCTTCGGGCAAATTGATATCGCTACAGAAGGTATGTCGGGTGGTCAGTTGGTTCTGAAACCGCACGACCTGACCCGCCACCAAGCCCAAATACCCAAAATCCGTGGATACAAAGGCCTCAACACCATTGGCACTGCCCTTGGTGACATGTCGCGCAGAGGCAATACGGTCGTTCATCACCACCATGACACCTTGCTTTTGGGCGGCAGACGAGCAAGCCACGACGGCAGCGTGGTAAAGATTGAGTGGTCCGTCTGCGCTGATGGTCGTGGCTGGGCGCATCGCCCCCACCAAAACAATGGGTTTGGTGGTGTGCACGACCAAATGCAGGAAATAGGCCGTCTCCTCCAAAGTATCTGTGCCGTGCGTAATCACCACCCCATGAATATCCGGCCGATCGCATAAAGCCTGCACCCGACGGGCTAACGGGATCAGTACCGTGTCGTCTAACCGGTGACTAGACACGTTACAAATTTGTTCGCACTCGTAGTCAGCCAATTCAGCCATAGCGGGCACGGCTGCCAACATGGCCTCGATTTTTGTATCAACCGAATAGTCTTGTAACTGCGCCTGCGATTGACCTGAGGAGGCAATGGTGCCACCGGTTGCTAACAAGGCTAGGCGTGGACGCGCGGATGGGGTGGTGCTCATGAGAAAGCTCTCCTGGTGAATCATGGATATCAGTGAGGTAAACATAGCCTGCTAAATCACTGAACACAACGTGGGAACATGTTTGGCGTGTTGAATCACAAAAAAAGGACGGGCAAAAAAAAGGCCGCGACAACATTGCGTTGCGCGACCTTTTTTTTCAAATGCGTTTCAACTGCTTCTTTTTCAACTGCTTTTTTTATTGCTTCTTCAGTAACGTCAGCGTTTTGTTTCTGCTGTCGCTTCGGTGATCGCTTTGGTCATTGCTATATCTATGCGACTTACTTCCAAAAATCACTTGGTGCCGACGGCGAGACTCGAACTCGCACAGCTTTCGCCACTACCCCCTCAAGATAGCGTGTCTACCAATTCCACCACGTCGGCAAATAACAAGACCGAGATTCTATCACTGTCTTCATTTGGTGCTTGCTGGCGCTGCAGGTGCTTCAGGCGCTTCAGGCGCCTCGCTAGCCGGTGCGGCTGGAACGCTTGAAGACGCTGGCGCACTGCTGCTGCCCGGAACAGAAGGCACAGACTGACTCGGCTGAAAACCTTCCATCACGCCGGTGTCCTGCTGTTGGCCGCCCGCATTGGCGAAATAAGCCAGCGCCATCGTCGCCACGAAGAACACCACCGCCGCCCATTTGGTGGCGCGTGACAAAAAGTTTGCGGCGCCAGTCGCGCCAAACAAGCTACCCGCTGAGCCGCTACCGAAAGCCGAACCCATGTCGGCGCCTTTGCCCTGTTGCAGGAGGACCAACACGATGATGGTAAAGGATGCAATGATTTGCACCACCAACAATAACGTGAACTCCATTGGCATGATTCATGTACTCCGCGTGTCAAAACTGGTTAATAAATTAACTGCAATAAGTGTGCTGAATAAGTGTGCTGAATAAGTGTGCTGCAATATGTTCGCTGCAGCATATGAAGTTCAAGGCGCTCACTTTTTTACTTAGCTATTCGCTATCGCCAGAAAATCGGCCGCGACCAAAGAGGCACCGCCAATCAATCCACCATCGATATCTGGCATCGAAAACAATGTGGACGCGTTATCAGGTTTCACGCTTCCACCATACAAAACAGGTGTGTGTGAAGGACTTGGTAGCAACTGCCGAATCGAGGCGTGAATCTCTTGCGCCTGTTCGGGACTGGCAGTTCTGCCGGTGCCAATCGCCCAAACGGGCTCATAAGCCACAACCAACTGCTTGACCGCTGCCTCGCCCATGGCCAGTACCGGCGCAAGCTGACGCTCGATAACCGCTTGCGCTTGCCCTGCATCGCGCTCAGCCAAAGACTCTCCCACACAAACCACCGGTGTCAAACCAACCGAAAGCGCTGCTTTGGCTTTGGCAGCCACCCATTCGTCTGACTCGCCATGCAAAGTACGACGCTCAGAATGCCCTACCAGTACCCAACGACAACCAAACTCGACCAGCATGGCCGCACTGACCTCGCCGGTGTAAGCCCCGCTGGTGTGCGCGCTCACATCTTGTGCACCCCAGGTAACCGGCAAGTCAGCCAGTTTTTGGCTCACTTGGGCTAAGTAGGGAAACGGCACACAAATGGCCAACTGCGTGGTTTTAGCGACCGATTCAACAGTCGATAACAAACCGTCCAACAAACTCATGTTGGACGGCAAGGAACCATTCATCTTCCAATTGCCTATCACTAGGCGACCGGTCCGGTGCATCAGCGGTGGAGCAGTGTTGTAAGCAGTCTCAAGCATAACGACAAGGTTGGGTCTATTTCTAATTAACTCAACATTGTAGCGCGACTTACGCTGTGATGATTAAGGCGTCATGATGATCTTGCCGATTTGCTCGCCTGCTTCCATCATGGCGTGGCCTTGGGCTGCCTGCTCAAGCGGCAGCGTGGCATGAATGATCGGCTTGATTTTGCCGTTGGATAGCAATGGCCATACTAGGGTTTGCAACTTCTGAGCAATGGCCTCTTTGAAAGCTATTGATCTAGGGCGCAATGTCGATCCCGTCACTGTCAGTCGACGTCGCATCAGCTCGTTGGCATTAAACGCCGATTTTGTGCCGCCCAAAGTGGCAATGATGACCACGCGGCCATCATCGGCCAAGGCCTTGATGTCACGCGCGATGTAGTCGCCCGCCACCATATCCAGAATTACATCCACACCACGGTTATCGGTCAAGCTTTTGATTTCTTCAACAAAATCTTGAGTCTTGTAGTTAATACCTTTCTTTGCACCTAAGGCCTCAACGGCTTTGACGCGTGCATCACTACCAACCGTGGCAAATACTTGGTGACCCATGGCTGTGGCTAGCTGAATCGCCGTGGTGCCGATGCCACTCGCCCCACCGTGCACAAGCAAAGACTCCGTGCCACTCAAGCCACCGCGGTCAAAGATGTTGCTCCAAACCGTGAAGTAGGTCTCAGGCAAGCCAGCGGCTTCAATCAAAGAAAGTCCATCGGGAATGGGCAAGCACTGGGCAATGGGTGCCACGCAATACTCAGCATAGCCACCGCCGGCCACTAACGCACAAACCTGGTCACCCACTTTGAAGGCTGATCCCGTGACATCACCGCCGACGATTTCGCCCGCCACTTCCAATCCAGGAATATCTGAAGCGCCCCGTGGCGGCGCGTAGTTACCCATGCGTTGAAACACGTCGGGCCGATTGATGCCAGCGGCGGCGACCTTAATGAGCACTTCGCCGGCGACAGGGGTCGGCTGTGGCCGCTGGCCAATCACCAACACTTCTGGACCGCCCGGTTCTTTGATTTCAATTACACGCATTACTTTTAATCCTTTTATCGGTTTCGGTGACTTGATGGTCGGGTGCCCGTCTTCTTCATTAAGGCCCATGTATAACTGCAGTGTTTGCAAAGGGTTGCTTTGTACCGGGAGACCGAGACGTCGTCTGCTGCTTAAGGCCTTGATACCTCGCCTACCCCTCAGTCGTACTTAATTAACGCCTCAATCCTTCAATCGAAAAGTAGGGGGCTGACTGGCTCCGACAATACGCTGCCTGAATGCCGTCGCTTCCTTTTTCTGTTCAGCACTCTTTTTTTCGAGCTCAGTGCGGAACTTATCGGAGGTCAAATGTTGAAGGTAAGCTTGAACCACCTCTGCCGCGCTGACATGCGGATCAGCGCTCGATTGGTTGTACTGATAGTTTGCCGCCGTTGTAATTTGCTCAACATTCAAGGTCCTGTCGATCAAATCGAACGACAAATGAAGGCTGTGGTCAGAAACCGTGGAGCATTTGTGAGGAACCCCCGCTCTCAAAAACATCATGTCGCCAGGATTCATATCGACCGTTTCAGAAACTGGGCCCATCATGCCGTCGGTCAGCGGTGCGTTACCAACGTACCGCCGCTGTTGCGGTTCGTGCAGACGCCAGCGTTTGGTTCCTGAAATCTGAATCACCAGAACATCATCAGAATCGCGGTGTCCGCTATAGGCTTCATTCTGACTACGCGAAAAAAAAGCAACACAATTGCTCAAAGAGCATGGCATTGTCTGTTCAAGATCGCCGACGAGCTGTGCGATATCGGTGTCCATCACATCAATACCTTCAAGCACCACCGACGCTCTGTTGGCGACTGCCTTGTTGAGTATCTCTTTGTCCATGAAGTACAACTTTTTATCTTGAACTACCTTCCAAGCGACACTTCCACGCAAATCTAGGGGTTTCCCGGCCATGTTGGCTCGCAACCAGTCCGGCGTAAGCAGCGGGCTCGCAAGCAGTTGCCTGAACCGCTCCACCGAAAACACCTCCTCTGCGTCAACGAGATTTTGCTGGCGCGCGGTATGATTTCCCGACGACTGCGCATTCTTTACAAAATCGACGATTTTGGTTTTGGTCTCAATGTTCATACGCGCTCCCGCTCCGAAATTCCTCTTTTGTGAAGTTTACTTGACTACAACACAGCCTGTCTTTCCTGATGACACCGCTTTTTTACCTCGCTGCACCGCTGTAGGAGCAGTCGAGTGACATGTCATCGGCCCACAAATGGTTTATCATTCACAGCGTTGTAGATTTGATAAACAGATGTTTCATTTTTCTAGGAAGCGTGGCCGAGTGGTTTAAGGCACCGGTCTTGAAAACCGGCGAGGGTTCGCGCCCTCCGTGAGTTCGAATCTCACCGCTTCCGCCAGTTCCCCCATAAAAACCAAAACTACTGGCTTTGTGCTAACCAATGAGCCCTACCCACTCCCGAATGCGTTTGCGAGTGGCCATGTTGCCGTAGCTGTCCAATGCCTCTTGGAGACGACGCTGATTAAAAGACAACAGTTTGGTGCGTGCCTGGCTGAATACCGCGTCACGGTCTTCGGCCAAGTCATTTAAGTTATTCATCAGGTCCACGTAAAGAAATTCGGACGTTAGTTTCTTGGGGAAGCGTGGCTTCACTCGGAAATCAAACTGTCGGTTGCCCAGTCTGAAAACACCATGTCGTTTGCGGTTGTAAACCAGCGTGCTGTTGTAGAGCTGGGTGGTGCCTAAGCCCACCGTGTTGTATGACGACGGAGAAAACACCAAAAAATCCCTGTCACGCAGAAAACCCCTCACCACCTGGTCATCAGTGGGCGGCAAGGGGCCAAATCTTGATTGCTTTGGTGCGTAATAAAGTCCCTGAGCTAGCTTTTTAAGCACGCCAGTAAACACCAGTTCCTGCAGATGCCGATCAACGGTATTACTTAGGCGAGCGAGATCCTCGCGCCGATAGACACGACCGGCTTGCAGCTCGGCCGCGAGTTTCGCGGTGGCACCCCTTAAGGTAGGTGTTGAAAGTGTGGCGGTTGCTGGCATGAATGATATTTAATTGAAGTTTCATGCATTTTAGCGCTTCTGATCCAATGTGTCATCCCCTGTTTACGTTGTTGACGCTGGCAATTAAAGTCTGCCAAGGACTTGCACCAGTTGGCTCTACCCTTCTAGACGTCTACCTGCCTAGGCGTTGTCGCGCATTGCGGCCAGGTCCGCGCAGCGGTAGTCTGTAGCTTGGTTTCTTTTGAACAGGCCTCTATATGCAATCTAGTATTTCAATCGGCTGTGGCGCGGGCTTTTCTGGCGACCGCGTGGACGCGGCCCTACCGGTCGTGCGAACGTTGATTAAACGCGGTCAACCTGCGGCCCTGATCTTCGAGAACTTGGCGGAGAGGACGTTAGCGACTCAGCATTTGGCCAAACAACAAAACCCTAAGCTTGGTTACGAACCTCTATTGGAGTGGGAGGTTCGGCCTATTTTGGCTGATTGTCTAAAACACGGCATCACCATCGTGAGTAACTTTGGGGCCGCCAATCCGCAGGCCGCGGCCGAGAAAATATTCGAAATTGCCGAGTCACTGGGTTTGGCGCGGCCTCGCATCGCGGTGGTGCTCGGCGATGACCTAGCCACCGAATCAGGTAAAGCGCTGGTGCAAGACCATATTGGGGAGGCGTTTGACGCGCCCCGCTTTGTTTGTGCCAATGCTTATCAAGGGGCGCGCGCGATTGCCGATGCCATTACCGCAGGGGCTCAAATTGTTGTCACGGGACGCGTCTCGGACCCCTCACTCGTGCTCGGGCCTGCCTTGGCTCACTTTGGTTGGCGTGACGACCAATGGGACGAACTGGCTGGCGCCACCATGGCCGGTCATCTATTGGAATGCGGCGCGCAGGTCACCGGTGGTTACTTCGCTGACCCTGGACGCAAAGATGTCGAAGGCATGGATCAAGTGGGTTTTCCTATCGCCGAAATCATGCCAGACGGCAGTTGCATTGTGACCAAGGCTGACAACACCGGTGGTTTGGTGACGGCGGCGACCGTCAAAGAGCAGTTGCTCTATGAGGTTCATGACCCCGCGGCCTACATCACGCCCGATGTGGTGGCCGATGTGATGCAGTGCCAAGTCACGGAGCTCGGGCCAAATGCCGTGCGGTTGACAGGGGTTAAAGGCCACCCCCGAACCGACACGCTCAAAGCCAATGTGTTTTTTGATGGGGGGTGGTTTGGAGAAGGCGAGATTTCATACGCCGGGCCCAATGCAGAGGGCCGGGCGCGCCTCGCGCTCGATATTTTGCAAAAACGGCTTGGTGATCAATTGACATTGCGTTTTGACTTGATTGGACTGTCCAGTATCTTTAACGACGACAGCGGCAACCGCTTGGCGTCCATGCCCGTGAGTCCCATGGGCGTGTCAGGCGATATTCGTTTGCGGGTAGCCGCGCAACATGAGTCGCTAGAGGCCATCGAGCGCTTACTGCGGGAGGTGACTGCCTTATGGACTTGCGGTCCGGCGGGCGGTGGTGGCGTTAGGGTCAACAAGCGCCAACGCTTGTCCACCACGTCGTGTTTGATCGCCCGTGACCGTCTACCCGCCACTTTTGTGCTGTTGAATTGAGCCTAGGAGCACACCATGTCAACCACTTTGCTTTATGACCTCGCCCATGCACGTACTGGAGACAAGGGCAATCGCATCAATATCAGTTTGATTGCTTATCACGAAGCCGACTTTGACAAATTGGTCGAGGCGGTGACCGAGGCACGCGTAGCCGAGCACTTTGGGTATCGCCAGCCAACCGCCGTTAAACGTTATGTTCTACCCAATTTGAACGCCATGAATTTTGTGATTGATGACGTGCTCGATGGTGGGGTCAATGATTCACTCAATCTTGACATGCATGGCAAGTCCTTGTCCTATCATTTGCTTGGCTTACGCATCTAAGTGCTTTTGAGGGTTACCCTAAGCGACTGGTCTGAGCGATTACCCGCTTCACTGGCCTTACTTTGCTGTTACCCCTCCAGTTTTTACAGTATTGTTCAAGCCATAACGATTAATAAAATAGTGAGTGAGACAACGTAGTGAATCCCTTGACTGACGATTACGGCCGAAAAATCGAATATGTACGCATCAGCGTCACGGATCGTTGCGACCTGCGTTGCACCTACTGTATGCCGGAGGGTTTCAAAGATTATCGCGAACCTGACAATTGGCTAAAGTTTGGCGAAATCACCCGCTTGGCGAAGGTGATGACAGCGGCTGGCACCAAGCGCATTCGCCTGACAGGTGGTGAGCCTTTGCTGCGTCGCAACTTGCCGGACTTGGTCGCAGCCCTGCGTCAAGAGACCAGCGTGCAAGATATATCGCTATCAACCAACGCCACCCGCCTGACGCGCTTTGCGAAAGACTTGAAAGCCGCGGGGCT